>Ga0209382_10004921_pt1 | contig 17537 bp, 17 predicted proteins | sample SoiMetdeltSBSDD5_FD_187599 | JGI IMG/M metagenome (GOLD analysis project Ga0209382, IMG submission 187599) | Bulk soil microbial communities from a Populus tree surrounding site in Tennessee, USA - Soil MetaG P. deltoides SBSDD5 (SPAdes) (version 2) | ecosystem: Environmental > Terrestrial >...
GTGCGAATCATCGACATGGAATGCAGCATCCCGAAGACCGAAGCGAGCCAGCCCGAGCCCGGCCACGACGATAAGCCGGCGGTGGCGCAACCGGCCGGCTACGGCATGGCGAACTACAGCCGGATCTTCAAGTCGCGCCAGGAGGGCGCCGACCACCGGCCCGAGATGGGCCTCGACGCCTACGTCGACAAGCTCGGCAAGCTCGGCATCGTGCGCTCGGTGCCGTTCGGGATCACCAACGACGAGGAGACCACGCTCCTGCGCCGCTATCCCAACCGCTTCATCGGGCTGGCGCGCATCAGCATCAACGCCTTCAAGGGCATGACGGGCGTGCGCGAGCTCGAGCGGCTGGTGCGCGACGAGGGCTTCAAGGCGCTCGGCGTCTCGGCCCTCGTCGACATGATCCCGGCGAGTGACCGGCGCTACTACCCGCTCTACACGAAGGCCGCCGAGCTCAAGATCCCCGTACGCATCTACTCGTCGATGAACTACGCGAACGACCGGCCGTACGATCTCGGACCGGCGCTACTACCCGCTCTACACGAAGGCCGCCGAGCTCAAGATCCCCGTACGCATCTACTCGTCGATGAACTACGCGAACGACCGGCCGTACGATCTCGGGCATCCGCGTCATCTCGACCAGGTCGCGATGGATTTCCCGGAGCTCCGCATCATCGGTGGGCTCGGCGGCTGGCCGTGGGTGAACGAGATGGTCGCGCTGGTGCGGCGACACCCCAATCTGCACATGGATACGTCCGCGCACCGCGCGAAGTATCTCGGCCAGCCCGGCTCGGGCTGGGAGATGCTGATGCAGCTCGGCAACACGCTGATCCAGGACAAGGTACTCGTGGGGCTCTCGGCCGGGCTCGTCGGCCAGCCGTACGAGACGTTGATCGACGAGTACATGAATCTGCCGCTCAAGGACGCCGTCAAGGAGAAGTGGCTCTACAAGAACGCCGCGCGCGTGTTCGGGCTGGATTGACGGGCCGCGCATGACGGCGGATCGCTTCGGACTGCCGGGCGCCGCGCGCGGCGGGGCGCTCGACGGCGTGGTCGTGCTCGAGCTCGCCGCCACCTTGGCCGGCGAGCTCGCGGGTGGGTTGCTCGCCGATATGGGCGCGACGGTCGTGAAGATCGAGCCCCGCGAGGGATCGCCGCTGCGGCGTCGCGGGCCGGGCCTCGACGGCGAAGACTCGCTCTACTTCCAGTCGGAGAATCGCGGCAAGTACTCCGTCGTCGCCGAGCTCGACGATCTCGGCCGCCAGCCGTGGCTCGCGAAGCTGCTCGGATCCGCTGACGCAATTGTCGAAGATCTCGGGCCCGGACGGCTCGAATCGGTCGGGCTGTCTCCCGACGCCCTCTTGGGCCGAAACGCTCGGCTGGCCATGCTTCGCATCTCGCCATTCGGTCAGACCGGACCGCTGGCCGGCGAGCACGGCGACGATCGCATCGCCCAGGCGTTCTCGGGCATGCAGTTCGCGACGGGCTTTCCCGATCGCGCGCCGATCCCCGTCACCGTGCCGCTGGCCGAGGCGTGGTCAGCGATCCTGGGCGCCGGCACGCTCCTGATGGCGATGTTTCATGCGCGGCGCTGCGGACTGGGCCAGGTCGTCGACATCGGGCTCTACCAGACCGCGCTGCGCATGCAGGAAGACGTCGTCATCCGCTATCACACGACCGGCGCGGTCGCGTCGCGCATGGGCACCGAATCTGCGACCGTGGTGCCGGCGAACGTCTATCCCACCCGCGATGGCGGGTTCATCGCGCTCTCCGGCGCCGGTGATCAGCCGTTCGCACGCTTGTGCGAGTCGATCGGCGCGCCCGAGGCCGTCAAGGATCCCCGGTTCGCTACCAGCGCGGCGCGCCTGGCGAATCGCGCCGCCGCCGACGGGCTGATCCGGGCGTGGGTCGCCCAGCACGATCTGGCTGACGTCGAAGCGCGGTTCACGAAGGTCGGGGTGGCGGGCACCGCCGTGCGCTCGGTCGACGAGATCATCGGCGATGCGCACGTGAAGGCGCGCGAATCGCTTGTGCGCCTCACGTCATCCTCCGGCCGCGAGTTCCTGGCGCCTGCACCGACGCCGAGGTTCTCGCGGACGAGCGCCCAGGCTCCGGTGGGCGCGCCGCGGCTCGGTGAGCACACCGCGCTCGTCCGCGAGAACGTCGAAAGCCTCGCGGCGCGTCCGCGGATCGAAGCCGCAGCGCCGAACGCAGCGGGCACGCGAGACACAGCGGGCGCGCGTAACGCCCCGGGCGTCGGTAACGCGGCCGGCGTGCACGGCTCCGGTGCGCTCGCCGGCGTGCGCGTGCTCGACCTCTCGCAGTGGCTCGCCGGCCCGGCGGCGGCCGCGCTGCTCGGCGACTTCGGCGCCGAGGTCATCATGGTCGAGCTGCCGGCTTCCGGTCCGGCCTCGATCGACGGTCCGGGGAGCCGCGGCACGGGATTCCCCGTCACGAACCGGAACAAGCGCAGCGTCACGCTCGACGTGCGCTCACCGCGCGGCCGCGAAGTATTTCTCGAATTGGCCCGCCTGAGCGACGTCATCGTCGAGAACTTCCGGCCGGGCACGCTCGAGCGGTGGAACCTCGGGCCGTCGGAGCTCCACGCGGTCAATCCGCGACTGGTCATCCTCAGGTCGTCGGGGTTCGGCCAGAGCGGACCTTACACGGCGCGCGCGGCGTTCAACCCGGTGGGTCTCGCCTTCGGTGGCATGACCTATCTGAACGGCTTCCCCGATCGCCCGCCCTGCCGAGACGGCGTGACGGCCGGCGACTACTCGACGGCGCTCTTCAACGTGCTCGGCATGGTCGCCGCGCTCCTACGGCGCGACGTCGATGGCCAGGGACAGCTCGTGGACACGGCCATGTACGAATGCGCGCTGCGTCTCACCGGCGATGCGCTCGCGGTGCGCAGCGCGCTCGGCATCCGGCGCGAGCGCGCCGCCGGCGAGTCACCACTCTATCCGAGCAGTCTCACGGTCGAGGCGGTCGACGGGCGCTTCGTCGCCGCATCGGCCGCGACCTGGAGCGAATTCGGCGGCGCGCTCGCCCGTCTTGGACGTCCCCGGCCTGACGATCCCGTCGCGCTGCGTGAGGAGATCGCGAAGCTGGTCGGCGCCGTCACGGCCGAGGACGCGGTGCGCGCGCTGCGCCAGGCCGGGCTCGCCGCGAGCGTCGTGAACTCGGTCGCCGACCTGGTGCGTGAGCCGCATCTCTGGAGCCGCGGCGATCTCGTGCGCCGCATCGATGCCGAGAAGGGCGAGCTCGTCATGCAGGGCATCGTACCGATCATGTCGAGGACGCCGGGACGGCTGACCGACTGGTCGCGCCGTCCCGGCTCGGACAACGAGGCAGTGCTCGGAGCGCTGCTCGGCTATACGCCCGAGCAGGTCCGCGCGGTTACGTCGCTCGCGCCTACTTCGGCACCAGGCTCTTGAAGCGCGGCATGACCTCCTTGGCCAGGAGCTCGAGCGAGTGCCGCCAGGCCTGGGGGTTCTCGGAGTAGTCGAAGCAGAACAGCAGTAAGGTCCCGAAGCCGCCCACCTCTTCGTAGATTTCGTGCAGGCGATTGGCGACCGTTGCCGGAGAGCCCACGAGCCAGTTGTGCCGCGCGCAGTACTCCGGCGTCACGTCCGAGTCCGGCACGTCGGGCTTGTGCTTCAAGTACTCCGTGAACTGGAACGACGCGAGCAGCGGCAGGAAATACTCCTTCATCATGCGGCCCATCATGCCGCCCGCCGAGAGGCGCAGAGCCTCGGCATCGGTGTCGGCGATGAAGATCTCGCGCACCAGACGCCAGTCGGCGCGCTTGGGCGTGCGACCGGTCCGCGCGGCGCCCTGCTCCACCGCCTCCCAGTGGCTGCCGACGTAGGTCGGGTTCAGGTTCAGGCTCATGGGCCAGAACCCGCGCTCGCCCGCGAGCTTCAAGGTGTCGGAGCCCTTGCTCACGCCCGCGACACCGATCGGCGGGTACGGCTTCTGGAACGGCTTGATGTGGGGGCGCAAGGTGTCGAGCATCGTCCCGGTCTTCGTGACGTGCCAGTACTTGCCCTTGTGATCGAACTCCGGCTCGTCGCTCCAGAGACGCAGGATGATCTCCAGCGACTCGCGGGTCATCTCGCGGTGCTGACCGGAGGTGCCGTCGACGTTGAACATCGCCCAGTCGCTCGGCAGCCCACTCGCCGCCACGCCGAAGTTGAGCCGGCCCTGCGCCAGGTGGTCGAGCATCGCCACGCGATGGGCGAGCTCCGCCGGATGGTGGTAAGGCATCAGGAACCCGCCGGGCCCGATGCGCATGCGCGTGGTCTCCATCAGCGCCTGCGCCACCAGCAGATCGGGCGCCGGATGCGGCTCCCAGGGCGCCGTGTGGTGCTCACCGATCCACGCCTCGCTGAACCCGAGCTCGTCCGCCCAGCGCAGCTGCTGCAGATCCCAGCGGTGGCCGTCGTAGAGGCTGCGCTCTGGCGGGTGCGACGGCATCGTGAACAATCCGTAGTCCATTCAGAGTCTCCTCAGACGCGCTAGCTGTGGGTCATCGTGAGCGGCCGGCGCCCCGAACGCGCCTCGAGCGTGGACGAATGTCGCAGGAGAACAGCGAGGGTCGGCACGTCTCGAAATACTACACCGTCTTCGAAAGCGATACCTGCCGCCGAGCGTGCGCGCCGGCGGCGCGTTGCGCCGATCGTCACGCCGGCCCCACGAACCCGATGTACGCGCCGCACGCTTGCTCGGGACCCACCAGCATGGCCTGCTCGCCGGTATTGCGAACACCGCGCGCGGGTGGAGGCATGTCGTGGCGCGCCATCCAGTCGGCGGCGGCATTCATGCTGCTCGTGCGGTAGAGCACCTGGAACGGGCCGGGGCCACGCCGCGCGAGCGCTTCCGCCGCGGGGCCGGGCTCGGCCGGCTGCGCGACGGTCAAGCCCGTCGGCCCCAGATCGAAGACCGTCATGTCGGCCTTGATGACGGCGCCTCGCTGGATCTTGGGCACGGGCATGCCGAGCACGCGCGCGTAGGATCCGGCGACGGCGCCGAGGTCGGACACCGCGATGTACACACGATCGAGCCGCAGCACCCCGTTAGGGTGATCGCCGGCGCGGGCCACCTGAAGGCGGCGCTCGGCGAGCGGCGTCAGGTGCTGGACGAAGAAGATCGGCAGTGGGTTGCGCGGACCGAGGCTCGCCGCCTTCCATGAAAGCTCGCGGCCCTCCGGCGTTCGCCGGGCGCCCCCGCTCACGTCGCTGACGTCGACGCCCCGTGCGCGCATCGCGGCCACGTCGGCCGCCAGGTCGTCGCTCTGGACCGCGACGTATCGGAAGCCTCCGCCCCGCGCCAGAAACTCAGCTAGCCGCGCCTCGGAGCTGCCGGGGGCCACCGGCGCGTCGCGGTCGCGCAGGCTCAGAAGCTCGAGATAGTCCTCCTGGTGAAAGGCGATCGCATTGTGCGTCCCCCGGCCGGCGTGGGCGCCACCCGGGTAAATGTTGAACCCGATCCGCGAATACGCCTGGATGCCTCGCGCGAGATCCGGGACGCAGATCATGACGTGGTCGACGCGGGTCAGCACGGTCTGTCCTCCGAGCCGTGTATGCTACACCGCCTCGAGTCCCCCGCGCAGATCAGTGGTTTTCCGGCGCTTTCCTCGCGGCTTCTCCGGATAGCTGTGTCCGTGGAGTCCTTCTACGGTGAGTCAGGAGGACGACATGAGGACCTGGATCGCCATCGCGATTTCAATCGCCTGTCTGCTGCCGGCTCAGGCTGCGCAACCCGCGCCCGCTGTCGGGCCGCGTGACGCCGTCGAGGGAGCGGTCGGGCGTTTCATGACCATCGTACAGGCCAAGGGATCGGCGGGCGTGAACGTCGATCGATCCGAGCAGATCCGACAGATCGTGCGCGAGATGTTCGATTTCGACGAGATCTCGAAGCGGGCGCTCTCCCGGCACTGGCAGACGCTCCAGCGCGAGGAGCAGGCTGAGTTCGTGGCGCTCTTCCGTGATCTCCTCGAGCGAGCCTACCTGGCACAAGTCGAGACGGCATCCGGCAGCGAGAAGATCGCGTTCACCGGAGAGTCGATCGAGAACGAGTCGGCCACCGTTCGCTCGAAGGTGGTGACGCGGCAAGGCTCGGAGATGCCCATCGACTACCGGCTGCACGTGCGCGACGGCTCGTGGCGCATCTACGACGTCGCGGTCCAGGGCGTCAGCTTCATCGCGAGCTATCGCACGCAGTTCGACCGGGTGATCCGCGCGGAGTCGTACAGCTCGCTGCGCGAGCGGCTGCAGAAGAAGGCGACGGAGACCACCGCCGCCCAGCGCTGAACCCCGACGGGCGACGACCGGCCGCCGCGGTGTATGCTACCCCCGCGTCGCCACCAGGCGACCGCGGAGGGACAGCATGGCGGAGCCGGTCGTCCTCGTCGAGAAGACCGAAGGCGTGGCGATTCTGACCCTGAATCGCCCGGAGCAGCTCAACGCGATGAACGCGCAGCTGAGCGCGGAGCTGCGCGAGGCGGTCGCGCGGGCGACCGACGACGACGAGGTCGGCTGCATCGTGCTCACCGGCGCCGGCACGCGGGCGTTCTCAGCCGGCGGCGACATCCACGAGCAGCGCGAAGACGACCGCCGGTACACGCAGGCCGAGCTCGACGCACGCACCTCGGTGCGCTCGCGGGGTAGCTACGAGATCGGCGCCTGCCCCAAGCCAACGATCGGGATGATCAATGGCCTGGCCTACGGCGGCGCCGCGGTACTGGCGTCATCGCTGGACATGCGGGTGGGCTGCGAGCATGCGAGCTTCCGTTTCCTGGCCGCCGCGTACGGCCGGATCAACAGCACCTGGACCTTGCCGAACCAGGTCGGCTGGCCGATCGCGAAGGAGCTCCTGTTTTCGGCCCGCGTCGTCGAGGCGCCGGAAGCGCACCGGATCGGGCTCCTCAACCACGTCGTCCCCTGCGCCGAGCTCCGCGCCAAGACCCTGTGGCTGGCCACCATGATCGCCAAGAACAAACGCGAGGCGGTCATGGGCGTGAAGGCGCTGCTGCTCCGCGACCTCGGCTGCGATCTCGAGGAGCAGTGGACGAACGAGCGAGACTACACGACCAACGTCGTGCGGGGCGCCAAAGCCGAGGCGGCGTTTCCCGAGTTCATCGCCCGGCACGGGCGTCCGATCGAGAGTCCGTAGCGGCAGCTACTTCGACGCGTCCTTCACCTTCTTGCCGGCCTCCTCGAGGCCCTCGCCCACTTTCTCGCCGGCCTTCTTCATTTCCTTGCCCACGCCTTCGACCGCCTTGTCGACCTTCTGGCCGGCTTTCTCCATGGGCCCCTTCTGCTCGCAGCCGGCGAGCACCGTGATCCCCACGGTCAGCGCCAGCACCACCTGCACGAGCGTACGCATCGCTCCTCCTCCTACTTCTTGAAGCTGGCCACGGCCTTGTCGTACGACTTTTGAAGATCTTTGTACGCGTCGGAGAAGCCCTGCTTCGTCGCGTCCCAGGATTGCGCCGACGCCTTGCCGAGCTCGTCGAGCTTCTTGGCCGTCTCCGCCCGCTTTTCCTTCATCTCCTTCATGCCGCGTTGCGTGTCGGCCTTCGCGGCGCTCATGTCACGAGACATCTGCGCCTCGAGCTCTTTGATCTTGACGTCCATGTCGCTCATCATCTTCTTGCCGTGGGCGACCGCTTCGTTCTTCTTCTCAACCGAGTAGCTCTTCATCTTGTCCGTCGTGTCGCCCGAGGTCTGCGTCGACGTCTGGGCGGCGACAGGCCCCGCGGCCGCGATCACACACAGTGCGACTCCGAGTATCTTGATCCACGCTCTACGAATCATCGTGCGCCGTCCTCCTTGTCTTTCAGATGCGCACCTCGGCCGGCGGGGCCCGAGCCCGCGACGGCCTGCGGCGCGCACTACCTCAGCTTACCGCGAGCTGAGCGCGGCACCACGCGATGTCGCTCTCGCGCGCCGGCGAGACCGTGATACCGGTCACGTCCCTGGCCGTCGGCGCCTCGCCCGCCACGGTCGTGCGGTGCATGACCCGACGGTAGCGGCTCTCGTTCCACGGGCGCCCGCGATGCAGCACGCAGCGGTTGTCCCACATCACGAGATCGCCCGGCCGCCAGTGATGCGTGTAGACCATCTCCGGCGCGGTCGCGCGCGCGAGCAGATCGCGGATCAGCGCACGCGCCTCGTCGGTCGGCATGCCGAGGATCTCGCAGGCGTGCGACGCGACGAAGAACGCCCGGCGGCCGTTGGTCGGGTTGGCGCGCACGAGCGCCTGCGGTACCGGTGGCACCTGCGCGGCGTCTTCCGCCGGCAGAAGTCCCTCGCCGACCAGGCCGCGCGAATATTCGAAGCTGTGCACGGCCACCTTACCCTCGAGGCGCTGCTGGAGCGCGTCGGGCAGCCGCTCGTACGCGACGCGCATGCTCGCGAACTCGGTCTCGCCGCCCTCCGGCGGCACCTCGCGCCCCGAGAGGAGCGAGGCGTGGGCGGGCACGCGCTTGAACGAGCTGTCCGTGTGCCACATCTGATTGCCCGCATTGAACAGGTTGCGGCGGTCGCCCTGCGGAATCAGGCGGTCGTCGCCGTCGACGTTCGCGAGGTTGGAGATCTCCGGCTGGTATTTCGCATGGGAGACCACCGTGCGGATCGTCGTCTCGAGCGGCCCGAAGCGGCGGCTGAACGCGATCTGCGCCTCGTCGTCGAGCGCCTGCCCGCGAAAGAGCAACACCGAATGCTCCTCGAACACGTCGACGATCGCGGTGAACTCGCCGGCGTCGACGTGCGACACGTCGACGCCGACGATCTCGACGCCCAGCAGCGGATGGAGGGGCCGAGTCCGGAGCCCCATCACTTCTTGAGTCTCAGATCCTCGTAGGGGGCCGAGTACGGGTGCAGCGCGATCAGTCCCAGGCCGGACTCTTCGACGCGCGGCCCGACGCCGTTCAGGAAGCCCAGCTCCCAGAGCGGGGCTGCCATCACACGCTCGTGCGCCAGACGCTGGATCTGGTGCAGCAACGCCTCGCGGCGCTTGAGATCGAGCTCCCGCGCCTGCTGCACGAACAGATCGTCCATGTCGGGGTAGCCGCCGAACGAGTAGAGGCCGTCCTTGAGCAGATAGTTCTGGATGCGGGTGGCGGCGTTGCCCTGCCCGCCCGCGCCCGAGTACATGATCGAGGTGATCTTCTTGTCCTTCCAGTTGCCGAGAAACGCCGCGCGCTCCATCGGCCGGAGCTTCGTCCGGATGCCGACGGCGCCGAGCTGGTTGCCGATCGCCTCGGCGACGCTGCCGTACGAGGAGTCCGACGCGTACTCGGTGTCGAAACCGTTGGGATAGCCGGCCTCGGCCAGGAGCTTCCTGGCCCGCGCCGGATCATACGGATAGGCCGGAATGGCGAGCGCGTACTCGTACGCCGACGGGATGATGCTTCCGGTCGGCTTGGAAAAGCCGAGCGTCTCGGCCTGGTTGATCCCGTCCTTGTCGAAGGCCAGCGCGGCGGCCAGGCGCACGCGCTTGTCGTGCCACGGCGACTTCGGATCCCACTGCTGCGCGCCGAAGTTGAGCCACTGCGTCGCGTTGCCGACGAGACCGACCAGCTTCAAGCCCGGCGTTTTCTTCACCTCTTCGCCGAGCGTGCCGCGCAGCGAGTAGGCGATGTCGACCTCGCCGCGCTTGAGCATCGCCAGGCGCGTCAGATCCTCGGTCACCGTCTTCCACACGAGCCGCTTGACGGCCGGGGTCTTGCGCCAGTACTTATCGTGCGCCTCGAGCACGAGCTCGATTCCGGGGTTGAACGACGAGAGCTTGTACGGGCCGGCGCCGATCGGCGCCTTCTTGAAGCCTTCGTCGCCGACCTTCTCCACGTACTTCTTGGGCACGATCCAGCCCGCGCCGCTGGCCGGCGAGCCGTAGAACGTCATGAAGTCCGGCCACGGCTCCTTCAGCCTGAAGCGCACCCGGTACGGGTCGACCACTTCGACGGCCGCAACTTTCTCTTTCAGCAGCGAAGCGGCGGCGCCCTTGTAGCGGTCGAACGAGAACTTCACGTCGTCGGCGGTCAAGGTGTCGCCGTTGTGGAACACGACACCCTTGCGCACGACGAACTCGTAGACGAGCCCGTCCTTCGAGGTCGTCCACGATTCGGCGAGCGACGGCGCGAAGGGCTTGCCGGGCATCGGCTTCACCATCGCGTCGTGCACGGCGGTCAGAACCATCATGACCGAGATGATCCCGGTGTGCTCCGCCGGATCGAACCAGATCGGCGCGAGCGAGATGTGGACCGCCCACGTCATCTCACCCGTGGGCGCGGCGGCGCGCGCCTGCGCCGCCACAGGCGCGGGCGCGTACGAAGCGAGCACGACGACCAGCAAGGCCAGAGCGAGGGTCGCGAGCGGACGCCGAGCGTTCATGGCTATCTCTCCGCGCTGAAAGGAAAGTCGCTTCAAGTGCGGCAAGCTTACCACGCGCGCCAGAGGCCTCAGGCCGGCCGGCGGAACATCTCGTCGACCTCGATCTGATAGCCATCGGCCAGGCTGTTGGTCTCGTTCGCCATACCGACCACCGCCATGAGCTCGCCCAGCATCGCGTCGGTCATCCCGCGCCCGCGGGCCGATGCGGTGTGCGAGGCGATGCAGTAGCTGCAGCCGTTCGTCGCGCTGACTGCGAGGTAGATCATCTCCTTGGTCAGCGGATCGAGCGCGCCCGGCGCCATCACCGACTTGAGCGTGTCCCACGTGCGCCGCAACGTGGGCGGATGGCTCGCCAGCGCCTTCCAGAAGTTGTTGACGCGATCGACTTTGCGCGTGGCCATGATGTCGTCGTACACCGCGCGCACCTCGCTGCTCGCCTCCGCGTACTCGATCAGTTTGACGGTCGCCATGACGCCTCCTGTTCGCGTGCACGGTATCATCGCCGGCCCCGCGCTCGGGAAGATCTCCTGCTCGGGACTCTGCCTACCCCGCTTCCGGGACTTCACCCGATGGTCGATGCTCGACCATTCGGTGATGTTCGGATCAACGAACCGCGGGCTTCCCCCGCTGATCGGCCAAGGAGGTCAGTGGTGCGATTGCTAATCGTCGGCGCGACTTTGCTGATCATGGCGGTTGGCGCGCGCCCGGCGCTCGCCCAGACGCCTGTGTGGACGAGCCACGGACCCGAGGGCGGTGGCATCGCGGCTCTCACGATCGATCCGCGGTCGCCGAGCACGATCTATGCGGGGACCGTCGGCGACGGGGTATTCAAGAGCACCGACGCTGCCGATCGCTGGAACGCGCTCGGCCCCGCGAATGCCGTGGTCGCCTCGCTGGCGATCGACACGCTCAGCGGGCGTGACGTGCGCCAGCATCCCGGAAGACATCGCGGTCACCCGGACGACGACGCACCTCCCAAAGGCGTTTTGAAGCACTGGCCAAGGGGGATCGACGGCAGCACGGGTGCCGCGGCCGTCGTCTATGCGGGCACACTCGGCGCCGGGGTCCTGAAGAGTACCGACGGGGGCAACACCTGGCAACCCAGCAGCACCGGGCTCACCATTCGTCTGGTTCGTGCCCTGGCGATCGACCCATCGAACGCGAACGTCTTGTACGCGGGGACCACCGCGGGCCTGTTCAAGAGCGTCGATGCCGGCGCCTCCTGGACGAGCTCGGGGCTTGTCGATGCCGATATCCGGGCTCTGGTGATCGACCCCGAGACTTCGGGCACCGTCTATGCCGGCACCGACTTCGGTGTGTTCAAGAGCGTCAACGCCGGCGCGACGTGGTCGCCCATGAGCGCTGGTATCACCATGCGCGACATCCGAGCCCTGGCGATCAATCCGAATAATCCGCAGACGCTGTACGCGGGTGCGGGCGGCGGCCTATCGGGTGGGCCTGGGGCCGTCTTCAAAACCACGAACGGCGGCGAGCTCTGGGCCAATACCGGGCTCGCGGCGCCCGACGTTCGAGCCGTGGCCATCGATCCCGAGGCCGGTGAGACCGTCTATGTCGGCGGCCTGAGCAGCAACGTCCTCAAGACCATCGACGGGGGCGCGACATGGACCGCGTCGAGCACGGGACTGATCAACGCCGCCGTACTGTCGTTGAGCATCAACCCCGACACGCCCGGCACCGTCTATGCGGGAACCAACGACGGCGTGGTCAAGACCATCGACGCCGGCGCCACGTGGGCCGTCGTGAACACGCGCCTGACGAACACATTCGTGTTCGCGCTGGCCCTCGACCGCACGACCCCGACCACGCTGTACGCGGGGATGAACCAGCCTGAAATCTTCAAGACGACCGACGGGGCGGAGAGCTGGACCCTCAAGAACAGTGGTCTGGCGTCGTTCGTCAGCGTCCAGGCCGTTGCCATCGACGGGGTGACACCGAGCACCATCTATGCGGGACTGTCGGGAGGCGGCGTGTTCAAGAGTACGGACAGCGGCGAGAGCTGGAGCGCAGCGAATGCGGGCCTGACGCACCCGGTCGTCCAGGCTCTGGCCACCGATCCGGCCACCGCAGGCATCATCTATGCGGGAACGGCCGGCGGCGTCTTCAAGAGCGTGAACGGCGCCGCGATCTGGACCAAGACCCCTCTCGCGGTCAACGTGAGCGCCATCGCCGTCGATCCGGTCACCACGAAGATCCTCTACACGGCGACGCCGATCGCGGGTGTCTTCAAGAGCGAAGATGCCGGTGAGAGCTGGTCCGAGATCAACACCGGCCTGCCGCCGGGCTCGACGGCGCTGGCGCTGGCGATCGATCCCGGCACTCCGACCACGGTCTACGTGGGGATCCAGGGTGCCGGCGTGTTCAAGAGCCTTGACGGGGGAGCAAATTGGAGCGCCGTCAACACCGGCCTCACCAACATCGCGATCCAGGCCCTGGCGATCGATCCTTCGAGCCCTCAGACGGTCTACGCCGGGACGGGCGCCGGCGTATTCAAAAGTGTGGACGGCGGCGGGAGCTGGAGCCCGATCAATGACGGGCTGACGAACACCACGATCCGGGTTCTCGTCGTCGACCCGCTTGCGCCGAGCACTGTCTATGCGGCGACGTTCGGTGGCGGAGTGTTCGTCCTGACGCAATAGCTTCGCTGGCCGATTGACACGATCTCGTCGCCGTCTTAACGTACCCGCGCTGCAGATGTCCCCGCGCCCCGCCGGCACGAAACCGGCGGGGCGCAGCAATCACGCTCACAGCGAGGAGACGTCGATGAAAATCAAGGCGGCGAACGGCTTCGCGCGCGCGCTCAAGGCCGAGGGGATTCCGTGGGTCAGCTGCTACCCGACCAACCACGTCAACAACGCGCTCGGCGAAGAGGGCGTGCCGATCCTCATGATGGGCGAGGAGCGGTTCGCGGTCGCGGTCGCGGACGCGTACTCGCGCGTCACGTGCGGTAAGCAGATCGGCGTCTGCACCATCATGGCCAATCTGAACGCCGCCGGGATCCAGATGGCGTACGGCGCGATCGGCCAGGCGTGGGAGGACTCGTCGCCGCTCCTGGTCATCACCGAAGGCGTCGGTCAGGGCGCCGCGCGCCACACGCACTACGACATGGCGGAGGCGCTCAAGTCGGTCACCAAGTGGGTGGGCAAGGTCGACCGCGCCGAGCTCATCCCTGATTACGTGCGCCGCGCGTTCACGCACCTGCGCTCGGGCCGGCCCGGCCCGGTGCTCCTGATCATTCCGCGTGACCTCGGAGAGTACGACACGGACGAGCATCCCTACTCGCCCGTGAAGGGTTGGAAGTCGGGCCCGGATCCCGACGACGTGAAGTCCGCCGTGAAGGCGCTGCTCGCCGCGAAGGATCCGCTGCTCTACGTCGGCGAGGGCGTGTACTACGCCGACGCCACGAGCGAGCTCCTGAAGTTCGCCGAGCTCGCGCACATTCCGGTGCTGACGACGCTCAAGGGCAAGGGCACCTTCCCCGAGAACCATCCCTTGTCGGTGGGCGTGCGCGGCTCCTACGTCGGCGAGGGCGTGTACTACGCCGACGCCACGAGCGAGCTGCTGAAGTTCGCCGAGCTCGCGCACATTCCGGTGCTGACGACGCTCAAGGGCAAGGGCACCTTCCCCGAGAACCATCCCTTGTCGGTGGGCGTGCGCGGCTCGCTGGCCGATCACTTCCTGAACAAATGCGACCTGCTCTTCTCGATCGGCTCGAGCCTGTTCCCGAATCGCTTCAGCCACGCCATCCCGAACCCGGACAAGAAGACGATCATCCAGTGCACCATCGACACCCTCGACCTCAACCGCAGCTACGAGACGCGAAACGCCGTCGTCGGCGACGCGAAGCTCACCCTGCAGGCGCTGATCGCCGAGCTGTCGGCGCGCGGCCCCAAGAAGAATCCCGAGCTCGTCGAGGAGATCCGGAAGGGCAAGGAAGCCTTCATGGCGAAGTTCCGGCCGTGGATGGAATCGAACGAGACGCCGATCAATCCCTATCGCGTGCTCGGCGACATGATGAAGGCGCTCGATCCGAAGAATTCGTTCGTCACGGCCGACTCGGGCAACACGCGCGATCAGACCAGCACCGTGTACGAGGCGCAGATTCCGCGCGGCCATCTGGGTTGGGGCAACGTGTCGACGCTCGGCTTCAGCCTCGCGGGAGCGGTGGGCGCCAAGCTCGCGTTCCCGGACCGGCAGAGCGTCCTCGTCACCGGCGACGCGGGCGTCTGTTACATGATGGGCAACTTCGAGGCGGTGGCGCGCTACAAGATCGGCGTCACGGCACTCCACATCAACAACGGTGGCTATTCCGGCTACGGTCCCGGCTTCTGGGGCGGCGGCCACGACCCGTACACGTGGAAGGTGTCCGATCACGCCTCGGCCTGCATGGCGAACATGGCCAAGTCGGTCGGCTTCTACAGCGAGGACGTGACCAAGCCGTCAGAGGTACTGCCGGCGATCAAGCGCGCGCTCGACGAGAACACCAAGGGGCGGCCGGCGTTCCTCGAGTTCATCTGCTCGCACCACCCGGTCCACGGGGGTTGGGTCCGACCCGCGGCGGGCGGCGGACACTAGATCTTCGTCGAAGGGGCCTCGACGGCCCCGTCAGACAGAGCCGACGGACAGGCGCCGAGCGGCCGCGTAGCCGCGCGCGATCATCGCGAGCGCGAACGCGTGGAAGCCGGCGCCGATCCAATCCCGCACCAGGAGGAAGATCGCGCCGTCGAGACCGAACAGGACCATGCCGAGCACGAACGCCCAGCCAGCGCCCTGCACCGCGCGCTGCCCGAGAACCAAGAAGATCACGATCACACCTATGCCGACGAGGCCGGCCTTCGTCCCGTCGCTTTCCTTGGCCAGCTCCTGAACGAGCTGCGTCACGCCGAGCCCGAGAATGAATCGCCACTCCTGGCCGGCGAAGGCGATGGCGGCATTGATCAGCGAGAGCCCCGCGATCCAGTAGAACCACTGACCGCCGTTTCGCCGCTGGCGCTCGAGCGCCGCACGCTCCTCGCTGGGCGCTGCGTCGCGCGAAGCCTCGCGCGCCGCGACGACGGGGCTCACGAACGGCGACGTCGGCCGCGGCTGCGGAGGACGGCTGAAGGGACTCTGTCTGGCTTCCATGTGCCCCTCCCTGTCACCATCGATGTCACTTTGGACGAGTCGGCCCTCGTAAGGGCTCGACTTGTCGACCAGGTAACCAATAGGGGCAAGCCGCGTGCCACGCGGCGGCCGGACACGCCGCGCCCGTCGAGCAGGATGGCGTTCCGGGAATCATGATCGACGCCATCGTCTTCGATCTGGACGGCACCTTGTGGGACACGAGCGCCAGCTGCGCCGTCGGCTGGAACCGCGTGCTCGCGCGCCATCGCATCGCCTTCAGGGCCATCACCGAGCACGACGTTCGCGGCGTGACCGGCAAGCCGCACGAGCAGTGCATCCGCGAGGTCTTCGCCGGGCTGCCCGAAGCGCACTTGCTCACCTTGATCGACGCCACCTCGACGGCGGACAACGAGGCCGTCGCCGAGCTCGGCGGCCTGATGTTCCCTGGCGTCGACGCGGGCGTGCGGCGGCTCAGCGCGCGCTATCGGCTCTTCATCGTCAGTAACTGCCAGTCCGGGTACATCGAGGTGTTCTTCCAGACGTCGCGACTCGGCGGCTGCTTCAAGGACTTCGAGTGCTGGGGCAACACCGGTCTATCCAAGACGCAGAACCTGCGCGTGGTCATCGAGCGCAACCGGCTCGTCCATCCGGTGTTCGTGGGCGACACGGCGGCCGACCAGACCGCCGCGCGTGAGTGCGGCGTTCCCTTCCTTCACGCTGCCTACGGGTTCGGCGACTGCCCCGACGCCGACAATCGGTTCGCCTCTTTCTCGGATCTGACCGACTGGCTGATCGCCAGGGCCCCAGGCGCGACTTGACGCGAGCGGGTCAATCCCGTATACCGGCCAGACGACCCGCGAGAACGGAGGAACGGCTCATGGCGATGTACTGGAAGGAGATCACGGTCAACTGGGGCGAGTCGGACCCCTTCGGGCTCGTGTATTACCCCCGTATTGTCGCCTGGTTCAACGACACGGAGCACGAGCTGTTCCGCGTGATCGGCTACCCGATCGAGCAGATGATCAAGAACGACCGGACGACCTTCGTGATGGGCGAGATCCACTTCCGGTTCATCGGCCCCGCCGCGTACGGCGACCGGATCGTCAACACGATCACCCTGGCCGACGTCGGCGCGCGCACGCTGCACTGGAACTGCAAGGCCAAGAACGCGGTCACCGGCGCGCCGGTGAGCGAGGGCAAGGCGACGCGCGTCTACGCGCGCATCAACGAGGACGGCTCGCTCAGCTCGGCGCCGATCCCGGTCGAGATGCTGACCGCGCTCAAGGAGCTCGGCAGCCTCACGCACCTGAAGACCAACAGCGGCGCGACCAAGCTCGGCGCCGAGCGCTGAGCCGCCAGCCCTTCTAGCGGGCGGGCTTCACCTTCTCGAACAGCGCCTTGTACTGCCCGTAGCCCTCTTCCTCGAGCTTCGCGACCGGAATGAACCGCAGCGACGCCGAGTTGATGCAATAGCGCAGGCCGTCGGGCCCGGGGCCGTCGGGGAACAGGTGCCCCAGGTGCGAGTCGGCGTTCGCGGAGCGAACTTCGACTCGCTCCATGCCGTGCGAGTCGTCGGTGTGCTCGGTGACGTTGGTCTTCTCGAGCGGACGCGTGAAGCTCGGCCAGCCCGTTCCGGAGTCGAATTTGTCGGTCGAGGCGAACAGGGGCTCGCCCGACACGATGTCGACGTAGATCCCCGGCTCGTGATGGTTCCAGAATTCGTTGCGGAACGGCGGCTCGGTGGCGCTGCACTGCGTGACCTGGTACTGCGCCGACGTCAGCTTCGCCTTCACGTCCGCCTCGCTCGGCTTCTTGTAGGTCATGGCCTCTCTCCTGTTTGACGTATTAGACCACGCCCGCCCACGGCCGGATCAGCCCTTCACGTAGGAGAGCTTCTCCGCCACCTTGCCGTCGCGCACGCGCATGACGTCGACGCCGCGCACGTGGCCGCCGGAATCGTCCCAGTGAAAGACCCAGCGCACCAGCGCGCGCTCGCCGGTCGCGAAGATCTCCTCG
>Ga0209382_10004925_pt1 | contig 17532 bp, 17 predicted proteins | sample SoiMetdeltSBSDD5_FD_187599 | JGI IMG/M metagenome (GOLD analysis project Ga0209382, IMG submission 187599) | Bulk soil microbial communities from a Populus tree surrounding site in Tennessee, USA - Soil MetaG P. deltoides SBSDD5 (SPAdes) (version 2) | ecosystem: Environmental > Terrestrial >...
CGCTCGCCAGCATCGCCGCCTGGCACGCCGGCCACATCGCCGGAGAAGACCCACGTGCGCTCGTCCTGCAGCAGGTCGAGAGCTTCGCGGGCGCGGCCGCCCCGCGTAGGTGAGGACCACGCGAATTCGCGCGCGGGGCAGTGGAGCGGCGCGGCGCCGCGCCGAACTTTGGCCCCTGCGTAACGAGGGGTGTTACGGACGGGCCAAAGTTCGTGGAGCGGCCGAGTAGCCCACCGCGGCGCCGAGGCGCTCGCGCCACCACGCCAGCGTGTCCGCGAGCGTGCGTGACAACGGGATCTCGGGCGACCAGCCCACCGCGCGCGTCAGCTTGGCGTGCGAGCCGCGGATCTCGTGCATCTCGCGCTCGCGCAGCTGCGCCGGGTCCGTGCGCGTGACCACCTCGACCTCCGCGTGCTCGGACAGGCCGAGCACGATCGAGCGGATCGTCGTGGAGCGGTCGCTGCACACGTTGTAGGCGCCCGGAGGCGCGTGCTCCAACCCCGCGCGGTATGCGCGCACCACGTCGCGCACGTCGGTGAAGTCGCGGCTCACGTCGAGGCCGCCCGTGACGATCTCGACGGGAGCACCGTCCTCGGCGCCCAGCTCGCCCTCGACGATCTGCCGCGCGAGCCACGAGACGACGTGCGAGTCCGACTGCCCCGGCCCGGCGTGGTTGAAGGCGCGCATCCGCACGACGTGCATGCCGTGCGCCTCGTCGTACAGCGCCGCGGCGTGATCGGCCGCGGCCTTGCTGACCGCGTAGGGATTGCGCGGGCGCAGCGGGTGCTCCTCCGTCACGGGCAGGTCCACGTGAGAGCCGTACTCCTCGCCCGAGCAGGCGATCATCACGCGTGCCCCGGGCGCGTGACGGCGCAGCGCCTCGAGCAGGTGGATGGTCGTGCCCAGGTTGCCGCGGATCGTGCCGGCCGGGTCCTTCCAGGAATTGCCCACCGAGGCCTGGCCCGCGAGGTGGAAGACCAGGTCGGGCCGTGCCGCAGAGATCGCCGCGGCCGCCTGGCGCTGGTCCTCGAGGTCGCAGCACAGGTAGCGCTCCAGCCCGGGCGGGAGGTCGGCCGGGGGAAGATCGCGCCTGCCGAGGCCGGTCACGCCGATGCCGTCGGAGGCGAACAGGGCGCACAGATGGCGGCCTGCAAAGCCGCCCGCGCCCGTGATCAGCACGCGCATGACGCGTCAAGGTACACGAGAGGCGACAGCTATTCTCTCGGCCCGTGCCTCGCGAGAGCCAGTGCCGCTTTTGCGGCGCCCCGCTGGTCCATTCCTTCGCGGACCTCGGCATGTCGCCGCTCGCGAACCGCTACCTGACCGCCGACCAGGTCAACGCGATGGAACCGTTCTTCCCGCTGCACGCCCTGGTCTGCGAGCGCTGCTTCCTGGTGCAGCTCGAGGAGTTCGAGACACCGGACGCGATCTTCTCGGACTACGCGTACTTCTCGTCCTTCTCCACGAGCTGGCTCGAGCACTGCCGCAACTACGCCGAGACGGCGATCGGGCGCTTCGGGCTCGGCGCCGGGTCCCAAGTGGTCGAGCTGGCCTCCAACGACGGCTACCTGCTCCAGTACTTCAAGGCTCAGGGCGTGCCCGTGCTCGGCGTCGAGCCGGCCGCAAACGTCGCCCGGGTCGCCGAGGAGGAGCGCGGCATCCGCACGGTGGTGAGCTTCTTCGGCCGCGAGACGGCGGGCACGCTGGCAGGGGAGCTGCGCGCGGACCTCCTGATCGGCAACAACGTGCTCGCCCACGTGCCGGACCTGAACGATTTCGTGGCCGGCATGAAGACCCTGCTGGCGGACAGCGGCGTGATCACGATGGAGTTCCCGCACCTGATGCGGCTCGTCGAGGACCGCCAGTTCGACACCATCTACCACGAGCACTTCTCCTACTTCTCCTTCCTGACCGTGAAGCAGGTGTTCGCGGCGCACGGCCTGGAGCTGTTCGACGTCGACGAGCTCCCCACCCACGGCGGCTCGCTGCGCATCTACGCGTGCCACGAGGGCGCGCAGGAGCCGCGCGGGTCCGTCGCCGAGCTGGAGCGCCGCGAGGAGGACGCCGGCTACCGCAACCTCGAGACCTACACCGAGTTCTCGGAGTTGGTGAAGAGCGAGAAGCGCGAGATCCTGTCGTCCCTGATCGCCCTCAAGGGCGACGGCGCATCGATCGTCGGTTACGGAGCGCCGGCCAAGGGCAACACGCTGCTGAACTACTGCGGCATCGGCACCGACTTCATCGACTACACGGTCGACCGCAGCCCTCACAAGCAAGGGCACTTCCTCCCCGGCACGCACATCCCGATCCGGGCGCCGGAGGAGATCGACCGCACGCGGCCGGACGTCGTGTTCATCCTGCCGTGGAACCTGCGTGAGGAGATCATGGACCAGCTCAGCCACATCTCCGATTGGGGCGGCAGGTTCCTGGTGCGCTCGCCGGCGCTCGAGCTGCACGCGTGAGGTTCGTCCCGACCCCGCTCGCGGGCGCCGTCGTGATCGAGCTGGACCTGCTGGAGGACGAGCGCGGCCATTTCGCGCGCACCTATGACGCGGAGGAGTTCGCACGCCACGGGCTCGACCCCGCCGTCGTGCAGTGCAACACCTCCTTCAACGCGCGCGCCGGGACGCTGCGCGGGATGCACTACCAGGCCGAGCCCGACGGCGAGCCCAAGCTGATGCGGTGCACACGGGGTGCGATCTACGACGTGCTGGTGGACCTGCGGCCGGAGTCCGAGACGTACTGCCGGTGGTTCGGCGCCGAGTTGACAGCCGACAATGCGCGCATGCTGTACGCGCCGGTCGGACTCGCGCACGGCTTCCAGACACTCGTGGACGCTTCGGAGGTGCACTACCAGATGTCCCATCACTACGTCCCGGAACAGGCGCGCGGCGTGCGCTGGGACGACCCGGCGTTCGGGATCGAGTGGCCGCTGGCCGACCCGATCGTCTCCGACAGGGACAGGCAGTACCCAGACTTCCGGCCGTGACCCGGGTGCTCGTCACCGGCGGGACGGGGTTCGTGGGCCGTCAGGCCCTGCCGCTGCTGGCGGCGCGCGGCGACGAGGTGCACGCCACGTGGTCCTCGGCGCCGGGCGACGAGCGGGGCGGCGTCACCTGGCACCGGTGCGACCTGCTCGACCGCGCGGCCGCCGCGGCGCTGGTGGAGAGCTTGCGGCCCACGCACCTGCTGCACCTGGCGTGGTATGCCGTGCCGGGGAAGTTCTGGGACGCGGAGGAAAACGCCGCGTGGGTCGCGGCCAGCCTCGCACTGCTCTCTTCGTTTGCCGAAGCCGGCGGGCGGCGCGCGACCTTCGCGGGGAGCTGCGCGGAGTACGAGTGGGCGGACGGCGTGCTGTCGGAGGCCTCCACCCCGCTCGCGCCCGCCACCTACTACGGGAAGTGCAAGAACGCGCTGCGCGAGGTCGCCGAGGGCTTCGCCGCGCGCCGCGACGTGGGCTTCGCCTGGGGACGCATCTTCTTCGTCTACGGCCCGCACGAGCATCCCGACCGCCTCGTGTCCTCGCTGGCGCGGGCGCTGGTGCGCGGCGAGCCCGCTCCGACCTCGGAGGGCTCGCAGCGCCGCGACTTCCTGCACGCGCGCGACGTGGCGGGGGCGTTTGCCGCGCTGCTCGGCTCCGACGTGCAGGGCGCGGTGAACATCGGCTCCGGCGAGGCCGTGCCCGTGCGCGACGTGGTGAGCGCCGTGGCAGACGCGGCCGGCCGCCCCGACCTGGTGCAGTGGGGCGCGCTGCCGCAGCGGCCGGGCGACCCGCCGCTGCTCGAGGCGGACGTGCGCCGCCTCCGCGACGAAGTCGGGTGGCGGCCCGGCATCCCGCTCGCGGAGGGCATCGCGCGCACGGTGGAATGGTGGAAGGCGCAGCAGTAGACGTCCTCGACTCGCCCGAGGCCGGCGGGGCGGCGATCCGGGGTGGAGTCCTGCGGCTCGCCGGCTACGCCGGCGGGATGGCGCTCGCCCTCGCCGTCGCGCCACTGCTGATCCGCCACCTCGGCGTGGTCGACTTCGGGCGCTACACGCTCGTGATCTCGCTGATCGCGATGGTCCAGGGCCTGACCGAGGGCGGGCTCGCCGCGGTCGGCCTGCGCGAGTACACCGTCTTCGATCCCGCTCACCGCCGGCGGCTGATGCAGGAGCTGCTCGGCCTGCGCATCGTCCTCACCTTCGCGGGTGTGGCGCTGGCCGTCGTCTTCGGGCTGGTCGCGGGGTACGACGGAGAGCTGATCGCCGGGACGGTCGTGGCCGGCGTCGGGTTGCTCCTCCTGGTGCTGTTCAACCTGCTGACGATCCCCCTCCAGGCCGACCTGCGCTTCGGCTGGATCACGGTGGCGGAGGTCCTGCGCCAGGCGATCGCCGCCGTCCTGATCGTGGCGCTGGTGATCGCGGGCGCCGGGATCGTGCCCTTCATCGCCACGCAGATCCCGGCGGGGATCGTGGCGCTGGCGATCGCCGCCGTGCTGGTGCGCAAGGCGATCTCGCTGCGGCCGGCGTTCCAGCCCGGCGCCTGGTGGACGCTGGTGCGAGAGACCCTCCCCTACGCGATCGCGATCGCGATCGCGGCGCTGTACTTCCGCATCGTGATCGTGCTGATGTCGCTGGTCTCGACCGAGACCCAGACCGGCTACTTCGCCACCTCGTACCGCGTGATCGAAGTGCTGGTCGCGATCCCGGCGCTGCTGGTCAGCGCGACGTTTCCCGTCATGTCGCGCGCGGCCCGCGACGACGCCGACCGGCTGCTCTATGCCGGACAGCGCACGTTCGACGCGATGCTGATCGTGGGCGTGTGGCTGACCCTCTGCGTGGCGCTGGGAGCGGACTTCATGATCCAGGTGATCGGCGGAGAGGACTTCGAGGCGTCGGTCGACGTGCTGCGGATCCAGTCGCTGGCGGTCATGTGCACCTTCGTGACCGTCACGTGCGGCTTCCTGCTGCTGTCGCTGCGCCGGCACACGGCGATCCTCGCGAGCAGCGTGGTCCCGCTCACGTTCGGCGTGATCCTGACGCTCGCGATCGCTCCCTCGGAAGGAGCGGAGGGCGCCGCGATCGCGACGGTCGTCGCGGAGGCGGGGTTCGCGGCCGCCGTACTCGCGTTCGTGAAGCGCCGCTCGGTCGCGCACGTGCCGTTGTCGCTGCGCGTCTTCCTGCCCGTGGGCGCGGCGGCCGCGCTCGCGGCCTCCGTCGAGCTGTTGATCCCGGACGTGCACGAGGTGATCACGGTGGGGCTCGCGACCGCGATCTACTTCGCCGTGCTGACGGCGCTGCGCCAGATCCCGCCCGAGCTGCGCGGCGCGCTGGCGCCGGGACGGGAGCGCGATGGGTGAGCTAGCGCGGCAGCCGGTAGAGCGCTTCGAAGAACTGCCGCTGGACCGGGTGACGCCGGTCGTAGACCGTCTCCCACTCCGGCGGGATCGGATAGTCGTCGCGCTCGATCACGAGGTTGTCGTGGGGGTTCAGCGAGCGGATCCACTGCTTGGAGTAGAACCAGCCGCCCGGTGCGGTGTGCCTGCCGACCTGGCCGATGTAGTGCGCGATCTGGTCGGGGCGCATCTCGTGCAGCGAGCTGATGTTCAAGAACAGGGTCGCGCCCGCCGGGTCGATCAGGTCGAGCTGGTTCGGGGTCAGGAAGGCAAGCTCGGCGTCGTCGAGCTCCGCCGCCACCTCCGCGTGGCTGTCGAAGTGGCGAAAGCGGAACGCTCGCCGTTCCGGGAACAGGCGGGTGAGGTATTCCTGCGCCACCGCCAGCGCCGGCGGGATGTCGCACAGGACATAGCGACAGCCCGGCACCGCCGTCAGGTACACCCACGCGACGCGGCCGTACCCGGGGCCCAGCTCGAGGATGCGGCTGCCGTCCAGCGCGCCGGACGGCAGCGCGTCGGCCACGCTGTAGAACTCGAGCACCGAGTTGCACAGGTCCTGGCTGATCCGCCGGCCGCGGTACAGCACCGACACGGGCGCCCCCAGCTCCGGCTCCTCGAGGGCGTCGAGCAGGCGCAGCCGGTCGACCGCCCGGACCCGCTCCCAGAACAGCGCCACGTACACCGCGTAAGCGAGGCGGCTGGAGCGCGACTGCAGCATCTCCTCGCGGTCTCCGCCGACCTCGATCGCGCCGGCGTCCGCCAGCCGCGCGGAGAAGATCCGCGGGGCCGGGCGCCGCAGCCAGTGCCGCGCGACCGCGCGGAACTGCTCGTCGCGCAGGTGGCGCGTGGGCCAGTTGAAGTAGTTCTGGTTGACCGTGCGCTTGAACCGCTCGAACCCGGAGTCGCCGAGCTGCGCCAGGTTGAGGCCGTTGAGGAACTCCCAGTACGCCGACGGGCGCACGATCTCGGGCGCCTGCTCCATCTCGGCCACCATCGCCTCGAGATCCGGCAGGCCGGTTGCGGGGCTCACCGGCACCGGCTCAGGTTATCCATTGGCCCCGCGGCAGCCGGGAGCGCCGGATGAGCGAGCGGCGCTGCCCGCTGTGCGGAGGGCGCGCGGAAACCGCGTTCGTGGCCCGCGACCGCAACCGGGGTGTCGGCGACGAGCGGTTCGAGTACGCGCGCTGCACCGCGTGCGGGTCTTTCCACCTCGTGAACGTCCCCGCCGACCTCGGGCCCTACTACGGCGGCGAGTACTTCGTGCTGCCGAGCCGGGAGGAGCTGGACGCGGTCGCCCGCGGCGAGTCCTACCGGCTCGAATTCCTGCGGCCCCGCGTGCCGGCCGGCCGCGTGGTCGAGATCGGCGCGGGGTACGGGGTGTTCGCGCGCCTCGCGAGCGAGGCCGGATACGACTACACGGGCATCGAGATGGATGCGCGCTGCTGCGAGTACATGCGCTCCGAGCTGGGCGTCGAGGCGATCCGCAGCGACACCCCCGGAGCCGTGCTGGACGAGCTGCCGCCGAGCGATGCGATCACGCTGTGGCACGTGCTGGAGCACCTGCCGGATCCCTGGGACGTGGTCCGGCGAGCGGCGGCGAACCTTGCGCCGGGCGGCATACTGGTCTGCGCGATGCCCAACCCCGAGGCATTTCAATTCCGCCTGCTCGGGCGGCGCTGGCCCCACGTCGACGCCCCCCGGCACCTGTACCTGATCCCGGCCCGCGAGCTCGAGGCCCAGGCCGCGCGCGCAGGGCTCGAGACCGCCGAGGTGACCGGCAACGACCCCGGCGGGCGGCACTGGAACGTGTTCGGATGGCAGCACGCGCTCGTCCGGCCGACCGCGCACACGGCGGCGAAGCTGGCCGCGCTGCAGGCCGGCCGGGTGGCGGCCGCGCTGCTTGCGCCCGTGGAGCGGCGCCCGCTGCGGGGCAGCACGTACACGGCCGTGCTGCGCAAGCCGGCATGAAGCTGTCCATCGTCCTTCCGACCCGCAACGGCGGGGAGCTGCTCGAAGGCTGCCTGCGGTCGATCCTCGACCAGGACTACTCCGACATGGAGCTGGTCGTGTCCGACAACGCGTCCGACGACCGCACGCCGGACATCCTCGAGTCGTTCGCGGGCGATCCGCGCCTGAAGGTCCTGCGGCTCGACGAGCCGGTCGAGGTGACCGACAACTGGATCAACGGCGTGAACGCGACGAGCGGCGACTACCTGCTGCTGATCGGCGACGACGACTGCCTGCTGCCCGGCTACTGCGAGCGCATCGACGAGCTGATCGAGAAGTACGACCGGCCGGACTGCATCACGTACAACGGCTATGCGTACGCCTTCCCCGGGGCGCTCGCCGGCCACCCGCACAGCCACTACTCGGATCCCTTCTACGAGTGGGGCTCCGGCCTGCCCGCCGAGGGCCCGCTGCCCGCGGACCTGCGCCGCGAGATCGCGCGCGACTTCTTCCGCTTCCACTACCGCATCCACCTGAACCTCCAGACCACGATCGTCTCGCGCCGCGCGATCGGGCGGATGCGCAAGGGATTCCTGCGGCCGCCGTACCCGGACTTCTACGCGCTCAACGCCCTGATGCTGGTCGCGGACTCGTGGGTCTACTCGCCCGACAAGCTGATCGTGATCGGGATCTCTCCCAAGTCGTACGGGCACACGGTGCACGGAGACGACCGCGCCGAGGGCGAGCAGTACCTCGGCATCTCCCTCGACTTCCCCGGCCAGCTGCCCGGGCACGCCGTGATCAACGGGACCTACGTCTGCCTGCTGGAGCTGAAGGAGGACTACGGGCCCGAGCTCGCGGGGATCGAGATCGACCGCGGGCAGTACCTGTTCAACCAGATCTACGCCTGGTACCTGCAGTGGCGGGTGGGCTCGCTGCCGCGCCGCACGTTCCTGCGCCGCCTGCGCGCGCTGCCGGCCAGGGACTGGCTGCTGTTCCTGCGGGGGCTGGCGCCGCACCTGAGCCCGAAGCGCGTGCTGCGCAACGTGCGCATCAGCCGCTCCGAGCCGGTGCAGCACCTGTGGCCGGGCCTGCGGCCGCTGCCGGAAGTCAGCGACATCGAGGGCTTCCGCGACTGGGTCACCCGCGCCCGCGTGCCGGCCGCCGGCCCTTAGACCGAATGGAAAAGAGCGCGGCACCCACCATCACGATCGTCACGCCTTGCCTGAACGGCGCCGCGACGCTGCCGCTGGCGCTCGCGAGCGTGCGCGAGCAGGACTACCCGGGGCAGGTCGAGCACCTCGTGATCGACGGCGGGTCCACGGACGGCACGCTCGAGATCCTCGAGTCGGCACCCGGCGTGCGGTACATCTCGGAACCCGACCGCGGGCTCTCGGACGCGGTCAACAAGGGCTTCCGGATGGCGCAGGGAGAGGTCGTCGGCTGGCTGAACGCCGACGACGTCTACCTGCCCGGCGCGCTGGAGCGCGCGGGCGCGGCCTTTGCCGCCGACCCCGACGCGCTCTGGGCGACCGGCACCTGCCTGATCCTGGACGGCGACGGCCAGGAGATCCGGCACGCGGTGACCGCCTACAAGTCGTTCTTCATGCGCCGCTACAGCTTCCGGCTGCACCTGGTGCAGAACTTCGTCGCGTGCCCGTCGACGTTCGTCCGCCGCAGCGCGTTCGACCAGGTGGGCCTGCTCGACGAGCGCTTCAAGTACTCGATGGACTACGACCTGTGGCTGCGGCTGGGCCGGCTGCGCCCCCCGGTGGTGATCGACGCGCCGCTGGCGGGCTTCCGGATGGCCGAGGGGTCGCTCAGCATGTCCGGGTTCGAGAGCCAGTTCGCCGAGCACGCGCAGAACGCCCGCGAGCACGGTGCCGGCCATCCCGTCGCGGTCGCGGCAAACCGGGTCGCGAGCGCGCTGATCGTGGCCATCTATCGGATGCTGCGCCGCCTGCGCAGCCGCCGATCGTGATCCGTACCTAGAGTATGGGCGTGGGCGACCGCAGGGCATTGATAACCGGGGTCGGGGGACAGGACGGCTCCTATCTCGCGGAGCTGCTGCTGGAGCAGGGCTACGACGTGTTCGGGACGGTCCGCTCCGGCTCGGCGGCCGACTATCCGAACCTGGCCGCCGTGTGCGACCAGGTGCAGGTGATCGAGGCGGACGTGCTCGACCAGGACTCGATGGTGCGGGCGCTGCGGGCCTGCGCGCCCGGCGAGGTCTACAACCTCGCCTCGGTCTCCTTCGTCCCGGCTTCCTGGGACCAGCCCGCGCTGACCGCCGAGTTCGCGGCCGTCGGCGTGACCGTGATCCTCGAGGCGATCCGCGAGGTCGACGCTGCGACGCGCTTCTACCAGGCATCGTCGAGCGAGATCTTCGGCGAGCCGGCCGAGTCACCGCAGAGCTCCGACACTCCGCTCTCGCCGCTCACCCCGTACGGCGTCGCAAAGGCCTACGGCCACTTCATCACGCGCAGCTACCGGCGCCGCTACGGCCTGCACGCCTCCACGGGCATCCTCTACAACCACGAGTCGCCGCGGCGGCCACTCGAGTTCGTCACCCGCAAGATCACCCACGGGGCCGCGAGCATCAGCCTCGGCCTGCAGCAGGAGCTGTCGCTGGGCGACCTCGACGCGCGGCGCGACTGGGGCTACGCACCGGACTACGTGCGCGCGATGTGGCTGATGGTGCAGCAGGACGTGCCGGACGACTACGTGGTGGCGACGGGAGAGGCGCACAGCGTCCGCGAGCTGGTCGAGGCGGCGTTCGGCCACGTGGGGCTCGACTGGCGCGAGCACGTCGTCACGGACAGCTCGCTGAAGCGCGGCAAGGCCGAGCTGCACAACCTGATCGGGGATGCCTCGAAAGCGCAGCGGCAGCTGGGCTGGACGCCGACGCTCGGCTTCGAGGAGCTGGTGCAGACGATGGTCGAGGCGGACGTCGCGACCCTGCGACGACAAGCGCGCCCAATAGCATGACGCGGATGCGCAAGGCGCTCGTGACCGGGATCACCGGCCAGGACGGCTCCTACCTCGCGGAGCTGCTGCTGGAGAAGGGCTACGAGGTGCACGGGATCGTGCGCCGCTCCTCCAGCTTCAACACCGACCGCATCGACCACCTCTACCACGACCCCCACGAGCAGGGCGTGCGCCTGTTCACCCACTACGGCGACCTCGGTGACCCGGTCTCGCTCGCGAAGCTGCTGTACGAGGTGCAGCCCGACGAGGTCTACCACCTCGGCGCCCAGAGCCACGTGCGCGTGTCGTTCGACATCCCCGAGTACACGTTCGACGTCACGGCCGGGGGCACGCTGCGCATCCTGGAGGCGATGCGGGAGTCCGGCCTCGAGGCGCGCTTCTACCAGGCCTCCTCCTCGGAGATGTTCGGCGCCGCCCCGGCGCCGCAGTCGGAGGCGACGACCTTCCACCCCCGCAGCCCGTACGCGGTGTCGAAGGTCGCCGCGTACTGGGCGGTGGTGAACTACCGCGAGGCGTACGGCATGTTCGCCGCCAACGGGATCCTCTTCAACCACGAGTCGCCGCGCCGCGGCGAGACCTTCGTGACGCGCAAGATCACGCGCGCGGTGGCGCGGATCAAGGCCGGCCTCCAGAGCAAGCTCTACCTCGGCAACCTCGACGCGAAGCGCGACTGGGGATACGCCCGCGACTACGTCGAGGCGATGTGGCTGATGCTCCAGGCCGACGAGCCCGACGACTTCGTGATCGCGACCGGCACCAGCCACAGCGTGCGCGAGTTCCTGGAGGCGTCGTTCGAGCGCGCCGGCCTCGATTGGGAGCCGCACGTCGAGATCGACCCGCGGTACTTCCGCCCCTCCGAGGTGGACGACCTGCGTGGCGACCCTTCGAAAGCGCGCGAGCGGCTCGGCTGGGAGCCGAAGGTGGGCTTCGACGAGCTGGTGGCGATCATGGTGGACGCCGACGTCGCCGCGCTCGAAGAGCAGCTTGCAGGAAGGGTGACTCGATACAGTCACGAGGGAACGTGACCCGGCCGACCCCCCATTTCTGGCAGGGCAAGCGTGTCGTCGTGACGGGCGGCACCGGCTTTCTCGGGCGCTCCATGGTCGGGCAGCTCGAGGATCTCCAGGCGGCCGTGTCGGTGCCGACCTCGGCTGAGCACGACCTGCGCGACCCCGCCGCCACGCGGGCAGCCGTCGAGGGCGCGGACGTCGTCATCCACCTGGCCGCGCGGGTCGGCGGCATCGGCTTCAACCTGCGCAACCCGGCGCCGCTCGCCTACGACAACCTGATGATGGGATGCAACGTCTTCGAGCAATGCCGGCTCGCGGGCGTCGGGACGCTGGTGGCCGCGTGCTCGGTGTGCGGCTATCCCAAGTTCGCCCCCGTGCCCTTCTCGGAGGACGGCATCTGGGACGGCTATCCGGAGGAGTCGAACGCGCCCTACGGGCTCGCGAAGCGGATGCTGATCGTCCTGTCCGACGCCTACCGCCGGCAGTACGGCTTCAACTCGAGCGTGCCGGTGGTCGCCAATCTCTACGGGCCGTACGACAACTTCGACCTCGAGGACTCGCACGTGATCGCCGCGATGATCCGCAAGTTCGTCGAGGCGGCCGACAGCGGCGAGCGGCAAGTGGTCCTGTGGGGCACCGGCAGCCCCAGCCGCGAGTTCCTCTACGTCGACGACGCCGCCCGCGCCCTGATCCTGATGGCCGAGCGCTACGACAGCTCCGAGCCGGTGAACATCGGCACGGGGCGCGAGACGACGATCAAGGAGCTGGCCGAGACCTTGGCCGCCGTGACGGGCTTCGAGGGAGACATCGTGTGGGACTCGAGCCGGCCCGACGGCCAGCCGCGGCGCGCACTCGACGTCTCGCGCGCACGGGAGCGGTTCGGCTTCGAGGCGGAGGTCGGCCTCGCGACCGGGCTCCGCGAGACGGTCGCCTTCTACCGCAGTCAGTACGCGGCGGCGGCCACCTAGCCGGCCAGCGCCCGGGCGTACGTCGCGAGCGTCTCGTCGGCGGCGCGCTCCCAGGTGAACTCCAGGCAGCGCTCCCGCCCGCGGGCGACCAGCTCCGCGCGGTGCTCCGGGCTCTCCAGCAGGCGGCGCACGGCCGCAGCGATCGCGTCCACGTCGTAGGGATCGAACAGCTCGGCGGCGTCGCCGGCCACCTCGGGCAGCGCGCTCACCCCGGAGCAGGCGACCGGCACCCCGCGCCGCATCGCCTCCAGCACCGGCATGCCGAATCCCTCCATCAGGCTCGTGAACACGAACACCTCCGCCGTGGCGTAGAGGCCCTCGAGGTCGCTGTCGTCGATCCAGCCCGTGAACGCCACGCGGTCACCGATGCCGAGCGCGGCAGCGCGCTCCCGCAGCGCCTCCTGGTCGAGCCCGCCGTGGCCGACCAGCACCAGCATCTCGGGGCGGTCGCGCGCCACCTGCGAGAACGCGGCCAGCAGGCGGTCGAGGTTCTTGTGGCGCAGCGCCGACGAGACGGTCAGGACGAGCGGATGGCCGTCGACCCCGAACCGCTCGCGCACCTCCGGCGCGGGAGTCGGGGCGGCGCTCTGCTTCATGCCGAAGCCGAGGTGGACGACGTCGATCTTCGCCGGGTCGATGCCGAGCGTCCCGGCGACGTCGCGCTTGCCGGCGTGGGAGATCGCGATCACGCGCTGCGCCCGCCGCGCGCCCGCGGGCACGACCGCGCGCAGCCCCCACCGGCTGGCCCGCGGGAAGGTCTCGGGGAAGTGGTGGTAGATCACGTCCAGCACCGACACCACCGACGGGACCGGGCAGAAGATCGGCGTGGTGGTGCCGAGGCTGTGCAGCAGGCCGACGCCGTCGCGGCGCACGCGCGCCGGCAGCCACGTCATCTCGGCCGCCACGCGCAGCGGCTTCACGCGCGAGCGCACGGGGCTCACGACGAAGCGCATCCCGTCCGCCCACGGCTCGCCGCGCAGCGACTCGACGGCCTCCGGCCCCACGTATGCGACCAGCTCGAGGTCCGGGCGCTTGGCGCGCAGCGCCGGGATCAGGTTGCGCGCGTAGATCTCCGACCCGCCCACCTCGCCCGGGACGAGATACAGCAGGTTGAGCCCCAGCCGGGGAAGCGCGCCTGCGGCCTGCACCACCGAGAGGCTAGCTCTCGGCCCGCGTGACGAGCTCGGGCGCGCTCTCCTCCTGCTGCGACGCCGCCGCGGCCTCGTTCAGCTCGCGCACCTCGCGGTCGAGGCGCGCGAGGTCCTGGGCCAGGACCTTGGTCTCGTTCGAGAGCCGCGAGATCGCGATCGAGAAGTGGAGCAGCAGCAAGAGGACGAACGCGAACGCGATCATGAACAGCGCGTTCGGCGGATAGACGATGCCGAGCGTGTCCGCGATGATCTCGAGCAGGCCCGTCCAGGACGCGAGGACCAGCAGCACGATCGAGCTCAGCAGCCACAGCAGCGCATAGCGCTCGATCAGCCGGCGGCGCCGCAGCAGCTCGAAGATCACGAGGAACAGCAGCCCGCTCGCGGCGATCGCGAAGATCTGGAGCTTCACCGCCATCAGGCGGCCATTCCCGGCAGGACCACTAGATGCCCCGCTCCGCGGTGACCGGCGCCTCCGCGCCCGCCTCCGGCACCGGCCGGCGGCGGAACAGCCCCACGATGATCGCCAGGAACACCTTGATCATGTAGTAGATCGACTCGCCCGACGTGATCGATGAGCGGCCGTCGCGGCGCGGGTGCATCCGCACCGGCACCTCCTTCATGCGCAGCCGGTGCGCGTGCACCATCAATATGGCCTCGACTTCGGGGTAATCATGAGGGTAATCCCGCGCGAACAGCTCGATCGCGCGGCGGTTGCACAGGCGGAAGCCGGACGTCGGGTCGGTGATGCGCTGCCCGCAGATCGCCGACAGCACGACCGAGAACAGGCGGATCCCGATCCGGCGCCCGAGCGGCGCGCGATAGCCGGAGTCCTCCAGGAAGCGCGAGCCGGCCGCCATGTCGACGCCGTTCGAGGCCATCGCCGCGACCAGGTTGAGGATCTCCTCCGGATCGTGCTGGCCGTCGCCGTCCACCTGCACCGCGGTGCCGTACCCGCACCGGAACGCATGGCGGAAGCCGGACTGCATCGCGCCGCCGATGCCGAGGTTGAACGGGTGGACGATCACGTCCGCGCCCGCCTCGGCCGCGTGGCGCGCGGTCGCGTCCGTGGACCCGTCGTCCACCACCAGCACGTCGAAGTCCGGGCACTGGCTGCGGATCGAACGCACGACCCACTGGATCGTGCCCTCCTCGTTGTACGCGGGGACGATCGCGAGCTTGCGCGAGATCCGCGGCTCGTCGATCAGGTTGGAGTGCACTTGGACGGCATCCATGGCGCGCTCGTCAGGGTAGTGGTCTCATTCGACGTGATTGAAACACCTCGCGGGCGCGGGCGATGCGCTGTCGCCCTCCGGAAACGGCAGCTCGCGCGTGGAGCCGGGCGGTTCGAAGAGCTGCTCGATGTGCCCGCTGTCGGCAGTGCGCGGCAGCGGATGGCGGTTGGCGTATGCGATCGCATCCTCCGCCGATCCAAAGCCCACCAGGCCCGGCGGGATGCGGATTCCGGCCCGCGCGGCGCGGTCGGCCAGCCGGCTGCCCAGCAGGCGCCGGGCGGCGCCGATCGCGATGCGCCCCAGCGACCGGCCGCCGCTCCAGGCGCGCAGCAGCGCGCCGAACAGCCCCAGCGCCGCGTCGTAGCGCGCCCGCGGCGCGCCGACCCAGCCGTTGTCGCGCAGCACGCCGAGCATCTCGCGCCGCAGGGCCGGGCTCTCGATCTGCGAGAAGTCCTCCAGGATCGCCGCCATGTAGGCCCGCGGGTCGACCTCGGGGAACTTCCCGGAGCCGCTCTCCGCCTTCACGAAGCAGTACTCGTGGAAGATCGCGTTCCTGATCGTCTGGAACTGCGGGACCGGCGCCGCGTAGTTCATCTGCGTCTCCCCGAGCTGGGATGCGAAGTCGAGCCGGTCCGGCGAGTCCTCGCCGCGCGCGTAACTCGCGCCCTGGCTGCGGCTCATCGAGAACTGCACGATCAGCGGCTTGTCGTAGTAGACGATCGAGTCGACCGTGTCGAGGCACCTGTACGTGAAGCAGAAGTCCGGCGAGATCGAGCCGAAGACCGCGCCGAAGCGGCTCGCCACCGCGTCCAGGACGGCGCGCGGCGCGATCGAGTTCAGCATGCGCGGCAGCGGCGGCCGGATCACGCCGCGCGACGACAGGTACAGGAGGTGGCGCGCATCGACCTCGAACAGCTTCCCCGTCCAGGGGAAGAGCTGCAGGCCGGCCGGCACCTCGCGGTCGTCGACCGCATCGTGGTTGTAGCTCACCACCTTGTCCGGCACGCGGCGCACGGCGCTCAGCAGGCGCGGCAGCTCGCCGTCCTTGAACGCCATGCGGTCGGTCAGGTACGCGAAGTGCGTCGCGTTCGACGCGCCCAGCGCGGCGTCGAGCGCCCACGCCCAGTGGGCGGGCATCGGCAGCGGCTCGGGCGGACGCACGTACCGGACCCGCTCCAGCGCGCAGAAGTCGCGCGCGGCGTCGCGCGCGTCCGGGTCGGTGGAGTTGTCTGACACGAGCACGTTCACGTCGGGGCCCGCCTGCCGGAGGATCGAGCGCACGGACACCGCGAGGGTCTCCGGGCGGTTGCGAGTCGGTACGACGATCGTGGCGGACTGAAAGGTCATGCGGAGGGCGCGCGCGGGCGTACGATACCGGCCGCCCTGCGCCGCCCCTTCAACCCTGCGCCACGGCGGCGCGGGGGCCGATCCACGGCTGATCCGGATCCGACGTGTCGAGGGCGTCCTTTCCCCAGGCCAGCTCGAACAGGAACCGGCGGCGCTCCGGGTCCGCCGTCTCGAACTCGCGCGTGCGGTTGTCCGACACCAGCAGGTTGGGCTGGTCTCCGCGCCGGAAGGTGTTGCTCTCGTAGAACTGCTCGCGCCCGTAGGCGCGGCCGTCGCGCCCCACCACGACCGCGTCGAGGCCCCGCTCCCACACCTGGCGCGTGATGTTGTGCCGCCCGCTCTCGAGCTTCCAGGCGTCGATCTTGCGGGTGACCCTCCCCCAGTCGAGCCGGAGCATCAGCGTGCGCGGCAGCGCGAACGCGTTCGTCCGCACGTGTGCGTTCGGGAACAGCGGGAACTGCCTTTTGCGCAGCGGCCGCGTGACGAACGGAGCGTGCGTCGAAAAGCTCTCGTAGGAGCCCGAGGCACCCGCCAGCCCGATGCCCGGCGCGGCCAGCTGCGCAGTCAGCTTCGCCAGCCAGCCGGTGTCGCGCACGACGCTCCCCGTGTTCACGAAGCAGAGCGCCTCGGCCTCGACGCGCTGCGCGATCTCTGCGTACGTGCCGAGGTCGAGCGGCTGCGAGCCGACCTCCAGCAGCTCGGCGTGCGGCGCATCACCGGCAAGGCTCCTGCAGGCCTCCAGGACTCCGGGGTCCTGCACGTCCTTCAACGCGATCACCAGGCGATGGCCGGAGCCGGCGGGGTGCGCCCGGTAGGACGCCGCGAACTCCTCCACGGGACGCCGGCCGAGGGGGCCCCAGCAGAGGTAGGCGACGCAGACGCCGCCGCCGCTCATCCGCGGAAGGCGCGTGCGAGCGCGGCCGCCAGCAGCACCGGTATCCCCGCGACGACCGCGGCCAGCAGGACCCAGAAGAGCCACTCCCCCGCCCAGCCCGGGTGCCACAGCGCGGCGCGCTCGAAGGCCGTCGGCAGCAGCGAAAGCGCGGAGCGGCTGTCCCCGCGCTCGAACACCATGGCGATGTCGGTCGGTTGCTCGCGCCGGTTGACGTATGCCGCGCTGGCACGAGCGGCCAGCGCAGGGCCGCCGAACAGCGCCACGCGGCGGTCACCGCGGTTCAAGACACAGACCGCGATCCGCTCGTCGGCGACTTCCCGGTCAAGGCGCACTTCCTGCCACGTGAGGTCGCGATAGCCCGCCGGCAGCGCGCCGGCCGCGGGCTCACCCGAGGTGGACACCCGGAACTCGAGCGGTGGCCCGGGCCGCCCGTACGTCCCCACCTTGACCTTCACGCTGCGCGCTTTGGCTGATGCGTCGATCGGGAACTGGCAGGCAGCGTCGCCGCGCGCGATCACGGCTGCCGGCTGCGAAGCCTGCACGCCGAGCGTGAAGGCCAGGTCGCGGTCGTCGGTGAGCGCCACCGCCAGCAGGCCCACCACCGCGCAGGCGGCGACGG
>Ga0209382_10004928_pt1 | contig 17516 bp, 14 predicted proteins | sample SoiMetdeltSBSDD5_FD_187599 | JGI IMG/M metagenome (GOLD analysis project Ga0209382, IMG submission 187599) | Bulk soil microbial communities from a Populus tree surrounding site in Tennessee, USA - Soil MetaG P. deltoides SBSDD5 (SPAdes) (version 2) | ecosystem: Environmental > Terrestrial >...
CGGTAGTCTTCTCCTGCGTGCCAACTCTAAGGGTACCTATCAGCCGGTCAACTTACTATTCCGATGCCATCTTGATCGGCGGCTATCGATTTCCTCGTTCGTGCTGTAGTGACATGTGTCTTACATCCGGCGCCTGCGCTACGGAATGCTGACACCTTAGCGTTGCGGCGGCCTACTCTCGTGCTTCATCCTGTTTGCCTCCAATCAGTATTCGGCTGGCATCGCGATTGCATCTTGCGTAGTTGTTCGCCGGCAGACTTACGAAGGGCGAATTCTGGCGGCCGAGGCCGCATAGAGAAAGCAGCGAATCGACATTATGGCGAAAAGAGTGGCCGATTTATTGGTGGATGTTTTAGCTGATGCAGGGGTTCGGCGGATCTATGGTGTTTCCGGCGATTCGCTGAACGGCATTACCGACTCCATTCGCACGAGGCGGGATATTCAGTGGGTGCACCTAAGGCATGAAGAAACAGCCGCCTTTGCCGCGGGAGCGGAAGCACATCTCACAGGATCCCTGGCCGTGTGCGCCGGCAGTTGCGGTCCGGGCAATCTCCACTTGATCAACGGCCTTTACGATTGTCACCGCAGCCGCGTACCTGTTCTGGCGATCGCCGCACAGATACCCAGCGGCGAGATCGGCAGCGGGTATTTTCAGGAGACTCGTCCCGAGCATCTTTTCGCACAGTGCAGCCATTATTGCGAGCTGATCTCGCAGCCTGAGCAGATGCCTCGCGTGCTCGAAATTGCGATGCAGACCGCAATTTCCAAGCGCGGTGTGTCGGTCATTGCGTTACCGGGCGATGTCGCAATGCGAGAAGCCGTCGAGAAAGGACCACGGCTGCGATTTTCCGAGCCCAAGCCTACGGTGTGTCCCTCCGACGACGAACTCAACATACTCGCAGACCTTCTGATTCGGGCAAAAAAAATAACGATTCTTGCTGGCGCCGGCTGCGCCGGAGCACATGCCCAGTTGATTGAGCTTGCAGGCAAGCTGAAAGCTCCTATTGTTCATGCCCTGCGTGGGAAAGAGTTCATCGAGTACGAGAACCCGTTCGATGTAGGTATGACTGGTCTGCTCGGATTCTCTTCCGGTTATTCCGCCATGATGAACTGCGATCTCTTGCTCATGATTGGGACGGACTTTCCGTATCAGCAGTTCTTTCCCAAAGACGCGGCCATCGTGCAGATAGACATTCGCGGCGAACAGCTGGGTCGCCGGACAAAGGTGGACTTCGGGTTTGTAGGGGACATAAAGACCACGCTGCAGGCCCTCTTGCCACGCCTGAAAGAAAACGAATATGACGCCCATCTGAAGGCGTCACGCGAGCACTATCAAAAAGCACGCAAAAGTCTAAACGAACTGGCAACAGCGAATTCCGGGAATGGACCCGTCCACCCACAATATGTCGCGCGCGTGATTGACCGTCTCGCGTCCGAGGACGCGATCTTCACCTGCGACGTAGGGACTCCCACGGTTTGGGCTGCCCGATATCTCACCATGAACGGCAAAAGGCGGCTCCTCGGCTCGTTCACACACGGGTCAATGGCCAACGCACTGCCTCAGGCTATAGGCGCACAAGCCAGTTATCCGGGGCGCCAGGTCATCTCCATGTCCGGCGATGGGGGATTCGCGATGCTTATGGGCGACCTGCTCACGCTACGACAACACCAACTGCCAGTGAAGCTGATTGTCTTCAGGAACGACTCGCTGGCGTTTGTCGAGCTGGAGATGAAGGCGGCAGGCATCGTCGACTTCGGTACCGACCTGCACAATCCGGACTTCACAAAAATCGCCGAGGGAGCGGGACTCCTGGGACTGAGAGCGGAAAAGCCCGACCAGGTCGAGCCGATGATTGCCGAAGCACTCAAATACGACGGTCCCGCACTGGTCGAGGTCCCTGTGTCGCGCCAGGAACTCTCGATGCCGCCGACAATCACGCTGGAGCAGGCCAAGGGCTTCAGCCTGTTCATGTTGAAAGCAGTCCTCAGCGGGCGCGGAGACGAGATCATCGATCTGGCGCGAGTCAATCTCTTTCGGTGATTAATCGCAACAACTCAACGGGAACAAAGAAAGGAACAATAATGGCAACGATCAATACAATTCCGCACTCCAGCACCGCAGATACCCGTCGCGGGATGGATCTCCTCGATACCCCACTACTGAACAAAGGCACGGCGTTCAGCTCCGAGGAGCGCGCGGAGCTTAGTCTCAATGGTCTGCTTCCTCCGCAGGCAGAGACACTTGATGAGCAGACGCTCCGCGCCTATGAAGCTTTCCAGAGAAAACCCGATGACCTGGAGCGGCACATTTATCTGCGGGCTCTCCAGGACACAAACGAAGTTCTCTTCTACAAACTTCTTCTTGACCACATTGAAGAAATGACGCCGCTGGTGTATACGCCGACGGTTGCGCTGGCCTGCGAACAATTCAGTCATATCTACAGACGGCCTCGTGGATTGTTTATCTCGTATCCTCTTCGTGACTCCATTCCGGCGATTCTGCGAAATCGGTCAAACAAGGAGGTCGATGTCATTGTCGTAACCGACGGCGAGCGCATTCTCGGCATCGGCGATCAAGGCGCAGGCGGCCTTGGGATTCCGATCGGAAAGCTTTCGCTCTACTCGCTGATCGGCGGCATCCACCCGGCGCGAACGCTTCCGATCGTGCTGGATGTCGGAACCAACAACACCGAACGGCTCAAAGATCCCGAGTATCTTGGCTGGCGTCATGAACGGATCACGGGACAGGCTTATTACGATTTCGTAGATCAGTTCGTGCAGGCAGTGAAGCAGGAGTTCCCCGACACTTGTCTCCAGTGGGAAGATTTTGCAACTCCCCACGCCCGGCCGATCCTCCAGCGTTATCGCAATCAGTTGTTGACGTTCAACGACGACATTCAGAGCACGTCGGCGGTCGCCCTCGGAGCGATTATAGGCGCGGTGAAGGTCACGGGAAAGGGTTTGAAGGACCAGCAGATCGTGATGTTTGGCGCAGGCTCAGCCGGCATCGGCGTTGCCGATGGGCTGCGCGCGGCAATGACGGAAGAAGGGCTATCGGAACAGGAGGCTCGGAACCGTTTCTGGGTGATCGACAAGGATGGCCTCCTGCATTCGGGGCGGAAGGATCTCACTCCGGAGCAGAGCGTCTACGCCCAATCGGAGAGCCGCGTTTCGGGGTGGCCCCGAACCTTCAACGGAAAGATTGGCCTTGCGGACGTCATTGGGAATATCGATTCGACCATCCTGATCGGCCTTTCCACAGTGGGTGGAGCCTTCTCCGAGCCAATTGTTCATGAAATGGCCCGGAAGGTCCAGCGACCCATCATTTTCCCGTTGTCGAATCCGACGTCAAGATCGGAAGCGACGGCGGAGGACCTGATTCGATGGACAGACGGGCGCGCACTTGTGGCCGCCGGTTCGCCTTTTGCCCCGGTTAGTTACGGCGGTCATAAGATTCCAATTGCGCAATGCAATAACGTTTATATCTTTCCGGCAATGGGACTGGGCATCGTTGCATCCGGAGCCCGGCGAGTCACCGACGCCATGATGCTGGCGGCGGCACGAACGCTCGGCGCGAATTCACCTGCGTTGAAAGACCCAACCGCGTCCCTGCTGCCTCGGTTGACAGACCTGAGAAGAGTGGCCGCGGAGATCGCGTTTGCGGTTGGAATCGTGGCGCAGAAGGACGGCGTCGCTCCCAAGATCAGTGAGGACCAGTTGCGTCAACGAATCACTGAGACGCAGTGGACACCCGCTTATACGTCACTTTCCGAATAGGAGAACCACCCGTGAAATTTCCGCTCGTTTTACTAATGCTGGCAGGTTCGTCGTTGTTGTTGTCAAACCCGCGTTTCCACATACCGGAGGACACCGCCCTCCGGGTCCGTTTAGATGACACGCTGACCAGCGCTGATTCCCAGGTCGGCGATCCGTTCAGCGCAACTGTCGTTGACGGGGGGAAATTCCGGAATGCGCGAGTGTACGGTCACGTTGCCGATATTGACATCTCCGGCCGGATCAAGGGCCGCACAAGCATGGTGCTTCGCTTCGACCGGCTGGTTATGCCCGACGGGCGTCGTGCTCCGATTCGTGCCGAAATTGTTGAGCTTTACCATGCGCCTTCAGGCGAGAAGGTAGACGTAGAAGGCGCGATTGAGTCAGGGGGTAGAGGCCGGAAAAGCATCGCCCATACCGCGATCGGCGCGGGAGCTGGTGCTTTGCTGGGCGGAATCTTCGGCGGGGGCAAGGGAGCCGGAATCGGATCCATCATCGGCGGTGTCGGAGGGCTCGGCACTACCGCGTTCCACGGGCGCCAGAGGATCACCCTCAGCAATGGGCAGGAGATGCTGATTCGCATTACGGGTCGCTGACCTCGAATCAGGGGGGAATCTGAGATGTCGTTAATTTTGAAAGCGTGCATCATCGGCGTATTGGCGCTCAGTGGCTCCGCTTGGGCGCAAACCGCGCAGGATGAGGCGTCCGGTTGCCCTGAGGCGTCGGCCGCGCTCCCGCTAATGACCTACGACGAGCCGGTTCAAGGTCTTGTGAATCCTGCCTGTCGAACCAACTTGCTGGATCGGATCCAGTTTATCCCGCTCAAAGCAGACAATGAGAACTACTACCTCTCCTTTGGATTCTGGATCCGGGAACGCGGCGAATACGAGAGTAACCCCAACTGGTCCCACACGCCTCCCGGCAATTTGTATCTCATGCAGCGCTATTTCCTGCACACGGATCTGCGCCTGGGTGACCGTTTCCGTTTCTTCGGTGAACTTGCAAGCAGTCTGGTGAACGGCAGGAATGGAGGGCCGCGGTCGGGCCTGGACGAGGAGAAGATGTATGTTCATCAAGGATTCTTCGATCTCGATCTCTGGAAGTCCGGCCGCAACAGCCTGCGGTTGCGGGCCGGCCGTCAGGAGCTCGCGCTCGGGTCGCAGAATTTCGTTTCGACTCGCGATGGCCGCAATATCCGGCGCAGCCTCGATGGGGCAAGGCTTACGTGGGTAAAGGGAGACTGGACAATAGATCTCCTGGCCCTCAGGCCGGTCCTCGATAATATCGATTACTTCGACAACCCACCCAATCATGCAAGCAGTTTCTGGGGCGCGTATGCAGTTCACCCCTTCAAGTTTCTGCCGCGGGGCAATGTTGATCTCTACTACATGGGCCTTGATAACCGGAGCGTGCCTTTCGACGGCAAAGGGGCGGGCCGGGAACAGAGACAAACGATCGGCACACGCGTCTGGGGGACGACGAAGCGCTGGGATTACAATTATGAGCCCACATTTCAGTGGGGCAGCTTTAAGTCTTATGACATTCGCGCATGGGCGGTGTCGACCGAGACAGGCTATCGGATCGACTCGGCGCCCCTCAGCCCGAGGTTTAGCCTTCGAGCCCTGGCTTTGAGCGGCGATCAGAATCCGTCCGGCAATACGCTGGGCACATTTAACTCGATATACGAGAGAGGCCCCTACTTCAGCTACGCCGAACTTTTTGCCAGGCGTAATTTGATCGCGCTGCAACCATCCGCGACCCTCAAACTAAAAAAATCCGTCTCCTTGAACATCAACCCGGCGTTTTTGTGGCGGGAAAGCACGAGCGACGGCCTCTATAACATCGCTGGCGGCGTGACCGTCTCGGGTTTGAAGAGCGACGCACGGTATATCGCTACCCAGGCCTCCGCCCAACTGCAGTGGAAAATGACTCGCAATCTGACCTGGTTCACGGAGTTCGGCCATTTCTTTCCCGGCGAGTTTTTGAAGGAGTCCACTCCCGGCCGCAACCTTAATTATTGGACCGGGTGGCTGGATATCAGGTATTAGATGAGGCAATAAATGGCAACCCAACTGAACACTACTACCCGCGTGCAGGATGCAAATGTCAACACTAAGGTCATGGCCGCGCCTGCTTCCGCGTCGCGCTTGCGGAAATGGGAAGCGATTGCGCCGGTCGCAGTAACTTTGATTCTGGCGCTATTTCCGGCGCCGGCCGGACTGTCACACTTTGCGTGGGCATACTTCTCGATCTTTGCAGGCGTGATTGTAGGGCTAATTCTCGAGCCGTTGCCAGGCGCCGCGATTGGGCTTATTGGATTGACGCTGGTCACAGTGCTCGCGCGTGTTGCGCTCTTCAGTCCCCAACAGTTGTCGGAACCGGGCTTCCGTCCGGCGAATGCTGCTCTTACCTGGGCGCTGTCCGGATATAGCAATCCGACAGTGTGGCTCATATTGGGGGCGTTCATACTCGCGCTGGGCTACGAGCGAACGGGGCTAGGACATCGAATTGCTCTTTTAATCGTCAAGCGGATGGGCAAGAGCACTCTCTTGCTCGGTTATGGCATTACATTGGCCGATACATTATTGGCGCCATTCATACCTTCGCCCACGGCTCGCAGTGGAGGCATCATCTACCCGATCGCGAGCGATCTCGCCGCCGACTATGGCTCGAAGCCGAATGATGTGTCCTCGCGCCGGGTAGGCTCCTATCTAATGTGGGTCGCCATCATGTCTACATGTGTAACAAGTTCGCTGTTTCTCACCGGGGCTTCATTTAATTTGCTGGCTGCTGGATTTGTTGAGAGGCTTGTGCACATTGAGTTGCACTGGACGGACTGGTTCATTACTGCCGCGCCGGCAATAATTCCGCTCCTGATTCTCGTCCCTCTTCTGAGTTACTGGCTCTATCCGCCGGAAGTAAAGCGCAACACTGAAGTTTCAAAGTGGGCAGCAGCGCAACTTGAAAAGATTGGGCCACTCACGGTACGCGAAATGATCCTGGCCGGGGTTGTTGTCCTCTCGCTGATCCTGTGGGTCGCAGGAGGAGCCTACGTCGGCGCCGCGACCGTTGCGGCTATCGCAGTCTCACTGATGTTGATCACCGGAGTGTTGACCTGGAACGACATCGCAGGACATAAGCGTGCGTGGACCACGTTCGCCTGGCTGGGCGCGTTGATTGCACTCTGCGATGGGCTCAACCGGGTCGGCTTCGTTAAGTGGTTCGCTGACGGCATTGCAACGCATATGCGGGGATTTCCGCCCCACCTCGCAATCCTCATTCTGCTTGTCCTGTTCTTCGTGGCCCACTATGTATTCGCCAGCGTCGATGCGTACACAACTGCGTTGCTGCCAGTAATCCTGTTGACAGGCGCTGCAATTCCCGGCATTCCCCTGAAGGAATTTGCCCTGCTGCTGTGCATGGAATTGGGAATCATGGGGGCCATAACACCATTCGCGGATGCGGCCAGCCCGATTTATGCGAATAGCGGTTATTTGCCGGCTAAGGACTATTGGCGTCTCGGAACGATTTTCGGAGCCATCTTTCTGACCGTGTTCCTTAGCATCGGCGTACCTTGGGCCTCGCTGCTCTGGGGTAAGTAAATAGGCTCTAGCGAAGGATAAAAAGGTTATGAATGTCGCAATCACTGATAAGTTTCGAACCGAGGAGGATGCTTTAGGAGACGTCCAGGTTCCGGCTGCACACTTGTGGGGCGCCCAGACCCAGCGGTCTCACATTAATTTTCAAATCGGCGTCGAGCGTTTTCGCTGGGGTCGGCCGGTCATCCGGGCTCTCGGCATCCTGAAAAAATGTGCAGCGTTGGCCAACGGCGAACTGCGCCAGCTTTCTAAGGAGAAGGTCGATCTGATCGTTCGTGCTGCGCAAGAAGTGATCGACGGCCGTTTGGACGATGAGTTTCCGTTGGTTGTGTTCCAGACTGGTTCCGGGACGCAGACCAATATGAACGCAAATGAAGTGATCGCTAACCGCGCGATTCAGCTCGACGGAGGAACGGTCGGCTCAAAGAAACCAATCCACCCCAACGACGATGTGAATCACAGTCAATCCTCGAATGACACGTTTCCCACCGCCATGCACATAGCAACGGTTGAGGCAATCGAGGGCTGTCTCATTCCCGAGGTGAACCGGCTTCGCGACACCCTTGATCAGAAGGCCCGCGCTTACTGCGGCATCGTAATGGTCGGGCGGACGCACCTTCAGGATGCAACGCCCCTGACGCTCGGGCAATTGATTTCGGGCTGGGTCGCGCAACTCGATCAGGCGCTCGATGGTATTCGCAACGCCCTCCCCGGAGTTTACGCGCTCGCAATCGGAGGGACCGCAGTCGGCACCGGTCTCAATGCCGATCCGCGGTTTGGAGAAGTAGCCGCCCACAAGATTTCCGAAGAAACTGGTCGCCCTTTCATCTCCGCCCCCAATAAGTTCGCAGTGCTTTCAGCCCACGACGGCATGGTGACGGTGAGCGGAGCACTTCGCACCCTTGCGGGCGCCCTCATGAAAATTGGCAACGATGTCCGCTGGTATGCCTGCGGCCCCCGGGTGGGTATTGGTGAGCTTAGGATTCCCGAAAACGAACCCGGCTCCTCGATTATGCCGGGGAAGATCAATCCGACTCAGTGCGAGGCGCTCACGATGGTGGCAGTCCAGGTTTTTGGGAACGACCACGCGGTCGCATTTGCAGGCTCCCAAGGCAACTTTCAACTCAACGTGTACAAGCCGGTCATGCTGCATAACGTGCTGACATCGATCGAGCTCCTGACGGACGCGTCCCGTTCGTTCTGTGATCGATGCGCAATTGGGATCGAGCCCAATAAGAAGCGCATACAAGAGCATCTTGATAGTTGTCTGATGTTGGTGACCGCGCTGAATCCGCATATTGGCTATGAGAAAGCAGCGAAGATCTCACTGACCGCATACCACGAAGACATTACTTTACGTGAGGCTGCGATGAAGCTCGGTTTTCTGACAGGAGAACAGTTCGATTCCTGGGTGCGTCCGGAGGAGATGACTCATCCACTTGGAGGTACTCAGTGAGCACGGCCTGGAGAGTGGTGATTGTCGGCGGCGGCTTCGGCGGGCTTCGTGCGGCGCAGAACCTGAAGTCAGACTTTGTGGAGGTGACGCTCGTCGATCGCCGTAACTATCACCTTTTCCAGCCGCTGCTGTATCAGGTGGCAACCGGATCGCTTTCAGCGGGAGAAATTGCCTCGCCGCTCCGCGGGGTTTTGAGCGGCCAGAAGAATACGCGCGTATTGCTCGGTACAGTCGTGGATTTAGATCCTGAATCGAAGCATGTAACGCTGCAAGACGGCGCCGTTCTCCAATACGACTCGTTGATTGTCGCCACGGGCTCGCAGACGTCCTATTTCGGACACAACGAATGGCAGGAGTGGGCCCCCGGTCTGAAGAGCATTGAAGAAGCGACCACGATCCGTCACAAGATTCTATATGCCTTCGAAGTGGCCGAGCGCATCTCCGACCCGGCGCAACGGCGCGCATGGCTCACGTTCGTCATCGTTGGCGCCGGGCCCACCGGTGTAGAACTGGCCGGCGCGATCGCCGAGATTGCTCGCCAAACGCTTAGAAATGACTTCCGCTCCATCCACCCGGAAGAGGCGGAAGTCATCCTGCTGGATGGGGCGCCTCGGGTGCTGATGAACTTTCCGGAAGACCTTGCGGAAAAAGCAACCCGTTCGCTTGGCCAGTTGGGCGTTCAGGTGAAGTGCGGCGAAATGGTTCAGCATGTGGACAAAGAGGGTTTGACGATCGCATCGGGCGGGCAAGCCGATACGATCGCCGCGAAGACAGTGATCTGGGCCGGCGGCATTACAGCCTCACCATTGGGCAAAATCCTAGCGACTCGCACAAAAGCGGAGACTGACAAGGGAGGAAGGATCAAGGTACAACCGGACCTGACCGTTCCGAACTATCAAGACATCTACGTAGTTGGCGATCTGGCTTCGGCTGCCGACGAGCATGGAAAACCCCTGCCGGGATTGGCACAAGTGGCAATGCAGGGAGGGGCTTATGCAGCAAAGGCCATCTTGCGAAGAGTCAAGGGTCAGCCCGAGCTTCCTCCGTTCCGGTATTTCGATAAAGGCTCCTTGGCGGTGATTGGACGTGCAGCCGCAGTGGCCAATGTATTCGGCATGCATCTTTCGGGGTTCCTGGCTTGGCTGGTTTGGGTTTCCATTCACCTGATGTACCTGGTCACGTTCCAGAATCGACTAACGGTGTTCATTCAGTGGGCCATCCAGGACCTGACATTCAATCGCGGCGCCCGCTTGATCACCGGCGTGGCGCCGACGGATTTCAACTTTGACCGAGAGGTTTCGGGCGTGCGTAGCGCGCCGGAGATAACGCTCCGATGAGTCCCACCAGCATTTTTGCCCCGGCCTCCACTCCCGCGGATTCGATTTTTGGACTTTCCATATTCGTGCTACTACACGTCGCTGCGATATTCATCGTCGTCTTCGCCCTGCTCGCTTACGTCGTCGTCAGGTTCAGGAACAAACGCCACGACGATCGCAGCGAGCCTGCGCAGATCTACGGGAGCACGCAGGTGGAGCTGGCCTGGACCGTGATCCCCGTTCTCATCGTTGTGGCCCTATTCCTGGCGGCCGCGCATGTGATCGCGTCGGTTCAGAATCCACCCCGTTCTCCTGGCGCGCTCGAAGTGATCGTCACCGGCCACCAGTATTGGTGGGAATATCGCTATCCCGACCTCAATATTGTCACTGCGAATGAACTTCATGTGCCGGTAAGCGATCCGGCGAATCCGACTCCGACATTCCTGACCCTGCTCTCGGCAGATACGGACCATAGCTTCTGGGTGCCTAGGCTGGCGGGAAAAACCGACCTGATTCCGAATCATCCCAATCAAATGTGGATCGATCCTCACGAACCTGGCGTGTACCTGGGCCAGTGCGCGCAATATTGCGGAACCCAGCATGCCAAGATGCTGCTGCGCGTCTACGTGCAATCGCGGGACGAGTTCGAACGATGGGTTCGCGACCAACAGCAGCCGGTGCGGCCAGGGGTATTATCCGCTGGGCAGCGAGTGTTTGAATCCACGGCGTGCGTGAACTGTCACACCGTGTCGGGCACATCAGCGAAAGGCCGGTTCGGACCCGATCTGACGCATCTGATGAGTCGGGACACTATCGCCGCGGGCGCGGCGTCCAACACGCCGGAAAAGCTGCGCCTTTGGATTAAGAACCCGGATGCCATCAAACCGGGATCGAAGATGCCGGCCATGGGATTGAGCGATCAGGACCTCGATGCAGTGACTGCCTATCTGGAGACGCTTCACTGATGTCTACCACTACCATCGCAATATCCGAGCTTCCGGCATCCCGCCCGTTCACGCTCCGCCTGCACGATTGGGTGACCACGGTGGATCATAAGCGCCTCGGCATCCTCTATATCTTGTTTGCCCTGGTGTTTCTGATAGCTGGTGGCATTGAGGCGACGATCATGCGTTTGCAGCTCGTTCGGCCGCACAATGATCTCGTTTCGCCCGAGGTCTTCAACCGCATGTTCACAATGCACGGGACGACCATGATCTTCTTTGTCGCGATGCCATTGGTCTTCGGGTTTGCGAACTATCTTGTACCGCTAATGATCGGCGCCCGCGACATGGCTTTCCCGCGCCTCAACGCGTTCAGCTTCTGGATGACCGCGCTCGGTGGACTCTTTTTGTACTTCAGCTTTCTCGGCGGCGACGGCCTGTACGGAGGAGGCGGCGCGCCCGATGTCGGATGGTTCGCGTATGCTCCACTGACCGCGAAGACTTTCTCCGTCGGACACAGCACTGACTATTGGATTCTTTCACTGCTTTCGTCCGGTATAGGCAGTATCGGAACCGCGATCAATATCATCGCCACGATTCTGTGCATGCGCTGCCCGGGCATGACGCTCGGGAAAATGCCGCTACTGGTTTGGCTGAATCTTGTGATGGCAGGTCTCGTAATTCTCGCCGTGAGCCCGCTTTCCGCGGCACAGATCATGTTGCTGATCGACCGGTATCTCGGTGCGCATTTCTTCGATACACAAGCCGGGGGCTCGGCGGTAATCTGGATGCATTTCTTCTGGATCTTCGGACACCCGGAAGTCTATGTTCTCGTGCTTCCTGCTTTCGCGTTCGCGTCCGAGATCATTCCCGTGTTTTCACGCAAGGCCATCTTTGGTTACCCCGTGATGGTATTGGCGACAATTGCCATCGGATTCATCGGCATGAGCGTCTGGGCCCATCACATGTTCACCGTGGGCATGAGCGCCGGCGCGAATACGTTCTTCGTGCTCTCAACGATGGCGATTGCGGTGCCTACGGGAATCAAGATTTTCAACTGGGTGGCAACCATGTGGGGCGGTAAGATCCGATTCGACGCGCCGATGCTGTTCTGCGTCGGCTTTCTATTTCAGTTTCTAGTGGCCGGGTTGACCGGAGTTACCTTGGCCGTGGCGCCGTTTGATTGGCAGCTCGGGAACTCGTATTACGTGGTAGCTCACTTTCACTACGTGATTGTGGGCGGCATCCTCTTCTGCATTTTCGGCGCGTTTTACTACTGGTTCCCGAAGGCGTCGGGGAAAATGCTGAACGAAACACTTGGCAAGCTGCACTTCTGGCTGTTCACCATCGGCTTCCACCTTACGTTCGATTTCATGCATGTCCCTGGACTGCTGGGCATGCCCCGGCGGATCTATACGTATGAGCCCGGCCGCGGTTGGGACATCTGGAATCTGATCGTAACCTTCGGCGTTGTCTTTCAAGCGGCCGGAGTACTCGTCTTTGCCTGCAATTTGATTTGGTCGTACTTGCGAGGTAAAAGGGCGGGGAATGATCCGTGGGATGCGTGGACGCTGGAGTGGTCCACTAGTTCGCCCCCACCTATGTACAACTACGCCGTGATTCCGGTCGTACGTAGCCGCCGTCCCCTGTGGGATCTCAAGCATCCGGAAGATCCCGATTGGAGGTACGAGTAACGATGAGCACATTACCGGTAAACCTCCCTGAGGGCAACTTCGACTGGCGTCTCCCTTCCCGTGGACGCGTCGGCATGTACTGCCTGATCGCTGCGGAGGCCGCCATCTTTACGATTTTTGTGGTGGCTTATCTCTTTTATATCGGCAAGAGCCTGATGGGGCCGAAACCCAAAGATGTTCTCCACGCGCCGATCTTTTATACGGTGTGCCTGCTCTCGAGCAGTATTACCGTACACGCTGCCGTACGCAGGCTGGTTGCGGGAAACATGGCGGCTTTTGCGCGCTTCTGGTTACTCACCATACTCCTTGGAGGCGTCTTCCTTTTCGGGACCGCGCGCGAGTGGGCTCATCTGATCTTACAAGACGGCCTCTCGATAAACACGAATCTGTTCGGCACGACTTATTACTCGCTGGTTGGTTTGCATGCCTTTCACGTCACGATGGGGCTTCTCGCCATGATTACGGTCGCGCTGTTCTATTTTGGAGCGCGACTCCGGCGAGAGCACGCCGAACGGCTGGAGATTCTCTCCTTGTATTGGCACTTCGTGGATGCGGTCTGGGTGGTTGTCTTCTTAGTGGTTTACGTGATCGGAGTTTAGTGGAGAAGCGATGAACATCCCGGATAAGATCGAAGTGCCCGCCGCCACGGCGTGGCCCATTGTGCTGGCGTTTGGATTGACGCTGGTGTTCGCCGGATTCGTCACGGCGGCTTCCGTCAGCATTTTAGGCGCGGTGTTGGCCCTAGCAGGTGCAGTCGGCTGGTTCCGCGAAGTCCTGCCCGTGGAATCCCTGGAGTGGGCGCCTTTGGTTAAGCAAGAAATCGCTATTGAGACGTCTCGCGAAAGCGTTGAGCACTTCACCGATGTTCGCAGAATCCCTCGCGCATGGCTGCCGATCGAGATCTATCCAATTTCCGCCGGCATCAAGGGTGGCCTTGCCGGTGGAGCGGCGATGGCACTGCTGGCCGGACTGTACGGGATTGTAAGCGGCAACGGCATCTGGTATGCCATGGATCTGCTGGTCGCCGGACTGTTTCCCGCTATGGCCACGGAAACAGCCAGACAGATCGGGACCTTTAACCTGCATCGGTTCCTGGTCGCTGTTCCGATTCACTTGCTCATCTCGCTCCTCGTCGGGCTGCTTTATGGGGCGATGTTGCCGATGCTCCCGCGACGTCCGATCGTGTTGGGCGGGGTCGTGACTCCGCTGCTGTGGTCCGGCCTGATCTACGGAATTCTCGCCTTCGTCAACCCGGTCATGAATCAACACATCGACTGGGTGTGGTTTGTCGCGTCTCAAATCGCATTTGGAATTGTAGCCGGGCTGGTGGTCGCGGTTCAGGAACGAATTCCCACTCGCCAGCGAGCACCGTTGGGCGTTCGCATGGGCATAGAGGCTCCCGGCCTAATGCAGGAGCATCAGCGGGAGCCGCAACGATGAAGTATGGCGCACTGATTCTTGTGGCGGGGCTTGCGGCCTGTGGATCGCCTGGCCGGCGGGCGGCGGAGACGCCCGTCATCCGGCCGAGCGAAGTTACTGATTTCCGCGTGCTCTACACGCAGAACTGCTCCGGGTGCCATGGCATCGATGGACAAGGAGCATTGACCGTGGCAATAGGCAGTCCCGTTTACCTCGCCATTGCCGATAATGCGACGATCCGCCGCGTCATTGAGCAGGGTAGGCCAGGAACCGCCATGCCCGCTTTCGGGCAGACCGCTGGGGGCCTCTTGACGGACACGCAGATCGACGTCCTTGTCCGCGGGATCCGGGAAAGTTGGGCCAGGCCTGGTGCTCTCGGCAGCGACAAACCTCCGGCTTATGCAGCCTCACAACCAGGTGATACAGTGCGCGGCCACAATGTATTCACGACGTTTTGTTCTTCGTGCCATGGCTCGGACGGCCGCGGAGGGCGGGCCGGCTCGATCGCGGACACCTCGTATCTTGCGCTCGTGAGCGATCAGCGCCTGCGCACCGTAATCATCACCGGAATGCCCGCGCTGGGCGCGCCGGACTGGCGTGGCAACGTGCCCGGAAAGCGAATGTCCGATGCCGACGTGACGGATGTCGTGGCATGGCTCGTAGCGCAGCGGCTGCCCTTATCTGCGCAATTAAATCATCCAGGAGGCTCTGAATGAGTGACCTTTCCAGGCGTCAGATGTTCATGAAAATCGCGACGCTGTTCAACGGTGTCGTGGGTGCGCTGCTCGCCATACCTATCGTGCGCTATGTTCTCTCGCCGGTAACACGCGCGGGCAAGCCGGGTTATGAAAGCTGGATATCGCTCGGCTCGATCGACCAGTTTCCATCCGGCGAAACACGCCTGGCAACCTACCGCAACCCGGTTGCTCAGGTCTCCGATGGAGAGACGGCGGACATTCCTTGCTGGGTGCGTCACGTCGACGACAGTACGTTCCAGGTATTCGCGATCAATTGCGCGCACCTGGGCTGTCCGGTGCGATGGTTTCCGCAGTCCGGCCTTTTCATGTGCCCGTGCCACGGCGGAGCATACTACTCCGATGGCTCGCGCGCATCCGGGCCCCCAGAGCGCGGGTTGTTCGAGTACCCGTTTAAGATTCTCGATGGGAAACTGCAAATCCAGGCGGGCGAACTGCTCACGCCCGGCCCTTCTGCGTCCACGAATTCGAAGAGGCCGCCATGCGCCTGCGCCTGATCCGCGAAATTGGCGCCTGGCTCGATGAACGGCTTCAGCTCGGAGCGCCGATCCGCGAGACGATGCAGCACCCGATCCCGCGCGATACCGCAAGCTGGTTTTACGTCTTCGGCAGCGCCGCGATGACCGTCTTCGGGCTCCAGCTTGTGACAGGAATCCTTCTCGCTCTGATTTATGTGCCCTCCGCCGGAGAGGCCTGGAACAGTCTACAAATCTTGAACCACCAGGTAAGCCTCGGGTGGTTCATTCGCGCGCTGCATGGCTGGGGATCGAACTTCATGGTGGCCATTGTGCTGGTTCACATGGTCCAGGTGTTTCTTTTCGGAGCTTACAAATTTCCAAGGGAACTGACATGGATTCTCGGCATCTTCCTGTTGCTGATGACGCTCGGAATGGCCTTCACTGGCCAGGTGCTGCGATTTGACCAAGATGCATATTGGGGCCTGGGAATCGGAGCGTCGATTGCCAGCCGGGTCCCGATCGTCGGCCCCGCGGTAGTGAAGCTCATGTTGGGCGGTCCGATCATTGCCGGCGCGACCCTCTCCCGCTTCTTTGCCCTCCACGTGTTTGTCATTCCCGGTTCACTGATGCTGTTCGTCGCATTGCACGTGCTCCTCGTGGTCAAGGTGGGCATCAATGAATGGCCGATGCCGGGCCGCCTGGTTCGCCGCGCCGACTATCGGGAGAAATACCACGCCTTGACGCACTCGCAGGGAGTGCCATTTATGCCGTACGGCGTGTGGAAGGATGCGGTCTTCTCTGGAGCGATTCTCCTTGTCATTGCAGCCTGCGCCCTGTATTTCGGTCCGTTCGGTCCGACCGGCCAACCCGACCCTCGGGTCATCCAGACGGCCCCACGCCCGGATTTCTTCTTCCTGTGGCTCTACGCCCTCTTATCGTTGCTCCCGCCGTCGCTCGAAACTCCGGTCCTGTTGATCGGACCTGTCATCGCGCTAATCGTCTTGCTGGCGCTCCCGTTCTTTTCAGGCGAGGGAGAGAAGAGCTGGAAGCGGCGCCCAATCGCGGTACTGACGATTCTCTTGATTGCTGTGGCGCTTGGCACGTTCACCAATCTGGCGAGCCACGCGCCGTGGAGTCCAGTCATGGACGCTTGGACCGGCGCTCCGATCCCGGCGAACTTCGTGAGCGGTCGCACGCCGCTTCAGATCCAGGGAGCGCTGGTCTTCCAGTCGAAGCAGTGCCATAACTGCCACGCGCTCGGCGAAATTGGCGGTAAGCGAGGGCCGGCTCTCGACGCGGTCGCAGTCCGGCTGACCAGCGATCAGCTCGTGCGCCAGGTGCTACAAGGCGGCGGAAATATGCCCGCCTATGGAAAAAATCTGAATCCGGCGGAGACCACGGCGCTGGTGGCGTTTCTGGAGACCCTTCATCCTTCCGGCCAAGCAGCGGCCAGGGATGCTTCCCTAAGGCCAGGAGAGCAACCGTGACTTGGCGTATCGGCCAAGTGGCGGCGGGAGTCGCTGCGGGATGGGTTGCTGTTGCCTCGCCACTCGCGCATCTCGACCATCACCTACTGACCGCTCATATGGTGCAACATCTCCTGCTGACGTTGGTGGCCGCTCCGTTGGTCCTGCTCGGAACACGCTCTTGGGTGCATCTGCGATGGCATCTTCATCCGGCGTTCTGTTGGTTGGCGGGCAGTCTTACAGTGATCCTATGGCACGTTCCTGGCGTCTTTGAGCTCCCACTGCAAGTTCGCTATTGGCATACGATCGAACACGCGAGCTTTTTCATTGCGGGACTTCTTTTTTGGTACCCCGTGATCCATCCTAGTATCACGACTCGACCATGGACGCTTCCGTTGTATCTTTTCCTCGCCACATTACCATGTGACGCTCTTTCGGCATTTCTGGCGTTTTGTGGCCACGTCGTGTACAGACAATATCTGCCTGGCCACGGCAGCATGTTCGGTCTGTCCCCGCTCGAAGACCAAGCCCTGGCCGGAGCGATCATGTGGGTTACGGTAACGCTGGCCTATCTTATTCCGGCGCTTATCGTAACGGCTAGGCTCCTGTCGGGCGAAAGGATGCGCGTCGCCGAGGCA
>Ga0209382_10004929_pt1 | contig 17510 bp, 9 predicted proteins | sample SoiMetdeltSBSDD5_FD_187599 | JGI IMG/M metagenome (GOLD analysis project Ga0209382, IMG submission 187599) | Bulk soil microbial communities from a Populus tree surrounding site in Tennessee, USA - Soil MetaG P. deltoides SBSDD5 (SPAdes) (version 2) | ecosystem: Environmental > Terrestrial >...
TCACGTAGACGACGCCGGTCGCCGGGTTCGACGCGGTGTTGCCCCAATTCGCACCGCCGACGGCGCCCGGCACAGCAACGGTCTCTTCCATCGACGGTGGATTGAACAAGCCTTTCCGGGCCTTCTTGAGGCGCTCCACCCACGTCGCACGCTCCTCGGGCGTCAAGAAGTACGGCGTGATGTCAGTCTCGGTCATCGTCTGGCGAGCAAACGGCGGCAGCGTTGAAAACGGCTGCGTCGGCCATGCCTGCTCCCCAGGCATGTCGCTCTTCGGGACGGCGCGCTCCTCGACCGGGAAGACCGGTGCTCCACTCACTCGATCGAACACGAACATGAAGCCCTGTTTGGTGGCGATGGCAACCGCGTCGATCGAACGGCCGTTACGGCGAACAGTAATGAGCTGCGGCGCGGCGGTGAGGTCGTAGTCCCACAGATCGTGATGAACGGTCTGGAAGTGCCAGAGGCGTTTGCCCGTGCGCGCGTCGAGGGCAAGAAGACAATTGCCGAACAAATTGGCACCGATCCGATCGGCGCCGTAGTAGTCGTAGGTCGGCGATCCGAGCGGGAAATATGCGATGCCCCGCTTCACGTCGATCGACAGCTCGCCCCACATGTTCGTGCCGCCCGCGTACTTGTAGGCGTTCTTCGGCCAGGTGTCGTAGCCGAACTCACCAGGCTGCGGGATGGTGTGAAAGATCCACACCAGCTTTCCGGTGACGACGTCGAACGCACGCAGATGGCCGGGCGCCGACAAATACCCCTCGCCTGTCGACGAACCGAGAATGATCAGGTTTTCGAAGATCTTTCCCGGCGTGCCTGACTGTGCGCGCACGCCAGCGGGATCGCGTCCGAGGCCTTCCTTCAGATCGACCAGTCCGTTCTTGCCGAACGTGAGAATCGATTTCCCCGTTGCCGCGTCGATCGCCTGCAGGAAGTTGTTCATCTGCAACAGCAGCCGACGATCCTTGCGGTCCGCGCTCTCCCAGTAGTTGACGCCGCGCCGGGCGATGCCTCGCAAGTTGGCGTGAATCCAGATCTCTTTGCCGGTCGCCGCATCGAGTGCCACCAGCGAATTGTTCTTCGCCAGCACGTACATTACGTTGTCGACGACGATCGGGTTGAACTGGTAATTCAGCGTGTCTTCAGTTGGATACGTCCACGCCACCTGCAGCTGGCTGACGTTGGTCTTGTCGATCTGCGAAAGCGAGACGAACTTGGAGGAGTCCGGACCGCCACCGTAGTCTCTCCAGCCGGTATTCGCGGCTGCGGCCGATGTCTGCTCTTTCGCCGTGAGGTGTCGTTCACCGACGACGTACGTATAGCCGGTGAGGACGACCGCGCAGACGATCACAAAAACCCCGCTGCTTCTCATGTGAAGCGTCCCAAATGAAACTGAAGCGTTCGCGGTGTCAGACGCCGAGGGAGGCGCTGATGGCTTTGGCGATCTCGGCAACGCGCCGTCCGCACGACGCATAGTGGCTCTTGGGAAACCGGCTTTGCGGTGCGGAGATGCCTATGGACGCCACGATCACTCCGTCCTGATCGCGGATAGGTGCGGCCACGCAGCGCAGCCCCTCGAGGAACTCGCCATCGTCAGTGGCGTAGCCACGATCGCTGATTCGATCGCAGATGCGCGCGAGATCGTTGACGTTCAGCGTCGTGCGCTTGGTGTACCCCTGCAGCGCCGGGGTGCCGAACAGCGCTTCGAGTTCGGACGCGTCAAAGTCAACGACGAGCGCCTTGCCGTGAGCCGTTGCGTGAAGCGGTACTAACTCGCCTGTCTGACCGGATACCGTCAATACCTGCCCGGTGGCGACGTGGCAGTCGATGAACAGCGCCTGACGGCCATCGCGAACGGCCAGGTGCGCCGTTTCGCCGGTGGTGTCGCTGAGCGCTCGAAGATGCTCACGGCAGAAGGTGATCAGAACGTTGCGGCCGTACTTGCGCGAAAGACGCCAGATTGACGGCCCGAGGATGTAGTCCTTCCGTCCGTCAGGATTTGCCAGGAAGCGACGCTGCCGCAGCGTGTTGGCGAGCCGAAAGACGCTGCTGCGGTCGATCCCGAGGAGCCCGGTCAGCTGCTTAAGTGCCACCGGCTCAGTCGATTCCGCGACCGCCTCGAGGATCGTCAGACCACGACCCAGGCTTTGAATGGACGGCGTTTCCAGCGTCACTTTCTTTTTCATGGCTTCAATAGCCGCGTCGATGGGGGCTTGCAGTGGGGTCTGACCCCAGTCCCAAGTGGGGTCTGACCCCAGTCCCAAGTGGGGGTCTGACCCCAGTCTGTAGTGGGGTCTGACCCCAGTCGGTGGGGGTCTGACCCCAGTCGGTGGGGTCTGACCCCAGTCGGTGGGGTCTGACCCCAGTCTCTCCCGGACTCGATGGATCGGCAATCCGGCGAGGGTTACCGATCCATCGTTCCACCTCTTAGAAGCGCACCGTGCCGCGCAACATGATCTGCCGCGGATTGTACGTGGCGGTCCCGCGGGTGCCGAAGCTGTTCGAATTGCCCATCCCTGCCCGAAGCCCCAGCGCCGCCTGCGCCGCGCTTGGTGTCGTGATCGTCGCGCCAAGCCCGCCGTTGTACGCACCGTTGAACTGGGCGTTGTTCAGCAGGTTCATCACGTCCGCGCCAATCTCGAAGGCCATCTGGTTCGGAAGCCTGAACTCGCGCCGGATGCTCATGTCGATGTTGAAACGGTTGTCGCTGCGCAACTCGTCGAACGTGATCGCCGCGTTGCCGTACCAGAACTGGTCGACGACCGTGTTGCCGTTCGGCGTGGTGACGACACGGCCTGCGAACGCGTCCGGATTGTACTTGAGATAGGTTCTCGCGGGCGGCGTGACCACGCGGCCGCTTGGCAGCGTCACCGGAGTGTTGCCGTCATACCAACCCCAGAGCGCCTGCGGCAGCAGAATGTCGACGCCCTCGACGCGATCCGGTCGCTGCAGGGCCGCGCCATCGGACGCGCCGGTGACGGGAATGGGGAATCCGGTCTGCCAGACGACCGCGCCGCCGATCTGCCATCCACCCGCAATCGCGTTGACCAGCGCGTTCTCTGCGCCAATCGGTTTTCCTTTGCCAAAGGGCAATTCGTAGAGGAACGTTCCCACGAACCGATGCGGCACGTCGCTATACCCGAGACGGCGGTTGAGATCGAAGTTGTAGAGATAGTGATTCGCGCCGCGCGCGCCGGTTCCGCCGATGTTGAACCCCTGGTTGTCCTCGACGGTGTCCGTATTGTCGATGTTCTTCGACCAGGTGTAATTCACGTCGAGCATGAACCCGTCCGCGAAGCGCCGCGTCACCCGCAGGAGCATGGCGTGATAGTCCGCAGTGGCGCGAGAGCTGTTCACCGCGGCGTTGGATCCGACCAGCATGGGAAACGGGAACAGCGTATTCTGCCGCGGTACCGTGCGCTGCCCGAGCACACCCGCGAACGGCACGAGCGGGCCGGTCGCCGGCTGCAGCGGATTCTGCACGAGCTGATTCGCCGGATTGAGCGTGCCGTTGCTCGCGATGTACTGGTTGCGCCAGTCCTGGAGAATCGCTGGATCGAGGCTCTGCAGGTTCTGGATCGGGAACGACCGGTTGTGCAGGTTTCGGCTCACCGATGCGCTGTAGCCGATCGACCCCATCCAGCGGCTGCTGAGCGCACGCTCGATGATGAAGTTCCACTGACGCGCTTGGCCGTTCTCGAGGTGTCGATCGAAGCGGGCTTCACCAATGCCGTAGACCTGAGGCGCCTCGGGGTTGCCGCCGATCGCGGGTGAAATCGGCGCCGGATCCGAGAACCGGATCACCGGCACACCTGCCGGGGTCGGGCCGTACGCCTGCTGGAGCACGCCGCCCGAGAAATTCGCGGAGCCGTAATCCGTTGGACCCGAGAAGTATCCGGTGTTGGTCGGCAGATACGTGATGCCGAAGCCGCTGCGAATCACGGTCTTGTCGTTCCACTGATAGACAGCGCCGACGCGCGGTCCCCAGTTGTCGTACGTCGTGTCCCACAGATTGCGGCTGTACCCGTCGACGCCGGGGAATGCGATGGCGCCGAGGGTCCCGAAGGCGTTCTGCGCGGTGAAGTCCCACGACGACATGCGATCGAAGCGCTCGGTCGGCCCGGGCTGGACTTCCCAACGCAGTCCAAGGTTGATCGTCAGCTTCGAGGTTGGACGCCAGTCGTTCTGCGAGTAGACGGCGTAGTACTTCTGCGAGAAGGCGGGATCGACGTTGGCGCCGGGGCGGATCCACCACACGCCCGTGCCGAGCAGCATGCCGGCAGCGTTCACGCCGCGCTGCGCGTTGGTCGACGTCTGGTTCGACACACCGCCGCTGGCGGTGACGAATTCGAAGTTGAAGTTCCCGCCCTGGTGGGCAAACGGCGACGGCATCGCTACGGACGCCTGTTCGGGATCCGCATAGTTCGAGAGCAGATTCCGGAACTCCATGCCTGCCTTGTGGGTCCACTTGCCGCGAATCTTCGTCAGGCTGCCGGTCAGGCTGTGGCTCGTCTGGAATTCACGTTTGGTGTTGAAGTTGCCGGTTGTCAGCGCCGTCCAGTTGCTGCCGCCGCCCCCACCGCCGCCGTAGCCATTCGGGTTGATGTTCGGCGCCGCGCCCGGGAAGAGCATGAACGGCAGCAGGTTGCTCGGCACCCCAAACGAGGCGTAGTCATCGAACCCTGTCTTGTTGCCGGAGAGGTTCTTGGTGTCGATGCGGCTCAATCCGTAGCGCAAGTCCGCGACGAGCGTAGGGCTGATCACGATCGCGTCGCCAATCTGGATGAACGGGTTCGTGTCGGAGCGGATCCCGTCGGCGTCGTTGAACGGCGCGGTCCCGAAGGGACGCGGCGTGATGATCTCAGCCCAGGAAATGCCGCCGCTGCCGTAAATCGAGTGGGCGCCCTGCTTCCAGTCCACGCGGTTGTTCGAGCTGTGCCGCCGCACCGTGGTGGTCGTCGTCGACTCGAAGTTGTTGGTGTTGTAGACGTCGTCCGGCGTCCGGTTGGGCAGCGGGTAGAAGCTGAAGATGCGCACCGCAAACGGATCAGGATTGGGAATGATCGCGTTCGAAAACTCGGCGCGCCGGTACAGATCGGCATTGATCTGCGTGACGTTGAACGGATCGAAAATGCGCACCGGGATCGGTCTACCGTTCTCGTCGGGTTTGACCGTTTGACTGAAGTTGCCAATCCGCTCGAGGGCCGTCGGCACCGTCATGAGCGACGTGTTCGTCTGGTTGTGACGCAGGCCGTGGTAGCTGCTGAAGAAGAACAGCTTGTTGCGGAGAATCGGGCCGCCAATCGAACCGCCGGCGTCGTTGACGCGGAATGGCCGCTTGGGGATGTTCTGCGCGTTGTTGGCAAACGTGTTCGCGTCGAGGTTCTCGTTGCGCAGCATGTAGACACCATTGCCGTGGAAGGCATTCGTGCCCGACTTGGTGCTCATCGAGATGATCGCTTGGCCGCGGCCGTACTCGGCGCTGAAGTTGTTCTGAATGACGCGCACTTCCTGCAGGCCTTCGGTGTTCGGCACAACTGACGCTTCGTTGTATCCGCCGCCCATCACCGGCAGACCGTCGAGCTGAATATCGTTCGTGAAGGCACGCCCGCCGTTGACACCGATCGCCGAGAATTGCCGCCGGCCGTCAACGCCGACGCCGAACTGATTGATCGACGATGTGTCGGCTACGGCGACTCGCGGCAACCCGCCCACGAGCCCGGCATAGGCCAGCGGGTTCTGGGTGATGTTCGGCAGCGCCTCGATCAGCTCGGCGCCCACCGCGTTCGAGACGCTGGTCTTGTCGGTCTGCAGCAGCGGCGCCTCGGCCGAGACTTCGACCGTCTCACCGAGTTGGCTGACGGTCAATTCGACCGGCACGCGCACGGTTTCCGTGGTGCCCACGACGATCCCGGTGCGCTTGAAGGGCGCGAAGCCTGTCAGCGTCACGGTGACGGTATAGGTGCCCGCCTGCAGCGCGGGTGCGGTGAACAACCCGGCGTCGGTCGTGACAAACTCGACGGACACGTTGGTGGATTCGTTGGTAATCACCACGGTCGCGCCAGGGACGATGGCTTTTTGAGGATCGACGACCGTGCCGGTAATCGTCGCGGATCGGATTTGGGCGTACGCGACAGGCGTACACGACAGGCTCAACAGGATCAGCATCGAACAGAGCCGCGTCTTCAACACAACTGACCTCCCCTACCGTGTGTTGCGCATCGTGAAATGTACTGTGCGCCGGTATCGTATGCATTGAGTAGTTCGGAGTCAAACTGATAATCGATTCACCAAATCACAACCTGACCATTAGAGAGCGGGCAGCCGGTTTTGGGCCACAAATCACGTATTACGTCCGTTCCAGACCCCGCCATCGCGCGTTTCAGCTGACGCATAGGGTGATGCGCAACGCGTGTGCGGCTCGGGTGTATACTGCGGCGCAATTGACGCCCCGCTTACCGGCCAGGGGCCCTCTGGAGACGCCTCGAATGCGGCATTCATTCGGTTCGATTGCTACGGTTCTCGCGGTTTCGGCAACTCAGCTGTTAATCACCGCCGCGTCGGGGCCCTCCCGAAATTTCCTGCCGGATGACGTGTTCAAAGGGTCAAGCCTCACTGGATGGCAGCGTCTGGGCGACGCGGAGTGGACGGCGCAGAACGGCGAGATCGTCGGCACGCCGAAGAGCGGCGGCTGGCTCGTGCTGAACCGCACCTACCAGGACGTCGGCTTCTACGCGTCTTTCAAATGCTCGAGTGGCTGCAAGCCCGGCGTGTTGCTGCGGGCCGAGAAAGTCGCGAGCGGCGGACTGAAGGGAATCTTCGTGTCGCTTGCGCCCGGGGATCTTGTCTCGTATCGCGTCACGCTCGACGCAAACGGCGCCGAGACGTCACGAGAGCGGCTGCGACCTGCGGGTGGTGGCCAGGTGCGCGTCGCACCTCCGGCTGCGCCGGCGCCGCAACCTGGCGCCGCGCCGGCCGCGGCAGGACGCGGTGCTGCGGGTGGCCGCGGCGGTGGAGGGTTTCAACCACCGCAGATGCCGGGCGGGGTCGAACCGCCAATCGCGCGGCCGGAGACCGGCCTCAAAGAAGGCGATTGGAACGACGTCGAGCTCGTGCTCGACGCCAACATCCTTCGCGCGTTCCTGAACGATGCCTTGGGTCTTGCCGGCGGTGTCGCGGACGACGACTTCGGACGTTTCGGATCGATTGCTCTGTACGCGGGCGGCACCGGTGAAGTGCGGTTCAAGGATGTATCGTTCAAGGATCTTCAGCCGCGCGTCGCACAACCGGAACAGGTGTCGCGCCGATTCCGGATGCAGACGCTCAACGAGTTCTACTACTCGTGGGGCCCCGCGGTTGCTGACTTCAACAAGGACGGCACGCCCGACATCGTGGCCGGCCCCTACTACTATCTCGGCCCCGACTACAACACCGCGCGCGAGATCTACATGGCGCGAACCGTGGACGCCAGCTCGGGCTATTTCAACGGCGTGCAGTACGCGTACGACTTCACCGGCGACGGCTGGCCGGATGTCATCAACGCGCTCTTCACGCAACCGACGATTCTTTACGTGAATCCCAAGGGCGACTCCCGGCGCTGGGACAGCTACACGGTCACGGACAATCTCAGCTCGGAAATCGCGTTGCTCAAGGATCTCGATGGTGACGGCAAGCTCGAGTACCTCTTCAAGGACAGCAACAACCAGATCGTCGCCGCGACGCCGGATCCTGCGAATCCAACAGGTAACTGGAAGAAGATGGCGATCACGGAGCGCGGTCCGTGGACCAATCACGGCATGGGTGTCGGCGACGTCAACCGCGACGGCAGGCCCGATGTGCTGAACGGCTACGGCTGGTTCGAGCAACCAGCCAAGAGCGTTGAAGGACCGTGGATCTATCACCCCGCGGCTTTTGGGCGGTGGACGCGATCGAGTCCCGGCGGCGCAGAGATGGCCGTCTACGACGTCAACGGCGATGGCCTCAACGATGTCGTCACCAGCCTCCAGGCGCACGGCTGGGGCCTGTCATGGTTCGAGCAGAAGAAGGCGGCCGATGGGAAGATCGCGTTCGTCGAGCACCCCATCATGGGCGACTTCTCCACCAAGAACGCCGGCAACGTGACGTTCTCCCAGTTGCACGGCTCGACGTTTGCCGACATCGACGGCGACGGCATTCCCGACTTCATCACCGGCAAGCGGTTCTGGTCGCATCTCGACAACTGGATCGATCCCGATCCGCATGGCGCGCCTGTTCTCTACGTGTATCGAACGGTGCGCAATCCCAAGGCACCGGGAGGCGCGGAGTTCGTGCCGGAGCTGATCCACAACCGATCCGGCATTGGATCGCAAGCGGCGGTCGTCGATCTGAACAAAGACGGCGCCGTCGACATCATCACGTCGACCAAACGCGGCACGTTCGTCTTCTGGAACAACTGGAAGGGCGCGAAGTAACCTTGACGGCCCGCGGTCAGGGGATCGCGGACCGCGGATCCCGAATGTAATCCCGCCCGCGATATTCAAAGTAGTCGAAGTCTGCCGGCATCGCGGTTCCGGCCATGTCGTGGCACGCCATGCCGACGAAAGTCCCGGTGAAGTTCGGGAGTCCAGGAGCGCTCGCCTCGTCCGACAGGATGCTCGCGTCAAACTGCTGCGGAAGCCATTGCCACTCCTCTCCTTCCACGCAGTATCCAAAAAACAATCGCTCGCAATCGACTTCAACACGTAGATGAATGCGCTTGCCCGCCGGGACTGGCACTGGAGGCGTAAATGCATCCGCCTGTGGGGCATCCGGGAGCGCCGACATCACTCGGAGGTGTTTTCCGGCATTCTCGTCGTGTGACACGTACAAGTAATGAAACTTCGCGCTGTTGTAGTAGCAGATCAGTCCCGCCATCTGCTGGAAGTGCTGCGGCGCACATTCAACGACGGTTGCGGCGCTGAAGCAATGCGAGTCCTGCCGCCGCGCAACGAGCGACTGACGGAATATGCTGCCGGCGGTCTCACGGCCGTAGAGACGAAGGTGACCTGGCCGCGCATCAAGGCTGAAGAACTCGTCAGGGTACGGCGAGCGCAGCCACTGGAAGTCAATCGGCAACGTCCCCGAGTTGAAGTCTTCACGCTCCGGAGCCACCTCGAAGGGATGCGGCGCCAGCGCGGGCGCAGATACGTCGACCGTCGGCACACCCTCGCCGTCGAGCGTACGGAGCCAGCCGTCTGTCGACCAAGTCATCGGCTGGATGGCTGTCTCGCGGCCGAGCGTGCACCGGCCGCGGTTTTTCAACGGACGGCCGCACAGATACACCATGTAGGTGTCGCCCGCCTGCGTCTCGACCAGATCCGCATGCCCTGCTCGTTGCAGCTCGATGTCCGGACGATTTCGCGCGCTGAGGATGTAGGTGTCGGGATGAAGCTCGTAGGGGCCGGTGAGCGATCGCGATCGCGCCATCGTCACAGCGTGACCCCACGCCGTGCCGCCTTCGGCGGTGAGCAGGTAGTAGTAGCCGTCGCGCTTGTAGATGTGTGGCGCTTCGGTGAGGCCTAGTGGCGTGCCTTTGAAGATGACCTGACGCTGTCCAATCAGGCCGCGTTCGCGAGGCGAGTACTCCTGCAGCACAATCCCGGCGAAGCGGTTCTGTCCGGGCCGATGATCCCACAACATGTTGACCAGGTACTTCCGCCCGTCGTCGTCATGGAACATCGACGGATCGAAGCCGCTGCTGTTCAGGTAAATCGGATCGGACCACTCTCCGTCGATGGTCGGGCTCGTGACGAGGTAGTTGTGAAAATCGCGCAGCGACGCTCCCGATGCCCCGGCGACCGTCGTTCGGCCGTAGCGCTTCACGTCGGTGTAGATCAAATAGAACACACCAGCGTCGTGGCTCAGACACGGTGCCCAGACGCCGCAAGAGTCAGGATCGCCGAGCATGTTCAACTGGCTCGCGCGTCGCAGCGGCCGAGTCAGGAGACGCCAGTGGGCAAGATCCCGCGAGTGGTGGATCTGCACTCCCGGATACCACTCGAAGGTGGACGTCGCGATGTAGTAATCGTCGCCAACGCGCACAATCGACGGGTCCGGGTTGAAACCGCGGAGGATGGGGTTAGTGATTGCAGATTGAGGATTGCTGATTGCAGATTGAGGATTGCTGATTGCAGATTGAGGATTGCTGATTGCAGATTGAAGATTGCTGATTGCAGATCGAGGATTGCTGATTGCTGATTGAGGATTGCTGATTGGCGATTGCGGCTTGTCCATTGTGGATTATCGTCTGTTCCGATCACGCGACCGCGGCCATTGCATTTTCGCGGCGTTCGCGGACAACGGTCCAGAGGACGACGGCGCCGAGGAGGTCCAGCACGGCGAGGCCGATGAAGAATGGGGTGTAGCCGACACGGGTGACGAGCGAGCCGATCAGCAATGAAAAGATCAGCACGCCGGCGTTGCCGCACGTTCCAGCCATACCCGCGACGGTGGCCACCTCGTTCCGCTTGAACAAGTCGGACGACATCGTAATCACCGTCACCGACAACGTCTGGTGAGCAAACCCGGCAAGGCTCAGGAGCGCGACGGCGACGTACGGGCTGTCGACGAATCCAACGAACGCGACGCCGGTCATCAGGAGCGCACCAACCGTGAACGCTCCGCGGCGTGCATTGATCAACCCGACGCCGAAGTATTTCTGCAGCGTGATGCTGACGGTTCCCCCGAACATGCAGCCCAGATCGGCGGCCAGGAACGGCAGCCAGGCGAACATCGCGATCTGCTTGAGGTCGAATCCGCGGACGGACGTCAGATACAGTGGCAGCCAGAACGTCAACGTGCCCCACGTCGGATCGGCAAGGAGACGTGGGATGGCGATGCCCCAAAAGTTACGTTGGCGGAGGATCTGGCGAATCGACGGCCGGCCAGCTCCCTCGAGATGCTTCTCCTGCCCCGACAGAATGTAGTTGCGCTCCTCAGCCGAGAGCGCCTTGTGTTTGGCCGGCGACTGATAGAAGAGCGCCCACAACGCGACCCAGGCGAGCCCGATGACCCCGGTCAGCACGAACGCGAACTGCCAGCTGTGAGTGATGATGGCCCACGCGACCAGCGGCGCCGCAAGCATCGATCCGAGTGATGCTCCCATGTTGAAGAAACCGCCAGCCAAGCCGCGTTCCGTCGCCGGAAACCACTCGGACGTCGCCTTCATGCCGGCGGGATTGGCCGATCCTTCCGCGAACCCGAGCAGCGCGCGCAGCCCGAAGAGCGTCTGCCAGTTCCCCGCGAGGCCGTGCGACATGCTGACGATCGACCAGACGACGGCGAAGAGCGCGAAGCCCACCTTCAAGCCGATCACGTCCATGACGTACCCGCACAGCGGCTGCAGCATGATCGCGAACTGAAAGGCGCTGAGGATCCAGGAGTACTGCTGCGTGGTGATGTCGAGATCTTTGAGCAGCGTGGGCGCGGCAACCGCGAGCGTGGCGCGGGTCAGGTAGTTGATGACCGAGCCCAGCATCAAGAGTCCCATCATCCACCAGCGAAGTCCCCAGAGCTTTCGCATGAGCATAAGTGTCAATATTATGCGGTCAGGTTGTGAACGCGTGAATTGGCCCTCAATTCGATGAATCGGAGTCAAACGGAATGCAGCGATCGCGACGAGAGTTCGTCACCACCAGCCTGGCCGGCGTCGCCGGACTCTATGCCGCGGGCGGCATCACCGCCTCGCAACCGCCGCAGCTCGCTCCCGAGGACGGCTACCGCCTCTGGCTTCGATTCGAACCGCTCGGCGAGCGCGGCGCGGCCTATCGAAAACTCATTCAGCAGGTCGTCGTCCACGGCAGCTCCCCCACCGCAGACGTGATCCGTCGCGAACTGACAGCAGCGCTCGACGGCCTGCTTGGCTCACCCGCACCAGCCGCGCAGACTTCGGTCAGCGCGCCAGCCGTCGTCGTCGGCACGCCCAAAGACTCGACGATCCTCCGCGAGCTCCGCCTCGACGCTGAGCTCGCCACACTCGGGCCGGAAGGGTTCATCATCCGAACGGCTCGGACCGGGAAGCACCCGATTATCGCAATTGCTTCACAGGCCGACGTTGGTGCCTTGTACGGCACGTATCACTGGCTTCGACTGCTCCAGACTGCGGCACCGATCGACACACTCAATATCGCCGAGCGCCCGAAAGTGCAGATCCGGATGTTGAACCACTGGGACAACATGGACGGCACGATCGAGCGCGGCTACGCTGGCCGGTCGCTGTGGCAATGGAAAGATTTGCCCGGCACGATCGACCCGCGATACGTCGACTACGCGCGCGCGAACGCGTCGATCGGCATCAACGCCACGGCGATCAACAGCGTCAACGCAAACGCGATCGTTTTCACGCCGGAATATCTCGCCAAGGTCGCAGCGCTGGCGACGATGTGGCGGCCGTATGGGCTGCGCGTCTACTTGTCCGCGAACTTCGCGTCGCCGATCCGCATCGGTGGGCTCAAGACAGCCGATCCGCTCGACCCTGGTGTGATCGCCTGGTGGAAGGCGAAAGCGGACGAGATCTACAAGCTGATTCCCGACTTCGGGGGATTTCTCGTCAAGGCGAATTCCGAGGGTCAGCCTGGACCGAAGGACTACAAGCGGAATCACGCCGAGGGCGCCAACTGCCTCGCCGACGCTGTCGCGCCGCACGGCGGCAACGTCATCTGGCGCGCGTTCATCTACGACGAGGACGTCGATCCGGATCGCGCCAAGCGCGCCTATATCGAATTCACGAAGCTCGATGGCCAATTCCGGCCGAACGTCCTCGTGCAGGTGAAAAACGGCGCCATCGACTTCATGCCGCGCGAGCCGTTTCATCCCCTCTTTGGCGCGCTCAAACAGACACCAGTGCTGGCCGAAGTCCAGGCAACGCAGGAGTATCTCGGCCAGGGCCGTCATCTCGTGTACCTTGGCACGATGTGGGAAGAGTTCCTTCGCGCGGATACGTACGCGAAGGGCAAGGGCTCGACCGTCGGCAAGGCGATCGAGGGCCAGGTCCACCCGTACCGCGTCACCGGCTTTGTCTCGGTCCTCAACCCTGGCCTCGATCGCAATTGGTGCGGTCACCACTTCTCCCAATCGAACTGGTATGCGTCCGGACGGCTGGCGTGGAACCCGGAGCTGGCTGCTCGGCAGATCGCCGACGAGTGGACGCGGATGACATTCGGCAACGACCCAAAAACGGTCGACACGATCCGCGACGTGATGATGCAGTCGCGCGAGATCTTCGTGAACTACACGATGCCGCTCGGTCTGCACCACCTGATTGGCGGCAATCACTACGCGCCGATGCCTGAGAATGCCAAGGCCCCGCGCGCAGACTGGACCGCAACGTACTATCATCAGGCCTCAACCGACGGGATCGGCTTCGATCGGACGATGAAAGGGAATCAGGCGGTGGGACAGTACTTCCCGCCGGTGCGGGACATGTTCGACAGCCTTGCGACATGCCCGGAGGAATTCCTGCTCTGGTTCCACCGCTGCGGTTGGGACTACAAGACGAAGTCCGGCGAGACGTTGTGGAATGCGCTCTGTACGAAGTATCAGAACGGCGCGAGGCAGGCCGCCGAAATAGAGGCGACGTGGCAGTCGCTGGCTGGTCGGATCGATCCACAGCGCCACAAGGAAGTTGCCGATCGTCTGGCGATCCAGGTCGCCGACGCTGCGAAGTGGCGCGACCAGATTCTGCAGTACTTCCAGGGCTTCAGTAAGCGGCCGATTCTGTCGAAGTAGCGGTTACGCCGCGGCGAGGATCGCGACGTCCTGCCCGTCCTGCGGATCCTCGTAGAAGCCTGACCACGCGCCGCGCAGAAACGGCTTCGCGTAGCGCATGCCGGTCGCCGCGATCATCTCGTCCCACGCCGCCACCGTGTAGGCGACCGCGCCAAGCGGATGCGTTGGTGTGTTGATTCGGCAGTTCGGGTTGACCTCGTGCTCGAAGCGCAGATCGAACGGCGTCAGGTTGGTCTCGCGCGCTTTTGCCAGGATCTTGTCGTCAAACAGAAACGTCGTCGCGTAGACGAGCCCTGACGGTTTCAATAGCCGATTGAACTCGCGAAGGTAGTGTTCGATCTCGCGCTGAAACATGTGGGTGAAGACCGAGAACAGCACGATGCGGTCGACCGATTTGTCCGGCATCGGAATCCGGATGTCGGTTGTCTTGAGGGTGCCGCCCGGATTGTGGAGCTGATCCTCCACGTCGTAATGATAGAAACCGAAGTTGGGATGACGCTTGGCGATGTTCTCCGTGCACCAATCGATGGATCGCTTGACGATATCGATGCCGACGTAACGGCCTTCCGTGAGGATCTCCGTCAGCGGGATCGCATCGCGTCCGATGCCGCACCCGATCTCGAGCACGGTGTGCGTCGGTTCGAGTCCGATCCAGCGCCGCAGATTGTCGATGTGCCCCTTCGAGATGATATCGAACGTCGCCGGGCCGCCGCCCGTCAGCTCCATGAGATCGACGGGAATGTCGTAGCCCTTGAAATGGTACGTCGGTACGGCCGGAGGCTTCGGGGCCTCATTACTTGCCGCTGTCGCCAGGCGAAGAGATTCTTCCGCTCGCGCGAGCCTCGCGGACAGTTGTTCGGAGAGCAGCGCCAGGTCGTCCCGCTCCTGCTGCAGCGATCTCACACCAGGGACCAAGTCCCTCAACCATTTCTTCACGCTTGAAGTCTACCTCTGAAGTCTCGTTGCGGATGCTGCAGGCCTGTCGAGATATCGCGTGGCAAACGTCAGGAACGTCGGCCACGTCGGTGCAGGCGTATGGCCTTCAGTGTGCTGCCGGAATCCGAGGTCGCCGTCGATGATCGCCGTATCGATCGGCGGAAACACGTCAGTACCGAGACCTTTCACGGCAAGGAGGTTGTAGACCGGCCCCGCGCCAACCGCGGCAAGAAAGCTTCCCTTCGCGTCGACCCACGCATCGTTGACGGAGACCGTTCCGTCGGCGTTCAACGGTCCGGGGTTATTGCCGGCGCTCAGAAACACTTGTCTCGGCGCGCAGAGCGCGATCAACTCGTGGGAATCCACCGGCATCGTGTCCCATCGCGCCGTGTACTTCAGATAGTTGCCGGCCATCCAGTGATAGAAGCTGTTCGCCACGTTCTCGATCGTCTCGCCGTACTTGCGGCGATGGAGCTTCGCACCGCCCTGCCCCGACGAACTGATGTAACCAATCGCAAAGCGCTCGTCGAAGGCCAGCGCAACGAGAGCGGCCTTCCCCGAACGTGAGTGGCCGGTGACGCCAACGCGCTTCGCATCAACCGCCTTGTCGGTTTCGAAGTAATCGAGGAGACGGCTGGCGCCCCAAGCCCACGCCGATAGAGCGCCCCAATCATCGAGCTTGCGCGGCTGGCCTTTGTTAACGAGGCCAATGATGCCTGCGGTCAGCCCTGCGCCGCAGTCACCTTGCACGCTTCCGGTGTTGAGATTGGCGTAGCCCCACCCTTTGGCCAGGATCTGCTGCTGCCAGGTTGGGCCGGCTGGTGCGCCGGCACCTCGTCCGCCTGCTGCTGCGGGTGGTCCTCCCCGTCCCGCGGCGCCCCCGCGAGCGCCAAAACCTCCCGGCTGTGCACACGGACTCGGCGGCGCAGCCGTTCCTTCCGGCAACGGCACCAGGCCGCCTCCAAACTGGATGATCACCGGCACCGGCCCCTTGGACTTGGCGGGAGTGGTCAAGGTCGCTTGAACGATCACCGACAAGGCTGGATACGCCGTGTTGTCGACATATCCAAGGAGCTGCTTCGTCACGGTGGGGATCTCGGCATCAACTGTGTTGGACGTGCTCACGACCTTCCAACTGACCTTTGGCGCGTTTTTCGGCGTGCGCCCGTAGATCTCGCGCTGGAAGTCTTCGAGAATCTCTGCGCGCCGCCGGTTCCGCCACATCGCGGCCGTCGTCACCTTCTGCCCGTTCTTCATCGTCAATGGATCGGGCAGATCGGGATACGGGTTGGCTTCGTCTTCGTTGTAGGTCGCGGGGCTCGAGCTGACCGCGCCTGGAGGAATGGAGGAGATCTTCAGCTCCTTCATGATCCGCAGACGCTCTGCCTGGTTCGCGAGCTGCACGGGCGACGGCGGTGTAGCCTGCGGCGCTGCCTGTCGTGCATTCGGAGACGCTGCTGCGAACGCGACAGCGATGACGCCGATGGAGTAGGAAACAGAGCGTATCATTTAGCTTTTCCTTTTTCCTTCTTCCTTGTGCCTTACATGATGCAGAAAAAACCTTTGGGACGTAGCGGCATGTCAGTGTCCGCGATCAGTTTTGGCGCATGGGCAATTGGCAGCTCATGGGGCCCGGTGAATGACGACGATTCCATGGCCGCCCTTCATGCGGCAATCGATGGAGGGGTGAACTTCATCGACACGGCGGATGTGTACGGTGACGGCAAGAGCGAGCGGTTGATTGCGCAATTGAAACGGGATCGGCCGCGAGACGAAATCTTTGTCGCCACCAAAGCGGGTAGACGCCTCCCCGCGCAAACGCCCGACGGATACACGCGCGAGAACCTGACCAAGTGGATCGATCGAAGTCTGCAAAACCTCGAAACGGACGCGCTCGATTTGCTGCAGCTGCACTGTCCTCATCCAGCGGTGTACGACCGGCCGGAAGTGTTTGGATTCCTGGACGATTTGAAGGCCGCCGGCAAGCTGCGGCACTACGGCGTCAGCGTTGAAACGGTTGCCGAGGCGGAAAGGGCGCTCCGGTATCCGCACGTTGAAAGCGTGCAAATCATCTTCAATGTCTTTCGCCTGAAACCGGCGGAGCGCTTCCTGGCGAACGCGGAAGCTCAAGGTGTAGGCATCATCGCGCGGGTGCCGTTGGCGAGTGGGCTGCTGACCGGCAAGCTGCGTCCGAGTTCCACGTTTTCGGACGACGATCACCGATCGTTCAACCGTGAAGGACAAGCGTTCGACAAAGGCGAAACCTTCTCCGGTGTTCCGTATGACGTGGCGCTTGCAGCCGTCGAGGATCTCAGGGCTCTCGTGCCGCACGGCGCGACGATGACGCAGTTCGCGCTTCGGTGGATCCTCATGTGGAGCGCCGTGACGTGCGCGATCCCCGGCGCGAAGACGCCGGAGCAGACTCGCGAGAATAGTGCGGCCGCCGATCTCCCGCCGATATCGCCCGAAACGATGTCCGCCGTCCGCCACATCTACGATCGCCGCATGCGCCCGCTCGTTCATGCCAACTGGTAGCGGCGGAGGGTACCACGAATGCCGCGCGGTTCGCGAGAGATTATCGATTATCGCCATTCTGCTATTCTGTGTGGCTCGTGAAGGCTGATCTCTTCGACTCGCCCGACGCCTCGCTGTTCGAAGTCTCCACGCATGCCTCCGGCCCGGCTGGCGCGCTGCCGCTCACCGAGCAGATGCTTCGCACTCGTCCGTCGGGCGATGTTTTCGGGTGGACGCAGAACGCCGGGATGGGCTGGGCCCCATCTGCGCTCGGCGGCCGAGAGTTTCTGATCCTTTCGACGCACGGCGGAATCCGC
>Ga0209382_10004930_pt1 | contig 17508 bp, 10 predicted proteins | sample SoiMetdeltSBSDD5_FD_187599 | JGI IMG/M metagenome (GOLD analysis project Ga0209382, IMG submission 187599) | Bulk soil microbial communities from a Populus tree surrounding site in Tennessee, USA - Soil MetaG P. deltoides SBSDD5 (SPAdes) (version 2) | ecosystem: Environmental > Terrestrial >...
GAGCACTTGGGGTCGTTCAGGACGAGGTCGCTCGACGGATCGCGGCCCACCGTGGCCACGCTGCCGGGGAATTCGACCTCGTGCGCGGCGCCGCTGGGGTACTCGACCCGGAACCTCAGGTAATCGTCCTCCCGATGCGGGCGATTCTAGCTGAGATATCATCGCGGCGATGATCACCGCCGATCCCGGCCGGCGGGCGGCCCGCCTGGCGGAGCTCAAGGGTGTCCTGGCCCGGCGCGCCGCACCCGAGGACCGCGACCTCGTCCTCGCCTTCGCGCCCGTCGTCTTCTCCGGGATGCCCGACCGCATCGCGCTCGACCTGCCCGTCGAGGCCCTGGGCACGCGCATGCTGGCCGCGTTCCGCTTCGTCGCCCGCGAGATCCCCCACGCCATCCAGCTCTACAAGGGCCTTCCCGGAATCCACGTCACCGCGCGCAATCCGAACGAGGAAGAGGCGGCGGCCATGGGCGCGACGGACGGCGTGCCCCTGGAGACGACGATCGTCGAGACGCACACCCTCGACGCGCCGTTCATCTTCGAGAGCCTGAAGAACTACTTCCGCCAGGCGGGACTGCGCGTCTTCTCCTCGCTCCACCAGATCTTCACCGTGCGCCGGCAATGGGAGCGCCCGGTGTGGATGGGCGGCCCCCAGGAAGACGGGGCCAAGGAGCTGTACTGCACCTTCCAGATCGAGCGCGTCGAGTCCAAGGAGCGGCTGCGCCGCATCGAGCACGAGGTCTTCGCCGTCCTCAAGTCGGTGTTCACCGCCGTCGAGGACTACGAGGAGATGAAGCGCACCGCGCGCGACCTCGGCAAGAAGCTGCGCGACCGCGCGGAAGGGCTGGGCCGGGTCGAGCCCGCGCGCGCCTTCCTCCTCTGGATGCTGGACGAGAACTTCATCTTCCTGGGCAGCGTGCGCTACCGCTTCGCCGCGGACGGCTCGGCCCACCGCGTCGCGGAGAGCGCGCTGGGCGCGTTCACGGACGAGAGCCTGCTGCCCGTCGTGTTCCCGAACCTGGTCGAGGAGATCGAGGCCCGGCTCAAGCCCTCGGCCGAGGATCCCCGGGTGGTGGACATCGATTTCGCGAACAACGCGTCCGCCCTCCACCACGTGGACCCGCTCGACAACGTCATCGTGCGGGAGTGGGGGCCGGCGGGCGAGCTGCTGGAGGCGACGGTGTTCCTGGGCCGGATGGCCAAGGTCGCCTTCACCCAGAAGGCGGCGGACATCCCGCTCCTGAAGCAGAAGCACGAATGGCTGCTCGCCCACAGCGGGGACCTTCCCAACAGCCACGTCTACCGGGAGATCCGCGCCCTCTTCAATCGCTTCCCCAAGCGCGAGCTGTTCTACGCCTCCGCCCCCAGCCTCAAGGACATCATCGACCGCATCGTCTACATGTCCGGGGACGACGAGATCGCGGTGCACGCCCGCCGCGGGCAGGGCTACATGGCCCTCTCCATCGCATTCTCACGCGTCCGCTATTCGTACGAGGTGGAGCGCGAGCTGGGCCAGGAGCTGGCCCGCGAGTTCGGTCCCATCAACTTCGCCACTTCCGCCGACCTGGGCGCGGTGAGCCTGCTCGTCTTCTACTTCGACGCCGCCCGGCTGGAGAAGCCTCTGGAGCCGGTGGCCGTCCGCCGCATCGTGGAGAGCCTGCTCACCACCTGGGATGACCGGGTGATCGCCGCCCTCGTCGAGGCCAATGGCGAGCGGACGGGCCGCCAGCTCTTCCGCCGCTACGAGGAGAGCTTCTCCGGCCTCTATCGCGAGGCCACCCAGCCCGGCGAGGTCGTGGAGGACGTCCACTACTTCGAGCGGCTGGAGGGCCGCCTAGAGGTGCGCGTCCTCCCGCGCTCGACGGAGACGGCGGCCCTCAAGCTGTACTCCGCGCGCCAGCTCGGCCTCACGGAGACCCTGCGCACGCTCCAGCATCTCGGCCTCACCGTGACCGAGGAGCTGCGGGTGCCCCTTACCCTGCCCGAGGGCCGCCGCGGGTTCCTCTACCGCTTCGACATCGAGTCCACTACCGACCGCATCGCGTCGCTGGTGGCGAGCGAGGAGCGCTTCGCCAAGGCGCTGCGTTCCCTGGACGAGGAGCGCGCCACCGACGATCCCCTCAACGGCCTCATCCTCCTGGGCGGCCTCACCTGGCAGCAGGTCGAGGTCCTGCGCACCTTCCGCAACCACATCCTCCAGATCCGCCCCCACTACAACGCGGAGACGGTCAACGGGGTGCTCCTCCGCAACAATCCGGTGGCGGTGGCCCTCTTCCGCTACTTCAAGTCCCGCTTCGACCCGCGGGTGGTGGGAGAGCGCGCCGAGACCATGGCGGAGGCGGAGGCGGGCATCAAGAAGGCCATGCAGGCGGTGGTGAGCCTGGTCGACGACGAGGTGCTGCGCGCATTCGACAACCTCATGCGCTCGGCCCTGCGCACGAACTACTACCAGCGTCCGGCCCGCCCCGTCCTGGCCATCAAGGTCGACAGCCGCAAGGTCGAGGGCATGCCCTCGCCGCGGCCCATGTACGAGATCTACGTCCATTCGCGCAAGCTCGAGGGCATCCACCTGCGCGGGGGCAAGGTGGCGCGCGGCGGCATCCGCTGGAGCGACCGCCACGACGACTTCCGCACCGAAGTGCTGGGCCTCATGAAGACCCAGATGGTGAAGAACGCGATCATCGTGCCCGTCGGCTCCAAGGGCGGCTTCGTCCTGAAGGGCGAGGTGCCCGCGCGCCCGGCCCTCGACGCCTATCTCGTCGATCGCTATCGCGAGTTCGTCTCCGGCCTTCTCGACGTCACCGACAACATCGTGGACGGCAAGGTCCTTCACCCGCCGGAAGTGATGCGGCACGACGACGACGACCCCTACCTGGTGGTGGCCGCGGACAAGGGCACGGCCCATCTCAGCGACACCGCCAACAGCGTCTCCGCCCAATACGGGTTCTGGCTGGGCGACGCCTTCGCCTCCGGCGGCAGCGTGGGCTACGACCACAAGAAGGTCGCCATCACCGCGCGCGGGGCCTGGGAGTGCGTGCGCGAGCACTTCCGCAACCTCGGCCTCGACGTGCAGAAGGATCCCTTCACGGTCGCGGGCATCGGGGACATGGCGGGGGACGTGTTCGGCAACGGCATGCTGCGCAGCCAGACCATGCGCCTCGTGGCCGCCTTCAACCACGCCCACATCTTCATCGACCCGGAGCCCGACCCCGCCACCTCCTTCCACGAGCGCGAGCGGCTCTTCCAGCTCCCGCGCTCGAGCTGGCGCGACTACAACACCCGCCTCGTCAGCAAGGGCGGGGGCGTGTTCGACCGCTCCGCCAAGTCCATCCCGCTGACCCCGGAGGTGCGCGCGCTCCTCGACATCGACACGGAGGAGGCCAGCGGGGAAGAGGTCATCCGCCGTATCCTGGCCGCCCGCGTGGACCTGCTCTACAACGGGGGCATCGGCACCTACGTGAAGGCCTCGGCCGAGGACGACACCGAGGTCGGGGACCGCGCCAACGACCGCGTGCGCGTGGACGGCACGGACGTGCGCGCGCGCGTGGTCGCGGAGGGCGGCAACCTCGGCTTCACCCAGCGCGGCCGGCTGGAGTACTGGGCCGCGCGCGAGGGCCGCATCAACACGGACGCCGTGGACAACTCGGGCGGCGTGGACATGTCCGACCACGAGGTGAACATCAAGATCCTGATGGACATCCTCGTCAAGCGCGGCGTCGTGCGCGGGCGCGCGGACCGCAACCACATCCTCATGGAGATGACGGAGGAGGTCGCCGACCTCGTCCTGGCCGACAACCGGAACCAGGCGCGCGCGCTCACCCTCGACGGCCTGCGCTCGGTGGCACGCTACGACGACTTCGTGGCCTTCGTGGAGGACCTGGTGGGGGCGGGAGTGCTCAGCCGGGGGGACGACGCGATCCCGACGAAGGAAGAGCTGCTGGCCAGCCCCCACCGCGGACGGGGGCTGCCGCGGCCGCTGCTGGCCGTGCTCCTCGGCCACACCAAGATGTACGCGTTCGAGATGGTGATGCAGACCTCCTTCCCGGAGAGCGAGGCCGGCCACCCCTTCCTGGTCGAGTACTTCCCGCATCGCCTGCAGCGCGAGTTCGCGGAGCACTTCGATGAGCACCCGCTGCGACGCGAGATCGTGGCCACCGCCGCCGTCAACCACGTCATCAACTGCGCGGGGGTGACCTTCCTGGCCCGCATGATGGCGGGCGGCCGGTTCGGGATCGGGGAGGTGATCGCCGCCTACTCCGAGGTCGACCGCTCCTCGGGAGCCCTCGCGCTGCGCGAGCGACTGACGGACGCTCCTCCGGAAACCGCGCACAAGGGGCTGCTGGAGCTCGAGGATGCCCTGGAGTCGGCCACGCGGGACGCGCTCGAGGGCAAGGCGCGCGACACGGGCGCGGCGCTGGAGCCCGTGCGCGCGCGACTCGAGCCCGCGTAACGTCTTCAATCTCAGGGGGGGCACTCACGCCACATCACGCTGGGCGTTCGCGACCCCCCCTGAAACCCCCCACCGCTGCGCCGCTTCGGAGACGGGCGCCGCGCTCCTGGTCGGCTGCCCAACTCCGTCGCAAGGAGGACTGACAATGCGTGTGACCTCCCGAATCGTCGCTGCCTTCGCCATTGCCATCGCCATCGGGCCGCTGGCCACGACCAGCGCCAACGACGTCGGCCGGTGGACGCCCGAGTTCGCGTTCAAGGTGAAGCGCGTCACCCAGGTGCGGCCGTCGCCGGACGGCCGGCACGTGGCCTTCGTGGTGGCGACGGCGGCCATGGAGGGCGAGAAGAGCGAATGGCTCTCGCAGATCTGGGTGGCGGACGCGGACGGCCGCAGCGCGGTCCAGCTCACGCGCGGTGACAAGTCCTCGACCGCGCCCGCCTGGTCGCCGGACGGCCAGTGGATCGCGTTCACGTCGGCGCGGGGGGCGGACAAGGACGCCAAACCCAACCTCTGGCGGATCCGGATCGACGGGGGAGAGGCGGAAGCGCTCACCGAAGAGAAGGGCGGGACGGCCACCCCGCGCTGGTCGCCCGACGGCCGGCGCATCGCGCTGCTCGTCACCGACGCGCTCAGCGACGAGGAGGAGAAGGCGGCCAAGGAGAAGCGCGACGCACGCGTGGTGGGCGAGGACGTCAAGCGCCTCCGGCTGGCCGTCGTCCCCGTGGAGAAAGACGCGGACGGCAAGCGGCCGCTGCGCCGCCTGACCAGCGGCGAGGCCAGCGTGGGCAACGTGGAAGGCCCCGGCCACTTCGACTGGTCGCCCGACGGCAAGTGGATCGCGTTCGACCACCAGCCGACCGCGCTCGTCGACGACTGGCCCAAGGGGGACGTCTCGCTGGTCGAGGTGGAGTCGGGCACGGTGCGGACCCTGGCCGCCACCGCGGCCGCGGAGGAGGGTCCCCTCTTCTCACCCGACGGCCGTATGGTCGCCTACCAGGCGAGTGACGTCCCCGTTCGCTGGGGCGGTGCGTCGCGCATCCACGTCGTCCCCGTGGGCGGGGGAGCGGCGCGTGCGCTGGCCGCCACCTTCGACGAGAGGCCCGACCTCCTCGGCTGGACCGCGGACGGGACGCGCGTGATCGTCAGCGAGACGCGCGGCACGGTGGGGCGTCTCACCGCGCTGCCCACGGACGGCGGAGCGGGCGCGGACATCACCCCCGCCGACATGACCGTCGACGCGGCGGCGCTCGGTGCGTCGCGCGGCATCGTCGGGTTCACCTCGCAGGCTCCCGACCGCGCGCCGGAGGCGTTCGTCGCCGAACTGCCCGTCGGGCGCGTGTCCGTCGCGACCACGACGGGCGCCGGCAAGCGGACCAGTGCGCCGCGGACCGCGGCGGGCTGGGCCCCCGTGCAGGTCAGCCATGTGCAGGACCTGCCACCGGTCGCGCTGGGGCGGACGGAAGTCGTGAGCTGGAAGGCGCCGGACGGCAAGACGATCGAAGGGCTCCTGACCTACCCCGTCGGTTACGCGGCGGGCGCCCGCGTCCCCCTGGTGGTGATGGTGCACGGCGGACCGACGGGCGTGTTCGTGCGCTCCTACACCGGCGCCCCGTCGCCCTACTCCGTGGCCGGGTTCGCGACCCACGGCTTCGCCGTCCTCCGCTGCAACGTGCGGGGCAGCGGTGGCTACGGCCGCGAGTTCCGCTACGCCAACTACAAGGACTGGGGCGGCGGCGACTACCAGGACATCCTGTCCGGCGTGGATGCGCTGATCGCGAAGGGGGTGGCCGATCCCGATCGTCTCGGCATCATGGGCTGGAGCTACGGCGGCTACATGACGTCGTGGGTCATCACGCAGACGAAGCGCTTCAAGGCGGCGTCGGTGGGAGCGGGGGTCACGAACCTGATGTCCTTCACGGGCACCGCGGACATCCCGAGCTTCATCCCGGACTACTTCGGCGGGGAGTACTGGGACGCCTTCGACACCTGGCGCGCGCGCTCCGCGATGTTCCACGTCAAGGGGGTGACCACGCCCACGCTCATCCAGCACGGCGAGTCCGACCGCCGCGTGCCCATCTCGCAGGGTTACGAGCTGTACAACGCGCTCAAGCGCCAGGGCGTGACCACGAAGATGGTGGTCTATCCGCGGCAGCCGCACGGCATCCAGGAGCCGAAGCTCATGCTGGACGCCATGACGCGGAACCTCGAGTGGTTCGATCGCTACGTCCTCGGACGCGCCGCCTCCGCCCGCAACTGACGCCGCACGGTCGTTTCTGAAGCGGCCTCGTGCGCATGGATTTTGCATTGTCCATTCGCGTCGTTCTCTGCGGAGCGCCAGCTCCCTGGAAAGGACCAAGCCATGGCGAAGAAGAAGTCGTCTACCCGTTCCTCCGGCCGGCGCAAGTACGGGGCCAAGGCCGGCAAGAAGGTCGAGCGGGCCATGCACGAGATGAAGCGCGGCCAGCTCAAGTCCGGCCGCTCCGGCAAGAAGGTGACGAGCCGCAAGCAGGCCATCGCGATCGGGCTCAGCGAGGCCCGGCGCGCCGGCGGCAAGGTGCCGTCGAAGCGCTCGTCGGGATCGCGCAGCTCGTCGAGGCGCAAGAAGTAGGAGGATGGCGGACTTCACGCCGCCCTACGCGCCGCCCGATCCGCACCCCGGGCCGCCTCCGGTCGCCGTGCCCAACCCGGAGCCGGATCCGCACGTGCCCTCGCCGCATCCCAACCCGGATCCGGCGCCGCTTCGGGTCCCCGTCCCCGCCCCCGATCCGGCCCCGGCGCCGTCTCCGACCCCGAGCCCGCACCCGGGCCTCTACTAGGGCACGGGGCAGGGCGGGCGGTCGGCGATCTGGCGCACGCGGTCCTCGAAGGCCGCGGCCCAGTTCTCGGGGTCGCGGCCGCGATCGGATTGCCGGCGGTACTCGGCAAACCGCGCCCCCCGGAAGAGGGCGACGATCTGGTCGTGTGAGAGCTGGCGCAGGAGGTCGGCGAGGAAGCGCCGGCCGCCCTCGCCGATCTGCGCGTCGCCGAACGTCGCTCCCTGGTAGGGGCTGTCCTTCATGTCCACGCGGCAGGTGGCGGCGTCCCTCCAGATCCGCGTGCGCGTCCACCCCTCGAGGTCGACCGCGCGCGGCCCGAACGTCGCGCCCACGTCCTGGAGGTAGGCCAGCGGCCGCGCGCATTCGGGGCCGGAGGGGCTCTCGTCCAGGCAGACCAGCCGCTGGTTGCGCGCCTTGTTGTCCCAATGCTCGATGAACACGCCCATCAGCCGGAAGGCGTCGACCTCGACGCGGCTCGACCCTCCGGCGGCGGGATCGATCCGATCCAGCTCGTACCAGGCCCAACCGGTGCTCTCGGCGCCGCGGATCGGCCGGCCCGCCAGCTTGCGCTCGACCGTCGCCATGTCGAACGTGACCTCGCGGCCAGGGTCTTCGCGCACGGCGTCGAGGAGGGGGACTTTCGGATACGGATGGAGCGGACAACCCCGGCATTTCACCGAGCGCACGACGTACATGCGGTCGGCTCCGAAGCCCAGGGCGGAGAGCAGCCGTGACGCCGCCACCTCGCCGAAGACCTCGACGCTGCCGTGGCCGTATTTGACCTTGACGGTTTCACCGCTGGCCAGCGTGCAGTCGAACTTCACGGTCCAGCCCACCGAGGGATGCAGCCGGAAGGTGCAGGGCACGTCCTCGTCCACGCGCCAGGTGTCCGTCCCCTCGGGGTTGGCGCCGAGGTCGGCGGCGGGAATCGGGCGGGGCGGCTCGTGCCATACGCGGGCCGTGCGAAGCGCGCGCAGCCTCGCGCCTTCGTCGCCGGGGACGCGGCCGGCGGCATTCGAGGCGTTCCTCGTGTCCGGCCGGTCGGTCGCGACACAGCCACCACACAGGGCGGCGGCGGTCAGGAGAGAGGCGGCGGTGCGCATCGATTCGATTGTCGCCGCTTACGGGACCAGAAAGGCGCGGCGGGGGCGCGACGTCGTTGCGTCAGGACCCGAAGGTCAGGATCCGCACCAGGCGCGCCTCGGTGTCATAGCCGCCGCGCACGGAGAAGCCCCAGGACCCCTTGGCGTCGGTGCGGCGGACGAGGGGCCCGGTCAGATGGCTCCAGCCCGTGTCCTGCCGGTAGACGGAGGACGACACGCCCACGTGCCATTTCTTCGCGATCCGGTGCGTCAGGTCCAGGCTGTCCACGAAGTCGTAGGTGGCCACGCCGCCGGAGGTCCGCACGAAGCGTCCCACGAAGGCGATCGTGGTCCAGGGCCCGGCCTCACTCAGGGCATAGGCGCCGAGCACCACGCCCCGCTCTCCCTTCTGCACGCCGGCCACCCCGTAGGCGAGCGGGATCAGGGTCAGCCCGCGTGAGAGCTTCCAGGTGTATCCGAGGCCGAGGTAGAACTCGTCCTGGCCGGGCACGCCCAGGTACAGGGCGTCGAGCATCACGCCGTTCGGGAAGGTGTGGTTGACGTCGGCGAAGCGGTACTCGGCCGTCGAGCCACGCAGCTCGACGCCCGTCTGGGCCCGGGCCGCGGGGGGGAGACCCGCGGCCAGGCCCGCCGCCAGCGCTCCCGCCGCGAGCACACGCTTCACGCGCCCGCAGTGTCACACCGGGAGGGCGAGACCGCAATGCTATACTCCGCGCCGTGGACGCGCCGGCGGGCCGCCCCGCGACCGACCTCCCCCCCGAGGTCGGACCGGCATCGACCTCTCCCTGGTGGTTCGGCGCGCCCTACGCGTGCGGCCCGGACGGGCTCACCCTCGACGGCCGCTCGCTGGCCGCGCTCGCGCGCACGCACGGCACTCCTCTTTATGTGTACAGCCGGGCGGCCGTGCGCGCCCAGGTCGCGGCCCTGCGGCAGACGCTGGCCACGCTGGAGACGGGCACGCGCGTGTATTACGCGCTCAAGGCCAACCGCTGCCCCGACCTGCTGCAGGTCCTGCGCGCCGAAGGCGACCTGGGGATCGATGCCTGCTCGCCGCGCGAGGTGGAGGCGGCGCGGGCGGCCGGGTTCGCCGCGGGCGAGATCTCGGTCACCGCCTGCATGCCCGCCAACCGGGACCTCGATGCGTTCGTGGCCCAGGGCGTCCACGTCAACCTCGACAGCCTTTCTGCCATCCGGCGCTACGGCGAGCGGGCGGCCCGGGGAACCGCGGTCGGCCTGCGCATCGACTGCGGGATCGAGGTGGGCTACGGGAGCGATCCCAAGCTCGTCTACGGCAACGGCAAGTTCGGCCTGCAGCCGGACGCCTTCGAGGAGGCGATGGCGGCGGCCCGCGCCGCCGGCCTCGTGGTGACCACCCTGCACGCGCACTGCGGATGGGGGCTGCGCATGGAGGACGGCCCGCCGATGGAGTGGATCTTCGCGCGCATGGCCGACCTCGCGCGCCGCCTCCCCGGCATCGAGGTCGTCAACGTCGGGGGCGGCCTCGGGGTACGGCGCCAGGCCGCCGACCGTCCTCTCTCTCTCCCCGCCTGGGGAGGGCTCCTGCGTCACCACCTCGCGGGAGCGGTCCGGACCATCGCCTGCGAGCCGGGGACCCTGCTCGTGGACCGCGCGGGCGTGCTCGTGGTCGAGGTGAATACGGTCGAGCGCCGCGCGGGAACGACCTGGATCGGAGTCGACGCCGGGCACAACGTCAACGTGTACATGGCCCACTACGGCATCCCCATCGAGATCGTGCACCTCGCGCGCCCCCTCGACCCCATCGACGGCTCCTATGCGGTGGCGGGGAACATCAACGAGTCCAACGACGTCTTCGCGCGCGCGGCCCTGCTCCCACGCGTCCAGGAGGGGGACCTCCTGGCCCTGCTTCCCGCCGGCGCCTACGGGGCGAGCATGGCCAGCGACCATTGCCTGCGCGGCCTGGCCCCCGAGGTGGTGGTCTGATCCCGGAGATCGAGCCCCCGGTGGCGACGGTCTCGCGGAACGACTACGGCGCCTGCGTGGTGGCCGCCCGCGCCCTGGCTCCGGGCGAGAAAGTCGAGCGCTTCGAGGGACCGGTCGTGTCCTGGTCCGAGGTGCCGCCGGCCGAGGTCGTGTACGTGATCTCGTTCGAGCCTCACCGCTGGCTCATCCCGCGCACCGCCGCGCGCTACTTCAACCACTCCTGCGATCCCAACTGCGAGTTCCTGCCCACGCGCGACGTGGTCACCCGGCGCGCGGTGGCCGCGGGCGAAGAGCTGACCATCAGCTACGACTGGGCGGACCGCGCTCAGTACGCGCGCCATCCCGACCACTATTTCTGGGACGCGCGCTGGACCTTCGCCTGCCGCTGCGGGTCCCCCCGATGCCTGGGCCTGATCGACCGCTATCGCCCGGTGTAGGGCTCCCCGACGTCCGGCCGGAGGAGACCCGGCTGGTCGCGCTGCTCTTCGTCCATTCGTTCCTGATCGGGATCCCCCGCCTCCTCACCGCCACGGCGGCCATGGCCCTGTTCCTCACCTACTTCGAGGCGCGCCACCTGCCCTACGTCTACGTGGGGGCGGCGGTGGCCATCCCCCTCACCGGCTTCCTGCGCCTGCGGCTGGCCGCGCGGCTCTCGCTCGTCCGGCTGCTGGCCGTGGACCTTCTCTTCGTGCTCGTGGTGCTGCTCGTCCTGCGCGGACTGCTGGCGAGCGGATCGCCGGGATGGGTGGCGATGGTCCTCCCCGTCTGGTACGAGATCGAATGGGTCCTGCTGAGCCTCGAGTTCTGGGGGCTGGTCGGTCAGGTCCTGAACGTCCGCCAGGGCAAGCGCCTCTTCGGCGTGATCGGGACGGGCGAGCTCCTGGCCGCCACCCTCGTCGGCCTGGCCGTGCCTGCCCTGGTGGAGCGCCTGGGGACGCCGAACCTGCTGCTGGTCTCCGCGGCCGCGGTCGTGCTGTGCCTCGTGCTCCTCGGCACCGTCGCGCACGCCTTCCCGATCCTGGAGGCCCCGCCCGCACCCGAGCGTGCCGTCCCCGGGCGCAAGCGGTACGCCGACCTCCTGCGCAGCCGGTACCTGCTGCTCGTCTTCGCGCTGGTGGCGCTCTCCTACCTCGGCTACTACGTGCTCGACAACGCGTTCTACAACGTGGCCCAGGCCCGCGCCCGCGACTCCGGCGAGCTGGCCTCCTTCCTCGGCGTGTTCTGGGCGGTGTCCGCCCTCATCACGCTCGGGTTCCGCACGATCCTGTCCAGCCGGGTGCTCTCCCGATACGGGCTGGTGGGAGGTCTGCTCGCCCTGCCCGCCGCGGTGGGGACGGGCGTCGCCCTCGTGAGCGCCTCGGCCCTCCTGGGTGCGGGCGCCGGCCTCGTCTTCTGGCTGATGTCGCTCACGAAGCTGTGCGACCAGTCGCTGCGCGACTCCCTCGACCGCAGCGCCGTGCTCGTCCTCTACCAGCCGCTGCCGCCGCCGCAGCGCGTACGCGCGCAGACCGCGGTCGAGGGCATCGTCGGGCCGCTGGCCGGAGGCGTGTCGGGGGGCGTCCTCCTCGTCCTGATCCAGGGGCTGCGCTTCCAGGCCGTGCAGCTCTCGTGGCTGCTCCTCTTCGTCGTCGCGGCCTGGGTGGCTTTGGCGATCCGGCTGCGCCGCTACTACAGCGAGACGCTCAGCCGCGCGCTGGCCAGCCGCCGGCTGGGGATGGGCTCGCTCGGCCTGGCCGACGCCTCCAGTCGCGCCGTGCTCCTCCAGGGGCTGCGCAGTCCGCGCGCGCCCGAGGTCTTGTACTGCCTGGAAGCGCTGGCGGGCATGGGGCACCGCTCCTACGCGGAGTCGCTGCCCTCGCTGCTGGACCATCCGGCGCCGGAGGTCCGTCGCGAGGCCCTCCTCAGCATCGAGAGGCTGCGGCTCGCGGAAGGGGCGGAGGCCGTGCGGGCGCGCACGGAAACGGAGCCGGTGGCGGAGCTGCGCGGCCTCGCCTTGCGCGTCCTCGCCGTGGTGGGCGGGGCAGAGGACCTCGCGCGGTTGACCCGCTCCCTCGACGACCCCGTGGAGGCCACGCGCATGGGGGCGACCGCCGGCCTGCTTCGTCTCGGCCGCGGCGCCGAGGAAGCCCGGTCCCGCATCGCCGAAGGCGCCGTGGCCGCCGAGCCGGCCCGGCGGCTGTTCGCGGCGCGCGCGATCGGAGAGGCGGCGGTTTCCGGACTGGATCCGATCCTCACGGGCCTCCTCCGCGACGACGAGCCGCGCGTGCGCGCGGCCGCGATCGTGGCCGCGGGGCGGGTGGGCGCGCCCTCCCTCTGGCCCCTGGTGGTGCAGGCGCTCGACGATTCCGCCGTGCGCTCGTCCGCGGCCTCCACGCTGCTGGCGGCCGGTCCCGCGGCCGCGGACGCCCTGATCGCCGCCCTGGACGCGTGCGACGCGCCCGCCGCGGGCCTCGTCGATCGACCGCGGCGGCGCCGCCTCCTTCGGCTGCTCGGGCGGGCGGGGGGTGATCGCGCCGGCGCCACCCTCTGGCGGGCGGCCAGCAGCGGATCCGCGGAAGTCCGGGACGTGGCCCTGCCCTCGCTGGCCATGCGGCCGCGTCCGGCGGGCCTGGCCCCGGCGGCGGTGCGGGAGAGGGTGCGCGCGGAGGCGGCGGAGGGGGCCGCCATCCTGACCGTCCTCGACGACCTCGGGACGGAGCCGGTGGGCGAGATCCTGCGTCTCGCCCTCGGGCACGAGATCGTGCGCGCGCGAGAACGGATCCTCTGGCTCCTGGCCCTCCTCTATTCGCCGGAGGCCGTCCTGCGCGCGCGCGCCCACCTGTGGAGCCGCTCCCCCGAGAAGCGCGCGCAGGCGGTGGAGCTCATCGACAGCCTGGCCGATCCCGAGATCGCGGCCCTCGTGATCCCGTTCGTCGAAGACGTGCCGGACGACGTGCGGCGCGCTCGCCGGGCCGCCCTCCCGCCGGAAGGGAGGAGCGTGCGCGATCAGCTCGCGCGGCTGGTCGTGAGCGGCGGAGGCCTGGGGCCGTGGACGCGGGCCTGCGCGCTCTGGGTGGCCGCGCAGTCCGGGCGCGGGGACCTGGGAGCGGCGATCCGGCGCGCGCAGGACGACGGCGAGGATCTGGTGAGGGAGACGGCGGCCCACGTCCTGCGCCGCTTTCAGGGGGAGCCGGGCGAAGCCAAGGGAGGTGCCAAGGTGCTGTCGACGATCGAGAAGGTGGTCGTGCTCAAGGGGGTCAGCCTGTTCTCCGAGACCCCGGACGAGGTGCTGGCGGACGTGGCCGCCCTCCTCGAGGAGGTCGAGGTGGACGCGGGCGAGATCGTCTTCCACAAGGGCGACGTCGGCTCCGCCCTCTACGTCGTCGTCGAAGGGAAGGTCAGGGTCACCAGCCAGGACCGCGTGCTCGTCGAGCTGGGGCCCCGCGACATCTTCGGGGAGATGGCGGCGCTCGATACGGAGCCGCGCTCGGCCACCGTCACCGCCCTGGAGGCGACGTCGCTGTTCCGTCTCGAGCAGGAGGCCCTCTACGAGCTGATGGCGGACCGCATCGAGGTCGTGCGCGGCGTCATCCGTATCCTGTGCAGCCGGCTGCGCCGGGTGACGGATCGGGAGACGACGGGGTGGGGCCGGGTCCTCGAGCCGGGGGGTACGGCCTAGCTCGCCACCGCCTCCGCGCGCGTCTGCGTGGCGGCGGCATCGAGCGCCGCGGGGAGGCGCACCGTGAACGTCGAGCCTTCACCCCAGGCGCTCTCCACCCGGATGTCGCCTCCCATCATCGAGCAGAAGGCGCGGCTGATGGCCAGGCCGAGGCCGGTCCCGCCGTACTTGCGCGTGGTGGACGAGTCCGCCTGCGTGAACGGACGGAAGAGCTTGGAGAGCTGGTCCGGGGTCATGCCGATGCCGGAGTCGCGCACCGTGAACACCATCCAGTCCACGCCGTCCACGCGCTCGCGCCGGACGCCGAGGCGGACCGTCCCCTTCGAAGTGAACTTGGACGCGTTGGAGAGGAGGTTCAGGAGGACCTGGCGGACGCGGGTCACGTCCGAGTGCATGTCCCCCAGGTCCGGGCCCGTCTCCAGGGTGAGGGTGTTGCCGTTCTTCTCGATGAGGGGCTCGATCGTGCTCATGACGTCCTGGACGAGCGTCGGCACCTCGAAGGTCTCGGCGTGGATCGTCATCTTGCCCGCCTCGATCTTGGAGAGGTCGAGGATGTCGTTGATCAGGCCGAGCAGGTGCTTGCCCGCGGAGTGGATCTTGACGAGGTCGGGCACCAGCGTGCGTTGACCCAGCTCCGTCACCTCCTCCTGCAGCATCTCGCTGTAGCCGATGACGGCGTTGAGGGGCGTGCGCAGCTCGTGGCTCATGTTGGCCAGGAACGCGCTCTTGGTGCGGCTCACCTCCTCCGCCTTGTCGCGGGCGATGATGAGGGCCTCGTCCCGGCGCTGGATCTGCTTGAGCATGCTGTTGAAGGCGTCGATGAGCCCGCCCAGCTCGTCCTGTCCGTGCTTCATCGCGCGCACGGAGTAGTCCTCGGTGGAGGAAACGCGGTCGGCCACCTCGGCCAGGTGCAGGATCGGATCGGACACCACCTTCTGCAGGCGCGACGAGAGCAGCCAGGCCACCGCCGCCGCCCCGATCATGATCACGAAGATGGTCCCCGCGTAGCTGCGCAGGCGGTCGGTCAGCTCCTGGGTATCGGAGACGAGGTACACGTAGCCGACGGGCTGTCCCTCCACGTGGACGGTGCGCCGCAGGACCAGCCCCTCGGCCCGGAACTCGGAGCCGTCGTCGGCAAGGGCGGGGGCGATCTGCGGGATGTCCTGATCCCCCCGCACGTAGGAGGCGAAGACCTGCCCGTCCTTCGTGAAGAGCCGCGCGGACACGATGTGGGGCTGGGCCCGCAGCGTCCCCAGCACCTTGGTCGCGGGATCCTGCTCGTTGAAGAGCATCTGGGCGGCGGTGTTCGAGTCGATGATGCGGGCCATGACGTTGAGGTCCTCGGCCATGCGCTGGCGGAGGGTGACGATGTCGTAGGTGAAGAAGGCGACCGCGGTCAGGAAGAACACCACGCTCGTGGTGAGCAGGATGATCAGGGTCAGCTTGCGCCGGATGGACAGGTCGCTGAGGGCCTGCATCCACCGCCGGCGCGGCCGGGCCGGCGGCTCCGCCTGCGGGCGGGGAGGATACGGGCGTGGCTGGAGCGCGTCGCTCAATGGCGGGCGCGCGAAGGATAGCCCCAATCCGCGTGCGTTGTCGATGCGGGAAATGCGTTATCCTCCGTTGCTTCTGATGCCCGGCCCGCGACGAGTCGCCTCCGCCGCCGCGCGCTGTGCCCTCGCGCTGGCCGCGTGGATGGGCACCTCTCCCGACGGCCTCGACGCGGCCTCGGGGCCGGTCATCGTGCGCATGGGGGGACGCGGGGCGACCAGCACCCTCTCGAGCGCCCTCGGCGAGAAGCTCCCCGAAGCCCGCATCGTCGAGCTCACCGGCGACCTGCCCGCGGATACGGCCCGGATCTCGCGCGAGACGCGGGGCGTGTCCGTCCTGTTCGCGATCGGGCCGGACGCCACGGAGGCGGCGGGGGAGGCGCGGGGGCCGGCCGTGGTCGCGCTGGGCGTGGCCAACCCGGCCCAGGTGAAGACCCCTGGCATCTACGTCTCGATGTACCCGAACCTGGACCGCGTCTTCGAGTACGTGAAGGGCACCCTCAAGGCGTCCAGGGTGGGCTTCGTCTTCTCGCCGGCCAAGAACCGCGAGATCGGCCTGCAGTTCCTGAAGGCGGGCTCGACGCAGGGCGTCACCGTGGTGCCGGTGACGATCGGCTCCTCCGGAGACCTCGTGCGCGACATCAAGGGGGCGCTGCCGAACGTGGACGCGCTGCTCCTTGCCGTCGACCCGGTGGTGTTCGACCCGCAGAGCCTGGAGTTCATCGTCCAGGAGGCGCGCAGCGCGAACAAGCCGACGGTCGGGTTCCTGGAGGACCTCGCCCGCCTGGGCGTCACCGTGAGCCTGGTGGCCCGGCCCGAGGACGCGGCCAAGGCGGCGATCGCGGCCAGCGCGCAGCCCGTGCTCATCGGCAAGAAGCGCCTGGAAGTGGAAGGGATGGCGGTGGTGACGGCGAAGAAGGCCGGCGACGGCGCGGCGGGCGGGGAGGCACGACGTGCGCAGACGACTCCTTGAAACCCGGCCGCCGGCGTGGGCCACGCTGGCGGCGGTCGTCCTGGCCGGCGGAGCGCGGACTCTCTGCGCGCAGGACTTCTTCGAGCAGGGGAAGGACTACTTCAAGAGCGAGACGATCGAAGGCGTCTCCAAGCACGCGGAGGCGCCGACGGAGACCCCCGCCACCGTCACCCTCGTGACCCGCGACGAGATCGAGCGCTACGGATTCCGCACGGTGGCCGACGTGCTCAACTTCGCCTCCATGGGCAACTTCTCCCTGGGCGACCGACGCTACGACCTGGCCGGGAGCCGTGGCCTCTTCCTCTTCGAGGACTTCAACACGCGCATCCTGGTCATGCTCAACGGGCACTCCCTCAACGAGCCCTGGTCGAACTTCGCGGACATCGGGCGCGCGATGCTGGTGCCGCTCGACCTCGTGGAGCGGATCGAGATCGTCTACGGACCCTCGGCGCTGCTCTACGGCGGCTACAGCCTCTACGGCATCGTCAACGTCATCACGCGCAACGGCTCTTCGATGCCCGGCGGCCGGGTGCGGCTCACCGGGGGATCGTGGGGGACGGGGGAGGCCGTCGCCTCGTGGGGAGCGTCCGGCTATTACCGCAGCGACGGCGAGGACCTCGACCTCCCGCCCGTGGACGTCGGCTATCCCGTCGACCTCGCGGGAGGCACGATCTGGGGCGGCCCCCAGTCCGGCACCGACTTCGAGCGCGCGCCCTTCCTGTTCCTGCAGGCGCGGCGCGGGGACTTCTCGATCCTGGCCCGCGGCGGCTATCGCAAGCGGGGGACGCCGTTCGCGCCCTACGGCGCGATGTACGGCACGGGCGACCAGACCCTGCGCGACGAGAAGGAATTCGTGGAGCTGCGCTGGGACCATGCGCTCAGCGCGGGGTTCAACGTCTCCGCGCGCGCGTTCCACGACGTGTACCACTACCACGAGCGAGACCCCTACGCCGACGCCGTCACCTATCCGGGACAGCCTGGCTACCTCTTCGACCTCCG
>Ga0209382_10004932_pt1 | contig 17504 bp, 18 predicted proteins | sample SoiMetdeltSBSDD5_FD_187599 | JGI IMG/M metagenome (GOLD analysis project Ga0209382, IMG submission 187599) | Bulk soil microbial communities from a Populus tree surrounding site in Tennessee, USA - Soil MetaG P. deltoides SBSDD5 (SPAdes) (version 2) | ecosystem: Environmental > Terrestrial >...
GCCTGCCGCACCACCTCGGCCATCCGGCGCAGCTCGGCGACGTCGGCCTCCGGGTCGGCCAGCGTGACGTCCACCTCGGTGCGCATCACCGCCAGCGGCGTGCGCAGCTCGTGGCTGGCGTTGGCCACGAACCGGCGCTGCGACTCGAAGGCTGCCTGCAGCCGGTCGAGCAGCGCGTCGAACGTGTCGGCCAGCTCGGCCACCTCGTCGCGCGGCCCGGCCAGCCGGATGCGCTCGTCGAGGGACTCCGCGGACAGCCGCCGGGCGGTGCCGGTGACCTCGTGCAGCGGCCGCAGCACCTGCCCGGTGAGCACCCAGGACACCACCGCGGTCGCCGCCACCACCAGCAGGAAGGCAACCGCGCCCGCGCGCAGCACGTCGAGCCGCGCGGCCCGGCTGAGCGCGTCACCGAGCTCGGCGACATCCACGTCGACCCCGCGTACCCGCACCGTGGTCCCGGCCGGCAGCGCGGGCACCGCGGACACCACGGAGCCGGCGAGCAGCCAAGCCAGCCAGAGCAGGAGCCCGCTCGCGGTGGCCACCAGCCCGGTGGCCAGCAGGGTCAGCCGCAGCCGCAACCCCGGGCCGCGACGCGGCCGCACCACGCTGGCTCGGTCAGCCCGCATCTGCCGGGCCAGCTGCCGGGATCCGGTACCCGGCGCCGACCACGGTCTCGATCACGCCGGGCTCGCCGAGCTTCTTGCGCAGCGTCATGACGGTCACCCGCACCGTGGTGGTGAACGGGTCCGCGTTCTCGTCCCACACCCGCTCCAGCAGGTCCTCGCTGCTGACCACCGCGCCGCGCGCTCCCATCAGCACCTCGAGCACCCCGAACTCCTTGCGGGTCAGCTCGACGGCCCGCTCGGCCCGCGCAACCGTGCGTTTGGCCGGGTCCAGCACCACGTCGGCCGCGACCAGCACCGGCGGGGTGGCCGGCGTGCTGCGCCGGCCGAGGGCGCGGACCCTGGCCACCAGCTCGGGAAACGCGAACGGCTTCGCCAGGTAGTCGTCGGCCCCCATGGAGAGCCCGGACACCCGGTCGGCCACCGTGCCGCTGGCCGTCAGCATGATCACCCGGGTCGGCGCGCTGCCCGCCACGATCTCGCGGCACAGCTGGTCACCCGGCATGCCGGGCAGGTCGCGGTCGAGCACCACGACGTCGTAGCGGGTGATGGCGGCCTTCTCGTGCCCGGCGTCACCGTCGTAGGCGACGTCCACGGCCATGCCCTCGCGGCGCAGGCCCCGGGCGATGGCGTCGGCGAGGGGCTGCTCGTCCTCGACTACCAGGATGCGCACCGGATACCTCGCCGGTCACACGGACCGCTCACGACCGCTCCTCTGCGGCAGCACCTCGGGGGCCGGCTCACCGAGCCGGCCGGCCACCCACCCGGTGACCTGACGCGCCACATCCTGCGCGGTCAGGCCGAGCTCGGCGAGCACGTCGGCGCGGCTGCCGTGGTCCAGGAAGCGTTGCGGGATGCCGAGGTCGCGAAGCGGCGTGCCCACCCCGGCGTCGCGCAGGGCCGCGGCGAGCGCCCAGCCGAACCCGCCGTGCCGGCCGCCGTCCTCGACGGTGACCACCAGCCGGTGCGCGCCGGCGAGATCGACCAGCACCGCAGGCACCGGCATCACCCACCGGGGGTCGACCACTGTGCAGCCGATGCCGTGATCGGCGAGCCGGTCCGCGGCGGCCAGCGCGAGGCCGACGAACGCGCCGACGCCGAGCAGCAGCACGTCCTGGCCGCCGTGCCGGCGCAGCACGTCGACCCCGCCGATCCGTTGCAGCGCCGGCACCGGCTCCGGCGCGCGGCCCTTCGGGAAGCGCAGCACGGTCGGTCCGTCGGTCACGGCCACCGCCTCGTTCAGCTGCTCGCGCAGCGAGCCGGCGTCCCGCGGCGCCGCAATCCGGATCCCGGGCACCACGCCGAGGATGGACAGGTCCCACATGCCGTTGTGGCTGGGACCGTCGTCGCCGGTGACACCGGCCCGGTCGAGCACGACGGTGACCGGCTGGTTGTGCAGCGCGACGTCCATCAGCAGCTGGTCGAACGCGCGGTTCAGGAACGTCGAGTACACCGCGACGACGGGGTGCAGGCCACCCATCGCCAGGCCGGCCGCCGAGGTGAGCGCGTGCTGCTCCGCGATGCCCACGTCGTAGCAGCGCTGCGGGAAGGCCTCGGCGAAAGCGTCCAGGCCGGTGGGCCCGAGCATGGCGGCGGTGATCGCCACCACGTCCTGGCGCTGCGCCCCGATCCGCACCAGCTCGTCGGAGAACACCGAGGTCCAGGTGGTGCCCCCGGCACCGGCCGGCTCGCCGGTCCGCCGGTCGATCCGGCCGATGGCGTGCATCTGGTCGGCCTCGTGGTTCTCCGCATGCTGGTAGCCGTTGCCCTTGCGGGTCACCGCGTGCACGATCACCGGGCCACCGAACGCCTTCGCCTTGCGCAGCGCGGACTCCACGGCCTGGGTGTCGTGGCCGTCCACCGGCCCGAGGTACTTCAGCTTCAGGTCGGAGAACATCATCTGCGGGCTCAGCGCGTCCTTGATCGCCAGCTTGGCGGCGTGCATCCCGGCGTAGATCGCGGGCCCGACCACGGGGGTGCGCTGCAGGGCCTGCTTGCCGCGCAGCAGCGTCCGTTCGTACTGCGGGGCCAGCCGCAGCGACGCCAGGTGCTCGGCCAGCCCGCCGATCGTCGGGGAATACGAGCGGCCGTTGTCGTTCACCACGATCACGATCGGCCGGTCGGTGCCGGTGGCGATGTTGTTCAGCGCCTCCCAGCACATGCCGCCGGTGAGCGCGCCGTCGCCGACCACGGCGACCACGTGCCGCCGCCGCCCGGTCAGCGCGAACGCCTTGGCCAGCCCGTCGGCGTATGACAGCGCGGTGGACGCGTGGCTGTTCTCGACCAGGTCGTGCTCGCTCTCCAGCCGGCTCGGGTAGCCGGAGAGCCCGCCGCGCTTCTTCAGCAGCTCGAAGCCGGCCCGGCGGCCGGTCACCAGCTTGTGCACGTAGGACTGGTGGCCGGTGTCGAACACGATCGCGTCGCGCGGCGAGTCGAACACCCGGTGCAGGGCCAGGGTCAGCTCGACCGCGCCAAGGTTCGGGCCGAGATGCCCGCCGGTGCGGCACACCGTGTCCACCAGGAACTCCCGGATCTCCGCGGCCAGCTTGGCCAGCTCCTCGGGTCCCATCCGCTTGAGGTCGTCGGGGCCGCGCACGGTGTCCAGGAGTCCGGTCGACATGCGGCCATCCTACGGACCGCCGTTTCGGCCGGTCGGAGCCAGCAATCCCGTCCCGGCGTGTCCGCGCAACCGGACACCCGAATTGGCGGTCTCGCGCCGTCGAACCGGCCCGAGCCCGCGCGAACCAGCGCGAGCCCGCCGAATCCGCCGAATCCGCCGAGCCCGCCGAACCGGCGCCAACCAGCGCGAACCAGCGGCGCCACTATCGAGCGAGCAGCGCCACGCACTCGATGTGGTGGGTCATGGGGAAGGCGTCGAAGGCGCGCAGCCCGCCGAGGCGGTAGCCACGCTCGGTGAACGCCTTGACGTCGCGGGCCAGCGCCGCCGGATCGCAGGCCACGTGCACGATCTTGGCCGGTCCCCGGCCGGCGATGGCGTGCGCCGTCGACCGGCCGAGCCCGCGGCGCGGCGGGTCGGCCACGACCACGTCGGGCCGGCCGGGCAGCGACCGCAGCACCCGCTCCACCCGCCCGCACCGCACCCCGACCTGCGGCAGGTCGGCAAGGTTGGCCACCGCGTCGGCGGCCGCCCGCCGCCCGGACTCCACCAGGACCACCGACCCGGTCACCCCGACCTGGGCGGCCAGGCCGGCGGCGAACAGCCCGACGCCGCCGTACAGGTCCCAGGCAAGGCCGCCGACAGGTGCCCGCGCGTACGCCGAGACGGCGGATGCCAGCGCCCCGGCGGCCTCCGGATGCACCTGCCAGAACCCGCCGGCGGTGACCAGCCAGCGGCGGCCGGCGGCGTGCTGCACGGCGGCACCGGAGCCGCCGGCCCGCCAGCGCCGGCCATCGACCACCGAGGTGACGTGCACGCCGCCCTCGCCGTCGCGCACCACCTCGACCGTGCTGCCCGGCGGCCAGGACGAGCCGAGCACCGGCCCGAGCGTGCCGGGCACCACCAGCGGGCAGTCCGCCAGCGGCACCACCCGCGCGCTGCGATGCTCATGCAGTCCCGCTCGCCCGTCCTGGCCGACCGCCAGCTGCACCCTGGTCCGCCAGCCGAGCTGGCCGCCGGCCAGCGTCTCAACGGTCACCGGCACGTCCAGCCCCGCGATCCTGGCCAGCGCCTCGCGCACCACCGACGCCTTGAGCTGCAGCTGTGCGGCCGGCGAGGCGTGCTGCCAGTCGCAGCCGCCGCAGCCACCAGGGCCGGCCGCCGGGCACGGCGCCGGTACCCGCTGCGGCGCGGCCGCCAGCACCCGAACGGCGTCGGCCCGGCAGTACGAGCCGCCCCGGTCCTCGGTCACCCTGGCCAGCACCCGCTCCCCCGGCAGGGCGTGCCGGACGAACACCACCCGGCCGTCCGGGCGCCGCGCGACGCAGAAGCCACCGTGCGCGGCCGGCCCGACCGACAGCTCCAGCAGGTCGGTCACCGCGGTGGCGTCGGCTTCCCACTCGGCGGCACGGCGTCCAGCCCGCGTCGTACCAGGCCCGGCGCGTACACCCGCCGGTCCCGCACCACCGCCGAGGAGCGCAGCTGCCACGGCACGCTGGTGACCATCACCCCGGGGGTGAACAGCAGCCGGCCCTTGAGCCGCAGCGCGCTCTGGTTGTGCAGCAGCTGCTCCCACCAGCGGCCCACCACGTACTCCGGGATGAACACCGTGACCACGTCGCGCGGGGAGTCCCTGCGCACCCGCTTGACGTAGTCGAGCACCGGCCGGGTGACCTCGCGGAACGGCGACTCGATCACCTTCAGCGGCACCGAGACGTCGTGCCGCTCCCAGTCCCGCACCAGCGCCCTGGTGGCGGCGTCGTCCACGTTGACGGTGACCGCCTCCAGCACGTCGGGGCGGGTCGCCTTGGCATAGGCCAGCGCGCGCCTCGTCGGCAGGTGCAGGCTGGAGACCAGCACCATGGCGTGGTTGCGCGACGGCAGCACGACGGTGTCCCCCTCGGCCATCGCCAGCTCCTCGGCCACCCGGTCGTAGTGCCGCCGGATGGCCGTCATCAGCAGGTAGATCACGGCCATCGCGGCGATCGCGATCCAGGCGCCGGCCAGGAACTTCGTGACCAGCACGACCACCAGCACCGCCGCCGTGGTGACCAGGCCGAAGGTGTTGATCATCTGCGACCGGCGCATCCGGCGCCTGGCCACCGCTTCCTGCTCGGTCCGCAGCAGCCGGTTCCAGTGCCGGATCATGCCGCTCTGGCTCAGCACGAACGACACGAACACGCCCACGATGTAAAGCTGGATCAGCCTGGTGACCTCGGCGTCGAACGCCACCACCAGCACCACCGCGAAGCCGGCCAGGAACAGGATGCCGTTGGAGAACGCCAGCCGGTCACCGCGGGTGTGCAGCTGGCGGGGCAGGAACCGCTCCTGCGCCAGGATCGAGCCGAGCACCGGGAACCCGTTGAACGCGGTGTTGGCGGCCAGCACCAGGATCATCCCGGTAAAGAAGATGACGTACCAGGTCGCCGGCGGGAAGCCGGCGAACACCGCGTTGGCCAGCTGCGCCACCAGGGTCTTCTGCTCGTAGCCCGGCGGCGCGTTGATCAGCTGGACGGCGGGGTCCTCGGCGATCTGGGCACCGGTATAGCGGGCCAGCCCGACCAGGCCGAGGAACATGGTGATCGCGATCGTCCCCATCAGCAGCAGCGTGGTGGCTGCGTTGCGGCCCTTGGGCTTGCGGAACGCCGGCACCCCGTTGCTGATCGCCTCGACCCCGGTCAGCGCCGCGCTGCCGGAGGAGAACGCCCGCAGCACCAGGAACGCGAACCCGAGGCCGACCATGTGATGGCCCTCCTCGACCAGCACGAACCCGGCGCTCTCCGCGCGCACATCGTCGCCGATGAGCCAGCGGAACACCCCGACGGTGATCATCACGAGGATGCCGGCGACGAAGGCGTAGGTCGGGATCGCGAACGCGGTGCCCGACTCCCGCACGCCGCGTAGGTTCGCCGCGGTCAGCACCAGGATCGCGCCCACCGCGAACTCCACCTTGTGGGTGGCCACGAACGGCACCACCGAGCCGATGTTCGCCGCCGCGGACGCGATGGACACCGCCACCGTCAGCACGTAGTCCACCAGCAGCGCGCTGGCCACCACCAGCCCCCACCGCTGGCCGTGGTTGACCGTGGCCACCTCGTAGTCCCCGCCGCCGGAGGTGTAGGCGCGGACGTTCTGCCGGTAGGAAGCCACCACGGCGATCATGACCACCGCCACCATCAGCGCGATCCACCAGCTGTACGCGTACGCGGTCGCCCCGGCCACCGACAGCACCAGCAGGATCTCCTCCGGCGCGTACGCCACGCTGGACATCGGGTCGGAGGCGAACACCGGCAGCGCAATGCGCTTGGGAAGCAGCGTGTGCGCCAGGTGGTCGCTGTGGAACGGCCGTCCGACAAGCAGACGCTTAACGGCCGTGGTGAGCTTTGACACGAGTGCGCAGCCTATGCCGAACCCGCTCCAGGCGCGGTCCACCTCAGCGGTACCGTGCTACGGCCCGGCGTAACCGAGGGAGTGACAGTGCACGTCGTGATCATGGGCTGTGGCCGGGTCGGGTCCTCGCTGGCCGTGGCGCTGGAGCGGCTCGGCCACGACGTCGCCGTGGTCGACCGCGACCCCCAGGCGTTCCGCCGGCTGGGCACCGAGTTCCACGGCCAGCAGGTGGTCGGCATGGGCTTCGACCGTCAGGTGCTCGTCCGCGCCGGCGTGGAACGTTCGGACGCCTTCGCCGCGGTGTCCAGCGGCGACAACTCCAACATCATCGCGGCCAGGGTGGCTCGCGAGGAGTTCGGCGTGCAGCACGTGGTCGCTCGCATCTACGACCCCAAGCGGGCCGCCGTGTACGAGCGCCTCGGCATCCCGACCGTGGCCACCGTGCCGTGGACCACCGACCGGCTGCTGCGGATGGTGCTGCCGGACGGCGTGGCCACCGCATGGCGAGACCCGTCCGGCACGGTGGCGGTGCTGCAGCTGCCCCTGCACGAGGACTGGGTCGGCCGGCGGGTCAGCGAGCTGGAGCAGGCCATCGGCGCCAGGGTGGCGTTCATCGTGCGGTTCGGCACCGGTGTGCTGCCGAAGGCGGGCACCGTCGTGCAGGCCGACGACCTGGTCTACGCCGCCGCGATCTCCGGCACCGTCACCGACGTCACCTCGGCGGCCGCCACGACCCCGGAAGGGGGCTGACGATGCGGGTCGCCATCGCTGGGGCCGGCGCGGTCGGCAGGTCGATCGCCGGCGAGCTGATCGAGAACAACCACGAGGTGATGCTCATCGAGCGGGTCGCGGAGAACGTCGACCCGCATTCGGTCGAGGCCGCCGAGTGGGTACACGCCGACGCCTGCGAGCTGGCCTCGCTGGAGGAGGCCGGCATGCAGACCTGCGACGTCGTCATCGCCGCCACCGGAGACGACAAGGTCAACCTGGTGGTCAGCCTGCTGGCCAAGACCGAGTTCGCGGTGCGCCGGGTGGTGGCCAGGGTCAACGACCCGCGCAACGAGTGGCTGTTCACCGAGGCATGGGGGGTCGACGTCGCGGTGTCCACGCCGCGCATGCTGGCAGCCATGGTCGAGGAGGCGGTCAGCGTCGGCGACCTGGTACGGCTGCTCACCCTGCGCCAGGGCCAAGCGAACCTCGTGGAGGTGACGCTGCCGGAGGGCACCGACCTGGCCGGGCAGCCGGTCGGCTCGCTACACCTGCCGCGGGACGCGGCGCTGGTCACCATCCTGCGCGGCGGCCGGGTGATCGTCCCGCAGGGCGACGACTCCCTGGAGGCCGGCGACGAGCTGCTGTTCGTCGCGGCCGCGGATGTCGAGCAGGAGATCCGTGCCGCGCTGCACCGCTGAGCTACCCGGTGCCCTGGTCAGCCGGCCGACTGCGGCCGGACCGCGGTCGGCGAGCGCCCGGCGCGGCGGGCCGCCCACACCGTGACGGTCAGCGCGACCGCGGTCAGCGGGATGCCCATCGCCAGCCTGGCGATGCCGAGCGCGTCCGTCCGGTCGGTGTCGTAGAGCCACTGCTGCACCACGAAGCGGGCCAGGAACACCACAAACCACGCCGCGGTCGCCAGGTCGTAGCCGCGCAGCACATGCTTGTCCGCCCGCCAGCCCTGGCCGTCACCGCGCAGGCCATGCCAGATCACCCCGACCAGCGGCCAGCGCACGGCCAGCGAGATGGCGAACGCCGCGGCGTACACGAGGCTGGCCCAGATCCCGTACAGGAAGAAGCCCTTGGCCTCGCCGATGCGGTAGGCGATGAACGCGCTGATGCCGACCCCGATCGCGCCGGACACGGCGGGCTGGATGCCCTCCCGCCGGGCCAACCGCCACACCGCGATCACCACCGCGCCGCCCAGCGAGGCGACGATGGCCGCGTTCAGCCCGGCGACGGTGTTGACCACGACGAACACGACGATCGGGATGGTGGAGGCGACCAGGCCGCTGACCCCACCCATCTGCTCCAGCAGGGTCGGCGTCGGGCGCCGCTGCGGTTCGTCCGTCATGGGGACGATCCTGTCAGACGCCGGCGCCGTCCTCTGGCGCCACTAGGTCGATGGCTGCAGCTCGTAATACGGGTTGTACAGCACCTTGCGGCCGTCGCGCAGCGCGATCCGGCCACGAGCCCGCACGGTGCGGCCGGGCTCGATGCCCGGGATCCGCCGCCGCCCGAGCCACACCAGGGTCACCCCCTCGGTGCCGTCGTACAGCTCGGCCTCCAGCGTGGCGACCGCCTGCCGCGGGCACAGCTCCACCGTGCGCAGCCGGCCGAGCACGGTGACCTCCTGCCCGGAGGTGCAGTCCGACGCGCGGGTGGCGCCGGACTCCTCGGCCTTGCGGGACAGATCGTCGGCATCCAGTTCCACCGCGTCGCTGGTGAGCCGCCGGACCAGACGGCGTAGGTATCCCCCGGTGCTCGCGTCCATCCTGGTACTCCTGGCGGCAAGGGCCCCGCCCGACTCGGGGCTGCGGGCGCCAGGGTAGCCCCGGCGCTGGTACCCGGCGGGGTGGCGAGGGAAAGTTGTCGGGTGCATGACAGCCCTGTGCGACCAACGGTCGCCGTGCTGCTTCCCGGCAGCGGATCCGATCATGTTTTCGTCTCCGCCGCGTTCGCGGAACCGTTGGGCGCCTTGGGAATCCGGTTGCTCGCACCGCCGCCGCCCGCCGGCCCCGGGTTGGTGCCCGGACTGTGGCGGACGCTGGACTCCGCCGCCGGTCCCGACGTCCTGGTCGGCGGCATCTCCTTCGGGGCGCACCTGGCGGCGCGCTGGGCGTCGGCACATCCCGGCCGGTGCGCCGGGCTGCTGCTGGCGATGCCGGGGTGGATCGGCCGGCCGGCGCATTCCCCCCACGGTGCCGCGACCGCGGCGGCGCTGGCCGGTGCGGCCGCGGTGCGCCGGGACGGCACAGCCAGCACCCTGGCCGCCGTGCGGGCCACGGCACCGGCACCCTGGGTGGCCGACGAGCTGGAGCGCGCCTGGAACGGCTACGGCCACGCGCTGGCCGACTCGCTGCACGCCGCCGCGCTGAGCCCGGCGCCGACCGTCGAGGAGCTGCGGCGGCTCGGGGCGCCGGCCGGGATCGCCGCCCTGTCCGACGACCCGCTGCACCCCCGCGCCGTGGCCACCCGGTGGGCCGAGGCCATGCCGCGCGCGGCGGTCGTCAGCACCTCGCTGGACGCCGTCGGCCGCGACCGTGCGGCGCTCGGCCGGGCTGCGCTGCTCGGGTGGCTGCGGGCCGCCTTCCTGGCCTAGCGGCCGGAGGGTCGGTCACTGCTGGTCTGAGTTCCCCTGGCGGGCGGCGGCGGCCTGCTTGAGCTGCTCGGCCATCGCCCCGGGCAGGGTGAGCGGCAGCGGGGCACGCACCGGCTGCGCATCGGCGCCGCGCACCACCACGGTCTCCCGCAGCGTCCGGTACAGCAGCTCCACCAGCTCGGGATGGGTCACGGCCGGGCCGGCGGCCACCCCACGCAGCAGCCACCGCGGGCCGTCCACGCCGACGAACCGCAGCGACACCTGGGCGGTCACGGCGTGCACCTCGCCACCCCACTCGCCGCGCAGCTCCCGCACCTCGGTGCCCTCGCCGCGCAGCTGCGCGAGGATCTCGCCCCGCACCTGCGCCCACAACCCCTCGCTGCGTGGCGCCGCGAACGCGGTGACCGTGAGCTGCCCGCGGTCGGTCAGCAGGTGCACGGCGCGCACCGGACCGGCCGGGTCGACCTCCACCTGGAGCTGGGCGCCGTCCGGCACCGGCAGGCGCACCGAGCCGAGGTCCAGCCTGGCGAGCTGGTCGGCCGGCGCATCCGCCTCGTCGTACGGCCCCACCACGGGCTCGCCGCCGGCCGCCGCCTCGGCCTCCCACGCCGCCGTCAGGTCCGCTACCCGCGAGCCACCGCGGCGCCGGTGGTGGTGGCGTCCCCGTCCGAACACTGCTCAGCCCTCCAGGATGGCGCTTCCGCTGGTCAGCAGCATCGCAGACCAGGTCTCGTACGCGCTGACGTCCAGCCGCTGCGGGGCGACCAGCGTCACATCGACGACCGACCGGTCCGCCGGCTCGATGGCACCGCCGTCGCCGAGGACCCAGACGGCGACGACACCGACGTGGACCCGGCTCACCGCGTTCGAGTCGGACATCAAGATCCCCACCCACCGCCGCCCGATGACCGCAACGTCACCCACTTCCTCCGCAACCTCCCGACCCGCCGCCGCCTCCAACGTCCGGCCGAGGTTCAGGTGGTGATCGTCGTGCACCACGTCCCCGAGGTTGACGTGCCCGCCAACCCCAAGCGATCGGAGGCCATGCAGCCGGGACTCAGTACCCGTCGCCGACCGCAGGTAGCTCACGACCGAATCGGCGCGGCGCAAAACGACGTATGGCACCACCTGTCGAAAGCTCTCGTCATACTCCAGCTCCGCCCGCGGACCGAACCAAACGCCGGCGGCCTGCAGCGTCGACATGATCTCCGCACCCGCCAAATTGTGAAACCCCGTACCACCGACCTGGTGCCGCAGCTCACTCGCGCGCACCGCCAGTACCGTTTCCGGGCCCACACCGCTCCCATCGAAATCACGACCTGCCGGGCCGAACCACACCTTCGTCGAACACCCGGCTGGTAAAACGTCGGTGCAGACTAGGCCATGCGGGCGCAGCATGCCGTCCATGACGCGCGGCCGACCCGAGGCCCCGAACGTGCGGCTACGGTGGAGACCGTGTCCAAATACCAGCCGACGGGTGCCGGGACCGGCGCGGCGGCGTGGGCGACGGGCACCGCGTTCGAGGAACGCTTGCGCGTGCCGCTGTGGTGGTGGCCGCCGGTGCTCGGCCTGGCCGGGCTGCTGGCCGCCGAGGTGCACCTCGGTTACCCAGGCGTGCGGGCGTGGTTGCCGTACCTGGTGCTGCTGCCGCTGGCCGGCGCCATGCTGCTGGCGCTCGGTCGCACCAGGGTGCGGCTATCCGGTGGCGAGCTGGTGGTCGGGCGGGCCCGGCTGCCGGTGGCGTTCATCGGCGAGGTCGACGTCATCCGCCCCGCCGGCAAGCGCGTCGCGCTGGGGCCGGAGCTGGACCCGGCCGCATTCATGGTCCACCGGGCGTGGGTCGGCCCGCTGATCCGGGTACGGCTGACCGACCCGGCGGATCCGACGCCCTACTGGATCTTCAGCGTGCGCCGTCCGGAGAGGCTGGCCGAGCTGCTCAGGACCGGCCGTGACTGAGTGGCCCTGGTTTCAGGCCGCGCAGTTCAGGCCGCACAGTGCAGTTTCAGGCCGCACAGTCGCGGCAGACATACTGCCCGTTGCGGTCCTCGGCGAGCCGGCTGCGGTGATGCACGAGGAAGCAACGCGAGCAGGTGAACTCGTCCGCCTGCTTGGGCAGCACCTTGACGGTCAGCTCCTCGCCGGACAGATCGGCGCCTGGCAGCTCGAAGTTCTCCGCGGTGTCGTCGGCGTCGACGTCGACGACGGCTGACTGAGCCTCATTGCGCCGCGCCTTGAGCTCTTCCAGCGAGTCCTCAGCCAGTTCGTCGGCCTCGCTGCGACGCGGGGCGTCGTAGTCGGTAGCCATGGTATTGATCTCCACCCCTGCGTATTCGACGGGTACTCGTGCGCTGGACAACGTCCGGGTTGCCCGGTTTGTGCCCGCCCTCGATGTGACGCAGATCTCTCGTCTGGTGGATCGCTTGCGGTGCCCGGAGCGGGCAGAGGGTAGCCCACGCGCGGCCGGTCCGCGCAAGGGTCCACCGCCGCGTGTCGACCTCGCCTTGCGAGCGACGGCGGCTCGTGCTGCGATGGACCGGCGATGACCTTCCGCAGTCGATCGACTGCACGCGGCGGTCACCGTAATCCGCCTGCAACCCTCGCACCGCCAATCGTCCCCCCGTAACGGAGCGCTGACACCTAGGCTGACCAGCAATGCCAATCCGACTAGCAGCGACCGGCAGGAGGTAGGGCGGTGACCAGGCCCGAGCCCCGCTCCGCTCGGCAGGTGAGGCGTCACCGCCGCCGGCGGCCGCTGCCGGCGATCAGCCTGATGGTGGTTCTCGGGCTGGCTGCCGCCATCGTGTGGTTCCGCGCCCTGGACATCGCCGAGGAGCGCACCGACCTGGCGTGTGCCCCGCCTCGAGCCATGCTGGGCTCGCAGCCGCCGCCGGCGCCCGGGGCGGTGCTCGCCGCGAACGCGCTGGATGACGTGGAACCGCTGCCTCCCGACGCGGTGAAGGTCAGGGTGCTCAACGCCAACGGCCAGCGCGGGCAGGCCGGCCTTGTCGCCGGCGTGCTGACCGTCGACCTCGGCTTCGCAAGGGCGGCCGAGCCCGCCAACGACACCGTGTATCCCGACTTCGACATGGACTGCCACGGCCAGATCCGGTTCGGTCCCAACGGCGTCGCCGCCGGCCGCACGCTCAGCTTCGTGGTGCCCTGCGCCGAACTGGTGCGGGATGTGCGCGAGGACGACACCGTGGACCTGGCCCTCGGCAAGCAGTTCGACGCGCTGCATCCCAATGCCGACGTCAAGGAGGTGCTGCGGCAGCTCACCGAGCTGGCCGCGCAGCCGGCCGACCCGTCAGGTGGCCAGCAGGGCGCCCAACCCACCGTGGACCCGACCCTGCTCGCCAGCGCCAAGGCCAACGTCCGCTGCTGACCCCGCGGACCCGGGTTCAGCCGGTGGCGACCACGGCGCGCACCACCTCGCGGAGCGCGGTGGCCACGCCGGGAGCCGCCGCGATCGTGGCGTCGGCGCCGAGCCCGTCGGGGTCGCTGCCGTCCGCGCTGGGCAGCCTGAGCACGGCGCCGGCCTCGGCGGCGACCAGCGCGCCACCCGCCCAGTCCCATGGTGCGAGGCCGTGTTCGACGTAGCCGTCGAGCCAGCCGGCCGCCACCGAGCACAGGTCGAGCACGGCGGAGCCACCGCGCCGCAGGTCGCGGGCCTTGCTGGCGAGCTCACCGGCCAGCCGGCTCTGCCAGGCGCGGCGCTGCACCGAGTAGGAGAACCCGGTTCCGACCAGCGCCACCGCCAACCGCGTCGCGCCGGACACCCGCAGCGGGCGCCAGGTGTGCTCCTCGGCCCGGCCGAGGGTCGCACCCATCCCGCGGGCCGCGCTCCACACCCGCCCGGACGGCGGCTCGACGATGCCGGCCGCAATGGTCTGCCCGTGCAGCTGCGCGGCCACCGACACCGCGTACCAGGGCAGGCCGTACAGGTAGTTGACGGTGCCGTCGATCGGATCGACGACCCAGCACACGCCGTCCCCCGGTCCGGCGCCGCCCTCCTCCTCGCCGAGCACCGGCTCCCCGGGCCGCAGCTCGGCCAGCCGCGCCCGGATCAGCCGCTCCGCGGCCCGGTCCGCGGCGGTGACCACGTCGGTCTCGGTGCTCTTGGTGTCCACGTCGCGCACCGCGGCCTCGCGCATCCCGGCCACCAGCGCGGCGGCCTGCCCGGCCACCGTCACCGCGACCGACCGCAGCCGCGCCAGGTCTTCGGCCGGCACCACCTGACCCGTGCTGCTGTCCTCCGGCATGGCTCCACTCTGCCGCAACTCCCGGCGCAACTCTGGCGCAACGCTGCGGGATTCAAGCCAGCCGCTACCCTCGGCTCGCATGGGTGACAGCCGTGGCTTCGGGATCGACGTCGGCGGTTCCGGCATCAAGGGATGCACCGTCGACCTGGACACCGGCGCGCTGCTGGACAAGCGGTTGCGGATCCTCACCCCGGAGCCGTCGACGCCGGACGCGGTGGCGGGCGTTGCCGCGCAGATCGTCGAGCACTTCGGCTGGCATGGCCGGCTCGGGGTGACGCTGCCGTGCGTGGTGAAGAACGGCGTCGCCTGCACCGCCGCCAACGTCGACCCCGGCTGGATCGGCACCGACGCGGTCGCCGTGCTCGCCAAGGAGATCGGCGAGCCGGTCCTGGTGCTCAACGACGCCGACGCCGCCGGCATCGCCGAGATGCGCTATGGAGCCGGCCGCGACGCCCCCGGCGTGGTGGTGCTGCTGACCTTCGGCACCGGCATCGGCAGCGCGGTGTTCTCCGGCGGCGAGCTGGTGCCCAACACCGAGCTCGGACACCTGCAGATGGATGGTCGCGACGCCGAGGACCTCGCCGCCGCGTCGGTCAAGGAGGACCAGGGCCTGTCCTGGCGGGAGTGGACGCAACGGGTCTCCAGGTACCTGCGGCTGCTGGAGGATCTCGTCTGGCCGGACCTGATCATCGTCGGCGGCGGCGTCAGCAAGCAGGCCGACCGGTGGCTACCTATGCTGGACAACCGCACCGCCGTGGTGGCGGCGCAGCTGCGTAACGACGCCGGAATAGTGGGCGCCGCGCTCGCCGCGCACCCTCAGCCCGGGTGAGCCGGCGGAGGGCGAAACGAACAAATCGCCGACGTACACCCGGATTGCCTAACGCACGCCGCGGGCCTCGTTACAATGGAGCGGTGCCGGTACGCGAGGGCCTGCCAGGCACCTCCCCAACCCGTCGGTTGCCGATCCATGTGCTCGGCTCCGAGGCGTAATCACGAGCACCGAACGTCGCGAAAGGGCCTACGTGGCAGCCGCAGACACCGCAACCCGACGCTCCACCTCCACCGCCACGCGCGGCGCCAAGTCGGCGCCCCGTAAGGGCGCTGCCGCCGACGACAGCGACGGAGAACTCGCAGTGATGAGCGCCGCGGACAAGCGCCCAGCACGGTCGAAAGCCCAGGCCCGGTCGGATGCCCCGGCCGAGCCGCCGCCGGACACCGCGGCCGCCTCGACGAGGAAGCCGGCGGCAAAGCGGCCGGCGAAGAAGCCGGCGAAGGCGGCCCAGGAGGAGCCCCCGGCCAAGCCGGAAGAGGTGGCCCCGGAGGACATCGACGCCGACCTCGAGGCCGAACTTGACGTCGCCCCCGACCCCGGTGAGCTGGCCGCGGTCGAGATCGAGGAGATCACGGTCGACGCCGACGACGACGTCGACGTGTCCAAGGGCCCCGGCGGCGAGGACTTCGTCTGGGACGAGGAGGAGTCGGAGGCGCTGCGCCAGGCTCGCAAGGACGCCGAGCTCACCGCATCCGCGGACTCGGTGCGCGCCTACCTCAAGCAGATCGGCAAGGTGGCGCTGCTCAACGCCGAGGAGGAGGTCGAGCTGGCCAAGCGCATCGAGGCCGGCCTCTACGCCGCGGAGCGTGTCCGCAAGGCCGAGGAGTCGGTGGAGAAGCTCAGCCCGCAGCTGCGCCGCGACCTGCACTGGATCGTCCGCGACGGCGAGCGCGCCAAGAACCACCTCCTGGAGGCGAACCTGCGCCTGGTGGTGTCGCTGGCCAAGCGCTACACCGGCCGCGGGATGGCCTTCCTCGACCTGATCCAGGAGGGCAACCTCGGCCTGATCCGCGCTGTCGAGAAGTTCGACTACACCAAGGGCTACAAGTTCTCCACCTACGCCACCTGGTGGATCCGGCAGGCCATCACCCGCGCCATGGCCGACCAGGCCCGCACCATCCGCATCCCGGTGCACATGGTCGAGGTCATCAACAAGCTCGGCCGCATCCAGCGCGAGCTGCTCCAGGATCTCGGCCGCGAGCCGACGCCGGAGGAGCTCGCCAAGGAAATGGACATCACGCCGGAGAAGGTGCTGGAGATCCAGCAGTACGCCCGGGAGCCGATCTCGCTCGACCAGACCATCGGCGACGAGGGCGACTCCCAGCTCGGCGACTTCATCGAGGACTCCGAGGCCGTCGTCGCCGTCGACGCCGTTTCCTTCACGCTCCTGCAGGACCAGCTGCAATCCGTACTGGCCACCCTCTCCGAGCGCGAGGCCGGCGTGGTCCGCCTTCGGTTCGGCCTCACCGACGGCCAGCCGCGCACCCTCGACGAGATCGGTCAGGTCTACGGCGTGACCAGGGAGCGGATCCGCCAGATCGAGTCCAAGACCATGTCCAAGCTGCGCCACCCGTCGCGCTCTCAGGTCCTGCGCGACTACCTGGACTGAGAGCTAACAGCTGCTCTCACTCCGAGGTCGTCGGACACCACGCCTCGCGTACAGCGCCCAACGCTTCGCGTGCTGTCACCTCGAGGAGTGTTTGTCCCGATAGTTCACGACGCCAGTCGGCTTCGTCAGGTGATCGTGCGAACAGATTTCCCGTCGGGACCTGATTAGTTGGGCCGTGCGCCTTGAACAAGGCTGCATTGAGCGTCGCTCGGCGGCGTTGTGCAGTTGCCAACTCTGTGAGCAGGCGACGATCAACTCTCGGCAGCAGGGCGCGCACGGCGGCATCTGCCTCGTGCGGTAGTTCCCCTAGATCGGGGCGGGCTGCCAGGTCGAGCAAGGTCTGCTCGATCGTCGTCAGCCAGCAGTGGCCGAGTTCAGTAGCCCGTCGCTCGACATCCAAGGTCCCAATCTTGCGTCGTGCGAACACGACCGTCGCATCACGATCAGTCAGCCGAAGGGTGCGACGGTGACCGGTGACGGCTACGACCGCGACGCCAAGGGCTCGCGGGACAGCGCCATGCAAGCGGGCTGCCGACAAGCCCATCAGCGCAACAGCGTCGACACCCTGGTCCGCTGCGGCGACGCCCACCGCGACGGACTCCAGTTCGGGCAGCCATGGCCGACCGATCTGGTCATCAGGCACGACCGCGTAGTAACCGTCGGCCAGCCGGTGCAACACACCCGACCTGGCCAAACGCGCGAACTCGGGGCGAGGATGGCGATAGACCCCAGCCGCATCTTGCGGGCGCAGCACGCGCAGCGGACGCCGCAGCAACGACGGGGGTAGCCTGGCCACCACTCTCGCCATGAGCGTCACCTCCGTAGGGTCTAAGCCTACGCTGGTGACAGCACAAGCACAGC
>Ga0209382_10004933_pt1 | contig 17503 bp, 18 predicted proteins | sample SoiMetdeltSBSDD5_FD_187599 | JGI IMG/M metagenome (GOLD analysis project Ga0209382, IMG submission 187599) | Bulk soil microbial communities from a Populus tree surrounding site in Tennessee, USA - Soil MetaG P. deltoides SBSDD5 (SPAdes) (version 2) | ecosystem: Environmental > Terrestrial >...
GGTCGATTCATTTCTGCCACGTGCTGCTCGGCCGCGTCGACGAACGCGACTACATCATCCGAGCCTAGACGCACACTGTCACCCATGTTCCCGGTTTATTCTGTTACCTATCTTCCCGGTTGCTCACGTTCACGAACCATATACGGAACGCCCCACGCAGTGCAGGTAGAACTCAGCGGTGTACGGGCCCACGTGCCTGAACCGCTCCTGCAGAATTGCGCACGCATCCTTTTCCGATTTGACCGTGCGAAGGTAGCGCCCGAACGTGCCGTGCTTTTCGCGGATGCGCTCGAACTCCCGCGCGTTCGCAACAAGGGCCGCAACCTTCTTCGGATTCCTCAGCGCGCCCTGCCTGCGGAGCAGCGCTGCGGGAGCTGCATGCGCGAGCTTTGCAACTTCGAAGTTGAAGAATGCGCGGCGGTAGCGCGGCCAGCTGCTGCGCACGCTGGCCCAGCTCAGGCCAGCCTGCAGGATGCAGAGGGACAGTACTTCGAAGTACTCGCGGTCCGTACGCGGTCTCTTGCCGGGAAGGCAGCGGCTCGGCCCCTCCTTCGCTAGCGTACATTCCCAAGGCGCGCGGTGGGTCATGCTCTATCAGCCCTACGGCCTTTCATGAATTGACGAGAGATGGCAACCCTTCGCCGCCTAACTAGAAGTATACGGGTCTGTGTATTGCGATAGACGGGTCCGCAGAGCGCGGGAGAGGTCGGGAGCGGAGCGCGTGTGCACGGGGCTGCCCTCAAGGACGAGTCTTGGACCGCTGCCTGAGCAAGCGCTCGACGGCGTCCACCTCCCCGCCCGGCTGGGGCACCGCGATGAGGCCCACACGACCGCGGGGCGTTAGCCCGCTCTCGGTCAGGAGTTTCGCTAGGCGCTTCCAGGCGCTGATGGCGAATGCGGCGTGCTTGGGCTCGGCCCGGAGCGCCCGGTAGTCGGCCAGCGCATCGGCCAGCAGTTCGGCCAGCCACACGTCGAGCGCCGTGCCGAGCCCGGCGCGCTCAAAGGCTTCACGTCGATGCCGGCGCGGCCCGCGGCGCCCAGAGCTCGATCAGATTCGCGTCGGGGTCGAGGAAGTAGGCGCCCACACCCTCGGGCGTGTCCATGTACCCCGGCTGCTGAGCGAGGATTGTCACCTGGATGCCCTGGCGCCGCAGGTGGTCGATGGCCCGCTCGAAGCCGGCCGGCGCGATCTCCAGGCCCAGGTGGACACGGCCGGAGAATCCGGGATGAGTCATCGTCCCGATCTGCGACACCCCCAGGTACTGTGAGCCGACACGCGCCAGGTTGAGCCGGTCCGGCGCCGCCGGCATGGCGAGCCCGAGCACGTCGCGGTACAGGCGGCGGCTGGCCGGTACGTCGTCGCTCACCAGGATGATCTCCTTGACCTGTTTCACCTCGATCGCATGCATGGACACCTCCGCGCCGGCGCTCACTGGATCGGAGCGGAATCCGCCGAGAACGCCAACCGTTACTTCAAGTGCGCGTCGTACCACTCGAGGGCGAGCTTGACTGTTTGGTCGAAGGCCTTGCCGTAGATTTCGTAGTGCGAGATACCCGGGATCACGACATAGGACTTCGGTCCCGTGAGCCGGTCGTGAACGCGTAGTCCGTGGTCGCGATTGTCGAAAAGCTCCTCGTGCTCGGCGACGATGAGCAGCATCGCCTGGTCGGCACGGACGAGGCCCGCATGCTCGACGGGCGCGTAATCCAGCATATGCTCGACCATCGGATGGCCATGGAGCCGTCCCGGCACTCGGGACTGGGGCGGCGGATACGGCAGCTCGCCCTTGGCGCGGCGCGTGGCGACAGCGCGCCAGTGCTCGAGGGTTGCGCCCGTCCGACGCGAATCGAACGACGCTACCTGCGCGACGATCGCCCGGATCCGCGAGTCGTAGGCCGCGACGAACAGGACGTGGCCACCGCCGTACGACGTACCCCACAGGCCCAGCCTAGTCGCGTCCACCTCGGGCTGCGCGACCGCCCACGCGACGACGCTCACGATGTCCTGCACGTGCTCCCAGGGATGAACGATCTCACGCAGCTCCACGACCTTCGCCGTGAACGCGCGGCCGTCACGCCGGGGAGCCTCCGGCTTGTTCGGGACGAGCCGGCCGCTGCTCTCGCCCCAACCCCGGTAGTCGAAAGTGATCGCCGTATAGCCAGCGGCGGCGAACGCGGTCGCCGTGCGCCGCAGTCCCGCGGCTTCTCCACCCCAGCCGTGACAGAGCACGATCGTCGGTCGCGGTCGCCCGGCCGCCGCGCGTGGCTGATAGAGCTCGGCCGCGAGCGCGATGCCTTCGCTGGAGACGGTTGCCCGCCGCGAGGTGACGTTAGACGAGACGCTCGTCTGCGCGCAGCCGATGGACGCCGCCATCGCCAGCGCCGCCAGGGCCGAGAGCACCGCGGGAATCTTCGGCATCAGGGGAGCCTCAGCGCGATCAGCTCCTCGGTGATGTTCGCCCCGCCGATGGGCAACGCGACGTATTGCTTGCCTCCTGCCATGTAGGTCATGGGTGCGCCGCTCGCGTTCGCCGGCAGCATGACCTCGGCGAGCAGGCGCCCGCTGGCCTTGTCGTAGGCGTAGAGCTTCGGCTCCCGGATGTTCAGGTCGTAGATGTAGCGGTCGCGGCTGATCGACGACTCTCGCCGGTTGCTCTGGAAACCGGCTTGGACCACGAGGAGCACTGTCTTCGTCACGAGGACGAAGGAGCGTGAGGGCCAGCCTAGCCGCTCAGAGATCCCGAGGCGGCGAACGGCCGGATAGTCGCCGCTGCCGACCGGGCCGCGCCATAGATGATCGCCGCTCGACAGATCGATCGCCACGAGGCTACCCCACGGAGGCTTGAACAGCGGCAGGCCCTGAGGTCCCGGCAGGAACTCGAAGCGTCCGACGTAGTGATCGCGGCTGAAGGGCGCGGACGATCTCAACGTGAGCACGTGCGGCGAGCGCTGGGTCGTCACGTAGTACGTCTGGCTCTCCGGGTCCCACGCCGCGCCCGCCCAGGACGCGCCGCCACCGACCCCGGGCATGGCGATTGCGCCGCGCTCGCTCGGGGGCGTGTAGAGCGGGCCGTGGTGGTAGCGGTAGACGATGTCGAGGGCCTGCGCGCGGAGATCGGGTGTGAAATCGATCAGATCCTCCTCGCGAACGCCCTGAATCTCGAAGGGCGCCGGCTTCGTCGGGAACGGCTGACTCGCCGCGCTCTTCTCGCCCGGCACCCGCGAGGCCGGCACCGGCCGCTCGACGATCGGCCACAGGGGCTTGCCGCTCACGCGATCGAAGACAAACGCGAATCCCTGCTTGGTTACCTGCGCCACCGCCTTCACGCGCTGGCCGCCGACGGTGACGTCGACCAGGTTCGGCGCCGCCGGGAGGTCGTAGTCCCACAGGCCGTGCCGCACGAGCTGGTAGTGCCAGACGCGGCGGCCGGTGCGCGCGTCCACGCAGACGAGCGACTCCCCGAACAGGTTGTCGCCGGGGCGATGTCCGCCGTAGTAGTCGTTGGCCGACGTGCCGAAGGGCAGATAGACGTAGCCCAGCTCCTCGTCGGCGCTCATCAGCGACCAGACATTGGCCCCGCCCGTGCTCTTCGCGGAATCCTGCTCCCAGGTCTCGTGGCCGACCTCGCCGGCGCTCGGCGGGGAGTGGAAGGTCCACATGAGTCGGCCCGTCCGGACGTCGAAGCCGCGCACGTCGCCCGGCGGCAGCCCGCCCGTGATCGGATAGTCGAGGACGGAGGACCCGACCACGATCACGTCGCGCACGATGACGGGCGGCGAGGTGTTGCCGTAGATCCAGCGCGGCGCCGCCGGCCGGCGGAGGCCCGCGACCAGGTCCACGCTGCCCCGATCTCCGAAGGTATCGATCGGCCGGCCGGTCCGCGCGTTCAGCGCGATCATCGACGCGTGACCCGTGAGCATGATCACCCGCTCGTCCTCGCCGTCTCGCCAGTAGGCGACGCCGCGATGGAGCCAGCCGTTGTTCGTCGGCATGCCGAGCTTCCACGCGCCCGGGTCGAACACCCACTTCGTCTGGCCGGTGGCGGCGTCGATCGCGGCCACCTGCGAGAGAGACGTGCTCGTGTAGAGCACCCCTCCGACCATGATCGGCGTGCCCTCGTGAAGCCAGCTCGGATCGATGTTGGGATTCGCGGCACGCACGGCGTGGTCCGGCGACGTCCAGCGCCAGGCGACCTGGAGCGCGCCGGCGTTGGCGCCCGTGATCTGGTCGAGCGGCGAATAGCGGGCGCTCGCGTACGTCCCGGCATACGTAGGCCACTCGCCGCGCACCAGCGCCGCCGCCGACTCGCTGGAGGCGCCGGGCAGTGAGACGATAGGCAGCTGTCCCCCGACCGGAAGAGCTGAGGCGAGGAGCAGGAGGCCGGCGCCGATCGCCGGGATGCGCCGGATCACGCGAGCTGCGCGAACGGGGAACCGCGAGCCGTCGATCGGACGCATCCGTCCGCAGAGGTAGCACCGCGTCGATACGTGTGTCAAGGACCGGGGGTCCTCCCCCAAGGAGCGTCGTGCTATCGCTTGCCGATCTTGAACCTCAGCCCGTAGGTGTCCCAGGCGTGGGCGGCGGAGCGCAGACTCGCTTCGAGGACCACGGACGCGCCCTGCGTCTTGGCCAGGCCGGCGCGGCGCTCCAGCACGGAGGCGTGAAGGGCGGCCGGCTGGGCCGTGGACAGGGTGAGGCCGAAGAGCTTCACCTTCTTGACCTCCTGGGTGAAGGCGTCGGACGCCACCACGAGGCCTCCGCCTTCGAGCCGCCCGAGGAAGGTCCAGCTCCCGAGGCCGCGGTCCCCGAAGTACGCGATCGCGATCACCGTGCCGTCCCCGGACACGTACGCGCGGAGGACGTCCGTGCCCTCCGCCGCGAAGTCGCCGACGTGCCGGTAGCCGAGCCGCGCCATCGCCGCGTCCGCGTCACGCAGCGTCTTCGGCGTCGCCTTGGGGTGGGCGGAGGCGTCTGCTCGCATGTACCACCGGCCCTTGTCGCCGATGAGGATGACGGCGCCCACCGGCCGCTCGGTCGGCGGTGCGGGCGGCGACGACGCGGCGGGAGCGGCTTCGTCGTCGTCCTCGGTGAACGCCACCTCCTGCCGCTGATAGATGATGACGCCCTGCTTGTCGCGCTTGCGCGCCATCAGGAACTCGCGGAGGTAGCTGTACAGCTCGCGAATAGTCCCGAGCTGGTCGAAGTCCTCGCCGTCCCGCACCCACCGCTGCGGGTACACACGCGCCGCGTTCATGGCCTCTTCGTCGTACTCGGTATGGCCCAGCTCATCGGGAGGCTCGTCGGCCAGCGCGTCGGCGAGGCGCGCCACCCGCTCGGGCGAGAGATAGCGAATCGGCCCCGCGTCGTTCTTGCCGAGCATGTCGCCGCCGCCCGTGAACCAGCGCAGCGGCTCCTTCAAGCCGGTGGCCCGGCCGGTGATCAAGTAGGGGACGGCCTGCCAGTACCGTCCTATGCCATGGCCGGGGTGCTGGGCGATGAGCTTCGACAGCGCCCCTTGGGAGGAACGCAGGCGGGCGACCTGCGCCGGTGAGACGCCGGTGAAGTACTGGTGCCTGAGGCGGACCTCTCTCGCCATAGCCTCTGACCGCGCGCAATCGTATGCAGCCAGGGCACCACGGTCAAGCGCCACCGTTGGCGGGGCCGATGATCGCCTGGCGGAGCCGGCCCGACACAAAATCGATCGCGGCGACCGCGCCGAGGATGAGGAGAATCGAGAACGCCACCGCCTGCCACTCGAGCGTGCGGATCTGCTCGGAGAGCACGAGGCCGATGCCCCCCGCGCCGACGATGCCGATGATCGTCGACGAGCGCGTGTTGGACTCGAAGAAGTAGAGCACCTGCCTCGCCAGCACCGGCCATCCGCTTCGAGGGCGTAGCGGCTCGGGCCGGCCAGCCGAGCCCGCACGACGGCAACCTCTAGCTGGCTAGCGGCCGGCGCCTTGGGCGGCCAATCCTTCGTTCAGGACGATGATCTCCACGCGCCGGTTCTGCTGCCGCCCCTCGGCGGTATCGTTCGTGACCAGCGGGTACTGCATCCCATAGCCTTTGGTCGCGATCCGATCGGCGCTCACGCCCCGGGCCACCAGCAGGGTCTTGATGGCCTCGGCGCGCTGCTCGGAAAGCCTGAGGTTGGACTCCTGGCTGCCCGTGCTGTCCGTGTGCCCCTCGATCAGCACGTTGCGTGTCGGGTAGTTTCTCAGAAAATCGGCCAGCTTCTCGAGGCTGCGCTGGGCCCCGGGGGCCACCTCGGCGCGGCCCGTGGCGAACAGCACGTCCCCCAAGGTCATCACCACGCCCCGCTCGGTCTCCTGGGCCTTCAGCTCGGCCATCTCCCGGCTGAGCGCCGCGCTCTGGGCCTGCGCGGCCAGGGCCGCCGCGCGAGCCTGCTCGGCCTCGCGGGCTTTTTGCTCGGCCTCCAGCCGGGCCTGCTCGACCTCGCGCGCTCGGGCCTCGGCCTCCCGCGTTCGGGCCTCGGCCTCCCGCGCTCGGGCCTCGGCCAGCTGGCGGGTCTGCTCGATCTGGCGCGCCTGGGCCTCCAGCTGCATCCGGTCGCGCTCCATCTGCTGGGCGCGCGCCACGTTCTCCTGGCGCGCCCTCTCGAGCTCGCGCGCCCGCGCCTCGGCGTCGGCCCGCGCGATCTTGGCTTCACGCTCCCGCGCCTCGGCGTCGGCCCGCGCGATCTTGGCTTCACGCTCCCGCTTCTGCGCGACCATTTCTGCTGCCTGCCGGCTCAGGTCCTGGGAGTCCTCCTCCATCCTCCGGGCCTGGCCCACGATGGTGGCCGTCTCGGCCTTTCGCTCGGCCACATACCCGAGGTGCTGCATGTCGGGGACGCTGCTGGTTTGCTGGGCCGCTTCCAGCGCCTTCTGGGCGTCGATGAGCGGCAGCTGGGCATAGGTCTGCACGTTGGGGTCGGCCTGGGCCCGGCGGAAGGCCTCCTGGGCGCGCATGAGCTGGTTCTGGGCCGCTTGCCGCTGCTCGGCGCTCACACACCCGCCCATCAGGACGGCCAGGGGCAGCAGCGCCACCGCCGCCCTCCTGAAGAAGACTGGCGCTCGGTTCATGGCGATCTTCCCCCTTGTGGTCGCCCTCACTGCGGCAACCGCTCGAGCTCCTGACGAAGCGTCTGGATGTTCTGCCGCATGTCGTCGACCACCTTGCGCACCCGCTCGTTGAACGAGCGCGCCCGGGCGTAGTCGGCATCCGCCATCGCCGCCTCGGCCTGGCGGATCGCATCCGCGGGGTCCTCCCTGATCACCGCCGCCCGGGCCGCCACCAGCCTGTCCTCGGCCACCTTCAGATCCGCGGCGGCGTTCAGGGTGGCGTTGCTCTGCTTGGCTTCGTCGACGGCCCGCTCAGCCTGTCCGATCCTCGCACTCGCCAGCGTCCCGTTGCTCGCACACCCGGTCGCCATCACCGCAGCCAGCGCCATGCTCATCGCCGCTGCGCACCGTCGCCATCGCCTCCCGTCCACGGTTGACTCCTTTCCCCTTCGCCCCACACCTTGATTGGCTCGTACGATGCCGGCCCCCGAGCCTAGTGGCCCAGAGCCCGACTGGCCATCGGGAGCCTAGCACGTTCCGGCGGCGGGCACCCCATCGGTGGCCTCCGGCCCCCTGAAGGGCGCCGGGCCCGAGGAGTACAGGGGCGTCGGGCATTTCCTCAAATGCATCGCCTCCACCGAGAACCAGGTGGTGGGCGGGGGTGACGGGATATCTGCCGCTCCTTGGAGTACTCGATCGGCAAACATGTCACATCCCCCCGTCAGCATGAGGCCGGAAGCGCCTCGAGGCGTGCCGGAACGCTCTTGTGCCACGGCGTGCCGACCCAGGGATCGCGATCTTCGCTCGCCGTGAACTCGTTGGGCCCGACGCCGGTGCGGATGCGCTGATCACCCTCGAGGTGATCGATCTCGAGGTGGTCGTAGGCCATGTCCTCTTGTACCCTGTTGACGACGTAAGAAGCGCTGATTCTCGACTCTTGGCCAAAGGTAACAGCGTGAGTGGTCGTTCCCAGCTTGTGGTGCTGGTCGTCATCGCGGCGATCGCTCTGGCCGGGTCACGCGCCGCATCGATCGGTTCGGCGGTCACGTGGAGGGAACCGATCGAGGTGGCATCGGGCGCGGCCTTCCGCGGACCGTGGCGCATGAACGACTCGGTGTTCGATTTCGTCGACGACCCCACCGTTGCCATCGACAACCGTGGCCAGGTGGGCGTCGTCTGGGCCGACCATTCCCGGAAGGACATCTTCTTCCAGCGCTATGGGCCCGACGGCAAGGCGCAGCTCGACGCGCCCGTCAACGTGTCCCGGAGCCCCCGCATCTTCTCATGGCTGCCGCGACTTGTTCTGCCCGTCAACGAGCCGATGGCCGTCTATATCCTCTGGCAGGAGATCGTCTTCTCCGGCGGCTCACACGGCGGCGACATCTTCTTCGCCCGGTCAGTCGACGGCGGACGGAGCTTCAACGGCCCTGTCAACCTCTCGAACAGTCCCGCCGGCGATGGCAAGGGGCGTCTCAGCGTCGAACATTGGCACAACGGCAGCCTCGATCTCGTCCAGGGACCGTCGGGCCATCTCCACGTGGCGTGGACGGAATACGAGGGCCGCCTTTGGTATCGCCGCTCTACCGACGGCGGAGGGAGCTTCTCGAAGCCGCTGCTCGTGGCGGGAGGCGAAGGCGCGAAGCCGGCGCGCGGGCCGGCGCTGGCCGTCGGCGATCGGGGCACTGTGTACATGGCCTGGACGGTCGGCGAGGACCCCGCGGCCGGCATCCGGATGGTGAGGTCGACGAACGGCGGTCAGTCGTTCGGGGAGCCGAGGATCGTTACCCCGAGTCGCGCCCATGGCGACGCGCCGAAGATGGCGGTGGACAGCAGGGGAACTGTCCACCTCGTGTACGCGGAGAATCCGACCGGCCCATCCGGGCGCTATCCCGTCCTGTACACCCGCCGCGCCGAGGGCGCGCAGGCGTTCGAGGCGCCGCGAACGATCTCGGCGCTGCCCGGCGTGCAGCCCGTCGGCGCGGGCTTCCCGGCGCTGGGCTTGGACGGCGCGGATCGTCTTCACGTAGTCTGGGAACTTTTCCCCGCCGGCACAGGCCGGCCGCGGGGACTCGGAATGACTACTTCGACCGACGGTGGGGCGACCTTCACCGCGGCGTCGATCGTGCCGGGCACGGGGGATCCGCGCGACGGGTTCAACGGGAGCCAGCAAGGTCTTCTGATGCGCAAGCTCGCCGTCAACGCGAGCGGTGCGATCGCGGTGGTCAACAGCACTTTCCAGGCCGACGGAGGCAGCCGGGTTCGGCTCTTCCGCGGGCAGCTCGAGGAGGCTAGCCGCTGACTCGACCTGCTCGGGCCGACGGGGCGAAGGCTGCAAGCGCGGCGGGAGACGGATGGGCGCCCGGGCAAGCGCTTGACAGCTAGTCGCCGATTTGATAACCCTCCCATTGACGGTTCGATCCGATCCGCCCGGTAAAGATTCTGAGGTTAGGCGATGAGGCGAGCCGGCCGCAAACGTACGACACGCCAGTTGGAGCAGGTGTTCAAAGCTCTGCAGGGCGATCACACGCACCCGTTCGCCCATGATATCTACCAGCGGGTGCACAAGAAACTGCCTCGGATCAGTCTCGCCACCGTTTATCGCAACCTTCACAGTCTCGTCGATGGGGGAAGGATTCGCACCCTCCTTCTGGACGCGCAGGGAGCCCGATTCGATCCCGAGACCAGCCAGCACGATCATTTCGTCTGCGAGCGATGCGGTCGAGTGGTCGACCTGTTCCTGCGCCAAGCTCGACCGGTCGATCTGAATTCCCTCGCAAAGCAAGGCTACGTCGTCACGGCGCACACCTTGACGGTCCGTGGGACGTGTCAGGTGTGTGCCGCTCGACGGACCTCGAAGTCCAAGCGTCCGGCGGGGCGAAGGCTTCGAAAGGACGGTGTACGATGATGCCTGATCCGACTCCGCCCTACCGTGTGCCCGATTTCTGCCCTAACTGCCGCGAGAAGTTTCTCGCCGTGGTGGGCTGGATAGCTCCAGCGCTGGAGGCGACCCTCTCGCCGGCCCTGCCTGAGCCCATCACCACGCCAGAGGACACGCTGCGCGGAGCGGGCATCAGCAGTGAGCGCCAGGCGGTGTATCAGCGGCGGATGTCGAGCCTGCTGGCGGGGAGGGGATGAAGGCCTGACGGCACGCAGGAGACCCACTGACCAAAGGAGAGAACAGATGTCAGAAGCAAAGTGCCCATTTATGCACACGGCGAGCGCGGCCCGGTCGAACCGGGACTGGTGGCCCAATCAGTTGAACCTCAAGCTCCTGCGCGAGTTCGATCCCATGGAGCAGAGCTTCAACTACGCCAAGGAGTTCAAGAGCCTCGACCTGGCTGCCGTGAAGAAAGATCTCACGGCTGTGATGACCGACTCGCAGGACTGGTGGCCGGCGGACTTCGGCCACTACGGACCCCTGTTCATTCGCATGGCCTGGCACGCCGCCGGCACGTACCGCATCCGCGACGGCCGTGGCGGCGCCGGGGCCGGCCAGCAGCGCTTCGCGCCCCTCAACAGCTGGCCCGACAACGTGAACCTCGACAAGGCGCGCAGACTGCTGTGGCCGATCAAGCAGAAGTTCGGCCAGAAGATTTCATGGTCCGATCTCTTGGTCCTCGCGGGCAACGTCGCGCTGGAGTCGATGGGGTTCAAGACCTTCGGGTTCGGCGGCGGGCGTCCGGACGTCTGGGAGCCGGAGGAGGTGTACTGGGGCTCCGAGGAGAAGTGGCTGGATGACAAGCGGTACTCGGGCGAACGGAATCTCGCAGATCCGCTTGCCGCCGTTCAGATGGGGCTGATCTACGTCAACCCGCAGGGCCCGAACGGCAACCCGGACCCGATCGCGGCGGCCGTGGACATCCGCGAGACTTTTCGTCGCATGGCGATGAATGACGAAGAAACCGTCGCGTTGATTGCCGGCGGACACACCTTCGGCAAGACCCACGGCGCCGGCCCGGAGTCCCATGTGGGGCCAGATACCGAAGCGGCCCCCATCGAGGAGCAAGCCCTCGGCTGGAGGAGCACCTTCGGCACCGGCAAGGGCGGTGACACGATCACCAGCGGCCTGGAGGTGACCTGGACCACCACGCCCACGAAGTGGAGCAACGACTACTTCAAGCACCTGTTCGGCTACGAATGGGAACTGACGAAGAGCCCGGCTGGCGCGCATCAGTGGAAGCCGAAGGGCGGCGCGGGCGCCGGTACGGTACCGCATGCCCACGACAAGACGAAGCGTATCGCGCCTTCCATGCTGACCACGGATCTCTCCCTGCGCCTCGACCCGGTCTACGAAAGGATCTCACGGCGCTTCTTGGAGAATCCGGAGCAATTCGCAGACGCCTTCGCGCGAGCGTGGTTCAAGCTGACGCACCGGGACATGGGCCCGCGCGCACGCTACCTTGGCCCGGACGTCCCTGCCGAAGCGCTCATCTGGCAAGACCCCATCCCGGCGGTCAATCACAAGCTGATCGATGAAAAGGATGCTGCCTCCCTCAAGGGCAAGGTTCTGGCGTCGGGGCTGTCCGTTTCGGAGCTGGTTTCGGCCGCGTGGGCGTCGGCGTCCACCTTCCGTGGCTCCGACAAGCGCGGCGGTGCGAACGGCGCGCGCATTCGCCTCGCGCCGCAGAAGGATTGGGAGGTCAACCAGCCTGCGCAGCTAGCAAAGGTCCTCAAGACGCTGGAGGGCATCCAGGGCGAGTTCAACAAAGCGCAGTCTGGGGGCAAGAAGGTCTCGCTCGCCGACCTGATCGTGCTGGCCGGTTGCGCCGGCGTCGAGCAGGCGGCGAAAGATGCCGGTCACACCGTGACGGTGCCCTTCGCGCCGGGACGCATGGATGCCTCGGCGGAGCAGACCGATGCGGAGTCCTTCGCCGTTCTCGAGCCGGTCGCGGATGGCTTCCGAAACTACCTCGGGGGCAAATACCCCGTTTCGGCCGAGGAGCTCCTGGTCGATCGGGCGCAATTGCTGACGCTGACGGCGCCCGAGATGACGGTGCTCATTGGCGGCATGCGCGTCTTGAGCGCCAACTTCGGAGGGACGAAGCACGGCGTCTTCACCAAGCGGCCGGGAACGCTGACCAATGACTTCTTCGTGAACCTGCTCGATATGGGCACGGAGTGGAAGGCGGCATCGGACGCCAAGGATGTGTTCGAAGGGCACGATCGCAAGACGGGCGCGCTCAAGTGGACGGGCACGCGCGTCGATCTCGTCTTCGGGTCGAACTCCCTGCTCCGGGCCCTGGCGGAGGTCTACGCAAGCTCCGATGCGCAGGTGAAGTTCGTCAAGGATTTTGTCGCGGCCTGGACCAAGGTGATGAACCTCGATCGCTACGATCTCGTGTGATCCCATGGACGACCAGCCTCGACGTGGCATCGGGTCATCCCCGGCCACGTCGAGGCTGGTCGGCGTTACTTCAGGGGCGGCGCGACTCCGGCGACTGCTCGGCGCCGCTGGTGGAGCAGGTGATGACCAAGACGTTGATTGAGGGCCGCCCGGCGAGGCGCTACTTCAGCTTCTCCTCGTCCATCGTATAGAGGATGGCGGCGTGGCCCATCTCATCGACCGTGCGCTCGCCCCAGGACAGATGACAGGCGCCGGCGGGGGCTTAGACGTAAATATCCGATGAGGGTTTTGTTAGACCCTCGAACCTGAAATGGTTACGGAATCAAATCAATCCAGAACGTAGCCGGCACTGTGTAGCATTCTGCATATCCAGCCCCCGCAACCACAGTAAATCAAGGGCTTCGAGGGAATCCTCGGAGCCCTTGTTGTTTCTCCGTCTAACACCTGTCTAACCACCTGCCTAGCACAACAGCGCTGCGAGTGGTGAAGGGCGTGATCCCTCCACCACACTCAGCTACTTCTTGTTCAAGTTGACATCGTATTGGAGCTGGTCAAACTTCCGAATACCCCGGCCGCTCAAGGTGTTGTTTTGGAGCTTCGTCAAGGTCCACGAACTCTGCCACAGGGCCGGCACGTTTGCGGTCCCTGTGGCAGCGGTAGCCGTGTAATCCACAAGGACGTTCGACCCTTCGATCCTCCACTTCCCGTCATAGGTCACGAGACCGGACTTCTCGCTCTTGACGCTACCTTTGAACCCGCCATCCGAGTTGAAGCTAACCTCGCCCGGGGTCCTCTCGCTGCCTTGTTGGTCAAGAATCCCCACCCAGGTCCCGACGACCGATGTGCTATCGATCATCTGGCCAGAGGCCGGGCCAGTGAACATCAGCAGTACGCCGAACACCAGCATGACGAACCGAGGGTTCATAACGCCTCCTCAACCAACGTGAGTGCATGTGAATTGTCGACATGGTTGATCAGAACCGAGGTGCTCCTTTCCTGAGCGGGGATTTACATTGGGTCACAATCACCGATGAGCGCCAACAGCATGGTCGCCCTGGCCGGGTCTGCGATCGGCGCCGCGATCTCGGCGATGATCGGGTCGGTGATCACCTTCCCATTTACCGTCGAAGACCATCCACGCTCCTGAGGGGTCTCCGGCTGCGCGCTCGACCTGTGATATGAATGCGCGTCCCCCCACGGGCCGGCAATAGGACTTTGGTCCGACGAGATGTGCGGCAGGCGCGGACCCTACCGCCTGTTGGGGCCGTCGTCACAGATGTGGACTGCAACAGCGAGGACCGGAGCAATACGGTTTCCGTGTTCAACGGAGCACAGAGCAACGCGGAGTACCGAACGGTAACTAGAAGGAACACCACGGAAGAACTCGAATCTTTGGTGACGACGACCACATGTAAGCGGTCAAAATGCAGAAAGCACGTCAAACAGAGTGGCATTGGCGAGGTCGCCGAGCCGCCCTGGTCAGGCGATGGCTTGACTAGTACACCGCCCGGCTAATGTTCGGATCGAGCGCGGTCAAGCGCTGTGACCTCTCCGGCTCAGATTGACCTTGTCATTCGCCAAAACGTCGCCCGGGTCGCTTGGCAGTGCGAGCGTCATCCTCAGACGATGGCGTTCGCGCTGCTGTTCGCGAGCAGCTATTTCTCGACCATCACTTCGCAAGGCGGGGCCCAGAACATCATCTTCGTCGGGCGGCTACCTCAGGCAGGGCAAATTGTACCGGCTCGGCCTGCTCACCACGGTTTTCTGCATGGTGGTATCCCTGCTGCTGGGGACGCTGTGGCTGCTGTTCGTCGTGGGCTGACCGCGGACGGCGGCGCGTTCAATTGCCAGCGGTGCAGGTGCGGAATGCGGCGAATACGCCCTGTTCGGGATCCCTGTGCGGCGAACGCCGCGGTGAGCGGCGCGCGAAGCGCGACCGCTCGACTGCGAAGTTAGACCTCGGCTTTGAGCCCAGCTAGCGACGCCCGCTGGCAAACCGGAATTCCACATCGATTCCGATCGATCCGCCATTGTCGCCCAAACTACGTCGGATCTCCTCGCGCACGGCCCGCCGCTCCGCCTCGGGGAGCGCCAGATAGGCCTGCCCGCTGGAGCCTCCGCCCCGCTCGAATGGTTCGAAATAAGCGTCGAAGGACGGGAACACGAAGGGGTGGGCCTCCGTGATGGTCTCCACGTCCCGGAAGCCCGCTCTGTCGAACAGGAAGCGTAGCCGCGGCTCGTCACCGATAGAGAATGTGCGGGCCGTGGCGTCGACTAGCGATGGCACGCGGCGGGCGATAACCACATTGATTCGCCCGTTGTAGGAGCGCTCGGGCGTGGTTAGGACCGAGACCGCCACGCGTCCGCTCGGCCGCAGGACCCGATGGAACTCCGAGAGGCCACGCGCCGGATCCGGGAAGAACATGAGGCCGAAACTGCACACGACAGCGTCGAAGCTGCCATCGGCGAAACTGAGCGATTGGCCGTCGCCGACCACGACCGAAGCGTTCGGCGAGCCTGCGAGTCGCCGGCGCGCCCGAAGGACCATAGCCTGGGAGCTGTCGGTAGCCGTGACGTGGCCGCCCGCGCCGACCACGGCGATAGCGGCCTGCGCCGCGATCCCAGTACCGGTCGCGACGTCGAGCACGCGCTGGCTCGGCTCAAGACGTGCCGCCCGCAGGAGGAACGGCAGGAAGTGCGCCGAGACATGAGCGACGGCCTGGTCGTATGCGGTTGCAGCCTCGTCTTTGAATGAGAGTTCGGTCAACGCTCGCTCCGTAATCGGGCTCGTCGCTCGTGGGTCGGTCGGCGCCCATCTTTCCGCTGCCTTGGAGAACACCGCCGACCGCCGGCAATGATATACGGCGCGACCTCGCGGGATATCTACCGTGTCCTGCCTCCTGTGAGGGGGCAGCATAGGGGATCGGTCCGAAGGTCCGCAAGTCGCCAATCAGATGCGCCGGCCCGACCCTTCGATCACGATTTCGAAACTGAACTCGAGCGACCTGTTTGCCGGCAAGTGGTTGCGGGCCCCCGCAACTATGAACGACGAGGGGTTAGCGGACGTCGGACGTCGCAGCCGCTAACCCCTTTCGTTTACCCAGACTTCACCCAGGAATTGGTCGACGTCAGTCGACGAGGCTAGTGGCCGATAGTTCCACCCATCTGAGACCTGAAAGTCCTGGATGTCGGCGGGTCAACCCGTCCCTGCCCACCCTTCTTCTTTCATTGCCAATCGAACCGTTACGCGCGCACGATACGAGGACGATGTTACTTCGTCATTGCGGCTGGACGGGCCTCTGGGGGGCTACCAAACTGGGGCCTCAAACCCGGTGGCGACGAAGGCGCGCCGCCATGAGCCTCTTTCGCAACCGAACAATCTCGGCGGTCAGCCAGTGAGTCCAGCCGAGCCCATGCCCATCGTACTCAGCGCCATGAATTACTTCGGCGACATCGTCTTTGCGTTCAGCGGCGCGCTCGTCGCAGCTAGGCGCCGTACGGATATCCTTGGCATCGTACTCATCGGCATGGCGACGGGTATCGGTGGCGGCACGCTTCGGGATATCATTCTCGGGCACCCCGTTTGGTGGGTGCAGAACCCGATCGAACTGGTGCTCTGCGCGATCACGGCCTTCCTCGCCTATTTCGTCAAGCATGTCCCCCTCGGCCGCGAAGATCTGGCTGAATGGGCCGATGCCGTCGGCCTCGCCACGTTCGCGGTCGTTGGCGCCCGTGTAGCGCAGCAGGACGGGGCATCCCTCGTCGTCGTGGCCTTTCTCGGAATGATGACCGCTACCGGTGGCGGCGTGATACGCGATCTCTTGACGCAGACGCGCCCGATGATCCTGAGCGGTGAGATCTATGCGACCGCTGCGCTAATCGGCGCTGCAAGCTACGCGATCCTCTCGCGCTACGGGGTGGATCACCCCGTAGCGGCCTTGCTCGCCTTCGCGCTCGCCTTTGTCATCAGAGGTGCTTCAATGCTGTTTCACATTCGCTTCGGTGTCATGGGAGAGCCGATCATCACAGTGGGGCGGCAGCCTGAAGCTCGGGAGGATGCGTGATCGCACCTGCTCACACCGCAGGCAATTGGCCGTAACGTTGCCGCGCGCGAGGTAGTCGGGGAGCGCGTACTGCTGCTCGCGTCGACATCGACGGGATCGCGCAGCGGGATCTGGCAGCGGCCCGGAAGCTGTCCTACTCGACGCTCAAGTCGAGAGTTCCGAAGGCGCGCGCGACCCTCAACGCGAGATCATCGCGCTGCGAGCTTTCGTTCGACGCCCGCCATCGGGTGGTGGATGCTGACCCCCGCGGCGCCGGATGCGGCGCCGCCGACGATCGCTCCTGCTGGGTCCCGCCTGATGCGCGCGCCAGGGAGCTTGGCCGCCCGACCTAAGATGGCGCGGAGCATTCATTGAGGTGCGCTCAGGTCCAGGCTCCATGACCGATCCGGGTGTCGTCGTTTTTGGCATCCCCATCCCGTCGTCCTCGCCACTATTCCTCAGCATCGTGGCGATTCACGTGGTCGCAGGGCTCATTTGCACCGTCGCGGGGATCGTCGCCATGTTGACTTCCAAGCGTGCCGGCCGGCATCCGTCTGCCGGCACGGTCTACTACTGGAGTCTGGCCGTGGTTTTCCTGACCATGGCCGCCTTGTCCATTCTGCGATGGCCCCACAACACGCACCTGTTCCTGCTCGGCATTCTGTCGTTCGGCGCTGGAACGATCGGACGAACGGCGAGACGGCGGCTCTGGCGCGGCTGGCTGCGACTACACATCGCCGGCATGGCCGTGTCGTACATCCTGTTGCTCACGGCGTTCTACGTGGACAACGGACCGCACTTGCCGCTGTGGCGTTCGTTGCCGCCCTTGGCGTTTTGGCTCCTGCCTAGCCTCGTGGGTCTTCCTCTCCTGATCTGGGCGCTGCGACGCCACTCGGCCCTGTGAACCCGAAACAGACCGAGTGCTGGGCGTGACGGGACTTCCGATCGCCGCGCAAATAGTGGCCAGTCGCCTCACGACATGGCGCTCCCTCGGATGAGGGCGAGGCCGGACCGGTAGAGGATCGCCGAGCCGATGCCGAAAATCGCGTGA
>Ga0209382_10004938_pt1 | contig 17490 bp, 15 predicted proteins | sample SoiMetdeltSBSDD5_FD_187599 | JGI IMG/M metagenome (GOLD analysis project Ga0209382, IMG submission 187599) | Bulk soil microbial communities from a Populus tree surrounding site in Tennessee, USA - Soil MetaG P. deltoides SBSDD5 (SPAdes) (version 2) | ecosystem: Environmental > Terrestrial >...
CCGCTTGCGCACGGAGCTCGGCGTCGAGGTTCCCTCGCAGAACTCTTCTGCGTAGGCGGAGAAGAACTCGAGGGCGTCGAGCGGGACGTTCATCGCGACGACTTCGTTCAGCTGCTCGGTGCGAAGCTCGTCGAAGATCTCGACCAGCTCGCGTGCGAGCTCGAGGCGCGTCAGACGCCCGTCGGAACTCTCGGAATCCATTTCGCTTCCTTCGCTTCCTTCGCGAGAGCTCTCAGGAGGGCACTCGTGTGTAGCTCGCTCCGACGGAGAAGCCGTTGCGTCGGCGCTCTGGGGGGTGTCGATGGCGCGCACGTGCGCGCGACGGGAACCGAATGCGATCCTGACAGCCGGAAACTGCGATGTCAACGGAAGTGTGGAGCGTCAGTGCAACTCGCATGCAGCTTCGCTTCACAGAGTGGAGCTTCTCCGACGAAGTTGCGTTTCTGCTGCCGGTCAGATCTCGCGGCGCGGCGAGTCACCCGCGGCCGGCTCGTCGGCGTTGCCCTGCGCGAACAGCGGCTCGCGCACGAAGATGGGCGCGTGCGCGCGCAGCGCGATCGCGATGGCGTCGCTCGGACGCGCGTCGACGGTGACGATGCGCCCGCCGTGCGAGAGGTGCAGGATTGCGTAGTAGGTCCCGTCGCGGAGCTCGGTGACGACGACGCGCGAGACTTCGGCGTCGAGGTGATGGATCACGTCCCTGGCGAGGTCGTGCGTGTTCGGCCGCGGTGAGCGCAGCGACTCGATCTCGAGCGCGATCGAGCGCGCCTCGGCACTGCCGATCCAGATCGGCAGCCAGCGCGTGCCCTCCTCCTCCTCGAGCACGACGACCGGCGTGTCGTTGTCGTCGATCACCACGCGCTCGACGTGCACGCGCACATCGTGCTGCGCATCGCCGCCGTCGCCGTCCTCGGTGCCGCACGCCGTCGCGGCGAGCGCCGCGGCGAGGCAGAGCTGCCGGAAGAGCCCTCCGCGCGTGGCCATGCTCTCGACTCCCGAATACCAGCCTACCACTGCGGGCTCGGGGCGTCGGGGCGCATGCGCGCCGGCGGGCGGTGCGGGAGTGGTCGGGGCGACTGGATTCGAACCAGCGACCTCTTCGTCCCGAACGAAGCGCGCTACCAGACTGCGCCACGCCCCGAGACTCCTGCGGCTCGCGAGGCGCGCAGTATAGACCGTCGCGAAGCTGCCTCAAGGCAACCCATCCCGTCTTAGAATGGGGCCGCGCGCCCATGTCCGAGCTCCTGCCTCTCGATCCGCTGCGGTTCTCCATCGCCGCGTCGCTCGCGTTCATCGTGGCGATCGCCGCGGTGTCGTTGCGACCGGGCTTCGTCGTGCGCCACCCGCGCCTGGTGCTCGGCCTGCTCGGCGGCGTCACCTTGCTCGCGCTCGCGGCGGTGGTGCGGCTCCAGCCGCTCGGCCTGCGCCTCGAGATCGATCCCTCGACGGAGCCGCTGCTTCCCTGGGGCGACCCGGCCATCGAAGCCTACCAACGCGCCGTCGAGGACTTCGGCGACGACCAGGTCTACGTCGTCGCGATGGAGACGCGCGACGGGGTCTTCAGCGAGGAGCACCTCTCGTCGCTGCGTCGCGTGCGCGACCAGGTCTCGCGCCTGCCGGGCGTGCGTGGCGCACAGAGTCTCGTCGGCGCCACTTCGTTCCGTTACTCGGCCGAAGAGGACTGGATCGAGGTGATGCCCTTCATCGAGGACGTCCCATCGGATCCGGGTGCGCTCGCGGCGCTGCGCGAGCGCGCGCTACACGATCCCGTCTACCTGCGCACTCTCGTCTCGGCGGACGGCCGCACCGCCGCGTTGAACGTGACGTTCCGCGAGATGAGCGACGGCGAGTTCATCGCCGCGGATCTCGACGGTCAGATCGCCGCCATCCTGGCGAGCGAGACGCGGCCCGACCGCGCCTTCCACGTGTCGGGGCGCCCGCACATCAAGGCGGTGATGTACCGCACGATGGTGCGCGATCTCTCCGTACTCGTGCCGGTCGCGTTCGCGGTCGTGGCGGCGGTGCTGCTCCCGCTGGCGGGCTCCGTGCGCGGCGTGCTGTTGCCGCTCGTCAACGTCGCAACGGCGGTGCTGTGGACCTTCGGCGGCATCGCCGCGCTGGGGCGCCCGCTCTCGGTGCTGACGGTGCTGCTCGCGCCCACCCTGTTGGCCGCCGGCAGCGTGTTCGGCGTGCACGTGATCGGCCGCTACGAGGAGGAGGCGCTGCATGCCGCGACGCCGCGCGAGGCCGTCCAGCGCGCGCTCTCGGGGCTGATCGGGCCGGTGCTGATCTCGGGCATCACGACGGCCATCGGCTTCGGCTCGCTCTGCATCACGGACGTGCCTGCCGTGTTCGAGCTCGGCGCCTTCTCGGTGCTAGGCGTCGCCTCCGTCACCCTGCTGACCCTGACCGGCGTTCCCGCCGTGCTGGCCCTGCTGCCGCTACGCCGTGCGCGCCGCGAGGGCCTCCTCGGCGCGCGCCTCTCGGCTGCGCTCGACCGGCTGCTGCTGTGGCTGGCGGATCTCTCGCGGCGACACACCGGAGCGACGATCCTGGCCTGGGCGGCGCTCACCGTCGTCGGTCTAGCGCTCGTCCCGCGCATCGTGATCGACACCGACTACCTGTCGTTCTTCGACGTCGATTCCCCCGTGCGCCTCGACTTCCAGCGCGTGAACGAGCTGCTGGCCGGCGCCGTCCCCCTCTTCGTGGTGCTCGAGGGCGAGGCGGGCGCGCTGCGCGAGCCCAAGACGCTCCACGCCATCGAGAAGCTGCAGGAGCGCCTCGACGCGCTGCCCGGCGTCTCGCGCACGATGTCCTTCCTCGACACCCTGCGCGTGCTGAACCGCGCGCTCGCCGGCGACGACCCGGAGCAGCAGCGCGTGCCCGAGTCGCGTGCGGCCGTCGCCGAGCTGCTTTTCCTGTTGCCGAAATCCGACCTCTCGCGCTTCGCCACCGTCGATCAGAGCAGCGCGAACCTGGTCGTGCGCACGGGCGCGGTCGGCTCGGCGTCGCTGCGCGAGCTCGGCGCGCGCATCGACGCCGTGCTGGCGGACGGCGTGCCCGAGGGCTTCGGCGCGCGCGTGACCGGCAACGCGCTGCTGCTGACGCGCGCGGCGGACGGCGTCGCGTGGAGCCAGCCGCGCAGCCTGCTGGCGGAGACGCTGACGATCTTCGCCCTCTTGACCTGGGCGCTGCGCTCCCCCGTGCTGGGGCTGCTCGCGATGGTCCCGAACCTGGTCCCCGTGGCGATCTTCTTCGGCATGATCGGCGCGGGCGTCGCCACCCTCTCGCTGCCGACCAGCCTGATCGCCGCCGTCGCACTCGGCCTGGCGATCGACTCGACGGCCCACTTCATGTTCCGCTACCGCGCCGACCGCCAGGCCGGCGTGACGCCCGAAGCGGCCGTCGCGAGCTGCATCCGGGCCGTCGGCCGCCCGATCGCGATCGCGGAGCTGATGCTCTGCGCGGGCTTCCTGGCGGTCGCCGCCTCGCAGTTCGCGACGCTCCGCGAGTTCGGGATCCTCACGTCGATTACCGTCGCAGTCTGTCTGCTGTGCAATCTGATGTTGCTGCCAGCGCTGCTCGTGAGGCTCCGGATCTGATCCGATCAGGTGCGCGGCGGCTAATGGGTTTCGAGTCGCCGTAGATCGAACGCGTTGTCCGGCAAGTGCGGGCTCGGGTCGAAGCGCAGCACCTCGAACGTCGTGAAGGAATCGAGCAGCAGGTTCTTCATCGTAATCTTCATCGGCACCTGTACGCCGTCGAAGTCCTGGATGTCCTGCGGCCGTGCGCGTAGCTCCTTCACCTCGACGCCTGCGAGGTCGAAGTAGCGCACGCGCAGCGGCACGAAGCGCTGCTTGTCGACGTAGAACAGGAACTTCGAGTAGGCCGAGTCGAGGAGCGCGGTCGGGTGCGCCTCGACGACGTAGACCGGCGCGTCGTCGATCACCGTGTCCTCGAGGCGCGTGTAGGTGGCGTCCTCGAGCTCGTGCGGGATCACGTCTTCGAACGAGAAGTCGGTGCCGAACACCGCCTTGCCGTGCAGGTTCACGCGCACGGTGCGGCGCCGGCTCGGCAGGTAGAGGAAGTGATCGTCGAGGCGCTCGTAGTTCTGGATGGAGAGGTAGCCCGAGTGCCGCAGATCGAAGGGGTGCGTCTACTTGATCAGCACCTTCGACGCGATGCCGCGGACCGGGCGATCCTTGGCGTCGCGAAAATCCTTGAAGGTGATCGTCATGCGCGCTTCCTGGACGCGCCCGGCGCGGTCGCCGGAGGCCATGCGCGCCTCCTGTGTGAACTCCCGGAAGCGGTTTTCGAGCACGCGCGCGTAGATCTGCTCGGCGCTGAGCTCCGCGTCCAGCCGCTCGTCGCTCGCCGCGAACGTGGCGAACCCCGCGGCCCACGCCCAGGTGGCCAGAGCGGCGCAGAGCGACCGCCCTCGGCGCGACGTCATGGTGCGTCCCCTCAGCCGACCCCGGCAGCCCGGCGCAGCTCGGCGATCGCCGCCGCGCGATCGCGCGCGCCGAACACCGCCGTGCCCGCCACGAAGACGTCGGCGCCCGCCCGCGCCGCGGCCCCGATCGTCTCGGGGCCGATGCCACCGTCCACCTCGAGCGCGACATCGAGGCCGCGCTCGTCGATCCAGCGACGCAGCTGCTGGATCTTGCCCAGCATGCTCGCGATGAACTTCTGCCCGCCGAAGCCGGGGTTGACGGTCATGACCAGCACCTGGTCGACGTCGCCCAGCACGGGCTCGATCGCCTGCGCGGGCGTCGAGGGATTGAGCACGACGCAGGCGCGCGCCCCGGCCTCGCGGATCTGCGCCAGGCTGCGGTGCAGGTGCGGGCAGGTCTCGACGTGGATGCCGACAGTCGAGGCGCCGGCCCGCACGAACTCTGGCACGTAGCGCTCCGGCTCGACGATCATCAGGTGGACGTCGAGCGGCAGCGAGGTCGAGCGCTTGACCGCTTGCACGATCAGCGGTCCGATCGTGATGTTGGGCACGAAGCGGCCGTCCATCACGTCGACGTGTACCCAGTCGGCGCCTCCGCGCTCGATGTTCTCGAGCTCCTCGCCGAGCCGGGCGAAGTCGGCCGAGAGGATGGACGGCGCGATGCGGACGGCGCGGCTCACGCGAGGCGCTCGATGCGCGCGGCGAAGAAGCCATCGCTGTCGTGCCGGTGCGGGAGCGTGCGCACGAAGCCGCGTTCGTCCTGCAGCTCGCGAAGCGCCGCGGGCGCGCCGGCGGCCGGAGACAGGCCGAAGCTCGCAGACTCGCGCAGGAAGCCCTCGACCACGGCCTCGTTCTCCTCGGGCAGCAGCGTGCACGTACTGTAGACGAGCACCCCGCCGGGCCGCAGGGCGGCGGCCGCGTTTCGCAGCAGCAATCGCTGTGTGTCGGCGAGGCGCGAAGGGTCGGAGGGGTGGATGCGCCAGCGCGCGTCGGGGTTGCGGCGCAGGGTCCCGAGGCCGGAGCAGGGTGCGTCCACGAGCACGCGGTCGAAAGCCGGCTCGGCGAGACCTGTCGACAGCGGGCGCGCGACGTCGACGGCGCGGCAGGCAAGATTTTCCAGCCGCAATCTTCGCGCCGCCCGCCGGACCAGATCGAGCCGCCGTTCGTTGCGGTCGAGCGCCAGGACCGAGCCCGTCGGGCCGACGCGCTCGGCGATCGCGCTGGCCTTTCCCCCCGGCGCGGCACAGGCGTCGAGCACGCGCTCGCCCGGCTGCGGATCGAGCAGATCCACGACGAGCTGGCTCGCCTCGTCCTGCACCGTGAAGCGTCCCTCGCGAAACGCCGGATCGAGCGTCGGGTTGCCGCCGCGGCCGAGCACCACGCCGTTCCGGGCGAAGCGACACAAGCGCGCATCGGGGAAGCGCTCCGACAGCTCGGCATGCAGCGCTTCGCGGCTGATGATCTGCGGATTCGCGCGCACGCAGAGCGGCGGGACCTCGTTGCATGCGGCCGCCAGCGCGGCCGCCTCGTCGGCGCCGAAGGTCTCGATCCAGCGCGCGGCGATCCACTGCGGCAGCGAGAGCGTATGCATCAGGTGGCCGAGCGGGTCGTCTTCCAGGCTGGGGAGGGCGAAGTCCGCGTGCTCGCGCGCCAGGCGGCGCAGCACCGCATTGACGAGGCCGGTCGAGCGCTCGGCGCCGAGCGCGCGCACGCAGCGCACCGATTCGTCGACGGCCGCCGAGGCCGGCACGCGCGCGAACAGGATCTGGTACGCGCCGAGCCGGAGCGCCGTGGCGACCAGCGGCTCGAGGCGGTCGAGATCGCGGTCGAGGCAGCGTCGCAGCAGGTGGTCGATGCGACCGCGCCAGCGGAGCGTGCCGTAGACGAGCTCGGTGGCGAAGGCGCGGTCCTGCGCGGAGAGCGGGCTGCGGGCGAGGCTCGCGTGCAGCAGCAGGTCGGCGAACGCACCCGCGCGCTGCACGCGCTCGAGCACGCGCAGCGCGAGCACCCGTGTGCGCGTAGGCGCCGGAGGCCGCCCCTCCCCCCGCCGCTCGCGCGACGCGGGGCGGCCGCGTCGCGGTCTGGTCCGATGCATGCCGCTCTGCTCTCCGCGAGCGAGATTAGGGCCCGGCTCCGGGCTCCGCACCGAGCTGCGCTCCGTCGGGAATCGCGCATCCGCGCAGGAAGGCGTCCGCCTCGAGGGGCTGGCGGCCGGCGCGCTGGAGGACCTGGAGCTCGAGCCAGCCCTCGCCGGTCGCGACGCGCAGCCCGGCGCTTCCGACGCGCCGTACGCGCCCCGCCGGGACGTGGACCGGTTCCGGCACGGCGCGGGCGGAGAGGATCCGCAGCGGCTCGCCCTGCCAGGCGGTGAAGGCGCCGGGGCTCGGCGCGAAGGCGCGCACGCGCCGTTCGAGCGCGGTGGCGGGCTCGTTCCAGTCGAGCCGGGCCTCCTCGCGCTCGAGTTTCGGTGCGAACGTCGCGCGCGCGGAGTCCTGCTCCAGCCACTTCACGGTGTCGGCGGCGATCTGCTCCAGCACGGTCTCGATGCCTTCGGCCGCGAGCGCTGCCAGGCGGGCGCTCAGCTCGCCGCAGCTCTGCTGCGCCGGGATGGACACCTCGTGCATCCAGGCAACGGCGCCCGCGTCCATCTCGCGCTCGACGCGCATCACGGAGATGCCGGTCGACGTGTCTCCCGCGAGGATCGCCCGCGCGATCGGCGCCGCGCCGCGCCAGCGCGGCAGCAGGCTGCCGTGTGCGTTGATGCAGTAGCCGCACGTGGGCAAGGTGCGCACCGACTTCGGCAGGAACTGGCCGTACGCGACGACCACACCGACGTCCGGCCCGCTCCGCGCGAGCTCGGGCAGGGCGTCCGCGACCCGCTCGGGCCGCAGCAGCGGCACGTTGGCCGCCAGCGCCCGCTGCGAGATCGGCGACGGCTCCAGCTTGCGCCCGCGGCCGCGCGGACGGTCCGGCTGCGACACCGCGGCGACCACGCGATGGCGCGTCGCGAGCAGGCGCTCGAACGTCGGCAGGGCGAAGTCCGGCGTCCCGAAGAAGGCGATGCGCAGGTCGCGCCGGGCCACGGCGCCTAGGACGATCCGGCGCCCGCCGACTCGCCGCCCTCTTCCTGCTCGCGGCGCAGCTGCTTCTGGCGGCGTAGCACGTAGCGGCTGCGCTTCAGGTGCGAGATGCGATCGATGAAGAGCTTGCCGTCGAGGTGGTCGATCTCGTGCTGGAAGCAGACGGCCTGGAGGCCGTCGGCGCGAATCGCGATCTCGTCGCCCTCGAGGTCGCGCGCGCGCAACAGCACGCGCTCGGCGCGCTCGACCTCGGCCTCGAAATCGGGGACGGAGAGGCAGCCCTCCTTCCAGAGGACCTTGCCCTCGGGCTCGGAGAGCACGGGGTTCACGAGGATCAGCGGGCTCCGCTCGGCGCCTTCCTCTGTCCACTCCGTGTCGACCACGATCAGGCGCACGGGCTCGCCGACCTGGGGCGCCGCGAGGCCGATGCCCGGCTCGTCGTACATCACCTCGCACATGTCGCGAGCCAGCTCGCGCAGCGCGTCCGTGATCTCGCCGACGGGCTGCGAGAGCTCGCGGAGTCGCGGATCCGGGAACTTGAGGACGGGTCTCAGGGCCAAGGGCGCCTCGCATAACGTGCGCGGGTCAGTCTGGCCGCGCAGACGGCGAGGATTCATAGCATGCTCCACGGATCGACGTCCACGCTGGCCTGCACGTCGCGCGAGCAAGCGCGCGCCGCTTCGTCGAGCGCACGGGCGGCGCGCCGCGCCGACACTTCTCCGCCGGCGACGAGCAGTTGCCAGCGGTGCCGGCCGCGCAGCTTCGCGAGCGGCGCAGGCGCCGGCCCGAGCCGCGAGTAGTCGTCGGCGCCGGCGGCGGCCTCGTCGGCAGCGCGCGCGAGCGCCTCCGCGGCGCGCTGCGCGGCACCCTCGTCCTCGCTCGTGCAGAGCGCCTGCACGAGGCGCCGGAAGGGCGGCAGGCCGAGCGCAGATCGCTGCGCCAGCTCCTCGGCGTAGAAGGCCTCGTAGTCGTGCTCGCGCACGGGGCGGATCGCGTAGTGGTCCGGCACGAACGTCTGGATCACGACACGACCTGGCGTCGTGTCGCGCCCCGCGCGCCCCGCGACCTGCGTCAGCAGCTGGAAGGTGCGCTCGGCCGCGCGGAAGTCCGGCATGTGCAGGCCGACGTCGGCCGCGACGACGCCGACGAGGCGCACGCCGGGGAAGTCGTGCCCCTTCGCGACCATCTGCGTGCCGACGAGCACGTCGAGCCGCCGCGCGCGCAGATCGGCGAGCACCTTCTGCGCATGGCCGCGGCGCGCTGCGGCGTCGCGGTCGAGCCTCGCCAGGCGCGCCGTGGGGAAGGCCGCGCGCACCTCCTCCTCGAGGCGCTCGGTGCCGATGCCGAGCAGCGCGGTGTCGGGCGCGCCGCAGCCACCGCAGGCGTCGGGCGGCGGCTGCTGGTGCTCGCAGTAGTGGCAGCGAAGTACCCCTGCGCGCGCGTGGTACACGAGCGCGATGTCGCAGTGCGGGCAGTGCGAGGCCCAGCCGCACTCGAAGCACAGCACGCGGGTCGAGAAGCCGCGCCGGTTGAGGAACAGGATGGTCTGGCCGCCCTCGGCAAGCACTTCGGCCATGGCGCGGCGCAGCACGCGCGAGAGCACGAGCTTGCGGCCGCGGGGCAGGTCCGCGCGCTCGCGCGCGAGATCGACGATCTCCACCGCCGGCAGCGGGCGCCCGGCGATCCGACGCGGCAGCGAGAGGCGCCGCAGCCGGCCGCGGTCGGCGGCATAGCGCGTCTCGAGCGCGGGCGTGGCCGAGCCGAGCACCAGGGGGCAGCCGGCGCTGGCGGCGCGGCGCGACGCCAGATCGCGCGCGTGGTAGCGGAAGCCTTCGTCGTTCTTGTACGCGCCGTCGTGTTCCTCGTCGATGACGATGACGCCGAGGTTCTCGAGCGGCGCGAAGAGCGCAGAGCGGGCGCCGACGGCGATCGGCGCGGTGCCCGTGTGCAGGCGCTGCCACTGGAGGATGCGCTCGGACGGCCGCAGGCCGCTGTGGAGCACCGCCAGGCGGTCGCCGAAGCGCGCGCGCAATCTCGCGACGATCTGGTGCGTGAGCGTGATCTCGGGCACGAGCACCAGCGCCTGACGGCCGAGGCGCAGCGCGGCGTCGACCGCGCGCAGGTAGATCTCCGTCTTGCCGCTGCCGGTGACGCCGTGGAGGAGGAACGTCTCGGCGCGCCGCGCGCCGACGGCGGCCGCGATCGGCTCGAGCGCGCGCGCCTGATCCGGCGAGAGCTCGATCGCGCGATCGACCTCGAGCTCCGCGCCGAAGACGTCGCACGGCGCCGCCCGCTCCTCGACCTTCACGAGGCCCCGCCGCGCCAGCTCGCGCAGCAGGTTCGGGTCGAAGTCCGACGCCAGCTCCGTGAGCGCCACCTCCCCGTGCAGGGCCAGGTGGCGGAGCAGCGCGGCCTGCCGCGGCGCGCGCGCGAGCGTCGGGAGGGCCGCATCGAGCCGGACGCCGGGCGACAGCGCCGCGACACGCATCGTCGGCGGCCGCGCGCCCGGCGCCTCCCCCACGCGCGCCCGCGCCACCAGCCCGTCGCGCTCGAGCTGCGCGAGCAGCGTCTCGTCGAGCCCGCGCGCCTGCAGCTTCTGCGTCGCGACGCCGCCCTCCGCGAGCGTGGCGAGGGCGTCGCGCGCGCTGCCGCGCACGGCGCCGGATTCGAGCGCGGCGCGGCCGCGCGGCGAGAGCGTCCAGCCCGTGCGCATGCGCGGCGCGGCGCCCGGCGGCAGCGCCGCGGCGAGCGCGAGACCCAGTGGACAGAGGAACTCCTCCGCGGCCTCGCGTAAGATGCGGAGCATCGAGGCGGACAGCGCGGGCTCCGGATCGAGAACGCGCTCGATGGGGCGGAGCCTCGAGGCCGGCGCGTCGGTCGTCTCGACGACGACGCCGGTCAGGTGGCGCTCGCGGAAGGGAACGAGGACGCGACAGCCGGGCCGGGCTTCCGCGGCGAGCGATGCGGGCGCGGCGTAGTCGAACAGCTGATCCACGGGCAGCGGCAGCGCCACGCGGACCACGGCGCCGCGCGGCGCCGCGAAGAGGGACTCGGTCATATGTCGGGATTGTATGCAGCGCGCACGCGCCGGCGAAGCTCCGATTCGCGCGTCGAGGTGCGCGAGGGGCGGAAGGGCCGCGCGCTGCGCGTCGACGGCACCTTCGCCTCGTGGTACGTGCCGGGACGCGCGCATACGGGCTCGGTGTGGGACGCCCTGGCGGCGCCGCTCTGCTGGCTGCCGCCGACGCGGCGCCGTGCTGTGCTGGTGCTCGGGCTCGGCGCCGGCAGCGCCGCCCGGCTCGTGCGCGCGCTCGCGCCGCGCGCGCGCATCGTCGGCGTCGAGCGCAGCGCCGAGGTGCTGCGGGCCGCCCGCCGCCACTTCGATCTCGATGCGCTCGGCGTCGAGATCGTGCACGCGGATGCGCGCGAGTACCTCGCAGAGAGCCGGGCTCACTTCGACATCGTGATCGAGGACCTCTTCGTCGGGACGGCGCGCACGGTGCGCAAGCCCGACTGGGTGCTCGCGAGCGGACTCGCGGCCGCTGCGCGGCGCCTCTCGCGCGGCGGCATCCTCGTCGCGAACTCGATCGACGAGGCGCCCGCGGTGGCGCGCGCCCTTTCGGGCTTCCCCGCGCGGGTCGAGCTGCGGATCGAAGGTTGGGACAACCGGGTCGTCGTGGGTGGTCCTGCCGGGCTCGACGCGCGCGGGCTGCGCGACGCGGTCTCGGCCTCGCCCGTGCTGGCGTCGTCGCTGCGGCGCCTCTCGTTCCGGAGCGCGCGCGCCGCGCTCGCGCGCCCCGACGCCTAACGCTCTCTCCCCTCGCCGAGGAACTGCAGCACCGTGCGGTTCCAGACCTCCGCGGCCTCGACCATCGCGAGGTGCGCGGCGCCGGGCACCACCACGAGGCGCGAGTGCCGGATGCCCGCCGCGAGCTCGCGCTGGAGCTTCGGGGGCGTCAGCAGATCCTCTGCGCCGCCGATCACGAGCGTCGGCTGCAAGATCTCGGGCAGACGCGAGAGTGTGTCGTGACCGAGACAGGCGTCGCACTGGCGGGCGAAGAGATCGGCGGAGAGCGGCGCTCCGTCGCGCGTGAAGAACTCGACCATCTGCTCGATGAGATCGGTCTGCGCGATCGTGTCGTCGTGCGCCGTCCACAGCAGGCGGTCGCGGATCATCGTGGAGAGCGGCGCGTCACTGCGCGCGAGCTCGCGCCACTGCGCGAGCAGCAGGCGCCGCTTGGCGTCGGCGCGCGCGAAGCTTCCCATCAGCACCAGGCGCTCGACCCGCTGCGGATGCCGCAGCGCCAGCTCTTGCGCGAGCATGCCGCCCATGAACGCGCCGCCGACGTCGGCGCGCCCGATCCCGAGCGCGTCGAGCAGCGCGACGGCCGTGTCGGCGAGATCCGCCGTCGAGAACGCGCCCTCGCGCGGCTCGCTGCCGCCGACGCCCGGGTAGTCGAAGATCAGCGTCGCGCGCTCGCGCGAGAACTCCGGCACCTGGAGAGGCAGCCAGCCGCGGCACGAGCCGCCGATGCCGATCGCGAGCAGGAAGGGCGGAGCGGGATGGTGCCCGTGGAGCTCGTAGTAGAGCTTGCGTCCCTGTACGACGGCGTGAGGCACGCCGTCGATCTTAACTCCGCTCGCTTCGCTCGCTGCGCGCGGCGCGCCCTTGTGGGGATTCGATCCCGGGCAGAGGGTGGGTAGAGCGCCGCCGCTTGCGGCGACCCGCTCGCTGCGCTCGCTACATCGTGCTCCGGCGAGCGCTTTTTCCTGGGCCTGCTGGCGCCAGCTACTTACTCATCTGCTTGAGATCTTGCAGGATCGAACGCGCGACGGCCTTCAAGGTCTCGAAGACGCCCTTGCCGCTGGTCGCGCAGGCCTCGAAATCCGGCACGCTCTTCGGGTTGAGCAGCTTCTTCATCTGCGCGAGCGGCGCCGCGTTCGGCAGGTCGCGCTTGTTGTACTGGATCACGAACGGAGTGCGCTCGAGATCCGCGCCCTGCTCGGAGAGGTTGATGCGGAGGTTGTCGAGGCTCTCGACGTTGGCCTCCATGCGCTCGTTCTGGCTGTCGGCGACGAACACCACGCCGTCGACGCCCTTCAAGATCAGCTTGCGGCTCGCGTCGTAGAAGACCTGCCCCGGCACCGTGTAGAGGTGGAAGCGCGTCTTGAAGCCGCGGATCTGCCCGAGGGCGAGAGGCAGGAAGTCGAAGAAGAGCGTGCGCTCCGTCTCCGTGGCCAGCGAGATCATCTTCCCCTTCAGGTCGGGGTTGGTCTTGTTGTAGATCCACTGCAGGTTCGTCGTCTTGCCGCACAGGCCGGGCCCGTAATAGACGATCTTGCAGTTGATCTCGCGGGAGGAGTAGTTGATGAACGACATTTCAGATGGAGCTCACGAGGAAAACAGGTTGTCGATGTCGTCGTCGGTGATCTCGGCGAAGGGCGTGTTGCCCTTGGCCTGTTCCTGATCGGTCTTCTTCTGGAGCTCTTCGAACACCTTCGCCAGCTCGGCTCCCGCCTTCTTGACCCGCAGGCGGACGAGGCCGAGTGAGGAGCGATCGTCGAACACCACGACCAGGATGGTCCGGCTCGAGACCAGGGTGATGTGCAGGTTGTCCCGCTGACCCTGGTGGAAGTGGACCGGGAAGTCTTCCTCGCCGACCAGCTTGGCGAGCCCGCCCGTGGCGGCGATGCAGCCGGCGGTGAGCGACGCGAGGCTCGTCGTGTCGATCCCGCGCAGCTCGCCGGCCTCGCCGATCAGCTGGCCGTTGCGATCCACCACGAACACGCCCTTGGCGTTGGCGTCGCGCACCAGCCGCTGGATCACCTGGAGGATCCGGCGGTAGTCCTCGTCGTACATTACGAGCTGGGCGCTGCGCATGCGCAAATGCCTCGCTAGCCGCGCGGAAGCGAACAGCTTTCGGCGAATCTACCTCGCCCGATCATCGGCTGTCGATTCCGCACTGGCCGTGCTGTTCGGCGCGCCGCTCGCCTGCCTTTATCAGATTGCACGGCGGTTCTCGATGCAGATGCCGACCGTCACGTGGTCGGCGTACTCGAGATCGCCGCCGAGCGGCATGCCGTAGGCGATACGAGTGAGCCGCACGCCGAGTGGACGCAGCCGCTCACACAGGTAGTGCGCGGTGGCGTCGCCCTCCGCATTCGGGTTGGTCGCGAGCACGACCTCCTCGATGCCGCCCTTGCGGACGCGCGCCTCGAGCTCGGCCACGCGCAGCTGTTTCGGGCCGACGCCGTCGATCGGGGCGAAGGCGCCGCCCAGCACGTGGTAGCGACCGCGGAAGCGTCCGCTCTTCTCGATCGATGCCAGGTCCGCCGGCTCCTCCACCACACACAAGAGCGACGCGTCGCGCCGGTCGTCGCGGCAGATCGGGCAGGGCGACTGGCTCGCGATGTCGAAGCACACCTCACAGAGCACGGTCTCGCGCTTGAGCCGGCCGATCGCCTCGGCCAGCTCCTGCACGTCCTGGTCGGTCGCGCCGAGCAGGTGGAAGGCGAGACGCGTCGCCGACTTCTCTCCGATGCCCGGCAGCTTCTTCAGCCGTGTCACCAGGCGCTCGATCGGCTGGTGCCTGCCCACCTTAGCCCTGTCCGCCGAGCGGGATGCCGAGCCCGGCCGACGCGCGCTGCATCTCTTCCTGGATCATGCGCTGCGCGTTGGCGAGCGCGGCATTGACCGCCGCGGTGCAGAGGTCCTGGAGCATCGCGCGGTCGCCCGTCTCGAGCAGCGACGGCTCGATGTGGAGCTCGAGGATGCGGAGGTCGCCGCTCGCGACGGCCGTCACCATCCCGCCGCCCGCCGCGCCCTCGACGCGCCGCCGCGCCAGGTCGCGCTGGAGCTCCTGCAGACGGGTCTGCGCCTCGCGCGCCTTCTCGAGGAGCTTCCCGAGATCGGCGCTCATCGCGGCGCACCGAGCGGCTTGATCTCGACGATCTCGCCGCCGAGGATGTCGAGCGTCCGCGCGACACCCGGGTGGTTCAGCGCCGCCTGACGCCGCAGCCGCACGCCTTCGCCGTCGAGGGTCTTCGGGCCCCCCGACGTGCCCTGCTCGGCGATGCGTACGCGCAGCGGCTGGCCGAAGAAGCGGCTCACGAGCTCGTCGAGCGGCGCGGCGCGCTCGCGCAGGCGCTGCGCGCCGAAAGCGGGCACCGAGAGCACGAGTGCGTCCGGAGTGCGCTCCGCGATGCGACCGCCTTCCAGCGCGGCGAAGATGCCGTGGTTCTGCTCGCGCGCGAACCCGCGCAGCCGGTCGAAGACGGCCGCGGGCGACGCGTCGTCGCTGGCGGGGGCAGCAAGCGGCGCGGCGGCCGCCGGAGCGGGCTCAGTGTTCGCGCGCGGTGCGGCGTCGCTGCGCGCGCCTTCGGCGCTTGCGGCTTCTCCCCGTCCCGGCCCCTTCGGCGCACCGCGCGACGGCGCGCCGCCGCCGCTGCGCGGCGCGGGGCCGCTCCCTCCGGCATCGCCGGAGAGGCGCCGCTCGAGCTCTTCGAGGCGCACGAGCAGCCGCGAGACGTCGTCGCCGTCGGGTAGCGTGGAGAGCCGCAGCACCGCCATCTCGAGCACGGCGAAGGGCGCCGGTGCGAAGGAGAGATCCTCCTGCTCCTTCAGCAGCGCGCGAAACATGCGGCGCAGGCGCGTGGCATCGGTCTTCTCGGCTAGCGCGCGCAGCGCCACGACTTCGTCCGCGCTGCCCTCGATGAGCTGCGGGGCATCCGGCGCGACGCGCAGCACGACGAGATCGCGCAGCAGCGACAGCAGCTCCTCGCCGACCCGCTTGGCGTCGCTGCCGGTCTCCGCCAGGCGCCCGCAGGCCGCGAGCGCGGCGGCAGCGTCGCCCGCGACGCATGCCTCGAGCACGGCGAGCAGCGCGCGCCGGTCGAGCAGGTCGAGCACCTCGGTCACCTGCGCGTCGGAGATCTGGCTGCCGCCGTACGAGACCACCTGATCGAGCAGGGTCTGCGCGTCGCGCATCGAGCCGTCCGCCTCGCGCGCGATGGCGTAGAGGCTGCCCTCCGAGAGCTCGATCTTCTCGGCGGCGGCGATCGGGCGCAGCCGCTCCAGGATCTCCGCGACGGTGAGACGGCGCAGGTCGTAGCGCTGGCAGCGCGACACCACCGTGAACGGAATCTTCTCGGGGTTCGTCGTGGCGAACACGAAGAGGCTACGCGGCGGCGGCTCCTCGAGCGTCTTCAGCAGCGCGTTGAAGGCCGCCGCCGAGAGCATGTGCACCTCGTCGACGACGAAGATGCGGTACTTGCCCGGCGCGGCGGCGTAGCGGATGGCCGCGATCAGCTCGCGCACGTCGTCGACGCTGGTGCGGCTCGCCGCGTCGATCTCCTGCACGTCGGTCGAGGTGCCGGCGGCGATCTCCTGGCACGGGGAGCAGACGCCGCAGGGCGTCACCGTTGGCCCGCGGTCGCAGTTGAGGCAGCGCGCGAGGATCCGCGCCAGGGTGGTCTTGCCGACGCCGCGCGGACCCGTCAGCAGGATCGCGTGGGGCACGCGCTGGTGGAGGATCGCGTTGCGCAGCGGCGTCGTGACGTGCGCCTGGCCGGTGACCTCTTCGAAGCCCTGCGGCCGCCACTTCCGGGCCAGTACCTGGTACGACATCGGGGGAACCGCCGTCCGCTGCCGAGAAGCCGGGATCGCAGGGCACCCCCGCCCGCAATCGAAGCCCCGCTACCGCTGCTTCCTTCCGGACCTGACGGGGTTCGCGAGGTTCGTATTCGGTCGGGACCCTGCGATCGCGGCTTCGTGCAGCGGTCGAGCGACTCTAACGAAACGGTGGCGCGCAGGCAGGTCGATTTGCGCAGGCCCACCGGAGCGCACATCGGTGATACGGTGGCGGCGTGAACCGTCGCGAGTTTCTCACCATGGGCGGCGCGTTCGGGGCCCGCGTCCTGCTGGGCTCCTCACTGTTCTCGTTGGGGTGCGACCTCACCCTCTACGGCCCCCTCGAGGCGCCCGACGAGAACGGCATCCGCCTGCCGAAGGGCTTCCGCTCTCGCCTCCTGGCGCGCCAGGGCGATCCCGTCGCGGAGACCGCGTTCGTCTGGCCGCCCGCGCCGGACGGCGGGGCCGTGTTTCGCGACGAGTACCACGGCTGGATCTACGTCGTGAACTCCGAGGTGGTCCCGGGCGGCGCGAGCGCGCTGCGCTTCGATCGGTCCGGGCGCGTCGTCGACGCCTACTCGATCCTCGCGGGCACGCAGCGCAACTGCGCAGGCGGGGCCACGCCCTGGGGCACCTGGCTCTCCTGCGAGGAGGTGCCCGCCGGGAAGGTCTACGAGTGCGATCCGCGAGGCGTCGCACCAGCGGTCGCGCGCTCGGCCATGGGCCACTTCCAGCACGAGGCGGTGGCGACGGATCCCGTCGGGCGGCAGCTCTACCTCACCGAGGACCGCCCCGACGGCCGTCTCTACCGATTCACACCGAACCAATGGGAACGGTTGGACGCCGGTGTGCTCGAGGTGGCCCTGGTCGACGACACGGGCTTCGTTACCTGGCAACGGGTGCCGATCCCGACGCCTTCGCCCAGGCAGCCGGCCACGCGGCACCAGGTGCCCGCGAGCCGCGCGTTCAACGGGGGCGAGGGCATCGTGTGGAGCGCGGGGAAGATCTTCTTCGCGACCAAGGGCGACAACCGCGTCTACGAGCTCGATCTCGCGACCTCGATGCTGCGCATCGCCTACGCGGCGGCGACCGATCCGATCGGGCAGCTCCGCGGTGTCGACAACGTCACGGTGTCGCCCCGCGGCGATCTGGTGGTGGCGGAAGACGGCGGCAACATGGAGCTGGTCTTCGTGACCCCAGAGGGTGTCGGCCTCGCGTTCCTGCGCGTGGAGGGGCAGCCCTTCTCCGAGCTGGCGGGCCCGGCCTTCGATCCGTCCGGCCAGCGCCTCTACTTCAGCTCGCAGCGCGGCCCGGACGGGCGCGGCCTC
>Ga0209382_10004940_pt1 | contig 17489 bp, 18 predicted proteins | sample SoiMetdeltSBSDD5_FD_187599 | JGI IMG/M metagenome (GOLD analysis project Ga0209382, IMG submission 187599) | Bulk soil microbial communities from a Populus tree surrounding site in Tennessee, USA - Soil MetaG P. deltoides SBSDD5 (SPAdes) (version 2) | ecosystem: Environmental > Terrestrial >...
TAGCGATATGTGATGAGTTGCCGCCGGCCGTCCTGGTCGAGATGCGGCAGGCCGTTGAACATCGACAGCGACATCTTGTCCGCGTTGTAGATCAGCCGCGTGATCGACGCGTTGTGCACGGCCCAGTTCAACTCGATGCCGAGGTGATTCGCCAGGCCGAGCACGTGCGCAACGATCGTACCGATCACCCCGCCCGACGTGCTCACGAGCAGCGTCTTGCCGCGACCCTCCGTGCGCATGATCTGCTCGACCGCGCCGATGATGCGCCCATGAAAGTCCCGCCACGGCAGCATGCCCTGCGCGACGATCTGTGCGTCGACCCAGGCGCGCGCCGCGCGCTCGAGGAAGAATTGGAAACGTCTGCGATCGGTGTGCAGGCCGGGCCAGCCCGCTGCTTCGAGCTGCGCCGGGGTCAGCGAGGCGGCGAACGCGTGCAGGATCGATTCGCTTTCGTACTCGTCGAACGCAGGCTCGACGGTCACTGGCGGGGAATTCGGTGCGAGGGCAGCGGCAACGAGCTGCGCGGTTTCGCGCTGCCGTTCGAGTGTGCCGGTGTAGATGCGGTCGATCGGTTCGTTCAGGCCAGCGAAGTAGCTGCCGAGAATTGCGCTTTGCTCGCGCCCGACCGCGGAGAGTTGATCGTAGTTATCGGTGCCGAAAGATGCCTGGCCGTGCCGGATGAGGTAGATGACGCTCATCCGGCCATGATGCCAGAACCGCCGAAGCCGTTAGCGGTTCGACGCCGTCCGCGGAGTGTCTTTGGTGTCCGCGGCGCCGAGGTCTTTCACCTCGACCGTCCAGGAACGCTCCTGAACCTGCGTCACTTCGACGCTGCCGTGTTTGCCCGGCTGCTCAGCCGGCGGCGACAGCAGCCACAGCGCCAAGCCCGCCACTGCGAAAGCTCCTGCAGCACCTACGATCGTCCTTGCTTCGATTACCATGACCCCTCCCGCTTTGACTCACGCACGCTGCTCGCCCGGTGTGCCGCGCGCGCTGAAAAACCTTCGAACTCGGAATGCACGATAGCCCTTGCGCGATTTGGGACCGTGTTACAGGTCACACTGATCGCGGGGCAAAGGCGTGTAAGGGATGTATCGCGACGCAGGTCTCAGCCGCGAATGCGGCTAGTCCGGATCCCTACGGGCGACGCGCTGGACAGTACGATCTTCTGTCACATGGCCGCATTGCGGTGCGTCGCAATTTTCAGAAGATCTCGATCTCGCCGGTCGTTGCGGCACGCAGCGTGAGCGTCGACTGCTGGATGTGCTCGCGCGCCTCTTCGGCGCTCGCGCCTTCGACCATCAGCCTGAAGAGCTGGCGCTCTTCTTCCGTGCGATACAGACGACGCAACGTCGCGAACATGCGGCGCCACTGCTCGCGCTCGCCCGCCTTGGCTCGGTCGCAAACGAACATCGCGAGCGCGGAGAGGCTGTAGCGCACGTGACCGAGGCGCTGCGTCAGCTTGTCGTAGAACTGGAAGGCGACCACGGCTGCGGCTGTCTGTTTCTTGAGCGCCTCCAACTGCGCCGCCAGATCGGTCGCGCCGATCTCCGGTGTCTTGTCGCTCATCGAGCCGAGCGCCTGACCGGCTTCGATCAATCCGGCGAAAGACTTGACCAGCGCTTCGACGGCGACGTCGGATTCCGACAGCGCCGATTCCATCTGCGCTTCGCACAGCGACAGCAGGCGCGCGACTTGCTGTTCCGGCGTCCAGGCCGAGGCCCGAATCATGACCGTGTCGTCGGTCGATTCGCTCGGGTTCGGCTGCAGTTGCGAGAAGTCCATGGGACGAGCTCTCACAGCACCCGTGCGATCGTCGACAACAGCTGCTCGGGACTGAACGGCTTGACGATCCAGCCGGTGGCGCCGGCCTGCTTGCCGCGCTGCTTCGTGTCCTGGCCGGATTCGGTCGTCAGCACCAGCATCGGCGTGAATTTGTAGGTGTTCAGGCCGCGCAGCTCACGCACCAGCGTGATGCCGTCCATGCGGGGCATGTTGACGTCCGTCAGCACCAGGTCGACCGTGCTGTTCTTCGCGAAATCGAGCGCCTCGATGCCGTCCACGGCCTGCACGACGCGATAACCGGCGCTCTCCAGCGTGAAGCGCACCATCTGCCGCATCGATGCGGAATCGTCGACCGCGAGGATCACCCGACTGCTCTGGCTGGCGCTGCCCGACATTTGCTCACTCCAATCCACCCAATCGACTTTTGAGCCGGGCAGGGCGCGACGCAGCGATCCCGGAGCACGGCAATTGGTTTTGTAACGGCACGAGGCCGGCGGAGTTGAGCGCGACGATGTTGGACATAACGCATCGTCAACAGGAACTGCCAACTGCGTACGGGAGCGGCGAAGTGTGACGCAGTACAGTCCGGCGGCTCACAGCAGACATAACTTCTGAGGACGGTGCATGGGCCTTTCCGAGACGATCCTGGCGGCGATGATCGGCGCAGTCGCGACCGTGTCGGGTGCGTTGTTCCAGCTGTTCATGGCCTGGCGCTCGCGCAGCAAGGTCGATAGCCGCCCCAAGAAGGGCACGACGGCACGCTCCCTCCTTTCCATTCTTGCTCTCATGGTCGCGTCCGCGGCGGGCGGCTTCCTGTACTCGGAATTCCTCAAGCAGCGCAACGCCGAGGACCTGCGCGCGATGCGCGATGAACTGAAGGATCTGCGAGGGTTGATCGCGCAAGGTCGCGACCAAGTGCACGGCGCCGACGCAGCTGCTGCGCAGCCGGCAGGCTCGGTGATGCCCATCGCGATGGAGGGTGTCGGGGACACCGTCGAGTCGATTGCCTATGTGCCGGCGTGCCGCCGCACAGACGCGGCGACGGCGTGCGGTGAGACCGACGCACAGCGCATTGCCCTCTGCGGCACCGTGCCTGCCTATGCCCGCGTCGATCGCATCGAGCTGTTCGCGCAGCCCGATGCCGTTCAGCACCCTTGGGAATCGCACAAGGCTTCCCTGGAGCAGGATCTCGGCGGCGCGCGCTTCACCGGCAAGTCGTTCGAATACGCGCAGGCCAACGAGCTGAAGGCCGTGTGCGTGAACTTCATGCAGTGGAGCAGCGAGCATCCGCACATCGCGCGCATTGTGGTCCAGTACGGCTTCGGCGATGCGCCCCAGTCCGGGGACGGTGAGGCGTCCGACGGCGCCCGATCCGACTCGCACGGCCCCGCGGTAATCGCCGGGGACAGCCAGCCGACGATTCCTAACGCAGCCTCGCTCGCCACGCCTGTCAGCACGCGGTAGCCTAACCGGGGGGTTTGGCCCCGGGGGGATTCCATGTTCGGACAGATGATGGATCGGCCGCTGCTGATCAGCTCGATCCTGCGGCACGCAGAGTTACAGCATCCCAACCGCGAGATCGTTTCGATCACCGCGGACCACCCACGTCACCGCTACACCTTTCGCGAGGCCTTCGCGCGCACGCGCAAGCTCGCCAACGCTCTGCAACGCCTGGGACTGAAGCAGGGCGAGCGCGTCGCGACGCTGGCCTGGAATGACTTCCGGCACTTCGAGGTCTACTACGGCGTGTCGTGCTCGGGCTTCGTCTGCCACACCATCAACCCGCGGCTGTTCGAAGAGCAGATCGCCTACATCGTCAACCACGCCGAGGATCGCTGGCTGTTCCTCGACCCGGCGTTCGTGCCGCTGATCGAGAAATTGCAAACGCGGCTGTCGAAGCTCGAAGGCTGCGTGATCCTCACCGACGACGCGCACATGCCGGCGACGTCGCTGCGCCAGGCGCGCAGCTACGAATCGCTGATCGCGTCCGAATCGGAGCAATTCGAGTGGCCGGAGTTCGACGAGCGCACCGCCAGCTCGCTCTGCTACACGTCCGGAACCACGGGCGATCCGAAGGGCGTGCTCTACAGTCACCGCTCGACGCTGCTGCACACTTACGCGGCGGCGCTGCCCGACGCGATGGGACTCGCAGGAGCGGACGTCGTCCTGCCGGTCGTGCCCATGTTCCACGTCAACGCCTGGGCATTGCCGTACGGCTGCGCGATGGTCGGCGCAAAGCTCGTGTTTCCGGGCCCGAAGATGGGTGATCCGGAGACGCTGCAGGCGCTGATCGAATCGGAGCAGGTCACGTTCGCTGCCGGTGTGCCGACGGTTTGGCAAGGCCTGATCGCGTACCTCGAGAAGACCGGCAAGAACATCGACAGCTTGACGCGTGTGCTTTCCGGCGGCTCAGCCGTGCCGATCGCCCTGATGAATCAGCTGCGCGAGCGCGGCGTCGAAGTGGTGCACGCGTGGGGTATGACGGAGATGAGTCCGATCGGCACGATCCGGTGTCTGTCGCCAGAAGCCGCGCAGCTGCCGGCCACCGAGCGCGACGCGCTGCGCGCCAAACAAGGCCGCACGGTGTTCGGCGTGGAGTTGAAGATCACGGACGAGGAGGGCAAGGAGTTGCCGCGCGACGGCAAGTCATTCGGCGCGCTCAAAGTTCGCGGCCCGTGGATTGCGTCGAGCTACTACCGGCGCGACGCCGATGCGGCATTCGAAGCCGACGGCTGGTTCAACACCGGCGACGTCGCAACGATTTGCCCGCTCGGCTACATGCAGATCACGGATCGCACCAAGGACGTCATCAAGTCCGGCGGCGAGTGGATCAGCTCGATCGAGCTGGAGAATCTCGCAGTGGCGCATCCGGCCGTGGCGCAGGCCGCCGCGATCGCGATCCGGCATTCCAAGTGGCAGGAGCGTCCGCTGCTGGTCGTGGTACTGAAGGCGGGTGCGTCAGCGACGCGTGAAGAGCTGCTGGAGTTCTTCCTCGGCAAGGTGGCGAAGTGGTGGATTCCTGACGACGTGGTGTTCGTCGACAAGCTGCCGCTCACCGCGACCGGCAAGCTGAGCAAACTGCAGCTTCGTCAACAGTTCGTCGACTACAAACTGCCGACGGATTAGTCCGCCATCACCAGCCTGACCGCGAAAATACCCCACATCACGTACAACACGATCGTGCTCGCGACGAACGTCTGAAAGCGCCGCACGACTTTGTTGTGAGTCAGGTGAATGTACGTGTGCACCGCGCGCAGCACGACGTATCCCCATGCGCATGCCAGCAGCAACAGCGTCGTCAGCTTCGTGATCGCGAGGAAGCCGCACAGCGCATAGAACAGCACCGGTACTTCGAACAGGTTGCGGAAGTGATCGGCGGACTGGACGTTCTGCAGCGTCTCGCCCATCTGCTTCGACGTTGCAACTTGCTGCGGATGAATGCGGCGCGCACGCAGCTCGCCGAGGCGATCCGATCCCACGCGCAGCCAGACGAAGCCCGTGAGAAAAGCGAGCACAGTCGGCGGCAACAGGATGGCGTACTGGAAGGTCACTGGGTCGCCGTCTTGACCGGGATGCCCTTGATGCGGCCACGCCATTCCGCCGGGCCGGTTTCGTGCACCGACTCGCCGCGCGCGTCGACTGCCACCGTCACCGGCATGTCCTTCACTTCGAACTCGTAGATCGCTTCCATGCCGAGGTCGCCGAACGCGACGACCCGGCTCGCGCGGATCGCCTTCGATACGAGATACGCTGCGCCGCCGACGGCCATGAGGTACGCAGCCTTGTACTTGCGGATCGCGGCAATCGCCTCCGCTCCGCGCTCCGCCTTGCCGACCATCGCGATCAAGCCAGTTCGCCCCAGCATCATCTCGGTGAACTTGTCCATGCGCGTCGCAGTCGTCGGTCCCGCCGGTCCGACTGCTTCGCCATGCACGGGGTCGACGGGCCCGACGTAGTAGATGACTCGATTCTTGAAGTCGAGGCCGTCGGGCAACGGCTTGCCCGCTTCGATCAACTGCGCAAGCCGCTTGTGTGCAGCATCTCGGCCCGTGAGCATCTTGCCGGACAGCAGCAGGCGCTCGCCGGGGCGCCACGTCGCGACGTCTTCGCGCGTCAGCGCGTCGAGATTCACGCGACGCGAGTCGGGCGCCGCTTCGTACGTGAGCTTCGGCCACAGTTCCAGATCGGGCGGATCGAGCTGCGCCGGGCCGGAGCCGTCGAGCACGAAATGCACGTGTCGCGTGGCCGCGCAGTTCGGAATGATCGCGACCGGGAGCGACGCCGCGTGCGTCGGATAGTCCTTGATCTTCACATCCAGCACGGTCGTGAGCCCGCCGAGTCCCTGCGCGCCGATGCCCAGCGCGTTCACTTTGTCGAGAATCTCCAGCCGCAACGCTTCGATGCGGTTCTGCGGGCCGCGCGCACGCACTTCATGGATGTCGACGGGCTCGAACAGCGATTGCTTCGCCAGCACCATCGCTTTCTCGGCGGTGCCGCCGATGCCGATCCCGAGCATGCCGGGCGGGCACCAGCCCGCGCCCATCTCCGGCACGGTCTCCAGGATCCAGTCGATGATCGAATCCGACGGATTGAGCATCGTCATGACCGCCTTGTTTTCCGAGCCGCCGCCTTTGGCGGCCACGGCGATCTCGAGCTCCTCGCCGGGCACGACGTCCATGTGAATGACTGCCGGCGTGTTGTCGCGCGTGTTCTTCCGGTCGAACGCCGGGTCGGCGACGATCGAGGCGCGCAGCTTGTTGTCGGGATGGTTGTACGCGCGGCGCACGCCTTCGTTGATCATCTCGGTGAGGCTCAGGCTCGCGTCCCAGCGCACGTTCATGCCGACGCGCACGAACACGGTGACGATGCCGGTGTCCTGGCAGATCGGACGATGGCCCTGCGCGCACATGCGCGAGTTCACGAGAATCTGTTTGATCGCATCCTTCGCTGCAGGGCTCGCTTCGCGCTCGTAGGCCGCAGCCATGGCCTGGATGAAATCGGGCGAGTGGTAATACGAAATGTATTGGAGCGCGTCGGCGACGCTCTGGATCACGTCGTCCTGCCGGATCGTAGTCATGCAGAGTTCGAGGCTGGCGATGAGGCGGGCGGCAAATCTATCACAGCCGCAGCACACACTGCAGATACGCGGCCTCGTCGGGCGGTCGTCCCGCGCGCTGCGCTTCCCACATCGCCTCCGCCAGGCATTCGATGATGCGATGCTCCGCTTCGTGCTCGGAGCCGTGGCGCGCCGCGAGGCTCGCAAATGCCTTGCGTATGCCCGACGGACGATCGGTTGCGAGCTGGTCGCGCACGGCCAGGTGCAGGCCCATGTGCAGGAACGGATTCGCTTGTCCGCCTTCCGGGGTGTAGTCGCGATCGAGCACGTCCGCACCGCGCTCCAGCGCTGCGTGGTATTCCGGATGCAGTGCTATGACGTCTGCGACCTGCGCTTCCAGCGGCTCGATCGGCAGGCCCTCGCGTCGCTTGCGCCAGGCCTCGACGTACACGCGGCGCAGCTCGTCGCGCGACTGGTTGTCGAAAAAGGGCATGGCGCGATTCTATCGCGTCCTGCGAGCCTTCTTGGCAGGCGCCTTCTCCGAGCGCGTCTTCTCCCGGAATTCGCACAGCTCGAGGATCGGGCATTCGGGGCACTTCGGCTTGCGCGCGACGCAGGTGTAGCGGCCGTGCAGGATCAGCCAGTGGTGCGCGTCGTGCAGGTACTCCGGTGGCACGACCTTCAGCAGATGATCCTCGACGTCGCGCACGGTCTCGCCGGGTGCCAGGCCGGTGCGGTTCGCGACGCGGAAGATGTGCGTATCGACCGCGATCGTCGGCTGCCCGAACGCCGTGTTCAGAATCACGTTCGCTGTCTTGCGGCCGACGCCCGGCAACGCTTCGAGCGCCTCACGCGATTGCGGGACCTCGCCGCCGTGCTGCTCCAGCAGGATGCGGCACATCTCGATGACGTTCTTCGCCTTCGAGTTGTACAGGCCGATCGTCTTGATGTACTCGGACAGGCCGCCGACGCCGAGCTTGAAGATCGCCTGCGGCGTGTTGGCGTGCTTGAACAGCGTGCGCGTCGCGAGGTTCACGCCTTTGTCGGTCGCCTGCGCCGAGAGAATCACCGCGACCAGCAACTCGAAGGGTGTCGTGTATTCGAGCTCGGTCGTCGGTTTTGGATTGAGGGCTTTCAGGCGCGCGAAGATCGCGGCGACTTTCTTCTTGTTCATGAGCGACGATGTTGGCCTACCCAGTTGCGGGCGGCGAGCAGCAGTCCGAAGGAAATGAATGCGCCGGGCGGCAGCATCGCGAGCAGGAATCCCATGTCGACGCGGAACACGCTCATTTCCGCCCAGCCGGCCCAAGCTCCGAGGAGACCATCGGCGTCGTGCAGCAACGAGCCTCTGCCGACGAGCTCGCGGGCGATGCCGAGCGGCAGCAGCGTGATGGCGATGCCGGTCGCGATCCGCAGGCTTCCGCCGAATGCTGCGCCGAAGCTTGCGTGGCGCGTTTGCAAATGCTGAACGACGATCAAGTTCGACACGATCAGCGGCACGAACAGCGCAAGCGAGGTTCTTAGCTCGCTGAACCAAGCGCTCAACAGCAGCTCGATGCACGCGACGAGCGCTGCAAGCGTGATCATGCTTCCTGCGAGCGCGGTCTCGTTCGTCAAGTGCGGTCGCAAGACGGCGAGCAATGCAGTTGCCAGCGGCACCACGATCAGCACGACGACGCCGATGCCGAGAGCGTCGACGACGGTGTCGCTCATCGCGAGCAGTGGGCAGACCGCGATGAGCTGCGCCGTGCTGCCGAAGGTATGGGATCTGCGGGCGCTCATTCGGTGGGCTGATCGAAGATCCGTTTACTGTTGCGCTGATAGTACTCGAGCGCGTTGCGCACTGCCTTGACGATCGCACGCGGCGTGATCGTCGCGCCCGTGAACGCGTCGAAATCGCCGCCGTCGCGTCGTACCGTCCAGCGTTGTATCGGCGGCTCGGTGAGCGACCGGCCGCGAAAGCGATCGAGCCAGTGCACGTCGCGCGATTCGAACGCATCGCCGAGCCCCGGGGTTTCCTCGTGGCGGATCACCTGGACGCCAATCAGGCGACCGTCCTGCCCGATTGCCACGAGCAGCTCGATCGGTCCGCGATAGCCATCTGGAGCGATCGGTCGCAGGACCGCGGCCACGGGTGCGCCGGCGCGGCGTGCGCGGTAGATCTTCACCGGCTGCGCCGAACCGAGCAGGTCTGGCGCGGTGACTGCAATGGAATCGGCAAGCAGATCGTTGTCGTGTGTACTCGGCGGAAGCAGTGCGTCGAGACGCTGCCTGATCCACGCTTGCTCGTTGCTGGCGATGCGTTCGCGCGTGAAGCTTGCGACCAGCGCCAACACCGCGGTCAGCACGGCAGCAATGATCGCGAGCGTCAGTGCGGGCTTAACGGGCATGCCCATAAATGCGCGGAATCGTATAGCGATCGATGAGTGGCACGCAGAGATTCATGATGAGCACCGCGAAGGCGACGCCATCGGGATAACCGCCCCACGTACGAATGACGTACGTGAGTACGCCGATGCCAGCGCCATAGATGAGTTTGCCGCGGTCGCTCGTTGCTGCCGAGACCGGATCGGTCGCGATGAAAAAAGCGCCGAGCATGCTCGCGCCGGAGGTCAGGTGGAAAAGCGGCCCGGCGTAGGCGCCGGGGTCGGCCGCCGACATGATGGCAGCGCACGCGAACAGCGCGGTGAGCATCGCGACGGGGATTTGCCAGCGAATGATCCGCAGTGCCAGCAGCCACCCGCCGCCAGCCAGCGTTGCGAGGTTGATCCATTCCCAACCCTTGCCGCCGAACGCGCTGAACAGCGCGTTCGCATGCGCTTCGCCCATCGTCATGCCGAGTGCCAGGTCGGTGCGCAACGCATCGAGGGGCGTCGGCGAGGTAATGGCGTCCCAGGTAAACCGCGCCGGCGGCGTACCGGTGAGTATCGTCGTGAGCGTGTCGACGAACGACAGCGCTGCCGGTTCGACCCCGGCGACATCCGGCGGCAGCCACTGCAGCAGCCGCGCCGGGAACGAAACGAGCAGCACGGCATAGCCGACCATCGCTGGATTGAATGGATTCGCGCCGAGCCCGCCGAACAGATGCTTCGCGAGCAGGATCGCGAACGCGACGCCGCTGACGACGAGCCACCATGGCGCGAGCGGCGGCAAACACAACGCGAGGAGCACGGCCGTGATGATGGCGCTGCCATCGAGCAGGAACGGCGGCAGGGGCTTGCCGCGCAGGCGTAGTGCAGCAGCTTCGGCAGCGAGCGCTGTCACGACACCGAGCACGATCTGAATCAACAAGCCGGGGCCGAAGAACACGACGTGCAGCGCGACCGTGGGGACCAGCGCGTACAGGACTTGCCTCATGACGCGCCCGACGCTGCTCGGGGCGACCACGTGCGGAGCCGGTGCGGTAGCGAATGGCATCGGTGCGGTCACGACGATTTCTTCGCCAGTTCCTGACGTTTTTTGGCGAGCGCCGCGAGTCGCTCGTTCTCGATCCGCTCGAGTCGCGCCGTTCTCGCGTCGAAGCGCACGCGCGCCGCGTCGGCACTGTTGCGCGCGGCGAGCCGCTCCAGCAACGCCGGCTTCATATCACGAAAGCGCTCGGCGAGCGGTATCTGACTGGGGCAAACGTAGTCGCAGCAGCCGCACTCGATGCAGTCCATCAGTCCGTGGGTTTCCAGCTCATCGAGATTGCGACCGAGTGCGTACCAGTGCAGCTGCTGCGGGAGCAGCATCGCTGGGCAGACCTCGGCGCAGTTGCCGCAACGAATGCACGGCATTTCCGCGGCGCGGGGCTGGAGGTCCAAGGCAGAGGCCGCGATGACGCAATTCGTCGCCTTGATCACCGGCATGTCATCGTGCGGTAGCGACTGACCCATCATCGACCCGCCCATGATGAGTCGCGACATCCGCCCGGTGTAGCCGCCGCAGTCGTAGATCAACGCAGCCAGCGGCGTGCCCAGCGGCACCTCGAGATTGCGCTGTTCGAGCACACCATCGCCCGTGATGGTCACGATGCGGTTCGTCAGAGGCTGCCCGTCACGAACCCAGTGGGCGACGGCGGCTGCTGTCCCGACGTTCAGGCATACGGTGTTCACATCGGCTGGCAGGCCACCGGACGGCACTTCGACGTCGAAGATCGCTGTAATGAGCTGTCTCTCACCGCCGGCCGGATAGATGCTGGCCACGCGTCGCAATTGAACCCGCGCGTCGTGTGCGTCGGCGATCGCAGCCCCCAGCGCGCTGGCTGCCTGGGGTGTGTCGTCCTCGATTGCGATGACGCACGTTTGTGCCGCTAGCGCGTGCATCAGAGCTCGCGCGCCGAAGACCACGTCGTGGGCTCGTTCGCGCATCAGAATGTCATCGCAGCTGATGTACGGCTCGCACTCGGCGCCATTGATGAGCAGCCGCACATCGTGCCCCTTGCGAGCGCTGCTCAGCTTCGCGGCCGTCGGAAAGACAGCGCCGCCGAGTCCGACAATTCCGCCACGGCCGATGATCTCGCGCAGCTGCTCCGGCGCGAGTTGCTCGAACGGCTGTCGCGCAGACTCCGCGACGCGCTCATCGCGGCCATCGTTCGCGACGACGATGCTCAGCGAAGGAGCGCCGAGGCGATGCGGCGCAGGCCGAGGCTCGATCGCTGCAACCGTTCCCGAAGCGGGCGAATGCAGCCACGCACTGATTGCGCCGCCGGGCTCCGCGATCGGCTGCCCACGCAGGATTCGCTCACCGGGCTTGACCAGCGGCACTGCCGCCGCGCCCGCGTGTTGATCGAGCGGCATGACGAGCGTCTCGACGGCGCTCGCGGGGCGCAGGGCCTGCTCAGTCGAACGCTCCTTGTGAGCATCGAGCCGCAGTCCGCCGCGCACGCCCGTAGCCATGGTCAAGCCGGCGCCGGCCGCATGATGATGCAGTCGACAGGGCAGGGCGGGATGCACAGCTCACAGCCAGTGCACTGCTCCGCGATGACTGTGTGCATGAAGCGCGATGCCCCGACGATCGCATCGACCGGGCACGCTTGAATGCATTTCAAGCAGCCGATGCACGCCGACTCGTCGATCCATGCGACCAGCGGATGCACAGGCACGCTGCCGAAGCGAGGATCGACTGGCTTCGGCTCGCGACCCAACAGCTTTGCCAGGGCAATGGCCGTGGCATGGCCCCCCGGCGGGCACTGGTTGATATCCGCTTCGCTGTTCGCGAGCGCGGTGGCATACGGACGGCACCCGGAGAACGTGCAGCGCCCGCATTGAGTCTGAGGCAGCAGCGCATCGATCTCGTCGATCAGCCGCTCCTGGTTGTCACTCGAGCGTCGCGTCGCGAGCGCGGCGGCGGCGCCAGCCGCGGCGGCCAATCCAACCATCGTCAGCAGCGCCGGCAGCATGGCTATTCCTGGATCAGGCCGCTGAAGCCCATGAACGCGAGCGCCATGATCCCGGCCGTCACGAGCGCGAGCGGCGCTTCGCGAAAGACAACCGGAATGTCCGCGTGCTGCAGCCTTTCGTACAGCGCGGCGAAGGCGAGCAGCAGTACCGCGAGCGCTAGTGCTGCGCCGATCGAGAGTAGTAAAGCGACGCCGAACGTCGCTGACCGCAGATCCGTAATGAGCGCGATCCCGAGCAGTGCCGTGTTGGTGCTCATCAGCAACGCGAAGCCGGGCTGCTGCGTCACGACCGTACCGCGACGACGCAGAGCAAAATCCAGCAATGGCACGACGATCAACACGACTGCGACGAGCGCCGGTGTCCTCAAATATTCCAGGTGCCACGGCGCGAGCACGAACCGCGCGAGCAGCCAGCTCAGCAGAGCGATGGCGGGAACAGCGATGAGACACACGATCGCGATGACGCGTGCTCCACCGAAGATATCGGTCGGCGCTACGAACGGACGCCACTGCGGCATGTGCGCAAGCACCACTGTCGTGACCAGCACGCTGCTCAACAGAACCATGAGCAGGGAAGACATAGGCTCGCTACTTCACTTTCATCCCCGGCGCCGCGCCTGCATCCGGCGCCAACAGGAAGATGTCTTTGCCGCCCGGGCCCGCCGCGAGCACCATGCCTTCGGACACGCCGAAACGCATCTTGCGCGGCTTGAGATTCGCCAGCACCAGCGTCAGGCGTCCAGGGAGCTGCTCGGGCGCGTATGCGGAACGGATGCCGGCGAACACCGTGCGCTGACCTTCGCCGAGGTCGAGCGTGAGCTTCAGCAGCTTGTCGGCGCCATCCACCACTTCCGCTGCGACGATCTTGGCGATGCGCAGATCGAGCTTCGCGAAGTCTTCGACCGTCACTTCGTCGGTTGCAGTCGCTGCTGCCGGCGTGGTCTCGGCTTTCGCCGCCGCCGGCTCGTCGAGACCGAGCAGCGCATCGAGTTGCTTCGATTCTGCGCGCGTCATCAGATGCTCGTACGAGCCGATCACATGATTCTCGAGCAGCTGTTGCGCGTCCTTCCATTGCAGCGGAGGGATGCGCAGGAACTGCTCGACCGACTCGGCGACCTTCGGCAGAACCGGCTTCAGATAGATCGTCAGCAGGCGGAACACGTTCAGGCTGACCGTGCACACCTCGGCGAGCCGCGCATCGTTCTTCGGATCCTTCGCAAGCTCCCACGGAGCGTTCTGTGCGATGTAGGCGTTCGCTGTGTCAGCGGCTTCCATGATCTCGCGCAGCGCCTTGCCGAACTCTCGCTGCTCGTAATACGTGGCGATGGTCTGCGACGCGGCGCGCAGGTCATCGAGCATGCGGTTGTTGCCGACGCTCCCGAGGCGCCCGCTGAATCGCTTGGTGACGAAGCCGGCAGTGCGGCTCGCGATGTTCACGTACTTGCCGACCAAGTCGCTGTTGACGCGGGCCACGAAGTCGTCGGGATTGAAGTCCATGTCCTCGACGTTCGCGTTGAGCTTGGCCGCGATGTAATAGCGCAGCCACTGCGGGTTCATGCCGAGCTCGAGGTAGCGCAGCGGGCTCAGGCCGGTGCCGCGCGACTTCGACATCTTCAGCATGTTCAGCAGGATGAAACCGTGCACGTAGACGTGATCGGGCACCTTGCGGCCGGCGAACTTCAGCATCGCGGGCCAGAACAGCGTGTGGAAGTAGATGATGTCCTTGCCGATGAAGTGGATCTGTTCCGTATCCGGCGCGGCCAGGAACTCATCGAAGCTGCGCAGCTCCCCCTTGGCGCGCGCCTTGCCGGTGTCGAAGTAGTTCTTGAGCGAGGCGAGATATCCGATCGGCGCGTCCAGCCACACGTAAAAGAATTTGCCGGGCGCGTCCGGAATCGGAATGCCGAAGTAGGGCGCGTCGCGCGAGATGTCCCAGTCGCTCAGCTCTTTGTCGCCCTTGCCGCTGATCCATTCGCGCGCCTTATTGGCGACCGAGGTTTGCAGCCGGCCCGGCGAGTCCAGCCAGCTCTTCATGAATTCGACGCACTTCGGATCCGTCAGCCGGAAGAAGTAGTGGTCCGAGCTCTTGCGCACCGGCGTCAGGCCCGACAGCGTCGAGTAGGGATCGATCAGATCGGTCGGTGCGTAGTGCGAGGCGCAGTTTTCGCACTGGTCGCCGTACTGGTCCTTCGTGTGGCACACCGGGCACTCGCCCTTGATGTACCTGTCCGGCAGGAACATCTGCTTCACCGGGTCGAAGAACTGCTCGACCGGTTTCATGTAAATCAGCCCCGCGGCCTTGAGCTTGCGATAGATGTCGGTGGACAGCTCGAAGTTCTCGGGCGAGTGCGTCGAGTACCAGTGGTCGAAGCTGAGATGAAAGCCGTCAAGATATTGCCGCCGCCCGGCGCCAATCCGGCGGATCAGCTCCTCGGGCGTGATCCCCTCGGCTTCGGCCTTCAGCATGATCGGCGCGCCGTGCGTGTCGTCGGCGCCCACGAAGTGCACGGCGCGGCCCTGCATGCGCTGGAAGCGCACCCAGATGTCGGCCTGGATGTACTCCATGATGTGGCCGATATGGAAAGGTCCGTTCGAGAACGGCAGCGCGGTCGTGACGAACAGCGGACGCAGGGAAGTCATGCCGCGATGATAGCGGCGCTTCCTAGCCGTTGTCTTTCACCGGCTCGAACTTCGCCTTGTTGATGCCTTTCTTGTACGCGTCCTTGCCGGTGATCATGGCCTTGTCGAGCAGTTCCTGGATCGCGCTGTCCATGGTCCGCATGCCGAGTGCGGCGCCGCTCTGGATCGTGTTTTCCAGCTGGTCGAGCTTGCCCTGGCGGATCAGGTTTGCGACCGCCGGCGTGCTCACCATGATTTCCATCGCTGCGACGCGGCCCGGCTTGCCGGCGCGCGGAATGAGCTGCTGCGAGATCACGCCGCGCAGCGACGTCGAAAGCATCGCGCGCACGTGCGGCTGCTTGTCGGCGGGGAACGCGTTGACCATGCGATCCACCGTCGGCGCGGCGCCATTCGTATGCAGCGTGCCCATCACGAGAATGCCCATTTCGGCCGCGGTGACGGCGATGCTCATGGTCTCGTAGTCGCGCAACTCGCCGACCAGGATGACATCGGGATCCTCGCGCAGGGCCGACAGCAGCGCCTCGGAGAACGACGGCGTATGCGTGCCGATCTCGCGCTGGCTGATCAGGCAGTTCTTGCGCGTGTGCACGAACTCGATCGGATCCTCGACCGTCACGATGTGGCCCTTCATGCGCGTGTTCATGTCATCGATCATCGCGGCGAGCGTCGTCGACTTGCCGGAGCCGGTCTTGCCGGTCACCAGGATCAGGCCGTTGTTCACCTTGCAAAGGTTGCGTACTGCGTCCGGCATGTTCAGCTGGTCGAGCGTGAGCGCCTTGGACGGAATGGCGCGGCAAACGCAGCCCAGGCCGTACAGCTGCCGCATCACGTTGACGCGGAAGCGCGAGACGCCGGGGATGATGTAGGCGAAGTCTGCGCCGTGCTTCTCTTCCAGCCGCTGCTGCGCGGCGCGCGGCATGATCTCGCGCAGCGTCTCTTCGACGAATTGCGGCGTGAGGATTTCCTGGCGCAGCGGCGTCAGCTCGCCGTACAGGCGGATGCGCGGCGGGTCGCCCGCGATGAAGTGCAGGTCGGAGCCGTTGCGGGTCAAGACCTCCTTCAGGTATTCGTCGATGCGCCGCGGGACGTACTGGTTCGCGCTCGGGCTGCTGACTTGTTCGGTGCTCATGGTCGGCGGTGCGGCTAGCCCGGCGCGAGGTCGAACTTCGGCAGGACGCTGGTGTCGGTCACGAACTTCGCGAACAGGCGCTTGTCGCTCGCATACACATAGGCGTCGTCGGGATCGATCTCCTTCGCCTGCAGGTTCTGCAGCAGCGCCTGGTCGAGCATCTGCATGCCGAGGTCCTTGCCGGTTTGCAGCTGCGTCGGAATCTGGTGGGTCTGGTCGGTCATGATCAGCTTGCCGATCGCGCGGGTCAGCACCATGATCTCGCAAATTGCCTTGCGACCGCGCTGGTCCGCGGTCTTCACCAGGACCTGCGTGATCACCGCGATGAGGTTCTGCGACAGGAAGCTCTTGGTTTGCTCGCGCTCGTCCGCGGGCAGCGCGTCCACGACGCGGTCGATGGTCTTCACCGCGCCGGTCGTGTGCAGCGTGCCGAGCACGAGATGACCGGTTTCCGCCGCCGTCATCGCCCAGCGGATCGTGTCCGCGTCGCGCAGCTCGCCGACCAGGATCACGTCCGGATCTTCACGCATCGCCGCGCGGACGCCCTCGGAGAAGGAGGGCAGGTGCGTATTCAGCTCGCGCTGGATGATCTGACTCTGTTTGCTCTTGTGCACGAACTCGATCGGGTCTTCGAGACTCACGATGTTCACGCGCCGCGTGGAGTTCAGGTGGTCGATCATGGCGGCGAGCGTGGTCGACTTGCCGGTGCCGGTCGAGCCGGTGACCAGGATCATGCCCTGATGGTAGTCGCACAGCTTCTTGACGATGGGCGGCAGGGCGAGCCGATCGAGCGTGGGCGGATCGGCTGGAATCGCCCGGAACGTCGCGCCGACGCCCGTGTCCTTGCGGAATACGTTGACGCGAAAGCGCCCGCCGTTCGATGACACGTACGAAAAGTCCACGTCGTGGCCTTTGCGCAGGCGCTCCTGGTTCGTCTTGCTGACGATTTCGGTGATGTAGCCTTCCAGCTCCGCCTGGCTCAAGTCGCGGAACTTGATCGGCATCAGATCGCCGTGCATGCGCAGGAGCGGCGGCAGCCCGACGGCGAAGTGGATGTCCGAGCAGCCCTGGTCGGTGCCGAGCTTGAGGAATGCGTCGATACGTGCCATTGCGGTGCGGAGCGTACCGCTACTGGCCGATCTTCTCCAGCGCCAGGCGCAGCTCGTCCATGGTCTGGTGGCGCTTCGCCTTGTCGACCGACATCGCTTGCCCGACCAGATCGGACAGCGGTTTCGGCAGCTGCGGGTTCACGTCGATCGCCGACTTCGCCTTGCCCTGCACGTGCTGGTACATCACCGACATGTGGTCGCCGCGGCTGTACGGCGGCTGCCCGGTGAACATCTCGTACATGATCACGCCGACGCTGTAGATGTCCGCCCGCTGGTCGACTTTCTTGCCGAGGATCTGCTCGGGCGCCATGTACTTCGGCGAGCCGATCACGTAGCCGGTCTTGGTCAGCTGCGTGTCGCCTTCCTTCTGCGCCGCCGCCACGCCGAAGT
>Ga0209382_10004941_pt1 | contig 17488 bp, 17 predicted proteins | sample SoiMetdeltSBSDD5_FD_187599 | JGI IMG/M metagenome (GOLD analysis project Ga0209382, IMG submission 187599) | Bulk soil microbial communities from a Populus tree surrounding site in Tennessee, USA - Soil MetaG P. deltoides SBSDD5 (SPAdes) (version 2) | ecosystem: Environmental > Terrestrial >...
GCACACGGCTTCCTGATGTACAAGATTGCCACGCTGTCGAGCGGCGGCCGGCCGGTGTCAGTGCCGGAGCGCAACTACTGCGCCGACGTGGACGCCATGCTGGAGCGCGTGACGCCGCGCACGAGGATCGTGTTCGTCGCCAATCCCAACAACCCAACCGGCACCTACCTGCCGCACGACGAGGTGCGCCGCCTGCACCGCGGCTTGCCGAGCAGCACGCTGCTGGTGCTCGACGCCGCCTACGGCGAGTACGTGCGCCGCAACGACTACGAGGCCGGCTTCGAGCTGGTGGCGACCACCGGGAACACGGTGATGCTGCGCACCTTCTCCAAGGTCTACGGGCTCGCCGCGCTGCGGCTCGGCTGGGCCTATTGCCCGGCGCCGGTGGCGCAGGTGCTGAACCGCGTGCGCGGGCCGTTCAACGTCAGCGGGCCCGCCATTGCCGCCGGCGTGGCGGCGCTGGCCGATACGGGCCACATCGAGACGGCGGTGGCGCACAACGAGAAATGGCTGCCGTGGGTGACGGCCGAGATCGGCAAGCTGGGCCTCCAGGTGACGCCCTCCATCGGCAACTTCGTCCTGATCCACTTCGCCGGCGAGCAGAAGGCGATCGCCGCCGACGCGCACCTGAAGGGCCGCGGCATCATCCTGCGCCGGGTCGCCGCCTACGGGCTGCCGGGTTGCCTGCGCATGACCATCGGCACGGAGAGCGACAACCGCGCCGTCGTCGCCGCGCTCGCCGACTTCACGGGACGGCCATGACGGCACCGCGGGCAGCGATGTTCGAGCGGGTGGCCCTGATCGGCATCGGGCTGATCGGCTCCTCGCTCAGCCACGCCATGCGCCGCAAGGGGCTCGCGCGCAGCATCGCCGGCCACGCCAGGACGGCTGCGACGCGGGAGACGGCGCGGAGGCTGGGGCTCGCCGATTCCGTGCACGCCACGGCAGCCGAGGCGGTGCGCGAGGCCGATCTCGTCGTCCTGTGCGCGCCCGTCGGCGCCTACGGGCCGCTCGCCCAGGAGATGGCGCCGGCGCTGCGGTCCGGTGCCATCGTGACCGACGTGGGCTCGGTCAAGGGCGCCGTCGTCCGCGACGTGGGCCCGCACGTGCCCGAGGGCGTGCACTTCATCCCCGGCCATCCCATCGCCGGCACCGAGCACTCGGGGCCGGAGTCGGGCTTCGCCGAGCTGTTCGACGGGCGCTGGTGCGTGTTGACGCCGCCCGCGGGCGCCGATCCCGCCGCTGTGGAGACGCTCGCCGCCTTCTGGCGCGCGTGCGGCAGCGAGGTGGAGATCATGGATGCCGAGCATCACGACCTGGTGCTCGCCATCACCAGCCACGTGCCGCATCTCATCGCCTACAACATCGTCAACACCGCGCGGCATCTGGAGCGGGTGACCGACACCGAGGTCATCAAGTTCTCCGCCGGCGGCTTCCGCGACTTCACGCGCATCGCCGCCTCCGACCCCGTGATGTGGCGCGACGTGTTCCTCAACAACAAGGAGGCCGTGCTCGAGATGCTCGGCCGCTTCAGCGAGGACCTCATCGCGCTCCAGCGCGCCATCCGCTTCGGCGAGGGCGAGACCCTGTTGCGGCTGTTCACGGAGGCGCGTGCAACCAGGCGCGGCATCATCGAAGCCGGCCAGGATACCGACGCGCCCGATTTCGGCCGCCTTGGGTCCATGCCGGGAGCCAAGCCGGGATCCATGCCGGCAGGCAGGCCGACGAAGGGACGATGACGTCTCCCGGCCACGACCTGTGGGTGTTCGCCTACGGCTCGCTGATGTGGCGCCCCGCCTTCCCCTTCGAGGAGGCGGTGCATGCGCGCCTCACGGGCTGGCGCCGCTGCTTCTGCATCTACTCGGTGCACCATCGTGGCACGCCGGAGCGGCTCGGCATGGTCCTGGGCCTCGACCGTGGCGGCGTGTGCGAAGGCATCGCCTACCGTGTGGCGGCGCGCGACGCCGCGGCCGTCAGGGCCTATCTGCGCGCCCGCGAGCAGGTGAGCGGCGTCTATCGCGAGGCGTTCCTGCCGGTGGAGCTGGAGCGCCGCCCGCCCAGGCACCCGCCGGAGGAGGCGATGGCCCTCGTCTTCATCGCCGAGCGCGCCCACCCCGCCTACGCCGGACGGCTGCCCCTCGGCCTCCAGGCGCGCCTGATCCGCGGCGGCAAGGGCCTCTCGGGCGCCAACCTCGACTATCTCGTGAGCACCGTGCGGCACCTCATCGACCTCGGCATCCGCGAGCGCGACCTGGAGCGGCTGGTGACGATGGTGGGCCCCCTGGCCTGGCGCCGCGCGGTGGCCCAGAACGTGAGCCCCTACGCCGCCGCCATCGTCCGCGCCGAAGGGCGCCGCCCGCCCCCGGTGCGCCGCCGCACCACCAGGGCGGAGCGCGAGCGCTTCCTGTTCCGCCTGAAGCTCCAAGGCTGAGCCGGGTCACGGCATAGAGGCCGAGCACAGACCTTGTCATTCCGGCGCTTGTCGCCGGAATCCATCTCACCACGAGCTCCGGCGCCCGCGGTTGAATGGATGCCGGGGACAAGCCCCGGCATGACAAGGTTCGAGTTTGTCAGAGGCGGGCGCGCGTCATCACCGGATCGCGCGCGGGAGGGTTGGCCGCAAGGCCTCCATTGCTGCCCTTCCTGCCCCGGCCTATCCATCCGAAGTGGACGGGCCTGGGCAGGCGAGGCCTTGCGACCGCGGGCACACTACGCCGAGCCCATATCATCAGCCGACTGGGCGATTACCCAGGTTGACGCGCCCCGCGGTGCCTGCCTCGCCAGCCTGGGTCTCGTCGGCTACCGGCTGGCCGCGGCGAGGCGGGCGAAGCCGGCCTCCAGGTCCGCCTTCAGGTCCGCCACGTCCTCCAGGCCGATATGCAGCCGCACGGTCTGTCCCTCCGGCTGCCAGGCCGTCGCCGAGCGCGTCCTGGCCGCATCGAAGGGCAGCACGAGGCTCTCGTAGCCGCCCCAGGAGGCGCCGATGCCGAACAGCTCGAGCCCCTCGATCATGGCCGCCAGGGCCGGCTTCGCGCACGGCCTGAGCACGATCGAGAACAGCCCTGAGGCACCCAGGAAGTCGCGCTTCCAGAGCTCGTGCTGCGGATGGCTCGGCAGCGCCGGGTGGATGACGCGCGTAACCTCGGGGCGGCTCTCCAGCCAGCGCGCGATCTCGAGGCCGGAGCGCCAATGCCGCTCGAGCCGCACGTCGATGGTGCGAAAGCCGCGCAGCCCGAGGAACATCTCCTCGGTGCCGGCGCAGATGCCGAGCCCACCGGCCTCGGCAACAAGCGTCTGCGCCAGGGGCTCGGTGACGGTGACCGCGCCGAGCATGGCATCGGCGTGGCCGACGATGTACTTGGTGCCGGCCTGGATCGAGATGTCGGCGCCGTGCGCGAACGGCTTGAAGTAGAGCGGGCTCGCCCAGGTGTTGTCGATCGCCAGCAGGGCGCCGCCGGCGTGCGCGGCCGCGGCGATGGCCGGGATGTCCTGCACCTCGAAGGTCAGCGAGCCCGGGCTCTCGGTATAGACGAGCGTGGTGTTGGGCCGCATGAGCCCTGCGATGCCGGCCCCGAGCGTCGGGTCGTAGTAGGTGGTTCCTACCCCGAAGCGCGCGAGCGGCCCCTCGCACAATCTGCGTGTCGGCTGATAGACGGTGTCCGCAACGAGGATATGGTCGCCCGCCTTCGTGAAGGTCAGGAGCGCGGTGGCGATCGCTGCGGCGCCGGAGGGCGCCAGCCATGTGCGCGCACCGCCTTCGAGGCCGGCGATGGCCGTCTCCAAGGCCTCCGAGGTGGGCGTGCCGCGCCGCCCGTAGGTGTACCGCGCCTGGCGCTTCTCGAAGCTCTCCAGCGTTTTGTAGAGCACGGTCGAGCCGCGATACACGGGCGGATTGACAAAGCCGTGATGGGCAAAGGGGTCCCGCCCTGCCTGCACGACGCCCGTGGCTGGACGGCGCGCGCGTCTCCCGCCCTCGTCGGAACCTGTCATCTCGAAGCATCCTCTCGTTTGCTGGGCCGCGTCTGTCCCAAACACCGTCGAAGGTCAAGTCTTGACCCCCCGGCGGCACACGTCCAATGCTTGCGAGCAGGATCAAGCTGCCGTTGGACCGTGCGGGCAGACTTATCCATCATCGAGGCTAGGGCGGGAATGACCAGGGGAGTGCGCCGGGCGGTGTGGGCCGTGCTGGCGCTTGCAGTGTTTCTTGCCGGAGCGGTCGCGCGCCCGGCTGCCGCCGCCGACACCCTGACGGCGATCCGCGAGCGAGGCCACATCGTGTGCGGCGTCGGCGACGGCCCCACGGGCTATTCGACTGCCACGCCGCAGGGCGTGTGGTCGGGCATCGGCGTCGACTTCTGCCGGGCGCTCGCGGCCGGCGTGATGGGCAGCAAGGACGCCGTCAAGTTCCGCGCCTTGACGACCGAGCGGCAGGTACGCGCCTTGCACGCCGGGGAGGTCGACGTGCTGGCCCGCTATCCGGACACGGCGCCCGGCAAGGAGTCCGCGCAGGGCGTCCGTCTCGCCGGCATCCTGGTGCACGAGGAGCAGGGCTTCATGGTGCGCCGGTCGGACAACCTCACGAGCGCGCTCGAGCTCTCGGGGGCCCGCATCTGCGTGACCAGGGAGACCGGCGCCGGCTTCGGCATCGTTCAGTATTTCACCGGCCTCGGCATGCCGTTCGAGCTGGTTGAGTTCGACGACTGGAAGGAGGCGGTCGCGGGCTATGCCGACGCCAACACCAAGGCCTGCCAGGTCCTCTCCGCCGATCTTCCGGAGCTCGCCCGCGCGCGGCAGGGCTTCGGCGACGCGAGCGAGCATCTCATATTGCCCGAGCTGGTCGCCAAGCTTCCGGTCGGACCGGCGGTGCGCGAGGGCGACGACGAGTGGTTCAGCGTCGTGCGCTGGACGCTCTATGCGCTGATCGCCGCGGAGGAGCTCGGCATCACCTCTGCCAGCGTCGACCTCGCGAAGGGCTCGAGCAACGCCGCCGTGCGCCGCTTCCTCGGCATCGACATGGACCTCGGCAAGCGCCTGGGGCTCAAGGCCGATTGGACGCAGCGGGTGGTCCGGCAGGTGGGCAACTACGGCGAGCTGTTCGAGCGCCACCTCGGGCAGAGATCGCCTCTGAAGCTCGACCGCCGCCTCAACAATCTCTCGATCCACGGCGGCCTGCACTACGCCCCCTCGTTCCGCTGATATCTTCACCCGTCCGAAAGCCGAGCCCCGGCCTCGAGCCCGGGCGAGGCTATCAGGGACCTCGTCGAACGAGTCGGAGTCTTACTTCACGAGGTCCCGGCTCGGAGCGCCGCTCGCCTTCGGCTCGCATCGCTCCGTCCGGGATGACGGGTGGAAGGGTACGCTCGACGGTATGAGAGGGCCGCTGCGGCCCGTCAGCGTATCGTCAGGGCATCACGACCTCGACCAGCCTGCTCTCGCCCGCCTTCACCGTGAAATCGCGCCGGTAGAGGCGGCCGGCGTGCCTGGCGCTCACTGTGTACGTCCCCGGTGCCAGGAAATGCGTGGGAAGCGCGCCGCTGCTCTCCTTGACCATCTCGCCCTGGCGCAACGCCACGCTCCACTGCGTGTCCGCGATCGCATCGCCCCCGCCTCGGGTGACCAGCTTGAACCTCACCTCCGCGGCGGGGTGGACGACCTTGACCTCCGACAGCCTCCCGGCCTCCACCCACACATCGGCGCGCGCGGTGGCATTGGCATCGCCGTAGGTGCTCAAGATGCTGTAGACGCCAGCGTTGAGCCGCAGCACCACGCCGGCCTTGGCGCCTATGACCACTTTGGTGCGCTGCCCGTGCTCGTCGCGCTCGTCGGACTCCACGTCGAAGGCAACGAGCTTCAGGTTGGCACCCTCGCCGTTGGCTAGCACCGGGACGATGCGCAGGCCGCCGGCGTTGAGCACGAAGTGCGCCTTGTCGACCCGGTCGGCGACGACCGTGATCTTGCGCGTCAGGTTCGCGCGCCCGAGTGCGACGTTGATCCAGTAGGTGCCGGGGTCCAGCCGCAGCGTCGGGCTGGCCTCCTTGTGGGTCGAGACCAGGAGGCTCTTGCCGCCCCCGCCGGCCGCCGCCTTGTCGCGAAACACGCGCCACACCAGCCCCTGCAGGATGGGCTGGCTGCCATCCGTGAGAGAGACGCTCACGGTCACCTGGCCCTGGCCGCCCAGCTTGAGCACGCGCGGCACCACCGTCGTGTTGTCCGCGGGCGGCGACGCCGGCGGCGGCGTCTGCGCGACAACCGGCAGCCGGGCCAGGGCAGCGGCCAGGACGCCGGCGGCAAGGAGGAACGGGAGGCGGCGTGGCATGGAGTCCTTTCGTTGCAGTGCAGGATCGGACCGAGGCGGCCGCTCCGGCCGTGGCGGTTGGAACGGCGCGCCGTGCGCTCAATCCCCGGCGATCTCGACGAGCTTGCTCTCTCCCCCGCGCAAGTCGAGCGTGCGCTCCTCGCGCTTGCCGTGCGTCGTCATGGTGACGAGATAGCGCCCGGCCTGCAGGGCCGCAACGGTCTCGGTCTCACTGCTGGTCCACACGATGGGCCCGGCCTCCTCGCGCACCTCCCACGCAACTTCCGCCCCGGCCGGGCCCGCATGCCGCAACTTCAGGGCTGCGATGCGATGCTCGAGCGGGAGCTGCAGGGTCTGGCCGGCCGCGAGGTCGATGTCGCGCACCGTGCGCGCGTTGGTGAGGCCATAGCGGCCCTCGACGCGATAGCGTCCGCTGGGCAGGACGAGGACCGGCGACGGGCGGCTGGTGGTAATCTCCTCCTGCGTGGGATCGTCCAGCCGTTTCACGGTGTAGGAGACCGGCTCGCTGGCTCCAGGGGGAGCGACGACGATGCTCCCCAGGCTGAGGCGCCCGGCGGGCGCGAACAGCGTGCGCTTGACGGTGTCGCCCGAGCCCAGCTCCAGACGCTGGTGCGCCTCCACGCCGCCCTGGCGCGCAATGACATAGTAGACTCCGGGCGGAAGGACCAGCTCCGCCTGCCGGGCCGCCGAGCGCGCCACCTCGCGCCGGCCGCGCGGAGGGTCGTCCTCCATGACGATGAAGAGCGGCGTCTCGAGGGCCGCGATGCCGTCGCGCGCGCCTGCCGTCAGCTGCAGCCGTCCGGCGTTGAGCGGAATGTCGACGGTGGTCTGCTCGCCCGCCTTGATGTCGAGCACCTGGGGCTCCGAGCGGACGAGGCCGAGATCGGCCAGCACCCAGTAGCGGCCCGCCTGCAGCAGGGGGGCCGCCTCGCCCGCCTTGAATACGGCAAGCGGTGCGCCGTCTGCCCCTTTGCCGGCGCCGATGGTGAAGACGGCATCGGGGAGCGGCTCACCCGTCGTCTGCGCCACCGCCCGCACCCGCGCCGTCCCCGCTTCGAGCCGCAGGGAGACGGACGAGGGCCGGTTCTCGCGCACGGTCACGACCTCACGCGCGGATACCAGGCCGCTGGTGACCTCCACGACATAGCGCCCCGGAGCGATGGGGACCACAGCAGTGGCGCTCCACGCATCGAACAGGACGGTCTTGGGCTGGTCCTCGGCAGCCACGGTCCAGTAGAGCGGGAGGCTCAGAGGCTCGTTGTTGGGCGGCAGCACGGCGCGCAGGTGCAGGGCCGGCGGGCCGGTGGCGGGGATCGGGGCCGGCGGCACGATCGTCGTCGAGAAGCCCGCCACCGCCAGCTGGTTGCTGGCAAGCCGCAAGGCCTCGCCGATGACACCGGGCAGCTCATCGGCCTTCTGCACGTTGAAATGCCGCCCGCCGGTCGCCTTCGCCAGGCACGCCATTTTGGCGAGGTCGCCGGGTGCGACGCCGATGCTGACGACATGCGTGACGATGCCCGCAGAGCCGAGCTCGGAGGCGGCCGTGCAGACGTCCACCTGGCAGTTGTCGTCGCCGTCGTGGATCAGCACCAGGCTGCGCGGCCCCGAGCCTTGCGGCAGCCGCTTGGCCGCCTCACGCAGGGCCAGCGTCAGCGGCCCCTTGCCACCGCGCGGCTGGATCTGAGCGAGCCGCGTCATGATGGGCTCGACATCGACCGGCTCCGGCTCGCGCAGGACCTCCACGTCGGTGCAGCCGCGCCGGCGGTGGCCGAAGGCCGCGAGGCCGATCCGGCTCTGCGTTCCGAGCTTCATGAGCGACGCGCGCAGCGCGTCGCGCACCAGGCCGATCTTGTTGCTCTGCTTGCCGCCGCCCTCCAGCTGGCCCGCCATCGACCCGGAGCCGTCGACGACCACGACGAGCGAGGCCGGCTCGGCCGCGGGCGCAACCGTCGGGGCCGCTGAAACGCCCAGGAACGCGGCGGTCACGGCAACCCCGAAGCAGCGGTACAACTTCTGCATTGCTGGAGCCCGTCGGTCATGCGCACGCGGGGTTTGCATTCTAGCCCCGGCGGGCCTCATATAGCGAGGACGAAAGTTAGGACCAAATTGAGCGCAACTTCCATGCGGAAGGAAGCATTGGAGCTGCTGCTGACGCGCAGGTCGGCAAAGGCAGCGATGCTCGGCGAGCCGGGGCCCGACGCGGCTCACCTTACGACGATTCTCACGGCCGCCACACGGGTGCCGGATCACAAGAAGCTGGCACCCTGGCGCTTCATCGTGTTCGCAGGCGAGGCGCGCGCGGCCTTCGGCAGGGTGCTCATGGAGGCCTGCGCAGCGGAGGAACGGGAGCCACCCACGGCGACGCGCCTCGAGACCGAGCGCACCCGCCTGCTGCGGGCGCCGACCGTGGTGGCCGTGATCTCGCGCGTGACGCCCCATCCGGCGGCTCCCGAGTGGGAGCAGGTCCTGTCCTGCGGCGCCGTGTGCCAGAACCTGACGCTGGCAGCCAACGCTCTCGGCTACGACACCTGCTGGCTCACGGAGTGGTACTCATACAGCCCCGGCGTACGGGCGGCCCTCGATCTGGCGGAGAACGAGAAGCTGGCGGGCTTCATCTACATCGGCACCGCCAGGGAGCGCCAGCCCGACCGCGAGCGCCCCGACCTCTCCACCATCCTCACCCGCTGGCAGACCTGAGCCCGGCGCAGGCAGGACACGGGTTGTGTCGGCTTCCGGCCTCGCGTTGCTGCCGCAAGTGCCGACATCCCGGCAAGGCCGCCGGGCGAGTGGCCGGGGAGGCCCGGCAGGGGTCACGCCAGGATGCCGTTTGCGGGACGCCGCGGAGGGGCCCTGGGTCTCGATCGGCCAGCCGGCAAGGGGGGGGACGCCCCGGAGCAAGTGTGGCCCTCCTGGGCCACGCCAGACGCCGGGAGAGCCGTCCCGATGTGGGACAGGGTCGGAGCCAGCGCCCGCGGCGCCGACCCCATACCGCGACCTGTCGGGTTGCACCACCCACCGGCCGTGGAGGCGGCTCATGAAGCTCGCTCCATTGCTGCGCCAACATGGCGCCATGGCGCCCTCGTATTCGAGCCCATCGGGAGGTGTCCGCATGAGCATGATATATTGGGTGCGTGGCCTCTCCACGGCGCAGATCGGCGCGCTGCGTGCGGCGCCTGCGCTCGCCGGCGACCTCGTCATCGTGACCCTGAACGAGGGATTCGCGGTGCGCTTCGCGGAAGCGGCGAGGCGCATGCCGGAGGATCAGAGGAGGCAGTTCGAGGCCGCAACCAAGTCGGCGCGGAGCGCTCCCGGTGTCAGAGAGGCCGGCGAGCGGCTTGCCCATCTCGGCCCCCTCGAGCAGCCTCTCAGCCTCGAGAAGTCCTGGCACATGCTCCATTACCTTGTCACGGGGCAGCTCGGTCCCGCGGGCGGACCTGGTGATCTGCTGCTGACCGGCGAGGAATTGGGTGAGGATGTCGGCTATGGTCGCCCTCGCCTGCATCGCGCGACGGCGACGCGAGAGTTCAGCCAGTTCCTCACGACACTGGACGCAGCCCGTCTTCAAGCGCGCGTCGATATCGGGGAAATGCGGCGGCTCCAGGTTTACGCGATACCAGAAGGGCCGGGGTCCGACGCCGAACTCGAGAATGTACTACGCGACAATGTTGGTGCCTATTTTCCCCGCCTTCGAGACTACGTTGCCACGATGTCCGACAAGGGCAACGGTCTGCTCACCTGGATCTCTTGATCTCGGACTATCCGGCACTGGCTACGCTTCAGCGAGCAGCTCCGCGACGGCCAGCTCGATCCCCGGCGGCGACAGCGTCAGGGTGCCCTCGTGCACGAGCGACCGCGAGATCGTCCCGTCCGGCTGGCGGCGGTGGTGGATCGCGGGCGGCCCTTCGGGATTGACAATCAGGTAGTGGTGCACGCTCGGCAGGCTGAAATAGCCGTCGAGCTTCACCGTGTCGTCGAACTTGCGCGTCGAGGGCGAGGCGATCTCGACCAGGATGACCGGGTTGGGCACCTCCAGGGCGCTTCTGGGCAGCTTGGTGCCGCAATAAGCCAGGGCATCGGGACCGTACATGACATGACGCGAGATGCGGACGCCTGCACCGTCGCCGAGGACGTGGCAGGAGGTTAAACCCGCTTTCCGCACCGCATGCACCAGGGCGAAGTACACAGCGTACTTGACCTCGACATGACCCATCTGTTCCTGAGGCATGCGACAGGGCACCCCGTTGTGGAGCTCCCAGTGGCCCTCTTGCCCCTCGGCCCAGGCCAGGAACTCGTCGACCGTCATCTTTCGCTGTGCCAGTGTGCTCATGGTTGCCTCATAGCACGTGCACATCGCTTTGCCAACGCAGCAACCTCTACTCTTCCCGATCCGCGTCGAACCGCTCAGCGTCGAGCCCCAGGAGGTCCCAGGTCTTGCGCATGTGCTCCGGCAGGGGGGCCGTCACGTCGATCCTGGGCTCGCCCGCAACGGGGTGCGGGATCACGAGGCGGCGGGCGTGCAGGTGCAGCTTCCTCTCGATGCCGCTGTCGGCCAGCGCGCCATCGCCGCCGTACTTGTTGTCGCCGACAATGGGGTGGCCGATCAGCGCCATGTGGGCGCGCAGCTGGTGCTGGCGCCCCGTCACCGGCTTGAGCGACACCCACGCCGCTTTGTGCGAGACACGATCGATCACGGAATAATGCGTGGTGGCGTGCATGGCCTTGTCCTGCTCGCCCGGCTCGGCCTTGCGCACGCGGTCCTCGCCTTCGGGCCCCGGTGCCTTCACCAGCGCCGCCTCGATCCTGGCCTGGGGCGGCTTGGGCACGCCGGCCACCAGCGCCCAGTAGGTCTTGGCGGCGGAGCGGGTCTGGAAGATGCGCCCGAGCCGCGCCGCCGCATCGCGGTGCTTGGCGACGAGCAGCACGCCGGTGGTGTCGCGGTCGAGTCGGTGTACCAGCCGCGGCCGGCCGCCGAAGCGGTCGGCCATGCCGGCGAGCAGCCCATCGATGTGGCGCCTGGTTCCGGTGCCGCCCTGCACGGCGATGCCGTAGGGCTTGTTCAGCACCATCACGTGGTCGTCCTCGCAGAGGATCAGCCGCTCGATGAAGTCGCGGTCGGCCTTGGAGAGCCCGAGGGGCGGCGTCAGCGAGGGCTTCTGCTTCGGCGGCTGGCGCACGACGGCCGGCACGCGCACCTGCTGTCCCGGCTCGAGCCGCGCGTTGGCGGTGACGCGCTTGGAATCCACCCGCACCTGGCCCGAGCGCAGGAGCTTCTGCAGGTAGGTGTAGCCCACGTCCGGGAAGTGCACGCGGAACCAGCGGTCGAGCCGCAGGCTCGCCTCGTCGCGGGCAACCTCGATGGTCTCGACCGGTGCGTTCACGCTGATCTCGCTTTCAGCCGTCGCGAGATATAGCCCGCTTGACCGCGGGAGCAAGCCTCTCGCACACTGGGGGCCGGTGCGATGGGGATGGAGTCCCCCGACAACCGCCGCAAGGCTGATGGCTCCTGCTGCGAACGGCCTCGGACCGAGGCAGCGGCAGGATTCCCCCCAAGGAACCCGCCGCGGAGGCGGGTTTTTCATTGCAAGGGCAACGGGGGGCGAAAGAACGCACGATGACGTACTTCTGGATTGGGGTGGGCAGTGCCCTGGGCGGCATGTTCCGCTACTGGTGCTCGGACGTCGCCGCGCGCCTCATCGGCGAGACGTTTCCCTGGGGCACGCTGATCGTCAACGTGTCGGGCTCGCTCGTGATCGGCTTCTTCTTCACGTTCACCGGCCCCGACGGGCGCGTGCTCGTGAGCTCCGACGTGCGTCAGCTCGTGATGGTCGGCCTGTGCGGCGGCTACACCACGTTCTCCTCGTTCAGCCTGCAGACCCTGAACCTCATCCGCGACGGCCAGCTCCTCTACGCCGGCGCCAACATCGTCGCCTCGGTGCTGCTGTGCATGCTGGCCGTTTGGCTCGGCCACGTCGCCGCGGCCCAGATCAATCATCTCTAGGGAGGCATCCCATGCACCTGCCCCAAGAGGCCATGCTGCTCCGGATCTTCATCGGCGAGAACGACCGGCACGGGCCGAGGCCGCTCTACGAGGCGATCGTGCTCGCCGCGCGCGAGCGGGGCCTGGCCGGCGCCACCGTGATCCGCGGCCCGATGGGCTACGGCGCCTCGAGCCGGCTGCACACGGCGAAGATCCTGCGGCTGTCGGAGGACCTGCCGCTCGTCATCGAGATCGTGGACAGCGAGGAGAGGATCAGGGGGTTTCTTCCCGTCCTCGAAACCATGATGACAGCGAGCGGCCTCGTCACGCTGGAGAAGGTGCAGGTGATCCGCTACGGCACCGAGACGGGCGGGCGTTGAGCCGCGACCGGCGTGAGACATTTCAACGCGCGCACTGTTCATGGCCTGGCCCGCGTGCCACTTGCCTGTTGGCCTGGACCACCGGTCGTTGCGGTCGCCCCGGCAGGCGCCAGAGGGGATGTCGGCCATGCCCATCGAGCCCGGTGAAGCGCGTCCGCGCCGCGACGTGAAGCGCGCGCTCCTCGACGGCCTCCTGCGGCGCTGCCCGGCCTGCAGCGCCGCTCCGCTGTTCGGGCGCTATCTCAAGGTGCGGGAGACGTGTCCGGGATGCAGCGAGGTCCTCCATCACCACCGCGCCGACGACGCGCCCGCCTACTTTACCATCCTGATCGTCGGCCACGTGATCGTGGGGGCAGTGCTGCCGGTCGAGCGGGCGTTCTCGCCACCGCTCTGGCTGCATGCCGTGCTGTGGGGGCCACTCACGCTCTGGCTGACCCTCGCCCTCCTCCCCCGCATCAAGGGCTGCATCGTAGGCCTGCAGTGGGCGCTCTACATGCACGGCTTCGGGGCGCAGGGGCAGGAGCCGCTGCAGCCCTCCGCGCCCGTGGAGCCGGCGGCGAGCGCGCATCGCCACAATACGAGCTGACGCCCTATTGCCCCCACGCCGGCGCGAACATCTCCGCGACCTCGAGCTCGATGCCCGGCGGCGACAGCGTGAGGGTGCCCTCGTGCACGATCGACCTCAGGATCGGGCCTTCCGCCTGGCGGCGGTGGTGGATGACAGGCGGGCCCTGTGGATCGACGATCAAGTAGTGGTGTACGCTCGGCAGACTGAAATAGCCGTCGAGCTTCACCGTGTCGTCGAACTTGCGCGTCGAGGGCGAGGCCACCTCGACCAGGATGACCGGATTGGGTACCTCGATGGCGTCGTCCGGCAGCTCCGGCCCGGAATAGACGAGAGCGTCAGGGATATGCATGACGTGTCGCGAGATGCGCACACCCACTCCGTCGGGCAGCAGATGGCACTGTACGCCCGCCTTGCGGATCGCCTTCAGCAAAGCCATGTGCGCCGCCAGCTTGACCTTGGCATGGCGAGTCCTCTCCGGAGACATGGCGTAAGGCACCCCGTTGTAGAGCTCCCAACGACCCTCCCGTCCCTCGGCCCAGGCCAGGAATTCGTCGACCGTCATCTTGCGCTGCGCATGTGTGCTCATGGAGCACTCCTACCACGTACACATCGCTTCTGCAAACGACGGGCCGCCCTAGCCGGCTTGGCGCAATACGGGGGTGCTGGGCCTGCGCCCCGATACCGCCGGGGCTCCACCCGACCTACTTCAGCGGCGAATGCGGAGCGGGCAGCATGATGGTGGCGTGCATCTCGTCGAGCAGGCCCGCGGACTCCTTGAGGAAGGCCTGCCACGCCGGGTCCTTGCCGACCTCGGCGCGCACCTGGGCGCGGTGGTTCAGGTCCTTGTAGGCCCAGATGTGACAGGTCTCGTTGGGCTGTCCGGCCTCGGTGATCCACAGGCCCACGGGCTTGGAGTATTTCTCCCGCACCGGCATGATCTTCTCGAACAGCTCCACCCACTGGCGCACCGCGCCCGGCCTGGCGCGGTAGTTGCGGAGCTCGTAGAGGTTGGGCGTGCTTGCCGGCGCCAGCGGTCCGATCACGGGGTTGAGGAGCCTGATGTCCTGGCGGATGAGATGCGGCCGGATGAGAGGCGTGTACTCGGTGGTCCAGCGCGGGTTCTTGTACAGCTCGGCCCTCAGCCTGGTGCGCTCGTTGAGGTCGGCGTAGGTCCACAGGTGGATGACCTGGTTCAGCGGCCCGATCTCGGTCGACCAGTATCCCTCGAGCTTGCCGTAGTCGTCCTTGCGGATGGCGCGCGACACCGTAGACGAGTTCCTGATTACCTCCGGCAGCGTGCCCGGCCTGAGCGTGTAGGTTCTGAGCTCGTGGATCATGGCATCTCCTCCTGCTTCCGGGGCCGGGCGCCTGTGGCGCGCGAATGGGCGTCACTGTAGTCCGTGGCGTCGTGGACGCGCAAACCGGGAGTAAGGCAGTAAGAGCAGCAGCCCGGGAGTCGGATTGGCCGAAAGGTGGCACACTGCCCTACTGCGCTACTGCCCTACTGCCCTGCCTTATCGCCCGCTGTCCGCGTGCCGCTTAAGAGGTATAAGAGACGCAACGCCAATCCCGGGGAGGGCCCATGATCACCAGCCGCGACCGCATCCTCACGACGCACGTCGGCAGCCTGCCGCGCAACGAGGTGTTGTCGGACCTCCTCGTCAGGCGCGAGGCCGGCGAGGCCTACGACAAGGCTCAATTCGCCGCGGAGATGGACAAGGCGGTCGCTTATGTGGTGCAGCGCCAGAAGGCCGCCGGCATCGATGTCGGCAACGACGGCGAGCAGCAGCGCGTCGGGTTCCAGACCTACGTGCCCGCGCGCATGTCGGGCTTCGCCGGCGAATCCAAGCGCCGGCGCGGACGCGAGTTCGAGGAGTTCCCCGAGCTGGTGAGCTATCTGCTGCGCCGCTTCCCGCACACCAGCAAGCAGCAGAACGCGCCGGAGTGCCAGGGTGAGCTGCGCTACCTCGACATTGCGCCGCTGGAGGGCGAGATCGCCCGTTTCACGCGCATCGCCGCCGGCGCCTTCGCCGAGAGCTTCATGACGGCGCCGTCGCCGGGCATCATCTCATCCACCATGCTCAATGCGCACTACGCCTCGCACGAGGCCTATCTCGCCGCCATCGCGCGCGAGATGAAGAACGAGTATCAGGCGATCCACCGCGCCGGCCTCATCCTGCAGATCGATGCGCCCGATCTCGCCATGGACCGCGTCATGATGTTCCGCGATCTCTCGGACACCGAGTTCGTCGAGGCCTGCGAGCGCGGCGTGGCGGCGATCAACGCCGGCATCGAGGGCATCCCCCGCGACCGGGTACGGCTCCACATCTGCTACGGCAACTGGGAGGGCCCGCACATCCACGACATCGCGCTCGAGAAGATCCTGCCCGCGCTCTACCAGGCGAAGGTGGGCGCGCTGTCGATCGAGTTCTCCAACCCGCGCCACGCGCACGAGCATGCGGCACTGAAGGCGCACCCGCTGCCCGAGGACATGGTCCTGATCCCCGGCGTGATCGAGACCACCAGCAACTTCGTGGAGCACCCCGAGGTGGTGGCGCGGCGCATCGAGGACGCGGTGGCGGCAGTGGGCGACCGCGAGCGGGTGATCGCCTCGACCGACTGCGGCTTCGGCACCTTCACCAACCGCGAGTGGGTGATCGAGCCGGCAGTCTGGCTCAAACTCGACGCGCTGCGCGAAGGCGCCGACATCGCCTCGGCCCGCCTGTGGGGCAGGGGCCAGACCGGCAGCGCCTGACCCCCGGCTCGAGGAGGCCTGCGCGCTCGCGGCCGAGGCCGTGGAGTCCGTGCGACGTCGCCCGCGCGGCCGGGACGGCTACATCGCCCGCTTCACGCGGTCCACGATGCGCTCCACGCTGGGGATGGCGGCGTCCTCGAGCACGTCGGCGGCGGGGAGCGGGATGTGCGGCGTGGTGATGCGCACGGGCGGGCCGTCGAGGTCGTAGAAGGCCTCGTCGGCGACGATGGAGACCAGCTCCGCCCCCCAGCCGCACAGGCGCGGGTTCTCCTCCACCGTGAACAGGCGGTGCGTGCGCGCCACCGAGGAGAGGATGGTGCGGGTGTCGAGCGGCACCAGCGAGCGCACGTCGATCACCTCGCAGTCGATGCCGTGCTCCGCCGCGAGCCGGTCCGCCGCCGCAACGGCGCGCGGCACCATCGCCGCCAGCGCCAGGACGGTGGCATCGCGGCCGGGGCGCACGATGGCGGCGCTGCCCAGCGTATCGACGATCTCGCCGTCCGGCACCTCGCCCTTCACCGGGTAGAGCGCCTTGTGCTCGAAGAAGATCACCGGGTCCGGATCGCGCACCGCTGCCGCCAGCAGGCCCACCACGTCGCGCGGGTTGGAGGGCGCCACCACCTTGAGGCCGGGGATCATCATCGCCCAGTTCTCCACGCTCTGGCTGTGCTGGGCGCCGAAGCGCACGCCGCCGCCGTTGCCGGTGCGCACCACCAGCGGGCACTTGAGCTGCCCGTTCGACATGTAGCGGCTCTTGGGGAACTCGTTGGCGACGAAGTCGAAGCACACCGCGAGGAAGTCGGAGAACATGATCTCGGCGATGGGCTTGAGGCCGGTCATAGCCGCCCCCATGGCGGCGCCGAGGATCGCCTGCTCGGAGATCGGCGTGTCGCGCACGCGCTTCGGCCCGAACTGCTCGAGCAGGCCCACGGTGCTCTTGAACACGCCGCCGGCCTTGGCCACGTCCTCGCCGAGGAAGACGACGTCGGGGTCGCGCGCCATCTCCTGGGCGATGCCGCGGGCCACCGCCTCGCGATAGGTCAGCTCAGCCATGCTCGGTCTCCCTTGTCATGCCGGGGCTTGTCGCCGGCATCCTGCCAACCGTGAGCGTCGGAGCAAGAGGCGAGCTGGATTCCGGCGACGAGCGTCGGCATGACACCGTGCGATACGGCGCCAACCGGGCGCAGCGGTATGTCAGTTGCGCCATGCCCAGCCTCCGTCGGCGTACACGTCGGTGGCCATGATGTCCTGGGGCGGCGGCGGCGCGGCCTTGCACCTCTCGGTGGCCTCGTCGACCCGGCGCTTCACGCCGGCCTCGATGCCGGCGATCACGTCCTCCCGGATGCCGAACTGCGCGAGGCGCGCACGGTAGATCTTCAAGGGGCAGCGCTCCTTCCAGCGCTCCAACTCGCCCTTGGGGCGGTAGGTGGCGGGGTCGGCGCGCGAGTGCCCGCTGAAGCGGTAGGTCTTGCACTCGATCAGCGACGGCCCG
>Ga0209382_10004942_pt1 | contig 17488 bp, 12 predicted proteins | sample SoiMetdeltSBSDD5_FD_187599 | JGI IMG/M metagenome (GOLD analysis project Ga0209382, IMG submission 187599) | Bulk soil microbial communities from a Populus tree surrounding site in Tennessee, USA - Soil MetaG P. deltoides SBSDD5 (SPAdes) (version 2) | ecosystem: Environmental > Terrestrial >...
GGATGCTCGGCGACCCCCCCGCGGACGATCCCTACTTCATGCTCATGCGGCGTTCGTTCTACGAGCCGCGCAGCCCGCACCTCATCGTGCTGCTCAAGGACTGGATCTACATGTCGGAGCGGCCGGGCGGGACCGGGCACGGCACACCCTACGACCACGATCGCCACGTCCCCGTCGTGTTCCTGGGTGCTTCCGTCAAGCCCGGCACCTATGCCGCGGCCTGCGGGCCCGAGGACATCGCTCCCAGCCTGGCCGCGCTCCTTCACCTCGACTACCCGCTGCAGGACGCGGACCGCGTGCTCACCGAGATGATGCGGGTGGAGTGAGCGCGGTGGCGACGAGCGGAGATCGACGCGCGTGATCGCCGCCCTCCTCGTCGCGTCCCTCGCTTCCCCTGCCCCCGACCCGCGCGCGGCCCGCACGCTGGCCGAGGTGGAGGAGGCCCAGGCCCAGGTCGTCACCGTCCGCCGTCCGGAGGGGACCACGACGGCGCGCGGTTCCGCGTTCTTCGTCGATCCCTACGGGCATCTCGTCACTTGCGCCCACGTCCTCGACCACCTGCCAAAGGACGAGGCCCCGCGCCTGCGCTTCCGGGACGGCCGCGAACGGCGGTTTTCCGTCGTCACCGTGGACCGCGAGACGGACCTGGCCGTGCTGCTCTCCGATCCGCCCGCGCACTTCCTGACTCTGGCCGAGGACGCGATGCCCAGCATCGGTCAGGCTGTGCTCCTCGGAGGTTTCGCGGCGCGCCCGTCCGATCTGGAGACGGCGCGGCGATTGACACCGGGGACGGTGGTGTCACGCGAGCGTCGTTGGGCGACCGGGGTGCGCCGCACGGTGGGGAGCCGGCGCCGCATCGTCACGGTCAAGGTCGATCCCATCGCGGACGCGGGCCAGAGCGGAGGCCCGCTCCTCGCGGAAGGGACGTTCGAAGCCCTCGGCGTCCTGCGCGCCAACCTCGAGAGCGCGACCGGAGGGCTGGGTGGCACTCCGCGGAAGGGCTACAGCGCGGTCATCCCGCTCCTGTACCTGCGGCCCCTGCTGGAGCCGAAGGACTAGCCCTTCTTGAAGAGGGAGTCGAACGCGGAGCGCGCGCGGGCCTGATCCGTCTGTGACCCCCCGAAGCCGGGGCGGCCGATGGCCGACGTCTCCAGGTACTCGAAGAACTCGCAGAAGTTCGCCTTGGATTTCTCCGGGCACCACTCGGCCTGCGGCTCGCGGCACTGGTTGTTGAACCCGGGGTCGAAGAAGCGGCAGTTCTGACAGCACTTCAGGTCGGAGAAGCAGTAGGGGCAGGAGGAGGTCCGCTCGACGGGGGCGGCCAGGGTGAGCTCGCGGCTGCAGTGGTGACAGATCTTCATGCGCCTCCTTCCGCGGGCTGCGCGACCTCACCGGCCGCGCGCCGCGCGCGCATCGCGAGGACGCCCGGCAGCAGGGCCAGGGCGAGCAGCAGGTAGAGCAGCGCGTCCGCCCAGTAGATGGCCTTGAAGTGCACGCGCGTGAGCAGGCCGGCGATCGAGGGCGAGATGGCGCCTCCGAAGAGGGCGGCGCCCGAGAAGAAGCCGAAGGCGGTCGTGCGCCGGTGGGTGGGGACCATCAGGCCGCCGATCGTATAGCACAGGGTGAGCGAACCCCCCGCGGCCAGCCCGAGCAGGACGGCCAGGCCGAGGAACGACGGGAAACGCGCCACCAGCCCCATGGGCAGCACGATGGCCGCGCCCGCCACCAGCGTGGCCACGAGCAGGGCGCGCGGCTCCCTCCGTCGCGTCGCCCGCCCGAGGAAGGTGGCCGAGATCGCGGCGCACACCGAATAGGCGGAGATGAGGATCCCCGTGGAGAGGGCGAGGCTCGAGGCCGGCACCGCCATCCGCTGCAGATGCAGGGGAAGGATCGGCGTGAACGAGCGCCCGATGAAGTTCACCAGGAACAAGGTGGCCATCAGGGGCAGGACGCCGGGCAGGGCCAGCACGGCCCCGAACCCGTCGCGCGGCGCGTCCGCCGGAGCCTGGGCCAGCGGCGGCTCCACATAGAAGAAGACGAGCAGGAGGAGGGCGACTCCGCAGGCGGCGGCGGTGGCCACGAAGGTCAGGCGCATGCCGATGGTATGGGCGAGCACGCCTCCGGCCAGGGGACCGACGGCCGCGGCCAGGATCTGCGCGGACTGGATGCTCCCCACCGCGCGCCCGGTCTGCTCGCGCGGGGCGAGCGCGGTGGCCATGGCCAATCCCAGCGGCCCCACTCCGCCGAAGAGCCCGACCGCCGTGCGCAGGGCCAGGAGCTGCCAGGCCGTCGTGACCGCTCCGGAGAGGGCGAGCAGGATGACGTACGAGACGAGCGCGCGCACCGCCATGGGCTTCTGTCCGTAGCGGTCGCCCAGGCGGCCCCACACCGGAGCCAGAAGGCCCGCGAGCAGGGGAGCGATGCCGATGAGGACGCCGGCCCAGGTCGCGGCCGCCTCGTCGCTGGTCACTCCGAGCTGCCGGACGTACAGGGGCAGGAAGGGCAGGACGAAGGCGAATCCGGCGAACACCATGAAGACGGCGACGCACACCACGAGCTGGTTGCGGCGCCAGGCTTCCCGTGGCAGCAGGGTGATCACGAGAGGAGTCGCACCTGGCCGATCACGAGATCGCCGCGCACCTCGAGCGCGGCCCGCGTCTCCCCCGCGGACCCGAGCCGGCGCGCCCAGCGAAGAGCGCCGCCTTCCAGGCGCACGGCCAGGGGTGGCCCGAGATCCACGACCACGTCGCGCCAGTACACGCCGCGCGACCAGCCCGTGCCCAGGGCCTTGCTCGCCGCTTCCTTGGCCGCGATGGCGAGCGCGATGGCGCGGGCGCGACCGGGGCCGGCGGGCAGCCGCGAAGCCTCCGCCGCGCCCATGAGCTTGGCCACCAGCCGCTCGCCCCAACGGTCGAGAGCGCGCGCGACCCGCTCGGTCTCGATGAGGTCGATCCCCACGCCGACGATCACGCCCGCCTCCCCGTCCCCGAACGTGGATTATCGCCTTCCCACCCCTTAGAATGCGCGCGGGCTGTTCCTCCCGCGCGAGATCCATTGCAGACGATCGGCAAGTACCAGGTGGAGAAGGTCCTCGGCCGGGGCGGGATGGGTACCGTCTACCAGGCCCGCGATCCCGTCATCCACCGCACGGTCGCGCTCAAGACGATGACGCCGGGCCTCGCGGACACGCCGGAGCTCAAGGCGCGCTTCCTGCGCGAGGCCCAGGCCGCGGGCGGGCTCCGCCACCACAATATCGTCATCGTCTACGACCTCGGCGAGGACCGCGGCCAGCCGTACATCGCGATGGAGCTGATCGAGGGCCAGGACCTGGAGAAGATCATCCAGGCCCGCACCCCCCTGCCCGTCGAATGGAAGATCGACGTGCTGCGCCAGGTCTGCGAGGGGCTGGCCTACGCGCATCGCGCCGGCATCGTCCACCGCGACGTCAAGCCCGCGAACATCCGCGTCACCCCCGAGGGCGAGGTCAAGATCATGGACTTCGGGATCGCCCACCTTTCGTCCTCGACCATGACCAAGGGCGGGCTCGTGCTGGGCACGGTGCACTACATGGCCCCCGAGCAGGTGGACGGCCAGCCGGTCGACCAGCGCGCGGACATCTTCTCCGTGGGCGCGATCGCGTACGAGCTGCTCGCCTACCGACGTCCCTTCGACGCGGACAGCCTCACCCAGGTCATGTTCCACATCGTGCGCACGGAGCCCGACCTCGCGGCCCTCCCCCGGACCGACTACTCGCCCGGCCTCGAGGCGATCGTCGCCCGCGCGCTGGCCAAGCCCCTGGCCGAGCGTTACCAGACCCTGGAGGAGATGCGCGACGACCTCGAGCGCCTCGTGCGCGAGACGGCGGCGCGCCTCCTGGCCGCCCAGAAGGACACCGAAGAGCTCGTGACCGCGATCGCGCGGGCGCGGGCCGACGGCCAGCTCCAGAAGGCGCTCACCGTGTGCCGCCGCCTGCTGCAGATCGACCCCGACCATGCGGCCGGCCGGCAGCACTACCGCGAGATCGAGGAAGCCATCCGCGCCCAGGAGGTCGAGCAGCTCTCGGGCATGGCCCTCGGCTATGCCGCGGACGGCGATCTGGATCTGGCCGCGAAGATCGCGAGCAAGGTGCAGCGCCTCGCTCCGGACAGCGCGCGCTACCGCGATCTCGCCACCTACCTCCACGAGGAGACGACGCGCCGCTCCCTGGCCGCCCTGGTGGCGGCGGCGCAGGAGCAGATCGTCCTCGGCAACCTGGATGAGGCGCGGGCGGCCGCGGAGGAGGTGCTGGCCGTCCAGCCGGACCACGCCGTCGCCCGCGAGATCCGCGACCGGGCGGCGACGGTGATCGGACAGCGGAAGCGCCAGGTTCCCCCGCCGAGCCCGCCTCCGCGACCGCCGGCCATGACGCCTGCGCGCGCGCCCGTGACCGCGCCGCCGCTGGAGAGCCTCACGCCCCTGCCGGAAGGCCCGCCCGCGCACCCCGAGGCGGTGCGCCTCCTGGAGCAGGCGCGGCGCCTTCTCAAGGCCAACGATCCCGTCAAGGCGGTCCCCCTCCTCGAGCAGGCGTCGGCTCTGGCCACCGAGCATGCCGCGATCGCGCGCCTGCTCGCGGTCGCGCGCCTGGACGCGCGCCGGGCGGAGGCCGCCTCCCATGCCGCGGCCGCCCTCAATCACTTCCTGCAGAGCGACCATGCCCGGGCGCGTACGGCCGTCGACAAGGCCCTCGCGCTGGACCCGGAGAACCGGCGGGCCCGGGAGCTGCGCCAGGTCCTCGGCGTCCTCGGTTGACCCCGGTCACCGCCGCATCGCACCGGGCGCGTTACAATCGTTCGTCGTAGAGAGCCCGGCATGTGCCGGCTTGCCGGAAGGGAGGTCGCCAATGCGAACACTCTTCGCCGTCGCGGTCGTGGCGTCCCTGGCCTGGGTGCCTGCTCCGGCCCGGGCCGATGCGCCCCCCAGCCTGGGCGAGATCGCCGCCCGCGAGAAGAACAAGAAGCGGGGCAAGCCGATCACCGAGGATGACCTTCGCCGACGCCGCACCGGCGGGACCGTCTCGCAACCCAGCGGCGCTGGTGCTACTGCGACCGCCACCCCCACCGCCAGTCCGGCGCCGGGAAGCGCCGGCGAAAAGAAGGACGCGGCGGCGGCGCCCGCGGAAAAGCCGAAGACCGAAGACGAGCTGTTCCAGGAGGCCCAGACGGCGTGGCGGGAGAAGGTGACCGCCGCCCAGGCCGACATCACGAACTGGACGGGGGAGATCGCGCGCATCCAGGCCGCCCAGAACGACAACACGGGCCCGCTGTACGGTCCCGGCCGCGCCGCGCGCGCGGACGCGCTCGAGAACGCGAAGCGGCAGCTCGCCGCCGCGCAGGCCACCCTGGAGAACCTCCAGGAGGAAGGCCGCCGCAACCGCTATCGCTGAGCCCCGCGTCCGCGCCTGCGGCGCGCGGGAAGGCTCAGTTGCGGATCACCCGGGCGAGCAGGCCGCGGCCGCCGTTGACGTCCACGCGGCGCGGCGGCCCGGGCGTGTCGACGGTCCAGCTGCCCCCGCTCGGTTCGAGGCTCACCGTCCGGACCTCCGTCCCCGCCGGATGCGCGACCGCGACTTCCAGCGGCACCGGTCCGGGCAGGTCGCGTCCCTGGACGGTGATCTCCGTCCGGTAGCCTTCGCCGCCCGGGCTCGAGCGCGTGGCCAGGCGCAGCTCGGGCAGGCTCGTGCCGTAGACCCAGGCCGCGAAGTAGGGGCGCAGCTCGAGCCCCGACGCCAGGTCCAGGGCCGCCCGCACGTCGTCGGTGCCGATCTTGCCGAAGCGGTGCGCGGTCTGCAGGGCCACGACCGCGCGGCGGAAGGCCTCCGGTCCGACGATCTGGCGGAGCATGTGCAGGACGTAGGCGCCCTTGTCGTAGACCACGGCGCGATAGACCTGGGGATCGTTCTGGATGTGGCCGAGCCGGTGGCCGAGGTGGATCGGCCCCTTGTCGGCGTAGCGCAGCGCCCAACGGCCCATGCGCGAGAGCATGTTGCGGAAGGCGGACTCGCCGCGGCTCTCGCGCACCCACAAGGCCGCCGCGTACTGCGCGAAGGCCTCCGAGATCCACCGCTCGTGATAGTTCTGGCCGGCCACCCCGTGCCCCCACCACTGATGCGCCAGCTCGTGGGCGATGAAGAACTCCGGCACCTCGGGGAAGCTGGCGGGATCGTCGCGTAGCGCGCCCCTCAGCAGGGCGGGGCGGACGGAGACGATGATCATTCCTGGAGGGCTGTGCCCGCCCGGCACCCGGGACTCCACGAGCACGAGGTTCAGCGAGGGATACGGACAGGGGCCGAACTCGCTCTCGTAGAAGCGCAGGATGGACAGGGCCTCCGCCATCCGGGCGTCCGCGACCCCGCGCAGGCGGGGGGCGGCCCAGGCCGCGACGGAGAGGTCGCCCGCGACCTGCCGGCCGGCCTCGAGGAGGCGTCCGACCGCGACCGTGATGTACTTGCCGGGCAGGTCCTGCTTGTACTCGACGCGCGTGCGGCCGCTCTCCGTGCGCAGCGAGACCTGTCTTCCCCCCGAGACCGCCATCACGCCCGCGGGCACGTCCAGGTGGAGGTCGGCGGTCGCGTAGTCGTCCGCCTCTCCCTGCGGATACCAGGGCGACCGGTTGGAATAGACGAGCGCTTCCTCGATCCCGATGTCGTCGTCGATGCCCACCGGGGGAGCGACGGCCTGCAGGACCTCGTGCTCCACGTCGTGCGGCCGGAGGTTGCCCGCGAAGCGCACGGTGAGCGTGATCTCGCCGAGGGTGCCGGACAGCGTTCCCAGCGAGACCACCATCCCGTCCTGATGGCGGACGCGGAAGAAGAGATGATCGCCGCCCTCCCGCGAGCGGATCGAGACGACGCGCAGGTCCTCGGCCAGCCGGAGGCGGATGGTGCTGGTCGCCGTCCGCAGGCGGATGCGCAGGGTGTCCGATCCCACGAGGCCGTAGCGGTCCGGCTCGAAACGGACGCTGAGATCGTGATGGAGGACGTCGATCTCGCGCTCCTGGTCCTCGTCGTAACGCGCCTCCGTCCCGGGCAGCGGATAGAGACAGACCTGGCGGCGGCGGGCGCGGTCGAAGAGGCTCAGGCCTTCGGGCTCGGACTGGCTCACCGTGAAGGTGAGCGCGCCGCGCCGCGTCTGGAACGTGACCACGGAGTCGCCCAGACCGGGGATCAGCCACCACGGCGCGCGGGGCAGGGGGCCCACGAGCTGGTAGGTGTCGTCGACGTGCTCCTTGAAGAACTTCAGGGCCGTTCCCCGCGCGCCCTCCGCGCGCGCGTCCGGCTCCAGCTGGGCGCCGGAGAGGATACGGTGGAAATCCGCGGGATGGATGCGGATGAACGCGGCATGCACGGTCTCGAGCAGCTCCGGGCGGCCGGCGAACTGCCGCAGCTGCTCCTTCTCGGTGGCGGGACCGGGCACGAAGCGGACGGTGGCGTCGCCGACGAACACGAGCACGGTGGGGCCCAGGGTCGGCGGCGGCAGGAACAGCGTCCCGCGGCGGAAGCGCAGCTCGAAATCGGGCAGCTTGAGGCTCAGGCCGTCGGCCCGGAAGGCCTTCGGCCCCAACGAAAGGTGCACGAGCCCGTCGATCTGCGACACGACCTGGCGCGCGGTCACCGACCAGCCGTCCGTGCCGCGCTCCAGGGTGAAGACCGCCTGCTCCACGCGCCCGCGCGGCTCCACGATCGAGACGATGGTGGCCGGGACCTTGAACGGGCTGCGCAGGACCTCGGAGGGCCGCTCGATCTCCAGCCGTGATTCCTCGCCCGCCCAGCGTTCGCGGACGTAGTCCCGCTCCTCGGTCCGCGCTTCGTCGCTGCGCAGCCGCCAGGCGCCCAGCCAGGCCGACTCGTCGCGGGCCTTCCAGGCGCTGTCGAGCCGCTCGAGGAGGGCGATGGGGTCGGGCTCGGCCGCGGCGAGGGGCGAGGAGGGCCAGGCCAGCACGGTGAAGAGGCTCGCCACCAGCGCCGCGGGAAGCCGAGGCCGGAAGGGCGAGGCGGACGGCGCGGGGGAGACGATCACCTGGACACCCCGAAGGGCCCTCAAGTAGACCATACGGCCTGTCCGGACACCAACCGGCGGCCCCGTCGCCGGTGGCTATAATCCAGGTGGGCATGACCATCTTCGATCGGCGCCGCCTGCCCGCATCCGTGTTCAAGCTCGACATCGAGCGCATGCGGGAGGGGTGGTACTCCGACAAGTACTTCATCAACATCGCGCGCACGCTGGCCGAGCTGGCCGCGCGGGGGTACCGCTTCGGAGGCACCGCTCCCGACCTGAGCGATCTCGAGGTCGACCTCCGCAACGTCGACGTCGGGAACATCGAGGTCGAGATGCAGTGGTTCCCCCGCCGGCAGCCCTCCACGGTGGTGGTCGGCGTGGACAAGGCCCTGGCCATGCTGCGCGAGTGCACCGGGTATTTCGAGGAGGGCCGGTTCGTCAGCACCTTCGACCGCATGGAGGTGTGGGCCGTCCACGACGGCAGCGAGGCGCCGTACGACGGCGACGTCCTCCATGTCACCCCCGTCATGCGCGTGCGGGGCCGCTATCGCGACTTCGCGATCCTGGAGACGCCGACCCTGGGCGCGCTCACCCGGGCCAGCCGCGTCGCCACCAACGTCTACGAGGTGCTCAAGGCCGCGCGCGGCAAGCAGATCCTGTTCTTCCCCGCGCGCTTCGACGCGCACGAGGTGCAGGCCGCGGACGGCTACGCCTACCAGGTCGCGGTGCAGCTCTTCAACCAGAACTTCGGGAAGAGCATCGCCGCCTCCGTTTCCACGGACGCCCAGGGCGACTGGTGGGGGGGCGCGGGCGGGGGCACGGTGTCGCACTCCGCGATCGCCTGCTTCCTGGCCGACACCGCGGAGGCGACGATGGCCTTCGCGGCCACCCGTCCCCCCGAGGTCCCCCGCATCGCGCTCGTGGACTTCCGGAACGATTGCGTGGGGACCTCCCGGCAGGTCATCCGGACCATGTTCGCGCGCTACCTCGCCCTGACCAAGGAAGGCCGTCCGGAGGAGGCGCGCAAGTTCAAGCTCTACGGCGTGCGCCCGGATACGTCCGCCAACATGCGCGACGTCTCCGTCCCTCCCCTGGGCGACAAGCGGCTCGACACGGGCGTGAACCCGCGGCTCGTCTTCGCCATGCGCGAGGCCATCGACGAGGAGTGGAGGGAGTGGGACCTCGCCCCCGACGACCGCGCCCTGGCCGAGCGATACTGCAAGGAAGTGAAGATCGCGGTGTCGGGAGGGTTCGCCCCGGCCAAGATCAAGAACTTCGAGGACCTGGGCGTGCCCGTGGACATCTACGGAGTGGGCTCGTGGCTCCTCTCCAGCTGCGACGAGCACGGCACCAGCAATGACTACACGGCCGACGTCGTGCGCGTCCGCATCGAGGGACGCTGGTACGATCTGGCCAAGACGGGAAGAAAGGCCGCGGACAACCTGATGCTAGAAAGGGTCCAGTGACGTCTTTGATCTCAGGGGGGGAACGCGACGCGTGGTCAGGGTGGGCGTCGGCTCCCCCCCTGAAACCCCCCGTCGCTCGCCGCCGCTACGCGGCGCCGAGCTCGCTGGACTGCTCGTGACTTCCTCGATCTCCCTGTTCACCGCGTTCGTGGCGGGCTTGGCCTCGTTCCTCTCGCCTTGCGTGCTGCCGATCGTGCCCGGCTACCTCTCGTTCATCAGCGGGGTCAACGTCGCCCAGCTCAAGGGCGAGGAGGCGCCCGCCCACCTCATGCGCCGCATCGCCATCATGAGCTGCGTCTTCGTGCTGGGCTTCTCGACCGTGTTCGTGAGCCTGGGCGCGGCGGCCACGCTCCTCGGCTACTACCTCCAGCGCTACAAGCGCGAGCTGGCCGTGGTCGGCGGGGCGGTGGTGGTGGTGCTGGGGCTGCACACCGCGGGCTTCATCAAGATCCCCTGGCTGCTCTACGAGCGGCGAGCGGAGATGAAGACGCGTCCGCTGGGCCTGCCCGGCGCCTACCTGGTCGGACTGGCCTTCGGCTTCGGCTGGACCCCCTGCATCGGCCCGATCCTGGGAGGGATTCTCGTCTACGCGTCCCAGCAGGAGACGGTGACCCAGGGGGTCGTCCTGCTCTCGTTCTATTCGGCCGGGCTGGGCATCCCGTTCATCCTCTCCGGCCTGGCCGTGAACCGCTTCTTCAAGGCCTCGGGCACGCTCAAGCGTCACATGCGGGCGGTCGAGGTGGGCTCGGGCGTGCTCCTGGTCGCGGTCGGCGTGCTCCTGATGTCGAACCGCCTCGAGATCCTGGCCCGCTCGTTCTCGAAGATGTTCCCGGCCTTGACCCGGATCGGATAGGCGCCCCGCGGCGCCCTGACTTGTCCGCTTCTCCGGCCCCGCTATAATCGATCGATGTCGTCTCGCCGGATCGCCCTCACCCTCTTTGCGGCCCTGCTCGTGCTCCCCGCCTGCGGGAAAGCCCCCACGGCCGAGGTGCGCGCCGCCCCTTCGTTCGACCTGGCCGACCTCAACGGCGGGCGGGCTACGCTCGCTTCGATGAAGGGCAAGGTGGTGGTGCTGGACTTCTGGGCCACCTGGTGCGGGCCCTGCCTGACCGAGCTGCCCGAATACGTCCGCTTCGCCGAGCGCAACCGCGCCCGCGGGGTGGAGGTGATCGGGGTGGTGTTCGACTCCGGCGAGCCCAAGGAGATCCAGGACTTCGTCCGCGAGCACCGCGTGACCTACCGTCAGCTCCTCGGCAACGACGACATGGCGGAGGCGTTCGGGGGCAACCAGGGGTTCCCGACGACGTTCGTGATCGACGGCAACGGCCTCATCCGCCTCACCGTCCTGGGCTCCACCCAGGACAAGTTCGAGCGCCTGCAGAAGGCGGTCGACCAGGCCCTGGGCGTCCAGGGCTGATCGCGCGCGCGTCGCGCCAAGGAAGAAGACAAAAGTGAGCGTTTCCCAGGATCAGGTCCTCGCCGCGCTCCGCGCCGTCCAGGATCCCGACCTCCACAAGGACATCGTGACCCTCGGCTTCGTGAAGGACGTGAAGATCGCGGGCAGCGAGGTGGACTTCACGATCGAGCTGACCACGCCCGCCTGCCCGGTGAAGGACCAGATGAAGGCGGAGGCGGAAGGGATCGTGCGCGGCCTGCCCGGCGTGACGGCGGCGCGCGCGACCATGACCGCGGACGTGAAGGCGCGCGGCGGCTTCGGCCGCCAGGCCGTGCCCGGCATCCGCAACATCATCGCCGTGGGCGCGGGCAAGGGCGGGGTGGGCAAGTCCACGACCGCGGTGAACCTCGCCGTCGCCCTGCAGAGGAAGGGAGCGCGCGTGGGGCTCATGGACGCCGACGTCTACGGCCCCAACACGCCCCAGATGCTCGGGATCGACAGCGCCCCGGAGGTCAGCGAGGCGAAGCGGATGCTGCCCCCGGAGGCCTTCGGCATCAAGGTCATCTCCATGGGCATGCTCGTGCCGCCCGACCAGCCCATCATCTGGCGCGGGCCCATGCTCCATGGGGCCGTGCAGCAGTTCATGCGCGACGTCGAGTGGGGCGAGCTCGACTACCTGATCGTGGACCTGCCCCCGGGCACGGGCGACGTCTCCCTGAGCATGGCCCAGAGCGTCCCCGTGGCCGGGGCGGTCGTGGTCACGACCCCGCAGGGCGTCTCCGTCTCCGACGTGCGCAAGGCGGTGGCGATGTTCCGCCAGCTCAACATCCCGGTGCTGGGCGTGGTCGAGAACATGAGCTACTTCGTGTGCGGCCACTGCCAGGAGCGCACGGAGATCTTCGGCCACGGCGGCGGCGCCAAGATGGCGGAGGACCTCTCCATCCCGCTCCTCGGGCAGATCCCGATCGATACGCGCGTACGGTCCGGCGGCGACGAGGGGCGGCCCATCGTGAGCGCCGCTCCCGACGCCCCCGCGGCCAAGGCCTTCCTCGAGATCGCGGGCCGCGTGGCCGCGGAGATCTCGAAGCAGAACATGCGGGTCCTGAAGGTCATCCAGACCGCCTAGGCTTGATCGGCTAAACGGACGGGAACGGGCACGGGAGACGGAGACGGGTGCCGTCTCCGTCGCGCGGCGGCGGTTGACTCTCCTCTTGATTCGTTCACTCAATTGGATAGAATCCAACCAAATGAATGGCATAGCTACGGAACCCGGCTCAGAGTTCCGCCGCTAATTCATTCTTAACAAAAAAGTTCATCAGATGGCTCGATCACCCTCGGCCGCCCAGAGGCTGGTACGCGGTGTGCCCTCTTGCGCGCTCGCAGCCTTTCGACTCCTGCCGAGACGTGTCAATGGAAGTGGAGGTTTTGTGAAGCGCTCCTTAGCCGGTAAGACGGGCTGGCTCGCCCTCAGCGTGGCCATCCTCCTGGTGGCGAGTGTGGGGTACGCGCAAGAGCGGTCGGGAGAGATCCTCGGCACCGTCGTCGACGACACGGGCGCTCCCGTGCCGGGCGCGGTCATCCAGATCGAGAGCAAGACGCAGCCGCAGTCGCTGCAGACGGTCAGCGACGCCCAGGGCCGTTACCACTTCTTCAACGTGCCGATCGGCGAGTACACGGTCACCACCACCCTCACCGGGTTCACCACCCACAAGGCCACTCTCGACGTGCGGCTGGGCTCCCAGCTCACCCACAATCCCAAGCTGGGCGTGGGGGCCATGACCGAGGTCGTCGAGGTGACGGGCACCGCGCTCTCCATCGATCCCACCTCGAGCCGCTCGGCCACGAACATCACGACCGAGCAGATCGACAACCTGGCCAAGAGCGGCCGCGGCTTCAACTCGCTGCTCGCCCTGGCCCCGGGCGTCTTCCTCGAGCCCAAGAACGGCAACGCGGGCGTCGGCGGCGTGCAGGTCGGCGGATCCAGCGGCGCCGAGAACGCGTTCTACGTCGACGGCGCGGAGGTGAGCGATCTCCGCCGCGGCTCGCTGCGCGAGTCCAACAACATCCCGTTCGAGTTCGTCCAGGAGATCCAGGTCAAGAGCGGCGGGTTCGAGGCGGAGTTCGGCGGCGCCACCGGCGGCGTCGTCAACGTGGCCACCCGCAGCGGCACCAACGAGTTCCACGGCAGCATCGGGACCGCCTACACCGGTGACGGGCTCAACGGCCGCGACCGCGGGTTCTTCCAACGCTCGCCCCTCAACGCCGACGCGTCGGACTTCTTCCAGCCCAAGGAGGACGACTACCGGATCCTCTCGCCCAGCCTCACCTTCGGCGGGCCGATCATCAAGGACCGGTTGAACTTCTTCACCGCCTACTCCCCCGACCTGGAGAAGTCGACGCGCACGATCGACTACGCCTCGGGAAGCCGCACCTTCGAGCAGAAGAACACACGCCACTTCTCGCTGGCCCGCCTGGATTTCGCGGCGAGCAACCGCCTCCAGCTCAACGCCAGCTACCTCTGGTCCCCCTCCAAGCGCGAAGGCACCCTGCCGAACCGGGATGTGCGCGTGGCCGCGCCCGCCAACGACCAGTCGATCCTGGGCGGGTTCGTGCCCGCGCAGACCGCGACCGCCGGGCTCAACTGGAACCCCAGCTCGAAGTTCGTCGTCAGCGCCCGCTACGGCTACAAGTTCCAGAACGACAAGGACGGCAACTACGGCATCCCGAGCAGCCCCTACATCACCTATTCCACCGCGTCCTCGGCCGCGGGCCTGCCCGTGCCCGTTCCGGGGACCAACGGATTCGCCACCGTCTCCAACACCCTGCAGATCGTCGAGGACGCCACCAGCCGCCACAACGCCTACGTGGACATGACCTACGCCGTGCAGGCCCACACCTTCAAGGCCGGTTATGCCCTCAACCGGGTGGCGAACGACGTGTCCACCGACTACCCGAACGGGCGGTTCCTGATGCTCTGGGGAGACAGCTTCTCGCGAGCGTCGTTCCAGAACGTCCGGGGCACCTACGGCTACTACACGTGGGAAGACGGCGTCCGCAATTCCGGGGCCGTGACCAGCCGCAACCAGTCCGTCTACCTCCAGGACACCTGGCGGCCCGGACGGCGGCTGACCCTCAACCTCGGCGTCCGCGTCGAGAACGAGTTCCTCCCGCCCTTCAAGTCGGAGGTCAACGGCATCAAGGTGGCGAACCCCGTCTCCTTCGGCTGGGGCGACAAGATCGCTCCTCGCGCCGGCTTCGCCTGGGACCTCAAGGGCGACGGCCAGTGGAAGGTGAGCGGCAGCTTCGGCTTCTTCTACGACACCCTCAAGTACGAGCTGGCCCGCGGCTCCTTCGGCAGCGACTTCTGGGTCACCCACGTCTACCGCCTGAACGATCCGGACATCAACAAGCTCAGCAAGGCCAATCCGGGGGCCCTGGGGCCGGAAATCACCAACTACGACAACCGCGAGCTTCCCATCAACTCCCAGGGCGAGATCGAAGGCGTCGATCCCGACATCAAGCCCTACAAGAGCGCCGAGTTCACGGTGGCCCTCGACCATCAGTTCTCGTCCCACCTGGTGGCGGGGGTGCGCTTCACCCATCGCGACCTGCTCCGCGCCATCGAGGACATCGGCGTGCTCGACGCGGACGGGAGCGAGGTCTACCTCATCGGCAATCCGGGCTTCGGCGAGACGCGCGACGAGAGCTCGGTCTACGGCGGCAAGGCGCCGGACGGCACGTTCCTCGTCCCCAAGGCGAAGCGCAAGTACGACGCCATGGAGGTCCGGGCCCAGGGCCAGTTCGGCGGCTTCAACATCGTGGCCTCCTACACCCTGAGCCGGCTCTTCGGGAACTACTCGGGCTCCGCGAACTCCGACGAGTCGGGCCGCCAGGATCCCGGCGTGTCCCGCGCCTTCGACCTGCCGTACTACTACTTCAACGACGCGGGCGGGCAGAGCGAAGGCCTTCTCGGCACCGATCGTCCCCATGCCGTGAAGCTCTTCGCGTTCTACGGATTCAAGAGCGGGCTCGGCTCGACCAACATCGGCGTGAACCAGGTCCTCCTGAGCGGCACCCCGGACACCACGTCCGTGATCTACCTCTCGGCGCCCACGCTCCCGTACGGGCGCGGTGACCTCGGGCGCACGCCGATGTACAGCCAGACCGACCTCACCCTGACCCATGCCTTCAACCTGGGAAAGCGGATGGGCCTGCGCCTCGAGGCCAACGTGCGCAACCTCTTCGACCAGGACTCCGTCATCTCGCGGGTCACGCAGCTCAACCGCTCCGGAGCCATCAGCGCGTCCGCGCTGCCCCTGGCCCAGTTCTTCAAGGGCTATGACCCGAACCGTTTCGTGGGCCCGGGCACCGGCGTGCCCTACAACCCGATCTACGGCCAGCCGGGAGCGAGCTACCGCGCGGGCGGCGGACCCGTCGTCGCGGGGACGGTGGGCGGATCCAGCGCCTTCTCCGCGCGCTTCCCGAACTTCGGCGCCTACCAGGATTTCCGCACCGTCCGCCTGGGCGTGACGCTGACGTTCTAGGTCCCTTCGCGAAGTTGCGCTCGTCGCAACTGGGGCCGGTCCTTCGGGGCCGGCCCCAACTTTCTCACCCGCGAGCGAGAATGCGGTCATGAGAGCGAAGCCCGCGGTCCTGTTGGCGGCGTCCCTCGCGGCGAGCGTGGTGGCGCAGGAGCCGCCGCGCGCGACGGAGGGACCCCGTTTCCCCTCGGACGTCGAGATGGTCGTGGTCGACGTCGTCGTGACCGCCAAGGGTGGGGCGCCGCTGGCCGGACTCCGCGCGGAGGACTTCCGGGTCACCGAGGACGGAGTACCGCAGGAAGTCGGATCGTTCGAGGCGATCGACGCCTCCGCGGGGAGCGGCGCGGTCGAGTCCGCCGAGCCGCGGCCGCGCGTGTCCGTGAACACCGGCCTCCAGGCCATGAACACACGGTCGTTCGTCATCGTCTTCGACGCGGTGCACCTGACCCCCCTGACCGCGGAGCGCGCGAAGACGGCCATCTCCGAATTCCTCCGCTTCGGTCCCCGCGAGGGGGACACGGTGACGATCGTGGCCACGGGCGGCGGCTCGTGGTGGATGACGCGGGCCAGCGAGGACATGGAGGAGCTGCGCGGGGTGGTGAAGCGGCTCCAGGGGCGTTCCCAGGCCAACGACACCCCCGACCGCATCACGGACTGGGAGGCCATGCGCATCTGGCAGGACCGTGACCCCATCACCCTGGAGCAGGTGCGCCGCCGCTTCGAGACCTACATCACCGGCCACCAGCGCATGGCGGAAGGCCTGCCCGTCCGCGGTCAGGACCGGCTCACCGACGCGAGCAACGGCAAGGAACTCGTGCCCGACGACGAGATCCGCAACCGCGCGCAGGACGTCTACCAGCGCTCGGTGGTGTCCAATCGCACGACCCTGTCCGGCCTCTCCCGCGTCCTCGACTCCCTCGGCGGCGTGCGCGGCCGCAAGACGGTGATCCTCTTCTCGGAAGGGTTCGTCCGCGACACCCATCTGGAGGAGTACGACGCCGTGATCCGCTCCGCCCAGCGGTCCAACGCGGCGCTCTACTTCGTGGACGCCCGCGGCCTGGAGGGCATGCCCGCGGCCTCGACCGCCCAGTTCGGCGCCCTGCTCCCCGCCGCCGACGTGGCCACGCAGCGGACGGACGAGCTGGTCGCCACGCTGGGCGCGGACACCCTTGCCAACCAGACCGGGGGGTTCGCGATCAAGAACACGAACGACCTCGGGCGCGGCCTCACGCGCATCGCGCAGGAGACGCGCCGCTACTACCTGCTCGGATACGTGTCCGCCAACCCGCGGCGGGACGGAGGCTGGCGGAAGATCGACGTGAAGGTGGACCGCGCGGACGTGGACGTGCGGGCGCGCAAGGGCTACTACGCTCCCGGCGCCGGCAAGGGCGGCCTCGCCGCCGCCCGCTGGCGTCCCGGCCTGCAGCAGGCACTGGACTCGCCCTACGAGTTCCAGGCCATCCCCGTGCGCCTGACCGACCACGTGTTCGGAGAGGCGGACGAGAAGGGCAAGGCGCGGACCCTCTTGAGCACCGAGATCGACGTGCGCGGCCTCGCCTTCCGCGAGGAGGGCGGCCGCTCCCTCGACACCCTGGAGTTCCTGCTCGTCGTGACCCACCGCGAGAGCGGGCTGTTCCAGCGCCAGGACCAGAAGCTCGAGCTGAAGCTGCCGCCCGACGTCCGTCTCTCGCTGGCCCGGAGCTGGCTGCCCGTGAGCCGCGAGTTCGATCTCGCCCCCGGCCGCTACCAGGCCAAGCTGGCCGTGCGGGACGTGGGCAGCGGGGCCGTGGGGTCGGTCAGCCACGACTTCGAGGTCCCGGACCTCCGGGGCTGGCGCACGTCGTCTCCCGTCCTGAGCGACGCACTGGAGCCGCGGACCGAGGGCGCGGCGCTGCGGGCGGTCGTCCCCGCCCGCCGCACCTTCATCCCCGGCGCCACTCTCTATTTCCAGTTCGAGGTCTACGGCTCGAGCCGGGATCCCGCCTCCGGCCTGCCCCGCGTGAGCTCCGGCTTCGCCGTGCGCACCAGCGGCGGGACGGTGACGTCGCGGGG
>Ga0209382_10004946_pt1 | contig 17481 bp, 17 predicted proteins | sample SoiMetdeltSBSDD5_FD_187599 | JGI IMG/M metagenome (GOLD analysis project Ga0209382, IMG submission 187599) | Bulk soil microbial communities from a Populus tree surrounding site in Tennessee, USA - Soil MetaG P. deltoides SBSDD5 (SPAdes) (version 2) | ecosystem: Environmental > Terrestrial >...
GGCCTTGAGCTGCGTCACGCAAGCCGTTCACGAAGGAGGCGATCACTGGATCGTCGTCGGCGAGGTGATCGCCATTCACCGGACCGAGGCACACAAGGTGCCGCTCGTGTTCTACGGCGGAGGGTACGTGTCGCTGAAAGAGACTATCTAGGGGGTGCGATCGATGGCGGAGTACGACCTCGAGAGCTGAACGTCGCCGGACCTGGCCTTGGTCTTGGAGTAGGCAAGCGGCCTGAAGAGGCTCAGGGGACGAACTCGAGCCCAGCGGCGCACGGCGGTCAGAGGTGTGGCGTGTCGGAGAACTTGGTCCAGGCCATGTGAGAACTCGAGACCAATTCGAGACCATTGCCGCCCAAACACCGGGCAAAACCAGGTCCTTGCAATGACCAAGAGGCAAGGAAAACCACCACCATGACCTGATTTACGAAATCTGCAAAACCTCCATCCCCGGTTCAAATCCGGGCGGCGCCTCCAAACTTTCCTAGGAAATTCACTCGTCGCATCGCGCAGGTCTCGCGTCGAAACCGCCATTCGTAACTAAATCGTAACCGGCTCACGCCTTCCTCGCCCGGAGCGTCGCAGCCGCATCGAGCTTCCGTCTCGCCTAGGTGAGGATGTACGTGCGAACATCCGCCGTCGTCAGGTCGGCCATCTGCCAGCCTTTGAAGAACGGTTTTAGATGCTTGCGGACCCGTCGTGAAACGACATCCTTCGATGCCTTGTCGTTCGTGGCGTAACGGAATCGTTCGAATCGCCTTTCAAGGCGTTCGCGCTTCAGGCCATGCCTCGTGGACACATGGTCGGAACCGGACGGATTTAGATTTGCGACCGCGATCCGAAGTGGAGCAGCGCGGTGGACGGCTTCCTGAACGGAGGGCGTTCGGTTCATCCGAACGCCTCCCTGCGCGCTCAACTGCATTGCCTATACGGGAGGGTTAGTGCGATCCATCAAGGAGGAATGCGTGGGGCCGGTCATCCTGTCGGCGAGCGACGTCTTCGGCGTGTCTTGGCGCATTGTCACGCGGAGGTGGAACCACCAGGGCCTAGGAACGAACTGCTTGAGCCGCTTGGCGCGTGGACGGAATGCTGAAACTATACGGCGCCGCGCAGTGTCTGTACGCAGCGGAGTTTTCCGACGGTACGCGTCGGTATTTGTGTCGTTGGGCGCAAACCGTACCTGATTCGCCAGCAGGTTCAGCTCGCAGCAGATCGTCCGAGGCCGTTGATAGCCATCGATCTTCGCTGGGCCCTGAATCGTGGGCGTCGAATCGAGACCTTCGGGGCAGTAGCCGTCGACTCGCGCTTTCAGATCGCATCTCGCGGGTCGTGGCGTCGCCGAGCTACTTTCAGTAATGAGCACATCGCTTTGGGATGAAGTGCCGGCGCCACCGCGACGCGATTACGCGACGCGACTTCGGCTCGGTGACTGAGGCAAGTCCGTGGATAGCTAGTTCGAATTCACTCGCCCAACCACATTCAATGCTCGCCTGAATGCCAGCTACATGCGGCGCAGCGCGCTCCAGTGCCTGACTAAGTCGAAGCCTGCGCGCGTCCCAGGAATTCGTGTGTCACATCGTGTGACAACCTGCGACACCACTCCGTCACCTGTCCATCTTGCAGCCAACACATGGCTTCTCGGCTCCCGTAGGCGCGCGTGTCACACGGCGATGTGACATCGGCGGTATCTCGCCACTCACCTCTAGGGCCTCCGTTCACTCGTAACGCGGTGAGCCGGCGTCACTTGCTACTTGTCAGCGGGAAGCGAACCTGATGCGGCTCAAAATCTGCTTCCCGCCTCCGCGCACTCGGAGGTACGGATGCCTGAACAATCCCCGGCTGAACAGCTGAAGGAAGAGCAGAAGAAGTTGGACGAGGCGCAGGCCAAGAGCGGGGTGCTCGCCAAAGAGATCGAGGCGCGCAAGGCTCGCGTTGCCGAACTGACGAAGACGGCCTCTGAGATCGAGCAGAAGAAGAACGCGTGGGAAACGGCCGTCAAGGCCGCGTCCGAGCAGGCCGGCAAAAGCAACGCGTACGTCAAGAAACAGAAGCCGATGCTCGAGGCCATCGTCGATGAGGAAGCCCTCAAGGCGGCCAAAGAAGCCGGCGAGAAGAAGCTCGCCGATCTTGCCAAAGAGGTGGAGGCGGCGAGTGCAGCCGTCGACAAGGCGGATGCCGCCTACCTCACCGCCAAGGCGACGACGGCGGCCAAGCAGGCTGCCTATACCACGCTGACCAATCTCGCCAGCGCCAACGAAGCCGTGGTGAAGGATCTCACCGCGCTTCAGATCGCAGCGGACAAGGACGCCAGCGCGAACGCACACCCGCGAGCCTACGTGCAGGTGCTCTTCATCGAAGACGTCGTGAAAAAGCTCGATCTGCGGAGCGCCGACGACTACGTCGCGGCATTGAACGAGGCCGGTGCGGCGGTGAGCGCCGCAACGCAAGTCGAGCGAGTGGCGAAGGAGACGCTCGACGCCGCGAAGGAAACGCGGAAACAGGCGCAACAGAAGTTGGATGCCGCTCGGTTGAAGTGGCGCGAGGACGTGCTCAACAGGCTGCCGACGTACCGGCCACCCGCGCCGGCCACGTCTGCGCCGGCGTGACTCAGCGATCGCGTCTCGTCTCGGAGCTTGCGACGCATGAGTATCCCGCCGATTGATCGCTCGGCGCTGAAGGAGGGGCGGTATGCGAACTTCGCCGAGATCGGCCACAACGCCTACGAGTTTGTGTTCGATTTCGGTCAAGTGTGGCTCGACGGAGAGGCCGCCCACGTGTACATCCGCGTGATCACCAGTCCGGATACCGCGGAACGCCTCTACGAATCGCTTAACGAAGCCCTGCTCAAGTATCGCGACAAGTTCGGGACGATTCATCGCGACGAGCAGGCCAACGGTGACAACGGGCAGCAGACGTGAGCAGCTACAAGATCATTTCCGAGGTCAGCAAATTCCTGCGGCAGATGCTGTGGGATGGCTTTGTCGGCGACCAGGTGCTGACGCAGCACGTGACCGGCCCGGATGCCATCGTGCTGATGAATCCCGCTGACACCGCCGAGGATGAGCACCGGCGTCTCTCGCTCTGGCTGTATCAGGTCCAGGAGAACGAGTTCCTCCGCAATCAGGCGCCGCAGCGGATCGCCAACGACAACGATCGCGTGCAGATTCCGCCGCTGACGCTGAACCTGTACTACCTGTTGACGCCCTCGACCAACAGCGTCGAAGGCGACCAGATGGTTCTCGGCCGCTCGATGCAGATCTTCTACGACAACGCGATCCTGTTGCTCGAGAGCACCGAGCAACCGGGCGCGGCCGAAGAGCTGCGGCTCAGCCTGTGTCAGCGCGACCTGCGCGAGCTCGCCGAGGTGTGGGAGGCGCTGCAGCAACCGTACAAGTTGTCGGTTTGCTATGAAGTGCGCGTCACACGTATCGACTCGCTGCGCGTCGAGCGGACGGGTCGGGTCCGCGAGCGTGTCGCCGAGTTTCAGGACAACCCAGTGGGGAGCGGAGCGTAGCCGTGGCGGTGACCTACGAGCGTGTCACGCTTGCGGCGCCCGCGGTCGTCACACTGGTCGATCGGTTTGCCCAGCTGCGCGGCACGCGCGGCGCTTTCCCCGGGCCGTTGGGCACAGCACGGCTCTCCTTCATCGCGCGGATCGATCAGGGGAATGTGGTGCCGCTCGATCCAGTCTGGCGGCTCCGCGCCGAGAGCAACGGCGATAGCGTGTACCGATTCCGCGAGGACGCTGACGTCGCTGGCCGGTTGCCGCTGCGAGTGCCGCCTGCTCGTTATCGATTGCGGATTGACTCGGATTTCTACCAGCGTCTCGAAGTCGATCTCGACTGGCCTGCGCCGCTCAATCAGACGCCGACACTGCTCCTGCTTCCGGGATACGCCTACCCGTTTCCCGATCTGACGCTGCCCCGAACGACGTTCACCGTCCTGCGCGGCAGTCTGTTCGAGGTTGGTGGTGGACCGGCGCCAGTCGAAGGCGCCGTCGTCAGCATCACTGCGCCGGTGAATACATGGCCGTTCGCAACCTGTCGCACTGACGCGGGTGGCGGTTGGGCCGTGGTCGTGCCGACAGCTCTTGGCGACCCGCCGCTTGCCGTCACCCTGCACATTGCCGGTGCCGGCAATCCGCTCGATGTCGATCTGACTCTGCAGCCTCGCGTTGAGAACGTGCTGCCGCAGACGGCGCTGCGTGGATCGGTGCAGCGGATCAACGGTGTCCCGATTCGTGGCGCCGAAGTGCACGTCGGTTCGATTGCGCAGGAGGCGGTGACTGACGGTGATGGCGCGTGGGTGTTCTATTTCCCGCTCGACCAGGCGGACGCACAGGTGCAGGTCACGGTCACCACGCCGAATGGTCAGAGCCAGTCGCAGTTCGTGGACGTCGTCAACCGCGCCACGGTGGTGGTTTCCATCTTCAGCTTTCCGATGAGTTAAGGAGACGCCGATGCCCGAGTATCTCGCACCAGGAGTCTACGTCGAGGAGGTCAGCCTCGGACCTCGACCGATTGAAGGCGTCAGCACGAGTACCGCTGGCATGGCGGGCCAGACCGAGCGCGGGCCGATGTTGCCGCGGCTGGTCACGAGCTGGGAGGAGTACTACCGCTGGTACGGCGGGTACATCGACCGCGTGCCTGGAGGTACCACACGCCGGTTTCTGCCATACGCCGCCCGCGGATTCTTCGACAACGGTGGACAACGGCTGTTCGTCGCGCGCGTCACGCCAGCGGGCGCGAATACCGCCACCGCCAACCTGGCCGGCAATCCCGCCGCAACGGTCGTCAGCGCCATTGGCCGCGGCCTCTGGGGCAACAACATCCTCGTACGCGTACGAGAAGCCGCGCTCGCTGTTGCGAATACGCCGACGGCGGATTGGTTCCGCTTGACGTTGCTGTATTACCGCGATGGCATTCCGAACCCCTTCGTCGATCCCACTGACATCGATCAGTTCGGCAACCCGAACCGGATCGAGCCGGACGTGCTCGAGGACTACGACAACCTCTCAGTGCTGCCGACTGACAGCAACTTCGCACAGTCAGTCGTCAACGCTGCCTCGAAGCTGGTGGCGTTGACCGTCGGTGGACGTCCCAACAACATCCCGAATTTTCCAGGCACGCAGCTCCAGGGCGGCACCGCCGGAAACGGCGAGCCGACGGAAGCGGAATACCAGGGCAACCCGAATCTCCCCATCGAACGGCGTGAAGGTCTGCTCGGACTGGAGGCCATCCGCGACATCTCGCTGCTGATGGTTCCCGACGACGTCGTGTTGCCCAACCTGCGCACGACGATCGTGCAGCAATGCGAACGGTTGAAGGACCGCTTCGCGATCTTCAGCGTCACCGAAGGCGAGCACACGAACCCGCCGTTGCAGGCGCTGCGTCCACCGCAAGACAGCACCTACGGCGCCTATTACATCCCGTGGGTGCGCGTGCTGGCGTCGCACACACCGGAAGGACATCTGCTCGTGCCAGCGACCGGACACCTCGCCGGCATCTATGCGCGCGTGGACATCGAGCGTGGCGTCCACAAGGCGCCGGCCAATGAGGTCGTCCGCGGCATCATCACGCGCGACCTCGGCGACGCCAAGCCGCTGTTCTACCTGCTGAACAAGCAGCAGCAGGACATCCTCAATCCGAAGGGCATCAACGTCATTCGCGATTTCCGTCCCGATGGCCGCGGCATCCGCGTCTGGGGCGCCCGCACGATGTCATCGGATCCGATGTGGAAGTACATCAACGTCCGGCGGCTCTTCATCTTCATCGAACAGTCGATCGATCGCGGCACGCAGTGGGTCGTGTTCGAGCCGAACTACGAGCAGACCTGGTCTGCCGTCCGCCTGTCGATTACCGCGTTTCTCAGGACCGTCTGGCGCAATGGTGCGCTCGCCGGGACCACGCAGGACGAGGCGTTCTTCGTCAAGTGCGACCGCACGACGATGACCCAGGACGACTGGGACAACGGCCGGTTGATCTGCCTCATCGGCGTCGCACCGGTGAAGCCGGCCGAATTCGTCATCTTCCGTATCTCGCAGAAGACGGTTGAAGCCGTTCAGCAGTGAGGACCTGACCTATGGCCACCGCCGCACGCCTCGATCCGCTCACATCGTTCAACTTCATCCTCGACATTCAGGGGATGCGGGCCGGGTTCTCCGAGATCGGAGGGCTGAGCACCGAAACCGACATCGTGGAGTACCGGGAAGGCAACGAAGACATCACGATGCGGAAACTGCCCGGTAAGCGTAAGTACGCCAACCTCAGTTTGAAGAGAGGTTTTACGCCCAACGGCAAGGACCTCTGGGAGTGGCGCAAGAAAGTGATCGAGGGCAAGACGCAGCGTCTGTCCGGGACGATCACGCTGCTCAACGAAGCACGCCAGCCGGCCCTGGTCTGGAAGTTCTACGAGGCCTGGCCGAGCAAGTGGGCGGGTCCGGCGTTCAACGCCAAGAACAACGACGTCGCGATCGAGGAAATGGAACTCGCCGTCGAGGGACTCGAGCTCGAGTAGTCACCGGTTCCCATGCGCAGCTACCACACCCCAGGCGTCTACTTCGAGCGCGACGATGCGGCTCCGCCGTTGATTGGACCGCTACGTACCGACGTCGCTGGAATGGTGGGGATCGCGCAGCGAGGACCGCTCAATCTGCCGGTCCGTATCGAGAGCCGTCAGCAGTTCGCCCAGGTGTTCGGTGCGCCGATTCCGCAGGCCTATCTCGCCTACGCCGCCGAGTCGTTCTTCGCTAATGGCGGGCAGACGTGCTGGTTCGTGCGCGTGGCGCATCCTGAAGACGCGCGGGTCGCGTCACTCGACATCGTCGATCGGACGGGAACGCCGATCCTGCGTCTCAGGGCCGGAAGCCCCGGCACCTGGGGCAATGCCGTCGTCGCACGGTGGCTGGCTCGCGAGGGCCAGATTCTGTCGATCACGCTGCACTATCCCGATGGCAGCCAGGAGCTGGTGCGCAATCCGTCACAGGTCGCCAACCTTGCTTCGAGGCGTACGGTCGACGAACAGATCACACTCGATCCGGCGGCGCGGCCGCTGGTTGTGTTCGAGGTGCCGACGACACCGGCCGCTCGAGGGTCGAACAGCGCGTCGATCGACGATGGCGAGGCGCTGCTGGGCGGCGGTGCCGATGGTCTGGCCGACCTGACCACCGCGCACTTCATCGGCGAGGGTCCGCGCGATCGCGAGCCGGCGACAGGGCTCGCAGCGCTCGAGTCGATCGCCGACGTGTCGATGGTGGCAATTCCCGACATGATGCCGGTGATCCGGATTGCGCCGCATCCGATTCGTCGTCCCCGGCTCGACTGCGCCAACCTGTCGGCACCGTCGCCGTTGCCGGAGCCGCCGGACTCACCGCTCGAATTCCCGCCGGCGTTCGACATTGGCGCACTGCACGAGGCGTTGATCGGCCACTGCGAGAAGCTGCGCTATCGCGTGGCGATCCTCGACACGCCCGACAATCTGCTGCCCGAAGCCGCAATGGCCGTTCGTGGGCCGTTCAGTTCGTCCTTCGCAGCGATCTACTACCCGTGGATCGTGGTTGACGATCCGCTGCAGTTGACCAGTCTCGTCCGCCGCATCCCGCCGAGTGGGGCGGTCGCGGGCGTGTACGCGCGCAACGACCGCCTGTATGGCGTCCATCGTGCGCCCGCCAACCACGTCGTCGAAGGCGCGCTCGACGTCGGGTTCGATGTGAACGAGATCGTGCACGGCGTGTTGAACGATGCCGACGTGAACGTGTTGCGTTCGTTCCCCGGCCGCGGCATCCGCATTTTCGGGGCACGGACCATGACCTCGCCGAGCGAGATCATCTGGCGCTACGTCAACGTGCGGCGGCTGGTGTCGATGATCGAGAAGGCGATCGAGCGTAGTACGCAGTGGACGGTCTTCGAGCCGAATGCCGTGGCGTTGCGGCGCGAGATCGACCGCGTGATCCGCGCCTATCTCGAGACGCTGTTTCGTCAGGGTGTGCTCGATGGCGGCAGCTCCGAAGACGCCTACTCCGTCACCTGTGACGAGACCACCAATCCGCCCGAAGAGGCGGATCTCGGACGCGTCATCTGCCGCATCGGCGTGCAGCCACCGAAGCCGGCAGAGTTCGTCGTCGTGGTGATTGGCAAGACGCAGAACGCGATCGAGGTGCTGCAGGAAACGGGGGCGCTCGATGGCTGAAGCCGGTGCCCGTCACGATCCCGCTCCTGCATTCCGCTTCACGGTGCGCTTCGACAACCTGCCGCCTGGCGGTTTCAGCGACTGTGGCGGACTGCAAATGGAGACCGAGGTGCAGGACTTCCGTGAGGGCGGCGTCAACACGCACGTCTGGAAGTTCGCGACCCGCACCAAGCAGTCGAACCTCACGCTGAAGCGCGGAATCGTCAACCGGCAACTGTGGGCCTGGTACCAGGACATCGCGAACGGCAAGATGCAATTCCGCAACGGCACCATTACCGTCCACGACCCCTCGGGCGAGCAGGACCTCATCGAGTTTCAGATTCTGCAGGCCTTTCCCGTCAAGTGGGCCGGCTCGGATCTCGGCGCTGGCCAGAACAACCTGGCCGTCGAGACGGTGGAATTCGCCCACCAGGGCATGCAGCGAACGAAGTAGGAGCGCAGATGCCGGTGCACATCGAGGAAATGACCACGGACGTCTCGGTGATTGAGGGCGACCTGCCGCTCAGTCCGGCGCAGATCGAGATGCTGGTGAAGGCCGTGATGAAGAAGCTGGCCGAACGGCAGCAGGACGCCGCGCGTTTGAGCGAGGCGACCAAGCTGCGGCGCCAGTCAACGGAACCGTTCGAGCTGGGGTGAGGACGCGGCATGTCGCTGGAAAAAGCCGTCATCGAGGTTGATCCACGGGATCGCGGTCCGAACCTGCCGGCGCGCATCACCGTGCAGTTCAATCCGGCGGAGTACACGCTCTCGAAGGGAGCGCAGATCGCCGAGATCGCGATCCCGGGCATCGACTCGCCGATCCTGCAGTTCGTGCGTGGGCAGAACGAGAAGCTCACGCTCGAGCTCTTCTTCGACACGACGCAGACCGGCATGGGCGAGGAGCCGGTCCAGGACGTCCGCGATCTGACGACACCGGTCTACCAGCTGGTGAAGATGCAGGGGAATACCCACGCCATTCCCCGCATCCGCTTCGTCTGGGGCAAGGGACTCTCGTTCAGAGCCATCGTCGAGAGCGTGCAGCAGAAGTTCACGGTCTTCAACCCGGCCGGCATTCCGCTGCGTGCTTCGCTGGCGGTGACATTCCGCGAATACAAGACGCTCGAGGAACAGTTGTCGGAACTGAATCTGCAGTCGGCCGATCATTCGAGCGAGCGTGCGGTTCGGCGTCAGGACTCGCTGAGCCGAATCGCATTCGAAGAGTACGGTGATGCGTCTCAGTGGCGGCAGATCGCCGAGCATCCAGACAACGCCGTCGCGCTCGCCAACCCACGGCGGCTCGTGCCTGGCACGCGCCTGGTGATTCCGGCCATCGGCATCTTCGGCCGCGCGACGGGAGGTTCGTGATGGCCTCACCAGTTGTCGTGCCGATCTATCAGGGTCAGGAGTTCTACGTCCCGACCTTCCAGGTCAAAGTCGCGGGACGCCCGCAGGGACAGGACGTGATCCGCGACATCCTGCAGGTCTCCTACAAGGACAACATCCAGGAGATCGACGGCTTCGACATCACGATCAACAACTGGGACGCCGACCGCTGCACGTTCAAGTACAGCGACAGCGACCTCTTCGATCCCGGCAAGGAGCTGGAGCTGTGGATGGGATACCACGGCAAGGACAAGCTCCGGCTGATGATTCGCGGTCAGATCACCACGCTGCGTCCGGCGTTCCCGGCGTCGGGTGGTCCGACGCTGGCGATCAGCGGGCTGAACGTGCTGCACAAGCTGCGCACCAAGCAGGAATCTCACTCGTACGAAGGACTCACCGACAGCAAGATTGCCCAGCAGATCGGCACACGACTCGGCGTGGACATCAAGACGCCGCGCGCCTCGGACGAGAAGAAGTTCGACTTCCTCTTCCAAGACAACCAATACGACATCCTGTTCCTCCTCGAGCGGGCACGGCGCATCGGCTACGAGCTGGTCGTCGAGGAGAAAGGGCAGAACGGTCAGTCATCGCCGCCGTCGATGACCTTCGCGCCGTCCACTGATACGCGGCGCGTCACCTATCAGCTCACGTACGGGAAGTCGCTGATCGAGTTCAAGCCGGAGTTGACGACGGCGAATCAGATTGGCGAGGTCACCGTTCGCGGATGGGATCCCGTCAACAAGAAGAAGATCGAATACACCGCCAAGCGCAGCGAGATCGCCATCAAGGGTGTCGGCAGTGCCGGCAACCAGCAGGCGATCGAGCAGTCCTTCAACCAGCGCAAGGAAATCATCGCCACCAAACCGATCGAGAGCGAAGACGAAGCCAAGACGCTGGCGATCCAGACGCTGCAGGACAACGCCAAGGACATGGTCAAGGGCGGCGGGTCGACGGTGGGCCTGCCCGATCTCCGTGCCGGCAGCATCGTGCAGATCGATGGACTCGGCAAGCGCTTTTCTGGTCGCTACTTCGTGACATCGACGACGCACGCCATGGGAGACGGCGGATACACGACGCAGTTCGAGTGTCGGCGGGAGGAGCTATGAGCCAGCGCGAGAACGGCATCGTCATCGGCACGGTCACCGACCTCGACGACCCCGAGAAGCTCGGGCGGGTGAAGGTAAAGCTGCCGCAGTACAACAACGAGGTCAGTTACTGGGCGCGGCTGGTGGCGCCGATGGCCGGCAAGCAGCGCGGGTTCTTCTTCCGTCCCGAGAAAGAGGACGAAGTGCTCCTCGGGTTCGAGAACGGCGATCCGCGGCGGCCCTACGTGCTCGGGTCGGTCTGGAGCAAGGTCGACGATCCGCCGGCGCGCGACGGCAACGAGCCACAGAACAACTGGCGATTCGTCGTCTCGCGCTCGGGTCACCTACTGAAATTCGACGACACCTCCGGCGGCGAAAAGATCGAGATCGTCGCGAAGGGAGGCAAGCAGAAAGTCGTCATCGATGCCAACGGAAAGATTCAAGTCGAGTGCAGCAGCGGTGACATCGAAGTAAAGGCGCCGTCCGGCACGTTCAAGGTCGAGGCGAAGACCGTTGACATCCAGGCGAGTGGGCAGATGACGGTAGCGGCCAAGGGCAAGCTGACGGTGCAGGGTGCCACCGTCGAGATCAACTGAGGAGCGAGGCCCATGGGACAGCCCGCAGCCAAGCAAGGCGACCAGATCACGGCGACGGACATTCACTTGATCCAGCCGCCTGGCCCGTCGTCTCCCGTGCCGACGCCGCATCCGTTCCTCGGCATCATCGACGGCGCGCTCAGCAGCGACGTGAAGATCGAGAAGCGTGCCGCGGCGACGGTCAACAGTACCGCGACGAATACGCCACCGCACATCCCGATCGGCGGCACGTTCGTCAATCCGCCCAAGAACAAGGCCCAGATCATCAAGGGCAGCGCCACCGTGCTGATCAACAAGAAGGCCGCCGCCCGCAATGGCGACACCGCGTTGACCTGCAACGACCCGGTTGATGCGCCTGTCGGATCGGTCGTGGCCGTATCGACGGTGATGATCGGTGGCTGAGACGAGCGCCAACTTCCTCGGACGGGGATGGCAATTCCCGATCAAGCCCGATGGCCAGGGACGCTTGACCTACGTCTCGGGCGCTGAAGCCGTCCGCCAGAGCATCTGGATCATTCTCAGCACCGCGCCGCGTGAACGGCTGATGCGCGAGGCGTTTGGCTGTGGCGTGCACGATCTCGTCTTCGACAGCAACACCGCCGCGCTGCACGGGCTGGTACAGGAACACGTGCGGGCGTCGCTCATCGACTGGGAGCCGCGCATCGACGTGGTCGGCGTCCGTGTCGAGGCACCTGAAGGACAGCGGCACGTGCTGCTGATCCACATCGACTACCGCATCCGCGCCAACAATTCGTTCTTCAATCTCGTCTACCCGTTCTTCCTGCTGGAAGGAGCTGATTGACGCGTGCCGCTGAAGGAACCCGTCCTCGACGATCGCACCTTCGAGCAGCTGATGGCGGAGCTGCGGCTGCGCATTCCGCGCTACACGAAGGAGTGGACGAACTTCAACGACAGCGATCCCGGGATGACGCTGCTGCAGCTCTTTGCCTGGCTGACCGAGCTGATGTTGTTCCGGATGAACCAGGTGCCGCTGAAGAACTACGTGAAGTTCCTCAAGCTGCTCGGACTCGAGCTGACGCCGGCGCGGCCCGCCTCGGCCCATGTCACGCTCGTGACCAAGGCCGACAGCACCGCCTCCTCGCTGCCGAAGCTGACGCAGTTCACGGCGCAGCCCGACGATGGCGGCGAGCCACTGGTATTCGAAACGGAGCGCGGTCTCGATCTTATTCGATTCCCGCTCGATACCGTCGGCATCTTCGACGGTGCAGCGTTCACGCCGGCGACTGACGCGAATGCGACGCCTGGCACGACGTTCCAGCCGTTCGGATGGGCTCCTGAACCTGGTAATGCGCTGTATCTGGGGTTTGCTCCACCCGATCCGCCACCAACGACGGCCACACGCTTCCCACAGACGATGACGTTCCGGGTGTCGATGCCGGCAGAAGCGACGGCCGGTGCGCCGCAGAAGTGCACGGGTGTCTCGAGTCCCCCGATCCCACCAGTGACCTTGATCTGGGAGTACAGGCCGAAACCGGGGGAGCCGTGGGAACGCCTGAACGTGTTCGAGGACGAGACGGCGGCGTTCACCCGCGAAGGTTACATCCGCGTGGCGGGACCAGAAAGCATTCTGCCGATCGTCGAGGCACGACTCAATCCTGCGGCACGATTCTGGATCCGCGTGCGACTCGACGGACGGTATCCGGCAGGACGCGTGCCGACGATCGACTTCTTGCGAAGCAACACTGTCGAGGTCCGCAATTTGCAGACGGTTCGTGAGGAGATTCTCGGCGAGAGCACTGGCGAGCCGAACCTGCCGTTCACGCTGCAGCGCAAACCGGTGCAGGGCGCATCGGTGCGCATTCGTACCGAAATAGGCGAGACCATCGAGCACTGGACGCCGACTGCCGACTTGTTGGCGCCGCGCCCCGACGCTCGCCACTTCGTCGTCAACCCGACCTCCGGCGTCATTCAGTTTGGCGATGGCACGACGGGAAGAATCCCCGATGCCGGAGCCCTGGTGATTGTCACCGAGTATCGGTCGGGCGGCGGCAAGCGGGGCAACGTCGATAGTGGCGCGATTGCCGGACCGCCGCCGTCTGGCGTGGAAGCGGTCAAGAACGAGCGGGCCGCAGTGGGCGGCTCTGACGAAGAGACACTCGATCAGCTGCAGCAGCGCGCGCCCGCGGTGCTCCGTCGCCGCAACCGCGCTGTCACACCAGACGACTTCGAAGTGCTGGTGAAGGAGATGGGTGGCATTGCGCAGGCGAAGGCGCTGCCGCTGTTTCATCCCGATCATCCCGGCGTCTCGGTCGCCGGTGCGATTACCGTCGTCATCGTTCCAGACAACGAGGATCGCCCTCCCAAGCCGTCGAGCGATCTGATACGCGCCACGTGCGACCTGCTCGACGAAAAGCGGCTCCTGACGACGGAGGTGTTCGTCAAGGGCCCGGCGTACCAAGAGATTCGTGTCGAAGCGCGGGTCACGGCCAAGCCATACGCGTCGTTCGATGCAGTGACGCTCGAGGTGATCAAGAAGCTCGACGCGCTTCTCAATCCGCGCACGCGCGTCTTTGGCGACGAGCTGTTCCCGACGCGTCTCTACAGCACGATTCTCGAAGTTCCAGACGTGGTCGGCGTCCTCGCCTTGAACGTGTACGTCGACGGCCGGCGTCATCAGGGGCTCGAGCCGATCACGGTGCCGGTCGACGGTCTGGTGTTCGGCCGCGATCACATCATCACCGTGTCTCCGGCGGTCGACAGGTAGGCGAGCAATGGAGAGCGGTCCGAAATTCTGGCGGATTGGCAGCCCGAACGGATGGCGGGTACGCACCGCTGCGACGTCGGTCGCGGTGAGCGACCGCGACGGCATCCGTCTGGCTGCAGACCCCGCGGGTCCGCTCGCGCTCGGATCGCCCGACGGGAGTCTGGGCGGCCTGGTGCTGCCGAAGGGAATGACGATTGATGAACGTGGCCGCGTGTATCTGCTCGATCCGCGGCGCGCCCGTATCAAGCGGTTCGATGCCGAGTCTTCGGCATTCGTGGACCTGCCGTCGCTTGGTGGCGATGGCACCGGCCCGCGTGAATTCTCGAGGCCGTCAGCGATCGCGATTGCCGGTCGCCGCTTGTATGTCTGCGATGAGGGCAATCAGCGTGTGCACGCATTCGACGTCGAGACGCTCGTCCTCCTGCACCTCTGGGAGGCGGATGGATCGAGGACCGGATGGCAGCCTGTCGATCTGGCCACTCAAAACGGATCGGTCGACGTCCTCGACAAGGCGTCCGCCCGCATCTATCGCCACCAAGGGGGTGACGAGCTCCGGCTGATCGCGGAGCGGCCGGACCGTGCCGGCACATGGTCGCGGGTGATCGTCGATCGCGAGGAGCGCATCTATGCGCTCAACAACTCGAACGCGGCGTATCCGATGCTGGAGTCGCCGGATCCCTCGGTTCCTCCGGTCCTTGACGCCGGTTCGATTCGCGATCGGTTCGACGCGCCGCTCATTCGGCTGGACACGTCGAACCGCTTCTGCCTGCCGGCGCGGCTTGCGCAACGTTGCGGGTGCGGCAGCGGAACAGTCGGTCCGCCCCCTGAAATACCGCTGGCGTCATGTGCGCCCTTCGACGCTGCGGCCCCGCGCTGTAAGGAGTCACCACGATCCGCCACACACCTGCGTACCGCGCAGGGTCGCTGGTTGCTCTACGTCGTCGATCGCGAGGAGCGGCTTGTCCGCGCGTTTGCGCCCGGTGAACGCGTGCGTCACACCTGGGGCACGCGTGTGGACTGGCAGCCAGTTGACGTGGATGCGCGTGGTGAGACCGCGTTTATCCTGGACGAGCAGCACCAGGCCGTGTACAGGCATCGGGCCGGCCGCGACGCATTGAAGGAGATCTGTCGCGCTGAGACGTCTCGCGGCTGGTCGCGTCTCGCATTCGCCGATTCCGGCCTCCTCTATCTCTACTCGCCTGGTCAGCCGGTCGCGCAGGCGTATGACTGCCAGGGGCGAGTCGTTGGGGACGTCGACTACCACACAGTCGCTCGCTTGTTCGAGCGCCGGATGCCCGCGGCACCCGCGGTGATCTCGGGTCTGTTGTTCGATCGCCAAGGGAACAGAGTCGGTCAGGTCGATTGGTCCGATGAGATCGCGACGCCGATCTATCAGCGCAACGGATTCTGGCAGAGCACGCCGCTCGATAGCCGCACCTATCGCTGCCAGTGGCACCGGCTGGAGATGCATTTCGCGGATCTTCCACCGGGCGCAAAGGTTGACGTGCACACCTACGCGCATGAAACGGAGCGAGAGGTAGACGAGGTTCCGACCGAGCGCTTCCAGCACGCACACACGATTGTGGCGCCAGTACAACGGCAGTCGCGTCCATCGAAGTCAGGGACGACGATCGACTGCCTCGTGCAGAGCGGCGGCGGCCGCTATCTCTCGATTCGACTGACGCTCCACGGCGATGCGTTCTCGACCGTGGCGGTCGACACGATCACGGTCCACTATCCGCGCGAGTCGTATCTTCAGTACCTGCCGGCTACGTTTTCGTCCGACGACGAGGGCCGGGTGTTTCTCGAGCAGTTTCTCGCGATCTTTCAGACCGAATGGGAGGCGCTCGAGCAGCGGATCACCGGAGTCGAGCGTTACTTCGATCCCGACGCCGTGCCCGGCGGTCCGTTCCTCGACTACCTCGCCACGCAGTGGATGGGGCTTCGACTCGAAGGTGACTGGACGGCCGAACAGAAGCGAGCGCTGCTCGCCGCGGCGCCAGAGATCTATGCCGCGCACGGCCAACTCGCTGGCCTTCGCAAGTACCTCACCGTCTACCTGGCGAACATCGCGAACGTTGATCCGGGGGCAGTGGAGGCGACGGGATTTCCGGTCGTGCTCGAAGGTTTCCGCGAGCGACAGCATCTGTTTGCGTCGGCTCCAGAGACGGCCCGTCTGGGCGAAGCCGCGCCGCTGTGGAGCGCGAGCGTCGTGCGACGTCTGCAGCTCGGTGCCTTCTCACGCGAGGGAGAGGTCGAACTGGTCTCGACCGGTAGCCCGGACGGCGATGTGTTCGATCGCTACGCGCACCGCTTCCGGGTGATGGTCCCGGCGTGTTGGATTCGCACGCCTGACGGCGAGCGCATGGTCCGCCGGGCGATCGAAGCGGAGAAGCCCGGACAGACGCACTACGAACTGTGTCTGGTCGACGCGCGCTTTCGTCTCGACGAGCAGTCGACAGTCGGCGTGGACACGATCATCGGCGCCCCTCCGGTGATCACGCTCGGCGGCGTCTGCGATGAAGAGCGGGCACCGAGTCTGCCCCCGTCCGGACGACTCGGCTACGACACGGTGCTTGGCTGCGACGAGGCACATGCGCCCGTGCTGCTGGCGCCAGGAACCCCGGTGTGGAGCACTTCGCGGCTGGCCTGACAAGGAGACTGATGGCGATGCGCAAACATGGCGAGACCGGCTGCCTGGATCTCGCGACCGATCGGATGCGGTACTTCACCGGCCGCTACATGACGGCACGCGACTTCCGCGACGAGCAGAACTATCACCTGACACACCGCCATCTCCACAGTCGCATTCTGCACGGGTGGGGCGTGGCCTGCGGGCTGTATGTGCATCCACATCCGCAGCCCGAGTGTCAGCCGACACACGTCGTGGTCGACTGCGGGATGGCGATCGACTGCTGCGGCCGGGACGTCGTCGTGCCGCGTGCCGTCGCGTCGCCCCCGCTGACATGGCCAGACGCCCACACGCACCAGACCGGGAACGCTGCCGCACAACAGCAGAACACTTCCGTAGAACAGCAGACCGAACCCGCTCGCCACGGACACGAACAGCATTCCGAGCCGGAGCGTCGTCACAACGACGAACGGTACGACCACGAGCGTCGAGAGGAAGATCGCCGCTGGTATGCATTGCTCTGTCTCGAGTACTGCGAGAGCGAGATCGAAGTCGTGCCGGTCCTGTACTCCGAGCACACCTGCGACAAACCGCGCTCGGAACACAGCCGGATGCGCGAGTCATTCAAGCTGTCATGGCACTGGGTGCGACATCGCGACCTCTCGGCCAAGTACTTCTGGAAGACGCGCGGCGGTGGGGTCGCGGATCATCACGACGGCCGCGACGACGATGAGCACGAGCACGGCGGCGAGCGCCGCCATCACCGGTGGCCCGACGATGATTGCGATACGCCCGGCCAGCATGGCAAAGGCTGCTGTCTGGACACGCGCTGCCCGCCGCACCACTGTGTGCCGATTGCCGTCGTCTCGGTTCGGCGCGGTGAGCCCATCCACCGCG
>Ga0209382_10004947_pt1 | contig 17481 bp, 7 predicted proteins | sample SoiMetdeltSBSDD5_FD_187599 | JGI IMG/M metagenome (GOLD analysis project Ga0209382, IMG submission 187599) | Bulk soil microbial communities from a Populus tree surrounding site in Tennessee, USA - Soil MetaG P. deltoides SBSDD5 (SPAdes) (version 2) | ecosystem: Environmental > Terrestrial >...
TCGATGATCCCGGCGATCCCGTCACAATGCTTGCCGCGGACCTTCTCATCGAGACTCTCGAAGACTCTTTCCAGCCGTTCGATTTGACCGTGCGTCTCCGTGAGGTGCGATTCGAAGGCATCGCGCAACGGGGGGGACGACGCCGCTTTGGCCAGCTTCGCGAGCGCCTTGGTCAGCTGCCGTTCGGCGTCGTAGGTGTCACGCAATTCGTCGATGAACGCGTCGTGGAGCGTGCCTGCTTCAGCCATGTTGAATCTCCTTCGTAAGAAACTCCGCCAGTGTGATCATGGGCGAGGCCCGTCATGACGCTGTGCGGCGCGACGATAGTGTTCGTCGAATCCAGGTATCAGGTCCGAGATGTATTCAGTGACGCGCATGGCGGCCACTCCGATCAGCGCACCCTTGATGTCGTTCCAGAGTTCGAGTGCCTGCTCCTGGGCATTGACACCATTGCGCGAGACCAATCCGAGCTGGGATTCGTCGGAAGAGTCGAAAACGTGCTGCGAAGACTTCGGGCGGAGGACTGCCGCCAGGAGCGCACCGCCGGCAATCGCCCCGCCCAGGAACAGGTGAGGTCGCGCGCGGAATTGCGCGCGCCAATCAGTGGCGGCATCGACCTTGTGCTCCAGTTCCCTGAGATTCGAGCCGAGCCGTTCTCGCGTCCGGTCGATATGCGCCTCTATTTTGTCGGCTGCTTTATCCATTCGAGATTCTCCTTGAGCGACTCGATCGTGCGCTCCGGCATTGGCGTGATTTGCGTGAACCTACGTAGCCCGGCGGCAATCAGCACGCCCCCGCCAGCCGCCATCGCAACGGCGATCACGAGTGTGGCGGCCCACATCGGCAGGATGGTGGCGAGCGCGTATGCCATGGTCCACAACAACAACATCCACGCGCTCAGTGCGCCCACGACCCCGACCGTCACCCACACTGCCGCCGCGGCCGCTTGCGAGGCTTCCTGGCGGATCTCCGCTTTCGCGAGGCGTACCTCGGATCGGAGAATGTCCTGCACATTCCGGAGGATGTCCTGCAATACGTCTGAAACGGATCGGTCCCCAGTCACCGCCTGCCTCCTTGCGCGTTGATGTCAGTTCCGGGTGAGCGACCGGCCGAGCACGAAGCCGAACACGGCGGCGACGAGCAGTGCGGGCCCCGGATTGTTTTTCACCACGGTCTCCACGTCGGCCATCATGCGTTTGGCGTCGTGGGTGCGCATGTAGTCGGCTGTCGTGCTCAAACGGTCTGCTGCCGCAGACGCGAATTCCTTTACCCGTTGCCCACCTGGAAGTTCGCTCACTCGTTCCTGGACCGCAGATGCAACACCGTCGAGTCGGTCCGCCGCCATTGATCGGCCTTCGTCGACCTTTGTGGTTGCTGTCCGTGCCATGTCCGACACCGAATCCTTGACCTCGCTCGCTCGATCCGCGAGCTCCTTGCCAAACGACGCTGTCTTGTCTGCGACTGACCTATCTACTGGTGTGTTTCTGCTCGCCATCGTCCACCCCCTCTTCCTGGTTCCGTTCCTACTGCTGACTGCCTAGCGGTCGCCTGCCCGTTCGTCTCTCACACGCGGCGAATCCGTTCCGAATGAGTTCCTACGCTCCGCGCGATGCGCTGCAATTTCTCGCCGACTTTCGGTTGTGATGCAGCATCACTCAGGCTTTCGTGCGCTACGTCGTCGGGCGTCCCGATTGGAGTGGGTGACGACGTCGGGAGATTCAAACCCGCTGGGGGAACCCGCGGATTCCGCCTGCCGCTCCCGAACGGCTCGGCGCGTGGTATCAATCGGTATGAAGAGCATCTTACGTGCCAGCAGTCGGCAGACTCGGGATACGCTCAGCCCTCCGATGCTACGAGAGTCGCCGCTCTGTCTCGCGTGTGCATGACTCCGTCAGCGGATGTGAGGCGTGAGTCCTAGTGTGATTCCCTCTCTCGTGATGTGCGCTCGCTCGGCGTTCCGGATTGAGGTCGGATGCGATGCGACGAGATTCTGCGGGCGGGGAAGTTTATCCGCGACTGACTTGCTTCACTCGATGAGGAAAGGCCGCGAGTGTTTGGGCATGCCTTGTAAGAGTTGCAGCAGTCGAGTCGCAATCCTGCGGTGGCATTGCCGTCCGAAACAGATGGCGCTAAACCGCCGGCATGTCACTGCGAGTCCCGCTTCAAGGCGCGACCTTTATCGAGACCGAAGGTTGGCGCCCCTCGCGTGCCAGTGATCTTGATCGGAATGGCGCTTCCTCCCCCGGCGCTCTTGAAGATGAGGTCGAAGGGCTTGAGCAACAGGCTCTTGTAGCCCGTCGTCATTTCCGAAAGGGTCGCGTCGGTGAAGATCGTGCCTGCGAAGTCGATGTGCTCCGAGACGAGCCCGTAGTCTCCCGCGAGACGAATCGCCGATCCAGGCACGTCGAATGTGACATGCGGCAGCGAGAGCTGGCCCGCGCGGAGCGTGAACCTCCCGGCAAACTGCGACACGACTCGTTCGGCTTTCTGTGTCGCGTCCTGTCCTTGTGTCCTCCGACTCAACTCGTTGATCTTGGTTTGGACAAGGGGGCTCGAGAAGCTCGCGTCGGCGATCGTAAACGCCCCGTCCAGCTGCAGCTTTTCAACGACATCACGATCGCCCGGCGGGAGCTCGAACCTGGTAGTGAGCTTCAGGGCGCCCGCCATCGGCGGTGTCGGCGCCTTCACCGCCATCAGCAGCACATCTTCGAGCCGTGCGTCGTTCATGACGACATCGAGTTCGACGGTGCGGCCTTCAGCGCCGGGCTTTTTCACGACACCGCCCCTGGCCGTCAGCGACGTGTTCAGGAAGGACGCGTCCACCTTTTCGAGGAGCGTGTTGCCGTTCGTGCCGTCGACGATGGCGTCATACGTCGCATGGAGGGGCATGGGATGGCCACCCGCTTTGACTGTGAAATCCGGAGTGTCGGTCACGCCATGAACCTCGATTCGTTCGAGCGTGCCTCCGAAGGTTCCGACGGCCGACAGGATGCCCGAGATGCCCTTGAACACGGCCAGATCGGCGCGTTCGAACGTGAACGTTCCCTGGAGGGGTGTCTGTCCGGGTGCTTCACGGCCCCACGGCCCGAACGTGCCAGACGTTTCGATGGCGCCTGGAGGAACGGCGTTCTCGAGCGACGCCGAGAAGGCCATCGGTTTATCGATGGAGACGGCTTGCATCCGAAGATCGTGGATGCTCCACACCTTCGGAGGCTTGTCCGAGTCCACTGGAATGATCACCAGGCGCGCGTCGTGTGTGATCAGCTCGTCAATGACGAACAGGCGCCCCACGTCGCCTTTGTCAGCTTCGGAGGTTGATGAAGCCGGGGGCTCCTCGCCAGGAGTCCGGTCGCGCTTGCGATCTGGCGGGATCTCAATGTCCAGCTCATCGACCGTGACTCGCGTGACATGTCGTTGGAGCAGGCGGAACGCGTTTCCGTCCGCCGAGAATCGCTTAATCGAGATCAACGGCGGCACGTCGTGCCGGCCCCGATGGCGAATCGTCAAGCCAACGCCTTCGGCGTGAAACTGCGGGAGCAGTCGCAATCGAAGCTCAGCCAACTCCACTTCCGCATTGAGTCGCGCCGATAAGACCTCGATGACCTTTCTGCGCGCGGTCTCGGACGAAAACGGGACAATAGAGGCGAGGACGATCAGCAACCCGCCGATCACCACCGCGACCGCGAGCGCGATTGCCCGCCACGGCTGTCGAAGACACCGGGCGATTCTGGACTGCATTTCGGTCATTGGTCACTTTCAAGTTTCGAGGAGCCGACCCCAGCAAGCGCATCCATGAGGGCGGCGAGCGGTGGTGTTCGAAGCGAATCGCCTTCTGGTCGAGTGAACAGTTGAGGCAGGTCGTGCGGTGCTCTGGGATACTAGAGCACTTCGCGTACCACATGATTCAGTACATGGCTCGGGTGGCGAAAGAGCACACTACAGAGGGAGGCGGCCCGTCCCGGCCAACGCGATCGAGCGGAGCGCCTCGCACGCCGCGACTCGTGCCGACGGATCATTGGAAACCAACCTGATTTCTGCTCCAGTTGGACACTGTGAGCGAAAGCGATCTGGTCGCGCCCGTCATATGTCGTCGTGACGTGCGCTGCGAGCGTTGACAGGTGCGTGCCGATTGCTTTGTGCCCGAACGGGTAGTTTGTAGATTGAACAACTTCGCCTGTCGCCTTAATTGCATGCGAATGGAGGGCTATGCAGCAGCTGGGCCTTAGCGCTGGAGTGCGATCAACTGCCGGAGTTGGTGCTACGCAACCGACGGTCGACGGCATCGCGGGTTGCGGAATCGAGGCGTCCTTGGACTTCCCTGTTGTATGCGATTGGGATCGCTTGCTGAGGAAATAGGTTCATGCGGCGCCAGGCATCGTCCGCCTCTCGCCTGCTCGGGGCTGGCGAGGAACTTCTTAGTATTGAGCTCCTGGAGGAGCACGCCCGACGCCTAGCGGCGCTGCTTTCCATCACCCCCAAAAAAGGGAGCGGACACGCTCACCTCCGACGGCTCAAGGGACACATGCGGGCGCTGCGCGGCGTTTATACCGCACTGGCGGACGACGCTCGCCTCGAGACTCCGTCTCCTGCGACTGAATGGCTGCTCGATAACTTTCACATTATTTCGGCTGCCGCGCGTGACATCCACCACGATCTGCCGCCCGCATTCTTCAAGCGCCTTCCCTTCGTCGCTGCCGACGAGTTCGTCGGGCTTCCGAGGATTTACGCACTCGCCCTCGAGCTGATTGGATCGAGCGCGGGCCGGCTCGACGCCCATAGGCTGCAACGATTCATCACTGCGTTTCAGTCCGTCACGCCGCTCACGATGGGGGAGCTTTGGGCGTGGCCGAGCGCGCTCAAGCTGGCATTGCTCGATCATCTGCGCGCGCGAGGGGATGTGCTCGCCGCCACGCGCCTCCATCGAGTGGCGGCGGATCGGATAGCCACGGAGCTCGAGACTGGACGGGCCTGGTCCGACAACTGGCCAGCGCCGGTCCATCATGCCTTTGTGACCCGTCTGCTGCAGCGCGCGCGCTCTCTCGGAACTGTCGCGTCTGAATTGCACGACCGGCTGGAAGCGGCGCTGAAAGCGCGAGAACAAACGATAGAGGATGCCATCCGAGCGGAGGGACAGCATCAGGCTGCCGAGCAGGCCAACGTGGCCAATCTGATTGGCAGCCTGCGCCTCATCTCGACCTTCGACTGGAGTGAATTTTTCGAGAGCGTCAGTCTCGTCGAGCAGGTACTCCAGCGCGACCCCGCGGGCGTCTATAGCCGGATGGACTTCCGCAGCCGAGACCGGTATCGACACGCCGTCGAGGAGCTCGCGGTGCCGACCGGCGAGGGACAGCTTTTGCTCGCGCTGAAAAGCGTGGAACGCGCACGCCAGACTCACGTGAAGACGCCCGACTCTCGCGTGTCGCACGTGGGCTATCACCTCATTGGTGCCGGGCGGCGGGAGTTCGAGCGCAGCGTCGCCTGGCAGCCGGATCTCAAGCAGCGGCTGCGCAGGCTTTTCTTCGCGTGCGCCACTCCTGGGTACCTGGGGTCCATCGTGGCAGGAACCGCACTGCTCGTTGGACTCGCCGTCCTCTACGCCTGGTGGCACGGCTGGAGCGGTGCCTCTCTGATCTTTGTCGCGCTGGTGGCTGCCGTGCCGGCAAGTGAGCTGGCCATTCAACTGCTGCAGTGGATGATCAGCAACTTGATCCCGCCACGGCGGCTGCCGCGTCTGGAGCTCGATGCGGTCCCGCCATCGGCCCGGACGATGGTCATCGTCCCGACGCTGTTCGACAGCGTGGAGCGTGTCGATGACTTGATGGCGCATCTGGAGGTGCAGGCGCTCGGGAACATTGACCCTCACATCCATTTCGCCATCCTGAGTGATTTTCCCGACGCACCCACAGAGACGCTGCCACGGGACGCGGAGATCCTCGAGGCCGCGAGTGCGGGCATCGCCGCGCTGAACGCACGGCACGCGAACGGCGCCAGCGACCGCTTCTTCCTGTTTCATCGCCTGCGCCAATGGAACGAGCGGGAAGGGCTGTGGATGGGATGGGAACGCAAGCGAGGGAAGATTGAGGAGTTCAATCGTTTGTTGCGTGGCGCCACTGATACGAGCTTCGTCGTGTCAGTGGGAGATTTGACGGTCCTGCCTCAGGTCAGGTACTGCATCACCCTCGATAGCGATACCCGGCTTCCACGCGGCGTGGCCCGAGAGCTCATCGGGATCATCATTCATCCCCTCAACCGCGCCACGTTCAATCCCGACGCGGGCCGTGTCACCGAGGGCTACGGCATCCTCCAGCCTCGCATCAGCGTCACGTTCATGAGCGCCGCCGGCTCGTTGTTTGCGCGGCTGTATTCCGGGCACACCGGGGTTGATCCCTATACCACCGCCGTCTCGGACACGTACCAGGACCTCTTCGGCGAGGGCATCTTCACCGGTAAGGGGCTGTATGACGTCGATGCTTTCATAGCGTCGCTGGAGGGCTCCGTTCCGGAAAACGCTCTTCTTTCCCACGACCTGTTTGAGGGACTTCACGCCCGGGTCGCCCTTGCCTCGGACGTCGAGTTGGTAGACGACTATCCGTCGAGCGTCCTCTCACACGCACGACGACAGCACCGTTGGGTCCGCGGTGACTGGCAGATCCTGTTCTGGCTGTTTCCGTTCGTGCCGTCAAAGCGTGGCCTCAAGCGAAACCCCGTGCCCCTTATCGGCCGTTGGAAGATTTTCGACAATCTCCGTCGAAGCCTCGTGTCGCCGACACTGCTGATGTTGCTTGTCGCGGGGTGGACCGTACTACCCGGCGCGCGTGGCTTCTGGACGATGGCCGCGATTGGCGTTGCGGCGTCTCAACTCCTTCCCGTCCTTGGGCGCCTGCTGGTCGGTCCCGGACGAGCGCAGTCAATTCCGGTCTTCTTCCGGAACCTTTGGCGCGATGGAGTGACCGCCTTGGCCCAGGTGTTCCTCAGCGTGATGTTTCTGGCATTCCACGCATGGGATACCACACATGCCATTGGCGTGACGCTCGTGCGCCTCGTGGTGACGAAGCGGCGAATGCTGGAGTGGGAAACGGCCGCTACCGCGGCGGCACGAGCCGCTGGCCTAGTGGGGCACGGCGTGCGCGGATTCGTGGTGGGAATGGTGGCAAGTCCGATCATCGCGGGGGCCACCGCCGTGGCGATTCTGGTGTGGGCACGCGACGCGCTTCCTTCCGCCACGCTGTTTCTCGTCCTCTGGACAATTGCCCCGATCGCCGCGTACTGGCTCAGCGTGCCGGTGGGTGCCCGTGTCCGTCCGCTCAGCGAGCGCGAACGACGGATGTTGCGACGGACGGCGCGCAAGACCTGGCGCTACTTCGAGACGTTTGTCACCGCGGCCGATGCGTGGCTGGTGCCCGACAACTATCAGGATGACGACGCGAACGCTCCGAAGCTTGCGCGCCGGACCTCACCGACGAACATCGGCATGAGCCTGCTCTCGACGCTCGCCGCCCACGACCTCGGTTATGTGTCCACCAACGATGTCGTTCGGCGCGTAAACGCCACCCTGGTGAACCTGGAAGGACTTGAGCGGTACCAAGGACACTTCCTGAACTGGTACGACACGTCGAGCATGGCACCGCTGCATCCGCGCTATGTGTCGACTGTGGACAGCGGCAACCTCGCCGCCGCCATGATCGCTCTCGCTCACGGCCTTCTTCAGATCGAAGACCATCCGCAGACACTCGCGCAGCGGCTCGCCGGATTGATTGACGCCGCCGATCTGCTCGCCGCAGAGTCCTCGTCCAGCGACGCGCGATTTGGTCCGCGACAGATCGTCACTGAGATCAACCGTGTCGCTCGCGCTCTCGTCAAGGCCGCCGACGCAGCGGTGCTCGACGGCGACATCGTCGAGATCGGGACGCTTGCATCGCAGCTTGCCAACGCGGCCGCCGAGTTCGACCATGCACCACGCGATTTTGCGGGAGACATCCCGTACTGGTGCAGGGCTGTGCTCACATCTGTGGAAGGGATGACGGCCGAACCAAGCGTGCCCGCCGAGTTGCTGCGGACGCTGGCGGGCCGGCTCTTTGCCCTCGCGGATGGCATGCGGTTCGACTTCCTGTACGACCGACGGCGCCGCATCTTTTCCATCGGGTACCGTCTCGCCGACGCTGAGGGCCCCGGACGCCTTGACAGCTCCTTTTACGACCTCTTGGCGTCGGAAGCGAGGCTGGCCAGTTTCGTGGCCATCGCCAAGGGGGACGTGCCGCAGCACCACTGGTTCCATCTCGGACGCCTCGTCACGAACGTAGGGGGCCGCGCCACGCTGATGTCCTGGGGCGGCACGATGTTCGAGTACCTCATGCCGCAGCTGCTGATGCGCAACTTTCCCGGCACGTTACTCGACCAGAGCTGTCGCGCAAGCGTCCGACGCCAGATCGACTACGGGAAGGAGCGGAACGTACCGTGGGGAATTTCCGAGTCGGCATACGCGTTTACGGACCGCGAAGGCAACTATCAGTACCGCGCATTCGGGGTGCCCGGGCTGGGTCTCAAGCGTGGCCTAGCCACCGACCTGGTCATCGCGCCATACGCCACGGCTCTGGCGAGCCTCGTCACGCCTGCTGCTGCTGCCGAGAATTTCGAGCGACTCGCGGAACTCGGACTCGAGGGGCGATTTGGATTTTACGAAGCTCTTGACTACAACCCGCGCAGCCGCGAGGCCGAATTTCCCGCAGACTCCAAGGCTCGCCCGGCAGTGGTGCGAGCCTACTTCGCGCACCACCAAGGTATGTCCCTCGTCGCTCTGGCCAACGTCATTTGCCAGGACGCATTCGTCGGGCGGTTCCACGCCGACCCCAGAATTCAGGCGACAGAATTACTGCTGCAAGAGCGCGTACCCCGCGAGGCTATTCTGTCCGAGCCGCGCCCGGCCGAGAGCACCTCGGCCCTGCCCTCATTGCCCGTTTTGGCATCGAGACGCTTCCGTTCACCCCACACGACCAGCCCCCACACGCATTTTCTTTCAAACGGGCGCTATCGGATGGCGATCACGAATGCGGGTGGCGGCTTCAGCATGTGGCGCGACGTTGTCATAACGCGGTTGCGCGACGATCCCACTTCAGACTCGGGCGCTCACTATATCTACCTGCGCGATCCGTGGTCGAGCCGGGTGTGGGGCGTCACGTATCAGCCTGTGTGTCAGGAGCCCGACCGGTTCGATGCGATCTTTGATCTCGACAAAGTCACGTTCCGCCGGCGTGATACGGAGATCGAGACCCAGCTGGAGATCACTGTCTCGTCAGAAGACGACGTGGAGGTGCGGCGCCTGACGATTACCAACCACAGTACGCAGACACGTGAAATCGAGGTGACCAGCTACGCAGAGATCGTTCTCGCTCGTCCCGAAGACGACCTGGCTCACCCGGCATTCGGAAAGCTGTTCATCGAGACCGAGTTCGATGCGCAGAGTGCCGGTCTGCTCTTCACCCGCCGTCCGCGCGCGGCCGACGAATCGCGAATGGTCGGCTTCCACGTGCTGGGCGTCGATGGTCCGCGCCTGGGTGGCGCGGTTGAATGGGAGACGGACCGGGCGCGGTTCATCGGACGCGGACGTTCGGCAGCCAATCCCATTGTGATGGACGGCCGGGCGTTATCGGGCACAACCGGCGCGGTCCTCGACCCGATCGGCGCACTCCGCGAGCGGATCCGCCTTGCGCCGGGCGCGGTGATCCGGGTCGCGTTTGCCACTGGTGTTGCGCCGGATCGCGCTGCCGCGCTGACGCTTGCGCGAAAGTATCGTGACGGGAGCGCCGCTGCACGCGCATTCTCGATGGCGTTCACGCACGTGCACATCACCCTTCAGCATCTGGGACTCAGTGACGAGCAGGCGATGCTCTTCGATCGCCTCGCGTCACGCGTGTTTGGATCCGATACGTCGTGCATCAGCCGGGACGATCTCGCCGGAAACATTTACGGTCAGCAGAACCTATGGGGGTATGGCATCTCCGGCGATCTCCCGATCGTGCTGCTTCGGGTCGCGGAGGGTGACTCGCTGCCGCTGGCGCGCCAACTGCTCAAAGCACAGGAGTACTGGCGTGTCAAAGGGCTTCGCGCGGACGTCGTCATCCTGAACGAGCATCCCGCGGACTACCTCGACGAGATGCAGAACGTTCTGGCGAGTCTGGTTCAGCAGCCGCCGTGGGCGGGGTGGCTCGGGAGGCCGGGGGGCATATTCCTGCTGCGAGCCGATGGAATGCCCGAACCGGACCGCCGGCTCTTGTCTGCGGTTGCCAAAGTCGTGTTGTTGGGCGACCTCGGCGATCTGGTGTCACAACTCGAGCGGCCGGCATCATGGCTTTACGACGAACATGATGTCCCACGGTCCGCGAATCTCGTCGCGCCTCGGCCCGCCGCCACACCCATTACGGTCCCGCCAACCGTCATGGAAAACGGGTTCGGCGGTTTCACGCGCGACGGCCGCGAGTACGTCGTCGTTCTCGACGGCGAACGCGAGACGCCGCTTCCGTGGTCGAACGTCCTGGCGAATCCTTCATTCGGCACGATCGTGAGCAGCTCTGGCTCGGCTTTCACCTGGGCTGGGAACAGCCGTGAGAACCGGTTGACCCCATTCGCCAACGATCCCTTGAGCGATCCGACGGGGGAAGCCTTGTACCTCAGGGATGACGATTCTGGTGCGGTGTGGGGAGCGACACCGGGACCGCTGCCGCGGCAAGCAGATGCCGGCCGCTGGGTCATCCGACACGGTGCCGGGGTCACACGCTATCAGCATGCGGTGGATGGCATTGAGCAGGAATTGAGGGTCTTCGTAGCCTGTGAGGATCCGGTAAAGCTGGCAGTGCTGACACTGACGAGCACCGCGGCCGTCACACGGCGTATCAGCGTGTTCGGATATGTCGAGTGGTGCCTCGGACCGCCGCGCGCCGGCGAGCGCCGTTTCGTCGTCACGGAGATGGACGACGCAACGGGAGTCGTAATGGCGCGCAATACCTACAACACGGAATTCGGCGACTGCGTCGCGTTCTGGCGAGCGACGACGCCACCACGATCGCACACGGGTGATCGAGCCGAGTTCGTCGGGCGCAACCGCACCTTGGGCGCGCCGGCCGCGCTATTCCGCGATCAGCTCACGGGACGCACTGGTGCGGGTTTCGACGCGTGCGGCGCCCTGCAGCTCGTGCTGGACATCGAGCCCGGTGGATCCCGTCGCGTGGCGTTCGTCCTCGGGCAGGGACGGGATCGTCTGCATGCAACCGAGCTGGCAGCTCGCTATGCCACCCTGAACCAGGCGGAGACGGCCCTTGCTGAGACCGAGCGTTTCTGGGACGAGACGCTGAGCGCCGTACAAGTCCGCACTCCAGACGATTCATTCGATCTCATCGTGAATCGGTGGCTCTTGTACCAGACATTGGCATGTCGCGTCTGGGCGCGCAGCGGTCCATACCAGCCAGGAGGCGCGTTCGGTTTTCGCGATCAACTTCAAGACGTTCTCGCGCTCATGTACACGCGGCCGGAACTGTGTCGCGCGCACCTTCTGCACGCGGCCTCACGGCAATTCGTCGCGGGCGACGTGCAACACTGGTGGCATCCGCCCAGCGGACGCGGGACCAGAACGCGCTGCTCCGACGACTTGCTGTGGCTCCCGTACGCGGTCGCATGCTACGTGTCGCAGAGCGGCGACGAATCGGTGCTGGATGAAGAGGTCGCGTTTCTCGAGGCACCGCCACTACAGGCCGAGCAACACGAGACGTACCTCGTGCCGCGTACGTCGTCGGAAAGGGCGTCGTTGTTCGAGCATGCGCTACGCGCCATTGGGCACGCGATGAAGTATGGTGCGCACGGCCTGCCGCTCATGGGTTCAGGAGACTGGAACGATGGGATGAATCGCGTCGGCCACGCCGGCCGGGGTGAGAGCGTGTGGCTCGGCTGGTTTCTCGTGACCGTCCTCAGCGATTTCGCCCCTATCTGCGAGCGCCGTGGACGAAGCGATCTTGCTCAGAGGTATCGGGATGAGGCGCGATGGCTGACCGGCATGCTGGAGCTGGCCTGGGACGGCAGTTGGTATCGGCGCGCGTACTTCGACGACGGAACGCCTCTTGGGTCCGTGCAGAACGAGGAATGCAAGCTCGATTCTCTGACGCAGTCATGGGCCGTACTCTCTGGGGCGGCGCAGCCACGCCGCTCGGAGCGCGCCATGAACGCCGTTCGCGCCAATCTGGTCCGGCGCGACGCACAGGTCGTCCTTCTGCTAACGCCACCTTTTGATCGAATGGCGCATGATCCCGGCTACATCAAAGGGTATCTGCCTGGTGTTCGGGAAAATGGCGGCCAGTATACGCACGCCGCGATCTGGGCCGTGATTGCACTGGCGCGCCTTGGAATGGGCGACGAGGCGATGGAGCTATTCCACATGATCAACCCGATCAATCACATGCGAACGTCCGAAGACGTAGAGCGATACCGGGGGGAACCGTACGCCGTCGCGGCTGATGTCTATGCCCACCCGATGCATATCGGTCGCGGTGGCTGGACGTGGTACACGGGTTCAGCGGGCTGGATGTACCAGGCGGCTGTTCAGTCGTTGCTCGGGCTGCGGCGGCACGGGGCGACCCTGAGCCTGAACCCGTGCATCCCGACGGTATGGCCAGGGTACACCTTGGAGTGGAGGATGGGTCGCACCCGTTATCGCTTCACCGTCCTGAATCCGGATCACCGATCTCAAGGCATCGCATCGGCGACCCTCGATGGCATCGCCGTTGATGCACGTGCGATCGCGCTGCAGGATGATGGCGCGGAACATGAGGTCAGGATCGTCCTCGGTACTGTCGTGGGGGAAGTGTTGGTGGGACTCCCTGAGCTGCGGTCGTCCGTCGCTCCGACGCCCGCTTCCTCTGAAGATCCAGGCACTCCACGAATGCCCTGAAGTCACTCGGACTGAGACTGATCGCTATAGTCCACGCGAACGCGTTGGTGAAGCGAAACCGTGGACGGCGGGAACGATTTGCAACGGCCAACTCGTGGCGAAGCGCGACGATTTCCAGGTGCAGTGCCGCGCGCGAACGAACTAAGAATCGAAGGGAGTGGAGCATCGAAACGACGACGGACACGATGAGTTGAGCCTATTCGGGAACCGCTTGCAACCTCAATCGTGACAAGGCGTACAGCGCTCTGGTAGCCACAGCTGGCTACGGCGTCAGATCGAAGTTGTCCACCGCCCACACATCCGACCGCGACGAGTAGACGCTGGCAACGAATCGCCGGCCATCAGGAAACATGGCGATACTGCCGACTTCGTCGAACGGAAGCGTCAGCAGCGTTTCCGGTGGGCCGCCCTTCACCGGTACGCGAAGAATCTTAACGTCGGTAACCGTCTCTTCGAAGCTGGCGGTGATGCCTCGATATGCCGCGCGTTTTCCTTCGTAGGCGAGGATGAACGCACCGTCGGGCGACCAACCGATTGGATACGGGAACGGGTCGGATAGACTACGCGCGCCGAGCACGAGTGTTTCGCTCGAGTCTTCGGGATCAATCAACCACACACCGCGAATCGGCCGCCGGTTCCAGGACACCGCAATCTTCTTTCCGTCAGGCGAATACTCCGCCGACGAATTCCATCCGACTGAGCTGTCCTTGATCAGCAGCCGTTCCTTTGGATTCTGCGGATCGACAATGTAAAAGTTTCGATTGCCTGTCTGCTGATAGAGAATCCGGGCACCTGGCGCCCACGAGACATCGAAGCTCTCGCTGATATCACCGCCGGCAAGCGGACGCGGTGAGCTGCCATCGGCATTGACGATCCAGAGGCGCGCCTTGCCGCCCTCAGTAGACGCGAAGGCCACAGAGCGTCCATCAGCAGACCATGCTCCATCGACGCTGAACGCGTTCAGAAAGGTGAGCTGCTTTGGAGTCCCGCCAGTCGCAGGAATCGTGAACAGGTTCGCGCGTGATTCGTACCCCATGTTGAACAGGATGGTGGAGCCGTCGGGCGACACTCGCGGTCGCTCGATCACCGCTGTCCCATGCGTGAGCTGAGTTTCGCGGACGGGCCGGGTGCCCGCACCTGAATCGCGGGGTTCTACCAGCCACAGGTTCGAGTAATACGGCGCACGCGTGAAGACCAGCCTCTTGCCGTCCGCAGACATACCGAAGCCTTCGTCGGTCTCGAGACCGCTCATGAGCAGAAGCGGTTCGCCGCTGGCGGTCTGACGACTGGTGTCGAGCGGCAGCTTGTACAGCGATACCGTCTGGTTAATGCGGGTGAAGTAGTAGATCGCATCACCCGCGGGTGCCCAGCGGGCGGCGAGAATCTCCGTCGCACCGGTAAGCACCTTGGCCTGCGCGCTCCCGTCCGGTCGAATCGTCCAGATCGTGGGGCGACGCTGTTGATCGTCGACAACGATCAGGAGCCGGTCATGCACGCGCGACCAGTCCAAATCCCACATCCACTCCTGCGTCCCCAGCATCGAGATGGTTCGCTGCACCTCTCCGAGTTTGTTGAGAAACGCGATCTTCCCAGCTACGAACAAGCCGACGGCAATTGTGGCTCCGTCGGGCGACCAGCAGGAGACGAAGCCGCCGGTGGCTATCCTGCGAGCGCTCCCCCCGGAGGCTGGGGCAATGTAATGCGCGAAAAGGCCGTCGCCGCGCCCCCAGAACGTCAACTCCGAGCTGTCGGGGGCCCAGCGCAGCGCGCCTATCTCCGGCGCGCTAAAGATTTCAACTCGATGACCACCGACGACCTCCTGCACCATGAGTTTTCGGTGGGGAGATTCCTTCGACACGTAGGCGATTCGCCTGCCGTCAGGCGACACTGCAGGAGTGATCTCTTTTCCAGTGAACGTCAGCTGCCGGTGGACGGTGGCTGCCGGCCCACCGGGCCGTGAAGCTGGTTCGTTCCTGCCGAACGCGACATAGAGACCAGCGACGGCAGCAACCACGCCCACGAGCAGGGCTGCAACGATCGTCCTACTGGGCTTTGCGATCGGCGGGGCGTCCTCGAAACGCTCGGGCGCGGGAACAAGCGTTTCGGCCGGATCCGCATGTACCAGCGCTACAAACCGATACCCGCGTTTCGGCACGGTTTCGATGTACCGATCGGAGTCGGTCTCACCGAGCGCTTTCCGGAGCACCGAAATGGAGCGGTTGAGGTTTCCCTCCTCGACGACCGCGTCGTTCCAGACTTCTTTCAGCAGCCGTTCTTTTTCGACGAGGTGTCCGGCGTTTTCAACGAGCACCCGCAGGAGCGCGAACACCCTGGGGGTGAGCGGGACGCGCTGGCCGTCGCGAAACAGCCGGTGTTCAGCGAGATCGAGCGAGCACCTGCCGAACTGACATTTCGACTGTGGCATGGGTGTATCCAGGCGGGAGATTTTGGAGCTTTTTAGGGGCTTTCTTCAAGGACTCGACGCATGGCTTCGAGTAATCAGGCGGCGCTCAGACTCGGAGGAAACCATGACACGGTGGACCGGAAAGATCGCGGGTCGTCCGCGTTTTGTAATCGCCGCAGCACTGCTCCTGTTGGGTTCTGTTGTGCCGGCCAAATGGAGCAATACAGCGGCGCAGAGTTCGTGCTTCGTTGTTCTCGACGACGGGTCGGTTCAGGGGGCCGAACTCGGGCCGTCGTGTGCCTTCCTCGGCATTCCATACGCCGACACCACGGCGGGTAACAACCGCTGGCGTCCACCACAGCCCCCGGTGCCGTGGACATCGCCGTTGAATGCCACAGGAACGCCTGTCGCCTGCCCCACCGTCATGCTCACTGCGGGCGGACCCGTGTTCGGGGGCGACGAGGACTGTCTGAAGCTGAATGTCTGGGTCAGCGATCCGCCGCCAGTCGAGCCCGCGCCGGTCATCGTGTGGCTGCACACCGGCGCATTTACGGCAGCGTCGGGCTTTTTCGCCGGCCATCGGGGTCAGACGCTTGCCGCGGAAACGGGAGTCATAGTCGTGGCGCCGAACTATCGTTTGGGCCCCTTCGGGTTCCTTGCCCATAGCGCTCTGGCGGCGGCGGATCCGAGCGGAGCATCCGGTAACTACGGGCTGCTGGATCAACAGGCTGCTCTCCGGTGGGTGCGCGATAACATCGCGCAATTCGGCGGAGATCCAAACAACGTCACCATCGCAGGGACCTCGGCGGGCGGGCAGAGTGTCGGGCTGCAGATGGTGTCACCGGGAAGCGCTGGACTCTTTCATCGTGCCGTTATTCAGAGTGCGTACCCCACCAGCCGCTGGACCCCCGATACGGAAGCAAAAGCACAAGGAAATGCGTTCGCGACGGCTTTGGGCTGCACTGTTCCGGCAACGGTTCTCACGTGCATGCGTTCGGCCTCTCGCAACGCGGTGCTGACGGCGCTCACGCAGGCTTCCCAGCAGGTGGTCGAACCAGCCGGTCGTGCGTTCTGGGAACCAACAGTCGACGGCGCCGTCATTCCGGAGCAGCCGCGCATTCTGTTCGAGGCCGGCATCTTTCATCGCGTTCCGACGATTGTTGGAGTCAATCGAGACGAGGGATGGGGGTCATTCACCAGCCGGTTCATCGCGTTGAGCTTTCCGACCGGTGTCACTCCAGCCCAGTACGAGGGTTGGGTCATCAATGAGTTCGGTCCGTACGCTGGAAGCGTGCTGAATCTTTACCCTGCGGGCTCATCCCCGATACAGACGATGGCCACGGTGGTTGGCGACGTGCAGTTCATCTGCGAAGCTCGCAGAGTGGCGCGGGCCGTTGAATCGAGCGGTACGCCGACGTACCTCTACTCGTACGAGTACATCATCAACGACCTGTCACCGGACCTGGTGCTCCACGGCGTCGAAGGAAGCATTCTCTTTGGCAACAACTACAGTGCTCCGATATTCCCCGTTCACACTCTCACTGCTGCCGACCTTGCCCTGCATGCACAGATGGCAGGCCACTGGACGCGCTTCGCTACGACCGGTAACCCCAATCGCGGTAGCGACTCCGCTTTTTCGTGGCCACCGTTTACACGTCCCAACGGCACCGGCCGCGGAAACGACAAATACATCATCTTCGCGTCGAGCCTCGGCGCGGGGGTCCGGCTGCGCGAGAAGCAATGCGATTTCTTCGAGGCGTATTTCTTCCGGTCCGTTTTGGGCGGCGTGCCTGCGGCAACTCCGTGATCAGGAAGGCCCAGCGGCCGATGGTCTAAGGCCTGAGCGCTGGCGCTTTGAAGCACCTGGGGCACTCCGTCGGGCGCTTCACAATCGCAGGTGTTCTACCCTCCGAAGGCAAGGCATACGCGGAGCCGTTCGTCCGGTCGGTGAAGAGGAGTGCCTGGACCGCATCGTGCCGCTCCGTGAGTGGCGCCTCCGAAAGGCGCTGCACGAATTCGCCACGCCCTATCATCGTAAGCGCAATCACCAAGGACTCGCGAACGAGCTGATCGATCGTCCTCTTAGGCAGCCACCGACTGGCGCTGCTCGCCGCCGGCAGCGAATGGGCGGCATTCTCAGCTACTA
>Ga0209382_10004950_pt1 | contig 17475 bp, 14 predicted proteins | sample SoiMetdeltSBSDD5_FD_187599 | JGI IMG/M metagenome (GOLD analysis project Ga0209382, IMG submission 187599) | Bulk soil microbial communities from a Populus tree surrounding site in Tennessee, USA - Soil MetaG P. deltoides SBSDD5 (SPAdes) (version 2) | ecosystem: Environmental > Terrestrial >...
GACGCCGGCCACGCCGCGGAGGAACAGCCCGGCCGGGTGCGCCCGCCGCACCCACTGGAGCACGGCGGAGAGCTGCGCCTCGTCCAGGTCGGGCCGGTCCGGCTCCACGCCGAACGGCGCGCCGTCAGGCAGCGAGGGCGCGGGCCCGTCCGGCGCGCGCACCGTCCCCGCGGGCCGGCGCCCGCCGCCGGGCGCCAGCTCGTAGACGCGCAGGAGCGCGCCGCCCTGGGCGGGCGGAGGCTCCGGGGAGAGCAGCCCCGGCGGCCCCCACCGGCACGCGGCCAGCGGGAGCAGCAGGAGGATCCAGGGACCTCGTCCGAGCAACGACCTAGAGGTGGCAGCACCCCACCGGCTTGAGCGCCATCGCCCTCCCGGCGGGGCCCGGCGGCAGGGAGGTGGCCTTGGGGGCCGGAGGCGTGACGAAGCCCATGTACAGCAGCTTGTTGACCGAGCAGTCCCCGGGGTTCTTCACCCGGTCCGGGGTCGAGTTGTCGATCAGCGCCGTGGCCACCTCCGCGGGCGTGGCGGTGGGCCGGCCCTCCAGGACCAGGGCGGCGACGCCCGCCACGTGCGGCGTGGCCATGGACGTCCCGCTGATGGTGTTGACCGCGAGGTCGCTCTCCGCCCAGTCGGAGGTGATCTGGTAGCCCGGCGCGAAGATGTCCACGCAGTTGCCGTAGTTGGAGAAGGACGCGCGCACGTCGCCGTCGGTGGTGGCGCCCACGGTGATCGCCTCGGAGGTCCGCGCGGGCGAGCCCAGGCAGGCGTCCCGGCTCTCGTTCCCCGCCGCCAGCGCGTACACCACGCCCGCCGCGATGGAGCGCCGGACCGCGTCGTCCAGGGCCGGGTCCACGGGCCCGCCCAGGCTCATGTTGGCCACCGCCGGCCGGGCCCCGTTCTGGGTCACCCAGTCGATGCCCGCCACCACGCTGGCGGTGCTGCCGGAGCCCTTGCAGTCCAGCACGCGCACCGCGTGGAGCGAGGCGGCCTTGGCCACGCCCCACCGGGTGCCGCCGATGGTGCCCGCCACGTGCGTCCCGTGGCCGTGGCAGTCGATGCCGTTCTTCCCGTCGTTCATGGCGTCGAACGCCACGTCCGCGCGGCCGCCGAAGTCCGAGTGGGTGACGCGGACGCCGGTGTCGATGACGTACGCGTGCACGCCCCTGCCGCTGGCGTTGTAGTTGTAGGTCTTGTTGAGCGGCAGGTCCGCCTGGTCGATGCGGTCCAGGCCCCAGGTGGCGTTGTCCTGGGTGTCGCTGATCTCCATCACCTGGTTTTCCTGGACGTAGGCCACCTGTTCGTCGCCGGACAGCGACTTCGCCTGGTCCTCGGTGGACTTGATGGCGAAGCCGAGGAGCGCGCGCTGGTAGACGAACGTCGTGGTGGCGCCGTACTTGGCGGACATGGTGGCCGCCAGGTCGGTCATCGACGGCGGGGCCACGCCGGCCTGCGGCTCCTTGAGCACCACCACGTATTCGCCCGGGATCGGCCTGTCGACCTTCACGAAGCGGTCCTTCACCTGGCTCCCCGTCGCCGGGGTCTTGCACTGCGGGCAGGCGGTGAGAAACGTGAGCGACACCGCCGCGACAACGACAACGTAGAGACGCATCGTGGATCCCCTCCGTGAACGGCGGGCATGAGGCTACGGGCGAGCGGCGTTGTCAACGGTTCCAGATCGCCCCTCGTCGGGCCGCGCACTTCCCCCAGGCACTTCGCGATGGCGCCCGGGCCCGCCTGGAGGTACGACGGGAGGCCGTGCTGGTCTTCTCCACCTCCGCGTACGAGGTGCTGGGCTCTCGCGTGCGCGCGGAGGGCCGCTTCCCTGCCGGGGAGGTGGAGCGCAAGCAGTTCCCGGACGGCGAGGTCTACCAGCGGGTGGTCTCGCAGGTGGCGGGCGAGGACGTGGCCATCGTGGGCGGCACTCCCTCCGACCCGACGGTGACGGAGCTGTACGACCTCGCCTCCGGGCTGGTGGAGTGCGGCGCGCGCAGCCTCACCATGGTCATCCCCTACTTCGGCTACAGCACCATGGAGCGTGCGGTGCGGCCCGGAGAGGTGGTCACCGCCAAGACGCGGGCCCGGCTGCTCTCCTCCGTTCCGTCGCCGCCCATGGGGAGCCGGGTGGCGCTGCTGGACCTGCACTCGGAGGGCATCCCCTACTACTTCGAGGGCCGGGTCCGCCCGGTGCACCTCTCCGGGCGGGCGGTCATCCTCCGCGCCATCCAGGACCTGGCGCACGGCGACTTTGTGCTCGCTTGCACCGACGCCGGCCGCGCCAAGTGGGTGCAGAACCTGGCCAACGAGGCGGGCGTCACCGCCTCCTTCGTGTTCAAGCGGCGCGGCGCGGGCGGCGCGCCCATGGTGACCGCGGTGAGCGCGCAGGTGCAGGGGCAGCACGTGATCATCTACGACGACATGATCCGCAGCGGCTCCTCGCTGCTGAACGCGGCGGAGGCGTACCGGAAGTCGGGGGCGCAGAAGATCTCCGTCGTCATCACCCACGGGGTGTTCCCGGACGACGCGCTCACCCGCCTCCAGTCCAGCGGCCTGCTCTCCACCGTGCTCTGCACCGACAGCCACCCGCGCGCGCTGGAGCTGGAGGGCGACTTCCTCCGCGTCCGGTCGGTGGCGCCGGTGCTGGCGGAGTTCCTGGCCGCGCCGCCGTAGCGGGGCGCCGGGCGAGCGCCCGCGGGAGCGTTTCGCGCGCGACGCCGCATCGCCGATACTCGGGGCGGATGACGGGCCCCCAGTACCTGCTGGCGTTGGTGGTGACGGCGCTCTCCGGCGTGGGCTGGCTCCTCTACTTCCGCTGGAAGGACCGCGCCCGGCCGGAGCCCGCGTGGCTGATGGCGGCGGGCGCGGGCGGCGGGGCGGTCGCGGTGCTGCTGGCGCTGCTGGGCTACGCGTTCGCGGGCGCGGCCGGCGCGGAGACGAGCTGGGAGAAGCTCCAGTCCACGACGCTCACCGCCGCCGCGATGGCGGCGCTGCGGGTGGGCGTGGTGGAGGAGGTCCCCAAGCTGCTGGTGGTGCTGCCCATCGCGCTCTGGGCGCACGCGTTCGACGAGGTGCTGGACGGCATCGTCTACGCCGCCTGCTCGGCGCTGGGGTTCGCCACCGCGGAGACCGTCTGGCTGCTCACCCACGGCGACTGGGAGCTCACCCACGCGCTGGGGCGCGCGGTGGCCGGGCCGCTCACCCACGCGCTGCTCGCGGCGCCGTGGGGCCTGGGCCTGGCGATGGCGCTGCTGCGGAAGCGGTGGGCCGCGCTCCCCCTGGGGCTCGCGCTCTCCGTCACCGCGCACGGCGCGTACGACCTGCTGCTGGCGCGGCCGGACATCCCGCCCGTGGTCTCCGCGCTGGTGGTGCTGATCCTCTGGGTGTGGTTCCTCCGGGCCGCCCCCAGGCTGGAGCGCGAGGCGCCGGTGGCGCGGGCTCCGGCCGGCGCGCTGAAGCCCTGACGCGCCGGCGCGCTGAGATACCTCGCCCTCAGGCGGTGGCTTGACCGGCGCCGATGCGATCAGCCGGGAGCCACCCGTCCCTTCCCGGGACGTGAGGCGTCTCGCCTCACCCGAGGGCTTCAAGCTTCGAGAGGCTTCGGCGCGCGCCGGGCGTCGTTGGCGAACGCCACGCATCCCAGCGTGCACGGCTGGCCGGGGACCCGCGCGCTGCACTCGGTCACGCCCGTCCACTCACCGGTGATTTCGTCTTTCACCATCTCGCCGTGGGCCGCGGTACGGGTGCGCGGGCAGTGGTAGTCTCGCTTGACGGTGCGGTACCGCCTCAGCAGCCGCCCGGTACCAACCAGGTACGCGACGACCGCGGCCACGAATCCGAGGATGAGCAGCAGGTCCAGCCAGTGCGCTTGTCCGGTCATGGAGTTCCTCCCACATGCCTCCAGCTCATGCATCAGGAGCGCCACTCGGGGACCGGGCGGAGCGGCCTGCCGGGGCCGCAGCGATTGCCGGCCCGGGCACGTGCCGCGGTAGGATTCGCGCGTTGAACGCCAGGCTCCCCATCGCGTGCGTGGTCGCGCTGGCCTCAGGCTGCGGCGGCCTGCTGATCATCAACCAGCCGGATGGCGGGCGGCCCTGCTGCGACGGCGGGCTGCCTGACGGCGGACCGACCGACAACGGGCCGCCGGACATGAGCCAGTCGACGCTGGTGGTGCTGCCCGACACCACGGGGGTGGCGGACGGCGTCACCCCGGTGACGATCCGGGTGATCGTCCGTGACGCGGCGGGCCACCTCCTCAACGGCGTCGGCGTGGCCATGAGCTGCGACGGCAGCTCGAACGCGTTCAACCCGAGGTCCGGCGCCGGGTACACCGGGACGGACGGGACCTTCCAGGCGGCGCTCACCTCCACCCTCGCCGAACCGAAGACGGTCAGCGTGGCGGTCGGCGCCGTCAACACCTTCACCCTCACCGCGCAGCTCGACTTCGTCGCGGGCCAGCCGCACCCCAGCAACTCGTCCCTGACGCTGACGCCGGCGCCGCCCGGCACCGTCCTCGCCGACGGCGCCCAGGTCGCGACCATCACCGCCACCCTGGCCGACGTCTACTCGAACATCGTGACCAACTACACGGTGGCGTTCACCGCCACCGGCTCCAACAACACCTTCGACCCCGCCGGGACGGCGAACACGGACGCCGCGGGGGTGGCGAGGATCCGGCTCAAGTCGACGCGCGCCGAGTCCAAGACGGTGGTGGCCACCGTGAGCAACCTGTTCGTGATGACCAGGCCGGTGACCTTCTCGGCGGGAGCGGCGTCGCAGGCGAGCTCCTCGCTGACCGCCGCCCCCACGTCGCTGGTCGCCGGCGGCACCTCCTTCCTCACCCTGGTGGCGCGGGACGCCAGCGGCAACGCCGTGGGGTCGCTGCCCATCAACTTCAGCGCCACCGGCAGCGGCAACACCTTCACGCCCGGCACCAGCGTGTCGACCAACGTGGACGGCGTGGCGCGGGTGGACTTCTCCTCCACCGTGGCGGAGCCGAAGACGATCAACGCGCAGGCGGCGGGGCTGAACCTCACCACGTCGGTGCTCTTCGGGCCCGGGAGCCCCACCAATGGAAACTCGTCGCTGACCGTGGAGACGCCGGTGGTGGCCAACGGCACCGCGTCCGGGCTGGTCACCGCCACCATCCGGGACCCCGGGGGGAATCCGATCCCGGGCGTCAGCGTGGCGCTCGACGCCACCGGTTCGCTCAACACCTTCACCCCGGCCTCCAGCGGAAACACCAACGCGTCCGGCGTCTTCACCGCGCGTCTGTCGTCCACCGTGGCGGAGCAGAAGGCGGTGACCGCGGTCGTATCGGGGTCGCCGACGTTCACGCTCACCAACTTCATGGACTTCCTGCCCGGACCGCCGAACCTGGGCGCCTCCACGCTGAGCGCCTCGCCGGAGAGCCTGCCCGCGGACGGGGTGGCCACCACCACCCTCGAGGTGACGATCCGGGACGTGAACGGCAATCCCATCCCCGGCCTGAACGTGACGCTCTCCTCCACCGGCAGCCAGAACACCTTCTCCAAGACCACGGGCACCACCGCGGCGGACGGCACCTTCGCCGCCACGCTCCGCTCCCCCAAGGCGGAGCTGAAGACGGTGACGGCGACCGCGGGCGGCATCAGCCTGCAGACCTCCGTCTCCTTCCTCGCCGGTCCGCCCAGCGCCACCACCTCTTCGGTGACGGCCCTCCCCTCCGGCGTGGTGGCGGACAACCTGGACACCACCACCATCACGGCCACCATCAGGGACGCGCTGGGGAACGGGGTGCCCAACGTGCAGGTGACCCTGTCCGCGACCGGCAGCCGGAACTGGTTCGATCCGTACATCCCCGTCGGCTACACCGGCGCCGCGGGCGTCTTCACGGCCCGGCTCAGCTCGTACACGGCGGAGGTCAAGACGATCACCGCCACGGCCGGGCCGGCGGCGCCGACCACCACGGTGACCTTCGTCCCGGCCAACCCGTACAGCAGCAACTGCATCCTGACCATCAACCCGCTCCAGGTGGTGGCCAACGGCACCGACTACGCGACGGTGTCGTTCCTGGTGCGGGACCCCTACGACAACGTCATCCCGAACTACCCGGTCAGCCTCTACACGTACAACGTCGACGACGTCTTCCGCCCCTCCTCCTCCGGCTACACCAACGCCTCCGGCGTGTTCACGGCGCGCATGTCCTCCACGGTGGCGGAGCAGAAGACGGTCTACGCCAACGCCAACGGCCTGGCCTCGGGGCAGGCGCCGGTGGCGTTCGTGCCGCCGTAGGCCGGCGCCAGCGACCTGTTCCGATCAACGCTTGTTGCGATGATAGGCGGCGGCCGGATTGCCGCCGTCCTCTTGCGGCATCAATCGCATGCATTGGGGGATGCCGTTCCCGTGGTCTTCGGCTCGAAAGCAGATTTCGTCGTCTGCGCAGTCATCTGAATTCTCACACCGGTGTGCGCAGATTCCCGGCGAGAAGGTCCTTGACCACCAACTGGATTCGCCCCATTTGGGAATACACGTCAGTGGCCGCGGGCAATCTGAATTCGTCGCGCAAGAAACTGGCGGTGGCTCTGGGGGGGGCTGCGGCCCATCGGAGCGACCCTTGCAGTCAACGATGGCAACCGTCAGGACAAGCGATATCCAGACAACTGTGCGGCGACCACCTTGAAGGTCAGAGCCCATTGTTCTTCCAGCATTCGTCCACGAGGTCCGCGGTATCTGAAGTGCCAATGCTGATGCCGAGCAACCATCGGGCCCAGTTATCGTTCATGGCAGGGGTTGCTGGGACGACCTCCTTACAGAGATGGATCGACTCATGCACCATGGCCTTTGCGAGAATCTCGGTGTACTGAGGCTGGTAGCACAGCCAGTTCCGAAAGGACGCCACCTTCACCCCATCCGTTGCGCCCTTTGGAACTCCGACGGCCGAGATAGCGTCCAGCGAGCCGTTGATGTGCTCCACGATGTATGCTTCCGGGAAGAAGCCGTCCTCGAGAAACTGGCAGTTGTTGCACGGGATCGGGCACTTCGGACAGCTACCGCGCAGACCATTCGCCCAGCATCCACTGATCCGCTTCGCGATCTCGAGCGCGGGCTTCCAGTTCGGACACGAACTCTGAAGGACATACGCCGGCACAACCTTCAGCGTCGCTGAATCTCGCCCCTGAGCGCCAGTGCCGCGCCAGGCCGAGGCGGTCGGCACTTCACCCGGGCACAGCCCCGCCCGGATGGTGGGACCGCAGGCCAGGCCGCCGATGGTCGCGACGACGGCTAGCTCCACCCACCTCATCGAGAAAAGCATACAAACCATGGATTCCGCGGCGCAAGCTCACGCCCCCGCCGGCAGCCGGGTGAGCTTGCGCGGGGCGAGGACGCTGTGCAGGGCGCGGATCCTCCCCTCCGCGTCCAGCTCCGCGCGCGTCACCAGGACCGGCGCCAGCTTCCCCTTGCGGCCCTCGCCGGCGTAGCGGAGCACCACGGCGGGCAGGCCGTTGGCCTCCACCCACTCGAAGCCCGTCACGTCCGGGCGCTTCTGCGCCAGCCCCATGGTCAGCCGGAGCACGCGGTCGGCGCCGCGGACCGGCCGCAGCGCCGCGTAGTAATGCCCGCCGCCGTCGGAGAGCGACACCGCGTCCGGCGCCAGCAGCGCGCGCATCCCGTCCGCGTCGCCCATCACCGCCGCGGTGAAGAACTTCTCCAGCACCTCCCGCGCCCGCTCCTTCGCCGCCCGGTCCGGCCGCAGCGCGTCCGGGTCCAGACCCTCGAGCGCGCGCCGCGCCCGGTGGTGCGCCACCTTCACCGCGCCCTCGGAGATGCCCAGCGCCTCCCCCGCCTCCTTCCCCGAGTACTCCATCACCTCCCGCAGCAGCAGCACCGCCCGCTGCGTGGGGGTGAGCGCCTCCGCCGCCAGCAGGAACGCGTAGGACCCGGTGTCGCGGAGCTCCAGCCGCCGCTCGGGGCTGTCCGTCATCGGGCCGGCGCCCCCGCCGGGTGTCCCCACTTTCTCCGAGACCTCCTCCCCGGACAGGTCCACCGGCGAGGGAAGCCACGGGCCCACGTATTCGCGCCGCCGCCGCCGGCGGAGCGCGTCGCGCGCGAGGTTGACCGCCACCTTCACCAGCCAGGGGCGGAGCGGTTCGGCGCGGGAGGGCCGGGCCTCCTGCGCCCGGAGGAACGTCTCCTGGACCAGCTCGTCCGCGTCGGCCGCCACGCCGGTCATCCGGTAACACAGGGACCAGAGCAGCCGCCGGTGCTCCTCGAACGCCTCCGCCCAGTCGCTCGCGTCTCGGTCCACGTTCGCCGGCGCGGCGCCGCTCACGCGGTTCGCCTCGCCGCTCCACCCGGCCGCACCGCCAGGAGCGCCGCCTCCGCCGCCAGCGCCGCGCTGTGCAGGCTCGCGTTCGCCAGCATGCCCGCCGGGCCCACCCAGTCGCCAGCCAGGAAGAGCCCCGGCCGGTCCTCCGACTCCACCGGCGCGCGCGCCGCGTACCCGCCCCCCGCGGCCGGGACCAGCGCCGGCGTCACCATGAGATGGGGCATGAAGCGCCGCTCCACCACCACGTCGCGCCAGCCCGGCTGGGCCACGTCCAGCAGCTCCTCCAGCTCCCGCTCCAGCGCGGCGGCGTCGGCGCGCTCGCCCGGGTGCAGGTAGCGCGCCAGCTGCATCATCACCCCGCCGTCCGGCGCGACCCCCGAGGCCACGTCCGACTGGACGGAGAGGTACATCGGCCGGTCGATGCCCAGCACGAAGCGCACCTCCGGCACCGGGAGCCGGGAGAGGCCCAGGTCCATCGCCGCGACGTGGACGGGGACGTCCTCCGCGGCGCGGCGCCTCAGCTCCTCCGACGGGAGCAGCGACGCGGCGGCCTGCGGCGGCAGCGCCAGCACCACCGCGCGCGCCTCCAGCGGCTCCGCCCCGTCCAGCTCGACGCGCCAGCCCCTGCCCGTGCTCTGGAGCCGCCGCGCCGCCGCGCCGGTGCGGATCCGCGCGCCGAAGCTCTCCGCCGCGCCCAGCACCGCGTCCACCAGCGCCTGCCACCCGCCGTCCAGGTAGAGCACGCCGCGGCCGGCGGCCTGGAAGTTCCCCAGCGCCGCGCCCGCGCTGAGCAGCTCCGGCGCGTGCGTGTACGTGCTGAGCCGGAGCACGGCGTCGAGCAGCTCCACCACCACCGGGTCGCGCGACTGCCGCCGCACCCAGTCCCCCGCCGGGACGGACGCCAGCGCGCGCGCGTCCGCCCGCTGCGCCGCCACCAGCGCGCGCATCGCCTCGAAGCGCCCGCGCGCCGAGAGCACCGAGGTGGTCAGCAGCGAGCCCAGCCCGGTGGGGAGGCGGTGGAGCTGGCCCCGGTGCAGCAGGTGGTTGCGCCGCCTGGTCGGGTCCCGGCCCGAGAGCTTCACACCCAGCGCGCGCAGCGCGTCCGCGCCTGGACCGTGCGAGTAGAACGCGTGCGGGCCGAGGTTGAAGACGAAGCCGCCGCGCGAGGCGCTCTGCGCCCGGCCGCCCAGCGCCGGGGCGCGCTCCAGCAGCGCCACCCGGGCGCCCTCGCGGGCCAGCAGCCCGGCGCAGGTCAGCCCCGCCAGCCCACCTCCCACCACCACCACGTCCGTCGAGTCGTTCGGCATGTTTGCGTCCCTTTCGAGCATCCCACGCCCGACCCGGCGAAAAGGTTACGCGCCCCGATCACGCCCCGATCGCGCCCGGCGGATCCGTGGTAGCTGGCCCCCCGAGATGGCGGACCAGGACCACGACGGCTGGATGATCTACGGAGCCAGCGGCTACACGGGGGTGCTGCTCGCGGAGGAGGCGGCGCGCCGCGGCCTCCGCCCGCTGCTGGCCGGGCGCTCCGAGGCGAAGCTGCGCCCGCTGGCGGAGCGGCTGGGGATGTCCTTCCGCGCCGTGGGCCTGGAGGATCCGGCGGCGCTTCGCCGCGCGCTGGAGGGCGTGCGCGCGGTCCTCCACTGCGCCGGTCCCTTCGTGGACACCTCCGCGCCCATGGTCCGCGCCTGCCTGGAGGTGAAGGCGCACTACCTGGACATCACCGGCGAGCGCTCCGTGTTCCAGCAGGTCCTGGCGAAGGACGCGGAGGCGAAGGCGCGGGGGGTGTGCCTGATCTCCGGCGTCGGCTTCGACGTGGTGCCGTCGGACTGCCTGGCGCGCCACGTGGCGGAGCAGGTGCCCGGCGTGCGCTCGCTGGAGATCGCCCTCGCCATGCTGGGGCGGCCCAGCGCGGGCACCGTCAAGTCGCTGTTCGGCTTCCTCCCCCAGGGGACCTGGGTGCGGCGCGGGGGCAGGCTGCAGCGGATCGCCTTCGGCCGCGGCGTGCGGAAGGTCCGCCTCCCGGAGCGGGACGTCCTCGCCCTGCCGATGGCGCTGGCCGACCTCGAGACCGCGTACCGTACCACCGGCGCGCCGGACATCACCGTCCTTCTGGTCATCCCCACCCGCCTGGCCCGCGTGCTCCGCGTGGCCTGGCCCTCCGTCGCCCTCGGCATGGCGGTCACCCGCCCGCTGCTGGCCTCCGGGCCCGTGCAGGGCGCCGCCCGCCGGTGGGTCGACGCGAACGTGCGCGGCGCGGACGAGGCGCGGCGGCAGCGGACGCGCACCTTCGTGTGGGCGCGCGCCCGGAACGACGGCCAGGAGAAGGAGGCCTGGCTGGAGTGCCCGGACGGCTACGACTTCACCGTGCACTCGGCGCTGAACGCGGTGCGCTCGGTGCTCGACCGCGCCCCGGATGGCGCCACCACGCCGGCGCTCGCGTTCGGCGCCGACTTCGTCCTCACCGTGCCCGGCGCCCGGCGCCTGGACGCCCTGCCCGCTCGATCATGACCGCGCCGCTTCCAAGGTCCGCCCGCAGCGCCCGCATCGAGGACACCCCCGCCCTGGCCGGCCTCTGCGGGCAGCTGGGGTATCCGGTGGCGGAGCCCGCGTTCAGCGAGCGCGTGGACCGGTTGCTGGCCCGGCCGCTGGTCCACCGGGTGATGGTGGTGCCGGCGCCGGACGACGACCGGAAGCTGCTGGGCGCGATCCACGCCGCGCGGCGCGAGGTGCTGGAGTCGGACGACTTCGTGGAGATCAGCGGCCTCATCGTGGACGAGCACGCCCGCGGCACCGGCGTCGGCCGGGCGCTGGTGACCGCCGCCGAGCGGTGGGCGCGCGACCTGGGCATGCAGGCGATCCGGCTGCGCACCAACGCCGTCCGCGTCGAGGCGCACGCCTTCTACGAACGCCTGGGCTTCGGGGTGCTCAAGCAGCAGGTGACCTTCATCAAGAAGCTGTAGCCTCCCGACCCACGCATGCGCCTCGAGGACTGGAAGCGGTCCGGCCGGGACTACGACCACCGCGGCTACCACGTCTTCTACCGGGACGAGGGCCAGGGCCCGCCGCTGCTGTTCATCCACGGCTTCCCCACCGCCTCGTACGACTTCGCGCAGCTCTGGGAGCCGCTGGCCCAGCGCTTCCGCTGCATCGCCGCGGACATGCTGGGGTTCGGCTACTCCTCCAAGCCGCGGCCGTACGACTACAGCATCGCGGACCAGGCGGAGCTGTTCGAGGGCCTCTGCCGCCAGCTCCACCTGGAGGAGGTGAATCTCCTGGCGCACGACTACGGCGACACCGTCGCCCAGGAGCTGCTGGCCCGGCACGAGGGGCGGCGCTCGCGCGGCCAGCGCGGGGTGGTCATCCGCTCCACCTGCTTCCTCAACGGCGGCCTGTTCCCGGAGCGCCACCGCGCGCGCCTCGCCCAGCGCATCCTCGCCTCACCGCTGGGCCCGTGGTTGGCCCGGAGGTTCAACCGGGCGCGCTTCTCGCGGGCGATGCGGCAGATCCTCGCCCCGCAGACGCAGCCGCCGGACGAGACCTTGCACGAGCTGTGGGAGCTGATCCTCCACAACGACGGGCGCGCAGTGATGCCGCGCCTCATCGGCTACATGGCCGAGCGCCGCCGCCACCGCGAGCGCTGGGTGGGCGCCCTCCAGCGCGCCGGCCTCCCGCTCCGCTTCATCTGCGGCACCGACGACCCGGTCTCCGGCCGCCACATGGCCGAACGGTACCTGGAGCTGGTGCCGTCGCCGGACGTGGTGGTGCTGGAGCAGACGGGCCACTACCCGCAGCTGGAGCGCCCCGGCGAGGTGCTCGCCGCCTACCTCGCCTTCGCCGAGAAGGTGGCGGGCGCCAGGGCCGCCGCCACCGGCTGAGCCCCTACTTCCCCGTGCCCAGCCAGTCGGTGTGGACGAAGCCGCGCTCCGGGTGGTCGCGCCGCTGGTAGGTGTGGGCGCCGAAGGCGTCCCGCTGCGCCTGGGTGAGGTTCTGGGGCAGCTCCGCGCTCCGGTAGGAGTCGTAGTACGCCAGCGCGGAGGTCATCGCCGGCATCGGGATGCCCTGGCGAGCGCCGATGGCCACCACGTCGCGCCAGGCGCGCTGCTGCGCCTTCATCGTCTGGCTGAAGTCCGGATCCAGCAGCAGGCTGGGCAGGTCCGCCCGCCGCTCGAACGCCTTCATGATGGTGTCGAGCAGCCTCGCGCGGATGATGCAGCCGCCCTTCCAGATCCGCGCCATCTCCCGCAGCGAGATGTTCCACTTGTACTCGTTGGAGGCGGCCTGGATGAGCCGCATCCCTTGCGCGTAGGTGCAGATCTTCGCCGCGTGGAGGGCGGCGTGGACGTCCTCCACCAGGGCTTTCTCCGCAGCCCGGTCGAGCGCCGGGGCAAACGGCCCCTGGACGACCCCGCTGGCGGCGACGCGCTCCTCCTTCATGCTGGAGAGCACGCGCGCGTCCAGCGCGGCGGCGATGGACGGCACCGGCACGCCCAGGTCCAGCGCGATCTGCGCGGTCCACTTCCCGGTGCCCTTCTGCCCCGCCTTGTCCAGCACCAGGTCCACCAGGGGCGTGTCGCCCTCCTTCACGGACAGCACCTTGGCGGTGATCTCGATCAGGAAGCTCTCGATGGGGCCCTTGTTCCACCCGGCGAAGATCTCGGCCATCCGGGAGGCGGAGAGCCCGGCGCCGCGGCGGAGCAGGTCGTACGCCTCGGCGATCAGCTGCATGTCGGCGTACTCGATGCCGTTGTGCACCATCTTCACGAAGTGGCCGGCGCCGTCCGGCCCCACCCAGGTGGTGCACGGCCCGGAGTCGGTCTTGGCGGAGATGGACTCCAGCACCGGCTGCAGCCGTTCGAACGCCTCCTTCTTTCCGCCCGGCATCAGCGACGGCCCGTACCGCGCGCCCTCCTCGCCGCCGGAGACGCCCAGCCCGACGAAGGAGAGGCCGGCCTTCCCCAGCTCCTGCTCCCGCCGCTGCGTGTCCTTGAACCAGGAGTTCCCGCCGTCCACCACCACGTCGCCCTCCTGGAGCAGCGGCTTCAGCTTCTCCAGCGTCTGGTCCACCGGGCCGCCCGCGGTGAGCATGAGGATGAGCCGGCGGGGGCGCTCCACCGAGGCCACGAATTCCTCCAGCGAGCGCGTGGGGACGAACTTCTTCCCCTTCACCTTCGCCACGAACTGCTCCAGCGCCTCCGCCCCGCGGTTCCAGACCGCGGTGGAGAAGCCGTGGTCCTCGATGTTCATCGCCAGATTCGCGCCCATCACGCCCAGCCCGGCCAGCCCCACCTGCGCCTGTGCAGTCATCGTCTGCGTCCTTTCGCCCTGCTCGCTACTTCGGATCCTTCAGCTCGCTCGCCGCCGCCTGGTCCAGCACCCACTCGTGCGCCCGCCACAGCCGCGAGGGGACGATGGCCGCCGCCTCGTTCCCCTGCAGCGCGCGCCGCACCGCGGCCGCCTTGCCGGCGCCGCTGGCCACCATCAGCACCCTGGTCCCGTTCAGCGCGGCCGGGGTGAGCGTGAGCCGCCAGGGCGGCGGCTTGGGGCCGTACACCGCCACCACCGGGCGCACCGCCTCGTCCACCAGCGGCGAGCCCGGGAACACCGACGCGAAGTGGCCGTCCTCGCCGATGCCCAGGAGCGCCAGGTGGATCCGCTCCGGCAGCCCCCGCGCGTAGTCCACCGCCGCCTGGTCGCGGTCCTCCCGCTCGCCCTCCATGCGGAAGATGGACTCCGGCGGGATGGGCGCCCGGTCGAACAGCGCCTCCTTCGCGCCGCGGTAGTTGCTCTGCGGATCGTCCGGCGGGACGCAGCGTTCGTCGGCGAAGTACCAGCGCAGCCGCGCCCAGGGGAGCGACGCGCGCGCCACCCGCTGGAGGATGGGCCCGGGCGTGGTCCCGCCGCACAGGGCCACCGCGCAGCTGCCGGAGCGCGTCACCTCCTCGGCGATCAGCGACACCAGCCGGTCCGCGGCGCGCTCCGCCAGCGCCTCCGCGGTCTGGGCCACGTGGACGCTCACTTGAGCGCCGTCCAGCGCCGGCCGTCGCGCCTGAGCAGGTCCTTGGCCTCCTCCGGCCCGGCGCCGCCCGGCTCGTAGGCGACCGGGCCCTGGGGCGCCTTCTCCAGCGCCTCGATGATCGGCGTCACCAGCGCCCAGGCCTGCTCCACCGCGTCCCGCCGCGCGTAGAGCGTGGCGTTGCCGCGCATGCAGTCCAGCAGCAGCCGCTCGTAGGCCTCCTGCGGCTGCTGATGGAAGGCGCCCGAATAGTTGAAGTCCATGGTGACGCCGGAGACGGAGAGGTCCTCGCCGGGGATCTTGCACTCGAACCCCAGCGCGATGCCCTCCTTGGGCTGGATGCGGATGGTGAGCACGTTGGGCTCCAGCCGCTGGCAGATGTCGTCCTGCTTGAACAGGCAGAACGGCACCCGCTTGAAGTGGATGGAGACCTCCGTCATCCGCCTGGCCAGGCGCTTGCCGGCCCGCACGTAGAAGGGCACCCCGTTCCACCGCCAGTTGTCGATCAGCAGCTTCATCGCCACGAAGGTCGGCGTGCGGGAGCCGGGCGCCACGCCCTTCTCCTCCAGGTAGCCCTTGTACTGGCCCACCACCACCGACCGCGGCACCTCGTCCGGGGTGATCGACCGCAGCGAGCGGAAGATCTTCGACTTCTCGTCGCGGATGTCCTCCGCGCCGAAGGAGGCGGGCGGCTCCATGGCCACCAGCGCCAGGACCTGGAGCAGGTGGTTCTGCACCATGTCCCGGATGACGCCGGTCTCGTCGTAGAACTTGGCGCGGTTCTCCACCCCCAGCTCCTCCGCCGCGGAGATCTCCACGTGGTCCACGTAGTTGTTGCTCCACAGCGGTTCGAAGATGGAGTTGGCGAAGCGGAAGACCAGGATGTTCTGGACCGTCTCCTTGCCCAGGTAGTGGTCGATGCGGAAGACCTGGCTCTCGTCCAGCATCTCCGCCAGCAGCCGGTTGAGGTCGCGAGCGGTGGTGAGGTCCCGGCCGAAGGGCTTCTCGATCACCACCCGGCCCCAGGGCCTGTGCGACGCGCCGGGCGCGCGCGCCACCAGCCCGGCCGCGGTGAGGTTCCCCAGGATCTCGGGGAAGTTGCTGGCCGGGGTGGCCAGGTAGAAGAGCCGGTTCCCCTGCGTCTGCCGCGCCTTGTCCACCGCGCCCAGGTGCTCGCGCAGGCGCGCGTAGGCCGCCGGGTCGTTGAACGCGCCCGGCTCGCACTCGATGCGGTCCACGAAGGCCTGCCAGGCGCGCTCCTCCAGACCGGTGCGGGAGAACTTCGACACCCACTCCTTCGCCTTGCGCCGGAACTCCTCGGTGTCGGCGGCGGAGCGGCTGTAGGCGACCACGCCCAGCTTGTCCGGCAGCCAGCCCTCCCGGTGCAGGTTGTACAGGGCCGGCAGCAGCTTGCGCTGGGCCAGGTCGCCGGTGGCGCCGAAGATCACCAGCGCGCAGGGGTCCGGCGCGCGCGCCCGCAGGATCGGCTCCCCCGGCCGGTCGTGCGTCTCGATGTGGATCGCCTCCTGGGTGGAGGCGGCTGCGGCGTCTTGGCTCATCGCGTTCTCCCCTCGGCGGCGATCTCCAGGCAGCGGGTGACCAGCGCGGTCCACCCCGTCTGGTGCGAGGCGCCCACGCCCCGCCCGGTGTCGCCGTCGAAATACTCGTAGAAGAGGACCAGGTCTCGCCAGTCCGGATCGCGGGCGTACCGTTCGTCGTCTCCGTGACACGGCCGGCGCCCGGCCCCGTCCGGGAGGAAGAGCCGGGCCAGGCGCGCCGCCAGGTCCCGCGCCGCCACGTCCAGCGTCACCTTCCGCCCGGAGCCGGTGGGGTACTCCACCGTGAAGCCGTCCCCGTAGAAGCGGTGGTAGCGCGCCAGCGCCTCCACGATCAGGAAGTTGAGCGGGAACCACACCGGCCCGCGCCAGTTGGAGTTGCCGCCGAACATGCCGCTGTCGGACTCCCCCGGCACGTACTGCACCCGGTACTCCGCGCCGTCCACGTTCAGCTCGAACGGGTTCTCCAGATGTACCCGCGAGAGCGAGCGGATGCCGTGCGGCGAGAGGAACTCCTTCTCGTCGAAGAGGTAGCGGAGCACGCGGCGCAGCCGGTCCTCGCTGGGGATGGCGAGCAGCCGATGGCACTTCCCCTTCTTGTCGATGGGGCAGAGGTAGGCGATGTGCGCGGCCAGGTCCGGCCGGTTCTCCACGAACCAGTTCAGCCGCTTCTGGAAGCCGGGGTGGGTGGCCACCACGTCGTCCTCGAGGATGACGGCGGCGGTGAGCGGCACCAGGCCCACCATGGAGCGGATGCGCAGCGGGTAGCTCCTGCGGCCCAGCGAGAGCTGGTCGTAATAGAAGCCGTCCTCCTCGTCCCACAGCCCGGTGCCCCCGAAGCTGTTCATCGCGTCGGCGATGGCGATGAAGTGCTCGAAGAACTTGGAGGCGATGTCCTCGTAGGCCGGCTCCCAGCGGGCCAGCTCCATCGCCATCCGCAGCATGGAGGCGCAGAAGAAGGCCATCCAGGCGGTGCCGTCCGCCTGCTCCAGCGCGCCACCGGTGGGCAGGGGCTTGCTGCGATCGAACACGCCGATGTTGTCCAGCCCGAGGAAGCCGCCGGAGAAGAGGTGCTTGCCGGCCACGTCCTTGCGGTTCACCCACCAGGTGAAGTTGATCAGCAGCTTCTGGAAGACGCGCTCCAGGAACACCCGGTCCCGCGCGCCGTCCGGGCCGGACGCCTTGTACACGCGCCAGCAGGCCCAGGCGTGCACCGGCGGGTTCACGTCCGAGAGCTGGAACTCGTACGCGGGGAGCTGCCCGTTGGGGTGCATGTACCACTCGCGCAGGAAGAGGATCAGCTGCTCCTTGGCGAAGGACAGGTCCACCCGCGCGAACGGCACCATGTGGAACGCCAGGTCCCACGCCGCGTACCAGGGGTACTCCCACTTGTCGGGGACGGAGATGACGTCGCGGTTGTACAGGTGCGGCCAGTCGGCGTTGCGGCCCTTCCGGCGCTCGCGCGGCGGCGGCGGGTGCGCGGGGTCCCCGTCCAGCCACTCGCGCACCGCGTAGGCGTAGAACTGCTTGGTCCACAGCAGGCCGGCGTACGCCTGGCGCATCACCTTGCGCTCCTCGGCTGTCATCTTGGGGTGCGCGCG
>Ga0209382_10004951_pt1 | contig 17475 bp, 13 predicted proteins | sample SoiMetdeltSBSDD5_FD_187599 | JGI IMG/M metagenome (GOLD analysis project Ga0209382, IMG submission 187599) | Bulk soil microbial communities from a Populus tree surrounding site in Tennessee, USA - Soil MetaG P. deltoides SBSDD5 (SPAdes) (version 2) | ecosystem: Environmental > Terrestrial >...
CACAAAATATCAAATTTCAAGCTAATGGGGAGCTCAGTTCGAAGTAGCGCAGAAGGTTCTGAAATCGTTTTTAATGGCACTGCTATGATAGAGACTGAAGTAGGGTTATATTCAGATGTACCAGTAAGCATAAGACTTTATGACGAAGGCCCGGCAATTGTATCTATAGATACTCAAACAAATGAAATAAAACCTCAGTGGATTCCCGGAGGTGGTACCATCAGTGTCTTGATTGACGAAAAAGTAGAAGACCATTTCGGTAGTACCCCTGTATATGGCAGCGTGAAAGGAGAGAAATAAAAAAATTTCAGTTCAAATTATTGTCTTTCCCACATTTTTTATAATTATCCTGTAGGAGTACGTTAGGACAACTATCCGAAAATAAACAATGGGTCGTCAGAAGGATCTTCCATCGGAGGTAATTAGAAGCCCTTATCACCGAGCTGAATGAAATATTTCAGATAGGCGCCAATAGTACGAATAACTGACCCCTTTACTAAGATCTCTGCTGGCTATCGTATGATGTCTTTCACCTAATGGATTCTTTCTCTATATTATCATTTATCTTTTTCTAAGAGAAGTACCTCATTCACATTACTAACAGACAGACCCGGTTTGTTACCTCCTGATATTACGTAAATTTTGCCATCAGCGGTCATTGCAGCAAGACCATGCCTACCAGTGGGCATCGACTCCACTGTAGTCCATATGTTTGTTTTTGGATTATATCTCTCGACAACATCAAAAGTTTTTTTTGGTCCTTCGTTTATAAACGGATTCTCGCCTCCAAATACATAGATATTATTATCAACAGGAGAAACAGCTGCAGCTATTCCGCTTCTTTTTGTAGGCATTTGTTCTATAATGGTCCAGCTATCGTTAGCAGGGTTGTACATCTCAACCCTATTGAAATTAGCCTTGGGAGAATCATTATCAGTTTGTCTACCTCCTATCGCGTACAAATTACCATCAACAACAGCAGATGCAAGATGTTCCCTAGCAGTGGGCATCGGCGCTTTTTCAGTCCAGGTGTTCGTCTTTGGATCATATGCCTGGTTAATATTGGATGTTCCCGCATTATCTATTCCACCTATTGCATACAAAGTTTCATTTATGAAATTGGCAGTCAATGCACCGCGAGCAGTTGGCATATTAGCGCCTTCAGTCCAATTATTCGCGGCAGGGTCGTAGATAAATAACTTGTTAGATAGAGCCTCTGAATACCCCCCTCCGACTACGTATAGCTTACCATCGTTTGACGTCACCGAAGTATGATCTATTGGTTGGGGCAACGGGGCAGAGGTGGCCCATTTATCAGCAACGGGATCATACACCGCCACCGTTGAAGTGCTCTCGCCGGTATTATCAAAGCCTCCTATGATGTAGAGTTTTCCGTTCAGAGTAGTACCAGCAGCCTCTGATCTTGCTAGGGGCATAGACGTTTCTTTCATCCAGTTAGACTGCTGAGACGATACGGGTGGCAAGGAGAGATAATCGGAGTTGACAAGCACTACTGATGTAATTGATAAAACAAGAGATATTAGCACTACTGATGTAAAGATAGAATATAACACGAGCATTTATCAAGTCACCAGTTTATTTAGATTACTTTTGGATACAAGCCATCACTCAGAAAGAACATAGATACTTTCTGCTTAAAAGGTCAATTGATGTATGAAATTTCTAATACCCTCAGATCCAATGGGAAACAATCATTACAAATTTATCATCCTTCATTTACCTAAATCTACCGTACCTTTGAGCTGATCCCCCTTATCACGATTCCCTTTCAAGCTCGATATCTTCTAGTCCTTCAAGTTTTTCTCCCCCTCTCGGTTCACTCACGGTACCAACATTCGATGTCATTCTTTTGCTTGGAGCACTGTTAAAACCTTTGACATTGTTCATTGTTGACAGTTAATGATCGAAAAATCGAAATTTGGACATTAGAACTAGCATGCCTACTGTTTATTACGGCCTTTCTTCAAGGCCCTACGATACTAAAATTTACGCTATCGTAAGAGGAAAACCAACTAGGTTCTTCTGTTAGGAATGTAAATTTAGTGCTACGTTAAATAGCAGGGACTTAAATATAGAAAAGAAAAAAGAGAGTACGAGAAAATGAGAGGAGAAAAAGACGAAAAGAAACAATCATATCATATTGTGGTGAGATTCCAATACCGTTTGGGCTAATTACGAGTACTATTGTTGCCGACATGAAATATTTCATTTAGGTCGACTATATGGGGTCCGCTTTTTGTCCTACCTCCAATAAGATAAATTTTATCATCCAAAGCAATAGCCTCTAACCCGTATCTAGCAGTAGGCATTGGTTCTTCCGAAGACCACTTGTTTGTTTCTGGATTGTACTTTTCAGTATTATTAAAAGCACCGTCGATTCTCTGACCTCCAAACACGTAGATATTATTATTAACAGGCGAAACAGCTGCTGCCATTGCGCTTCTTTTTGTTGGCATTTGTTCCATTATGGCCCAGCTGTTGTTTACTGGGTTATACATCTCGTTATCATTAAAATTTGTTAGCGCTTCTGGGATATGAGACTTGATGCTGTTCCCAAGAATCCGCCCTCCTATTGCATATAGTTTACCGTCCACTGCTGCCGATGTAAGATGATGTCTTGCGGTAGGCATCGGTGCTTTTTCTGACCAAGTGTCTGTTTTTGGATCATAGGCTTCGTTTGTACCTACCGGAATGTGCGAAACATCGAGGCCGCCAATAGCATATAAGGTTCCGTTGATAAAATCGGCGGTTAAGCCTCCGCGGGGCCCGGGAAGCGACTTACCTCTCTGCCATTTGTTAATATTGGGGTCATAGATAAGAAGGGTGTCGGTTGGTTTCTTACCCTCGGTAAAACCGCCTACCACATAGATTTTACCATTAAAGGCTGCTGCTCCAGCGTGATCCAGTGGTATGGGTAAAGGGGCAGATATACTCCATTGGTCGGTAGATGGATCATATATTTTCACTACATTTGTAGCTTTTTTTTGCTCAGCATCTTCACCTCCAATGATGTAAAATTTGTTCCCTAAAATGACGCTAGATGCCTCAGCCCCAGGTCTCGGCATACCCGCTCCCCTAGTCCAAGAGGATTCTGTCGTCGAGGCTTCTATGGGATTTACTTGCTTTAGAAAATAATTGTCAAGATAATAAGTTATACTGACACTGGTCAAGAGAAGAAAGATACTAATTAGAATTGGACGAGCTGAAAATATCACATTAGTAAATTGTGAATTTGCTGCTGAGGGTATATAAATGATAAGTTCGGTATCTGTATAAAACAAAAATAACGCTTTTGTATATTTCTAAGTGTATTGTATGCTGGTTTGGTCTTGTTCGATGTGACTGTTATTAGGACAAATTCTCAGGTATCACTCTGAAGATGGTTCCTTGAAGCTGAGAATGGTATAAAATGCAAGGAGGTTCACCTGGCAAGACTTGGCCTGTCGCAGTTAGTTCTCTAAGCCTGCAATCATATCCTCCCTGATGGAGGGAAAGGATATACAGATATCCATCTGGCCCAACCTCGATGTCAGTAATTCCTCCAAAGCCTCCCCCAAACACTGTGGACTTAGCCTCATCTTGGTTGTCGGCCACTTTATCCTTAAGAATTCCATCAAGCTCTAATGCTGTCCTGTTTTCAGTCAAATCAAAGTGGTAGAGATTACCCTTATGAAAATCACTGACGAAGATATCATTTTCATACCTCTTACCATATTTTTCGGAATTAAGAAATTTAAGAGCAGTTGGTCCTACATTGCGCGCCCACGTGAATTCGGGATCGCTATACTTTCCTTGTCCGTTAAATTTTACCAGCATGTTACTTTCTTGAGTATTGCTCATGGGTGATCCTTTCGAGCCTCCTTCAATTTCCCAAACGCCTTGCACTTTATTCCAGCCACTATTAAATCCAGGACTCACTAGATTAATTTCGTCCCCATAGTATGGACCATTTTCAGTATCCCATAGATTTCCAGTGAGAGGATCAAAGTCAATACCAAAGCTGTTACGAATCCCATATGCATAGTATAGGTTCAAAGGATATTTGTCAACCACCAGACTGTCGTTCTGTATTGGCTGTCCATCCAAGGTCACCCTGAGGATGCCTGCCCTTCCGTCTGGATCCCTACCATCAATTATGTTCTCAGCTCTCGTTAAAAAGCGCTCAAGCTCGGCGGAATTCATATCACCAACGGTAAAATAGACATTATTATCGGGACCAATTGTAATTCTGCCACCATTATGACTCGGTCCAGGGGCAGCAGGTAGGTCAACTAGTAATCTAGGATTGGACAAGGTATTATTATACCAATCATACCGGTAGAGACGATTACGGGGTGGCTCAAGCGCTGATGAATTACCACTGGTATTATCTCTGCTAGATTCTGTAAAGTATAGAAATACATATGTAGAGCCACTATTACTTCGTGCAGTTTCGATTCCTAACATTCCGCTTTCGCCCACCGCGGAAACATTAACTTTGAGTAAGGGTTGTTCTAACAAAGTACCATTCACTATCCTCCTCACCTGACCTGAGTTCTTTTCTAGGACTAAAATATCATCTGGACCGAGAAACACAAAACTGGTGGGGAAGTTAATTCCTTGGGAAACGATTTCTGCTCTTAGATTGATATCAAAGATATGGGGTAACCCAGGCTGAGTGGAAGTCGAAAGATCTTCTGTTGAATAGGCTCTAAATGAGGAAGTTAGGTCTATGACCGGATTAATAGGCGGAGAAAATAAAGGGGAGAAAAGTGTAAATGAGGTCAAAATCCCGAGTAATACTAGTATTCTAATAAGCAATATTGCAGACTCATGTATTAAATCTTTTACGTAAGTCGTGGAGCAATAAATCACAGAACAGATTGGCGGGGCGAAAAGCCGACGTCATCGTGCAATGGACAGTAAACTGATGGGACCATAAAAATTGCACTCTCCATTCTTAATCATGAAATATGTTTCCTACGTTAATCTATCGAATTAATACTGCTATTTTATCGTAGAAGAACCTAGAAGCAACAATTTAAATTCTGACAACTATCCCGTTGCCATGTTCTTGATTCAACCTCATAAACTAATCGTAATGTTATCCTCAATTGAGCCTTTAATACTGTTGGCTGAGCGGGAATGATTGTCAGTAGCTTGAAAAATTAGTCAATGACTAATTGTATTATTCGGTTAAGCACAAATATTTAGTTCTCCTGATCTGAATCTACAAACATGTGGTAATGGCTTTGTTCTGTTCCCAAAGAGGATAGTTTGTTACATCTCAAATATTAAATTTTTTGGGTAGCTTTTTAACGCTTTAAAGACAGAAAGCAACCGGTTAAAGAATATATGGGAAAGTTGCATTTTTATTTCTCTTCCTTCACGCCACCGTATACTGGGGTATTTCCGAAATGGTCTTCTACTCTTTCGTCAATCAAGACACTGATGGTACCACCTCCGGGAATCCACTGAGGTTTTATTTCATTTGTTTGAGTATCTATGGATACAATTGCCGGGCCTTCGTCATAAAGTCTTATGCTTACTGGTACATCCGAGTACAATCCCACGTCCGTTTCTACCGATCCAGTCCCGTTAAAGGTAAATTGTGAACCTCCTTCACTGCTTTCGACGGAGCTACGCGCTAACTTGAATTCTGATATTTTGTGTTCATGACCTGCTGAGTTATCTGTACCCCTCATATCTATGGTAGCATTGAAACTTGTCATGCTTGAATTCGATTGATTCGCTTTCGATGGATCTGAAACGAGATCCCAGTCTCCAGTGGCTATCCATGTCTTGTTATCTTTATCGGTCTGTAAACTTGTAAAGGTGCCACCTGCATGATCTATTATTAGATTACCTATAGACTGGGCAGATTGATTGCTCAGATTGGATTGACTGCTCTGATTGGATTGACCGCCAGTGTTATTAGTTAAAGGACTACTCGTTGCCGCGGAACTTATCTCGTTCCCTGTAACATTCTGACCGTTACCGACTATATTGAATGATCCGAATTTTGTAGCGCCAGGACTTGTTTCGTTTGTTGTAACATTTTGAGTATATACAACCCCGCCATATGAACTGGCAGCGAATATCATGCTAATGAGGTATACTATCATAAATAATGAGGATATTCTAACCATTTTTTCGACCCTTCTCAGTCAGCCCACCACTAATGAGCGAAGACGTTTATATAAATAATATGCAACATAAATCTGAGGAGAAGATTTTATGATCAATGCTTCTATTTCTATGTGATCTAACCCGATATTATTTTCTTTGACCAAGTGCCATATCTCTCTCTTTGAGTCAATTCGAAACGTTGATTGGAGGAAGCCTTATGGTGCAGGGGCTACGTCAACAGTTCCAAGATTGCTTGAGCAGATAAAAATTTCTTTATTATAGGCTGTTTACTACGTCCGGTATCACAAATATAGATCTTATTTTCACGTTAAGACTCGTAATTACTATTATTCCCCACAAACGCTAATGTTTGGCCTATAGTGTATCTTCGTATTTTATCGAATCTTTGAGATACAATTCTAGAGAAGGTCCCAAGCTCCGTGGCTTCGAGATAATATCGAATACAAATACTTATCCGCGGTATCTAGATCGCAAGCATGTCAGCAGTGGAAAAAGCAAGAATAGATAGACATTCCCATCAAGACCCATCTCAATGTATGCACTCACCCCAAATTCCCTTCCAAGCATAATTTCCTCGACCTCATCCAAATTATTAGCCGATTTATCATTCAGTTGCCATTTAATTGCAATTGTTCTCTGCCCTCAGTAGGCTTAAGCCTGCAAAGATTCCCACCATCAATAATCAAAAATTGGAGATCTCAATGTTCTTGACTTGTCAATAATGGTTTTATTAAGGAGTCAGCTAATCACTCACATTAATAACAATGGGGTCGATGGTAACCAAATAAAAAATAAAAAAATATCTAAATCATTGTCAGCGGTCTGTTGGATAGGTGCACTCTTAGTATTTGGTAGCATTATCTCAGATCTCGAGGCCAGATCCACTAGCAGCACCGACGATGATAAAAGAGTTACTTCTGGCGCTATTAATCCTAATCCCATCCTTATATCAAATGGTCAGATTTTATCGAGAGCACTCATACTTGATCCCTCAATCATGCTTGCTGCCAAGCAGGCATTCCAAAATAGTACTAAAAGTGATATAATTCTCCAAAACGCAATAGAGCAATTACTCACCCAGGCTAAATCATTTCTTTCAATAAGACCTAGTTCAGTAATTGAGAAAGGTGAGATACCAGCAAGTGGTGATAAACACGACTTCCTGTCTCTGGCCCCGTACCGTTGGCCTGATCCAAATAAGCCAGATGGAATGCCGTATATTAATTATGACGGCAAGCTCAATCCCGAAGTATATTCCGTTCCAGATAAGAGAAATATGGATGATACGGTGTACCGAGTGAAGGTGCTCTCCTTAGCCTACTATTTTACCGACAATCCCCAGTATGCTTCTAAGGCTGAAGAATTGTTGCAGGTATGGTTCCTAAATAATAGTACTGCCATGAACCCTAATTTACAGTATGCCGAAGTGGTACGAGGTGAAAATAATAATAATGGAACTATGAGAGGTATATTACATGGAAAGTATCTACCCGATCTGATTGAAGCAATTCGGTTAATACAGCACTCGCCATCATGGTCTAAACAAGATCAGCAAGGTATGGAGCTCTGGTTCAGTAAGTATTTTGATTGGCTTATTTATTCTGAGCACGGTGAAAAAGAGAGAGACCAGTCCAATAACCATGGGACCTGGTATCGGGTGCAGGCTTCATCCATTGCGTTTTTTTTAAACAAGACGGGTATCGCTAAATCCCTTTTAAATGATGTTTGGAATGAACTTATTGCACCGCAGATCGATTCAGATGGTTCACTACGATATGAGAAAGATAGAAAGAATTCATTGGATTACAGTACATTTAATGTGCTCGGTTTATTTAGATTAGCAAGCCTAGGAGAGAAGCTTAAAATAGATCTGTGGAACCAAAAGAGCCCCGATGGGGCGGGATTACAAAAAGCATTAGATTATGTACTTCCGGCCCTTCTTGGGAAAGAAACATGGCCTCATCCTCAGTTTAAACTAATTGATAGAAAAAATATGGTCGATTTGTTGTGTCGAGCGGCGATACATTATAGTAACAACCAATCTTATACACAAGCTTGCGAGTCTGCTTCTAAAATGGAGATAAATATAACACTTTCTCATCCCCCATGAGGTTACTCTAATGTGAATACCCGAAATCGAATATATTTCAGATAGTGGTTTGAATTGCCATACATTATTTTGCATTTTCTTTTTCCGCATTGGTTGGCCTCCTCGACTGTGTACGACTTCGACCGAATCTATTTGCTACGAATTACTCGCATGAAAGCAAATGTTGCTTCCGTTTAGTATCTTTTGTGCCTTTTGACACTAGCCACAATAGAACGATTGTCGCTATGGCCGCAGAATGAAGTAGCCATTTGGAAATTAGGAACAATGAATATATCGCTTCTATCGATAGGATATGAAGTACAGATCCTCCATGACTTTTTCGGTAGTAACAATTGTTGGTATAGATAACGAAAACAGGTCCCCTTCCCGTCTTGACCACAAACCTACAGCACGATATCTCAGGAGTTCATCCCAGGGGCCAACTTCTTACATGATCTGTTTAAAGTGTAGGCTGTAGATCCATTTAATGTATTGGACCTTAAAATGTTTTCCACTCCTTCTGTCAATCCTCTAACGTAAACGCTTGTGTATTCATGAGCATCAAATACAAAAGGAATGTCAAAATCAGATATTATCTTGGTTGAAAAAATGTTATGGGCATGCACCAAGTCCGCCTTTGATTCCCTAATTACCTTACCAAGCTGTCTTTGTTGAATACCAAATGAAATGGTATACCAAATTTTGCTTCCTCAGTCCATTCAACCGTATAAATTCTTGAAAAGGAATCTGTTCCTTTGGAAACCATCACGTCAGGAACTTGCCCCGCAAACATAGTCTCATATCCGAGCTTTCTTGAAGCACTCAACGCACGCTTCTAAATCCTCCAATCCGGCAAAGTACCGTGTGATAAGTGCAGTATTTTCAAAAGTTTGGAGTCAAGTCATGTTACCCGAAGTTAATTATTAAAGTTATATTACAGAGAGAAAGCTAAACAAAGAAGGGTAGTACCAATCTATTTCTAGTAGGAGGCGGCAAGAAAGTGATTTTGAAAATTTGGGCTACGCATATCCACTCCTTTTTTGAGCTTAGAATATTATTGTGGTGTGTATTCTGGTGACTTTGACTTCATACACAGCGAATAGACAATAACTGATAATGTCAATTAATCCTTTCTAAAAACTGAGTCACGCCAAAATTGAGGATTATGAGGAGGCAATCAGATATTTCGACAAAGCTGTGCAACTAGACCAAAAATAACGCCCTGGCATGAATCAGTAAGGCTAACGCTTTAATTGAGTATGGAAATGATGGAGAGGCGAGAAAATGTTTGCAGAAAGCTAAGAAGTTAGACCCGAAATATGATTATAACCAGACATTGGTTATAGGATCTAGCACTACTCAAATGTTGAGGCGTAATGAATCTACGTTTTTGTTTCAGAGCCAGATGACACCATTAACCTTAGATATCGCTGAAAGCATCAGGTTTGCATAGAAGCAATGAAACCACTAGTTGAACATGCCAATGGAGTAATTATTTTTCTTGCAATCATAATATCTGTTAACTTAGTATTCGAAGTCTTGGTGTCCGTACCCAAACCATTTCATCTTCAAAGTGCTCATGCTGATAGTTCATTATGCGTGGATTTTATTCCCCTAAATACAACCATCAGACTGACGTGTGGATCAGCAACGCTGTCTGATCTCTACCTTCTAATAAAAAAATACAGAGGTGCTATGGGAGAATTTGAAGGCTGGCTAGAGAAGGAATCTAACAAGATCTGGATTTTAAACTCTAGCCTGGTTATCGGAAACAATTCGACATTTACCATTAACTCATCCGACACCAAATGGCTAAAAATTAACTCAGATGGACGTGAACCATATAGCATCAAGGTTTACGGCAGCATGACCATTGACTCTATTAAGTTAACATCTTGGGACCCAGAAGATAATAGTTACGCTGAGATAGATAGCTTTGGGCAGCCCCCTAGAGCATTCATCACAGTTAAGAAAGAAGGACATGGCACCACTAACATCACGAATTCAGAGCTTGCTTACTTGGGCTACGGCGAGATCCAGAGCCATGGACTCTCATACTATGGAGGGAATAATAGCATCCTAAGAAATAACAATATACATAATCTTGAAATGGGATTCTATTCCGACGGCGTCGAAGGTGTACTGATTGAAAATAATCATATTCACCACAATAAAGCCTATGGATTGGACCCACACTCCAATACTCGTAACATGTTGATTCGTAATAATGTAGTTCATGACAATGGTCATATTGGAATTATTTGTTCAGGACATTGCAGAAATATTACAATAGAAAATAACGAAGTCTATAATAACGGTGGTTCTGGCATCCTTCTTAGTATGGATATGAAGAATTCCGTGGTAAGAAACAACTATATTCATGCTTCCGAAATTGGCATTGGAATTGCAAAATCTAACAATAACCAAGTATATGGAAATAGACTATCTTATAGTAATGACGGGATAAAAGTGATTGACAACTCCTCTGACAATTACATCTACGGTAATACTCTTGAAAGTATTAGAAATTATGCCATACTTGCGAGAGGAGCAGACGTCCTCAACAATACTTTTCACAGCAACGATCTGGATAACTCTGAAAAAGCGATAAGACTAATAAATAATACTGGATCCCTATTTATCAATAATGATCCAGTTGATATAACCTCATCAGGTATCAAGTATTCTGTAGAGGCAAATTCTACACTTACTTTAGAAAGAACCACTTTCCCATTTGAGGTAACGATTGCATCAGACAACAGTACTAACAATATCATTAATGTGTATGATTCGAATAGGATTATTGTAAATGATGGAGGCAGTGAATTTACCAATTTTGATACCAATATAGTCCCATTTGCCTCAAGAGTTTCCAATGAAACAGTGTCAATTATATCTTATAATGACACCATAAAAACATAATATATCGAATTGATTCAGTCAAGAGACCCGGGGACTGTAATCGGGTGAATTTATTCTATATATCAGACAGGATCAACGTACACTTAAAAATCTTAGCTTCGTCAGCAATCGGTGAGTTTGGAGGTCGTTTCTTATTCAGCCGTAAACTTCTTGTTGGTCGATCTCCATTGATTACTAAGTTATTATCATTAACGTACGCCCGAAATTATCCAATACCCTTAATTCATCTTCCCATTCCCCTGTCACTTTACTGTCATGACAAGCACTTTTTTCTATGAGGGTACATTGCTACGATGGTACTATTGATTGTGAATTTCCGTATCTGATTGTAGTCGGTATTGGTTACCATTTCCAATCATGGTATGATATAGATATTCGTGGTTTACGTTGCTAAGAGATCCATTTTTTATTTTCCATACCGCTGCACCTGGTTCCCTATACTGTTAATTCCGGTCTAACCAGGTTAATTCTGGCAGCGTGTTTGGGACCGCATAATCTATCTAAGCTTATTGGTGGCCTTATAGAATAAAAGACCCGTTCTAAAGATTAAGCGGTATAATTATAAATTGGGAAAGTTTCGTGGGTAGCTAACATTTCCCTCAATATTTATGTGGGCACAAGACTCAAAAACTACTATGAGTAGATAAGAATAATAATTGTTTCGCCGGTCGATTTCACAGAGCAACGTCTATCTGTTAATGATCTCTGTTGCGATATTTTCGGGGCTTTTGGTATATCTTATACTCTCTAGATTGCTCGTCCCGGACCGCATGTCAATTCCTTTTGGCGTAATAATATCCTTTCTGATTTTTGGCTTAATCAGGTACTACTCTGTATCAAGAAATTTTTCAGCTCAGAAAAGTAGTCTGGCATCTGATGGATCGCTGGATAAATTTCTTGGAATTTATTCCGAAAAGAATGGAGATAACGATAAAGTTAGTTCTCTATCAAATCTTTTTTTTATCCTGTTATACGCCGTTTCCATTGTGATTGTGGTTTCTGGTCCCCATTCAAATAGAGATGTATTCCTTCCCTGGGACGAAATAAGTGTTGCGCAACTAGTTCATCTAACTGCAGCAATATTGATTTCATTCTTTGCTCCAGGTTATGCTGTAATAGGTATACTAACCCCAACGAAGAAAATGCCTATGTTACCAAGAATTCTCCTGGCCTACATTCTAAGTATTTTTACTATTGGCATTACAACCTATCTGACTGCATCGCTTGGGTTTACTTTTTCATCGACCGGTAATATCATCATTGCAATCCAGGTGCTAATTTTCACTTCGTATGTAGCTTTTTTATTTTTAACTAATAGACGCAAAAAAGGAAAAAATGGATATGCTCGTCCGAGCCATATTCTTTTATTTCCTTCCAGAATTTATTTCGAAAAGTGGAGGGGATCATTAACTAAAAATGTTTCAGAACTAGTTGTCTTTGGGAGCCTCATCGCATTAGTGGTCTTATCAACATATGCTCTGTATGGCGGAGTCATCATTGGCGACCAGTGGTTTCACCATGGACGAGCACTTTCAATTATTGCTGGAACATTCTATAGTGCTTCTTTGTCCGATGAACACCTAAAGGACCCGCCATTTTTTTCAGCTTTTCTTGCGGGATTTTTCAGTATGTCTGGTCTTCCAACGGTAAACTCGTACTCAGCCATCGACTTTCTTAATATCGTTCCGGTTTTCGCATTTTATTATTTTTTTTTAAGGTGGGTGCCTGAAAATCGGCGCAAGGCGGCGTTGCTTGCTTCTGTTCTTTTTATGCTAAGCTCCGGGTTTGGCTGGTTGTATCTACTATCCCTTGCAGGGCCTGGTGAGGAGATATCCGCACGAGCCTCGCTGAATGACTTCAACCATGCTAGGATTAAAAGCTTTGACATCTTTCAACCAAGTAGCTTCGTGTCAGTTGATCACCCTGCTATAACGTCTCCACTCCTAATGGTTGCCCTGCCTTCTGGATTCGTTTTATTAGGACTGATTGCTAAGAAAGGAGTACAAAAAGAAGTCGAACTAGCCAGACCTAACAATCTTATCTTAATCGGTGTTCTCTCTTTAACAGGTGCTCTAGCTCATCCAGAGTTTTATTTATTCATTATAACTGCTTCAATCCTAGTATTTGTATACAGACTAACCAGAACCAATCTTATTCTTTTGGCCCTTGGAATATCCATAGCCATGACCATCATAATAGACCAATTGCCGGGACATTACTTTTCAGCGGTTCGAATTATTGGGATGCCTCTCCCTTATCTTGCCTTGATTTTTGTGGCGTTAATATTTATCCTATCCATCTTTGTAACTAAGATATCAGTAGTAAAAAAAGTAATAAGACTGAAAAGGCCTCGACAGTGGGCTCGCTGGAATTTTCCGATATCAATTGCTTTAACTTCAATTTTGGCGTACTTTTATATCTTTTCTTTTGTAGTTTGGGGAGAGCTTTCCCTACAGGACGTGAAACTGCAGACAGCGAGTAACGGCCAGCAGGAAATTCCTTGGTATCTTTATCCCATCAAATTAGGGCTCTGCGGGCTTCTTGGGCTTGCCTACCTAATTTCATATCTTTTCAGGCGATTTGAAAAGGAAATATTTGTATTTGCGATTATTTTAGTTATTGCACTCTTTACTGGTCCATATTATGATGAGCATAGATTTAGTAAATACGTAATGACGGGCCTTGTAGGGTTAGCAGCAATATTTGTTTACAATATCCTTCAAACAGTCTTTTTGAGCCTAAGAAAAAGAACAGGATGGGCTACAATAGTGCCCATTAGTCTTATTAGCATTATTATCAGTTTCACAATCATATCTGCGGGTATGTCATCTATTTTGTATACTGGGTATAGCGCACTAGCTACGGATAACCATTACCGCCCGTTTGACAGGGATCTTCCAAAAAGATATTTTCCGTCTGATTCTGAAATTGATTTGCTTGGGTTTATTTACAACGATCTCCTTGAGGACGGAAGGAATTATAATGTCGTAACATCGCCAGATGAATATAAAATTCGCCAACAAGGATTTACCGGAAAAATTGAAGCATTTGTTGGTATTCCAACCAAAAAGATTTTACAAGGACAGTCGGTTCTAGAGGCTTCAACACTAGAAGAATTTTTTGACTTACTCAGCAGCACTAACACGAAATTTATCATTCTCCCGAAGGAAGATGTCACCGCCGATGCGGGTTCCTTTGAGCCTGCCCAGTTTGCCCTTTCCAATTTTAAAAGGGCGTATGAAAACAACAATTATGTAGTTTTGTCTGTACCTCATAATGTGGTATCCTTAAGACAGGGTCCCAGCGACCTTAAGCTTGATCAGGATAAAACTTCGGATACAGAACAACAGAGGGAGAGTAGTCCTAGATTTCCAGGTGACATATCAGAACGTGCCAAGAATAAAGGGGTAGAAGTTCCTTGGCAGAAGACGATGGGTTCAGAGATTAGTATAATAACAGCAGCACTTATTATCGTTATTGCATTTATCCTTGGAAAGAGAATGTCATCCCGACGTGCCGAGTTAGAAAATAGGAAGTCATGACTATCCCATATTCTATTAGTCGAATTGGCTTTTGGGCTTACGACTCAAATAATATTCACAGCAAATTTTCATAAATTTCAAACAATTTCTGTTCCATTGTCCCCCAATTGTATTTTTGTAGAAATGCCCTGCGACCATTATTGCCTAGCCTTTGGCACAATAGAGGGTCATCTCTAAGACTGGTTACAGCTTCTTTTATAGCGTTCAAATCGTCGTAGTCGACTACAGTGCCGCAACAGACTTCCTCTATAATTTCCTTTGATACATTAGTAATGACAGGCAGCCCACACATCATTGCCTCAAATAGCTTATTTGACATAGAAAAATTGTTGTTGGGTATGTTCAAATCATAAAGAATTACCATCGCATCTGAGAAGGAGTTTAGAGCTAGAGCGTCTGCCGGTTCCAGTAGTCCTCTATACTCAACGTTGTGAGCCTGGACGAGGATATGTAACAATTTCCGATCTATAGGCTTGCCAGCAATTACGAGTTTGACATCGTGCAGATCCTTAATGGCAGTTACTATTATTTCCAACCCACGGTTCTTTACGACATTGCCTGTGTAGACCAGAGTAAAGATATTTCGACTCCTTCCACTCTCACTACCCTCCTGCCGAATGTTGAGCCGGCACCTGTTCTCATAATAAATTCTTTTAAGGGTATTCTCCTCCTCTGAACAATTCATAACTACAGCTTCCTGCAGAGGCCTCACCTGAAAGGTATCTAATAATTTTTCACCTACAGTAATTAGCGCATCAGAATGTTTTGCAAATAGTTCTTCCAATGAATTAATTGTAGAGTATAGCAGTTTGTATTTGGAAGAAATATAAGCCATGGCAAACCTGTCACAAACATCAAATACTAATTTTTTTCTAAAGATTTTTTTATAGATATAGCAAGGAAGTATGGTATCAAAATCACATGCATGAACCGCCTTTGGTCTTGTCATGCTCAAATTGAAAAAAATCAAGCCAAAAGATAGGAATGTAAGCAATCATAGAGGATTTCCCAAGTGGCGCTTTGAGGTTCATTAGTTTTGGCTTACCTAAAGTATTTTCAATTATCTCCTTTGAGACTCCTTCCCGATTCCATCCTAACACCTGGATAGTATATCTTTTGCTTAATGATTTGGCAATCTTCCTTACTCTTGGACTCCCGCCTTGAACCCATTACATGTTTTGGATTCCCGACGTCCAAGATTTCTAATTTGAAATCAGATTCCTCAAGAATACCTTTCACTCTATCCATATTATCCCCATGTACTTCGACGAAGACCTTGCGTAACTCGTACTTTAAAAGTAGGTGTATTAACTACCCGTTCTTGGATGGATGAGTAACGGGAATGATAACGATCATTCTTTTCCTCGTATTGATCATACATTGTTACTAACCCCCTATTATCTGATACCGCTTTGTTAATTACCTTGACAATATTATTCTTGAATTGTCCATTACATTCTATATTCCTACACAGTGCTTTGTACGTTTCAGGATGAGCTTCTATTGAAATAACCTTAACTCCCTTGTCTTTATGGCTATGGGCGACTCCCAGAGTATAGAATCCGACATTAGCTCCCACGTCTACAAATACCTCGTTCTCATTCAATTTTAAAAGAGGTACTATTTGCTTTTCACGCCGTTCTCCTTTAAACATTACATAGAAGTCATCGGTATTTCTCCTAGGGATTGCTTTAATACCATTCATGGAACAAATTTTTTCAGAATAAAATGATTCGGGGATAAAATCTAGGAATGATTTTTTTTATGGAGATATTCATCAATTTTTTTTATCTCCTTTTTCAATTAGCATCAATAGTTTATAGAATAAGCAAAGTAAATCTCCGGTAATAATTATATATTTTGCATAGATCACTGTTTAATTATATATTTTCTTATCTGTTCTATTTATATCTTCTAATACTCATGCCAACTAGCTATCCACAATAGAATGATTGTTGCTATAGCTGCGGAATGCAGTATTATTAGTATTGAAACGTAAACCAAGCTAAACTGAAATTCGACTATTATATAAATGGCAGATATGATTATTGCTAGAATTAACAACAAATAAAGAAAGCTATCTACGCGGGCATGGTAACCAAAGTGAAATAATTTCTTCTTTCTATTCTTGAACTTGGTTATTACCACTGTGGACATTAAACCAACTAATATTGCCTCTAATGAAATATGCTGCATGGAACCGCTTTCAATTGGGCTGTAAACGGTTACATCTCCAATAGGATAAAAAATGTTAATGTACTCTACTACGATATCCCCTATCACAAGATGTGACATATAGGCTGTCAAATAAATTGCCGCTTCTGATCCTCTTTTGTACTTTAATGAAATGAGAAAGACTATTGCTCCGCCAACTATAAACCATATAATTATACTGTGCGTAATAGTTCTGTGAACAAGATCGATGCCAGCAAGTCCAAGTACTATATCGATATCTGGAAGGACGGACAAGAGCATTATCAACGGAATGGAAACTTTTTTTGTGACATCTGGATACCTTATGGAGACGCAATAAACTATTAGGAAAGCTAAAGATATATGCCCCACGAAAAACAAGAGTCGCTATTTTAGCGCTGGTTCACGACATAATATATTTCTGCAGAAAGGAAGTCTAGTCTATCTAGTACAATTCATAGATGGATGATAAATTGTTGACCTTAACTTAGTCCCTAGAGAAAATAGAACAGTATCCTAGGCTTTAATTTTAAAGCCTGCCCCTAGCCTAAATATTTTTCCAGTAGCATGAAACTGCAG
>Ga0209382_10004953_pt1 | contig 17473 bp, 17 predicted proteins | sample SoiMetdeltSBSDD5_FD_187599 | JGI IMG/M metagenome (GOLD analysis project Ga0209382, IMG submission 187599) | Bulk soil microbial communities from a Populus tree surrounding site in Tennessee, USA - Soil MetaG P. deltoides SBSDD5 (SPAdes) (version 2) | ecosystem: Environmental > Terrestrial >...
GTCGGCGCCTTCAATCCACAGCGTGTCAAAGTAAGCCGCATTCGTCTGCTTGTATCCAATCGTCGTCAGGGCACCGGCGACGCGTAACGCGTTGTCGTGAATGCGCGATGCAATGGCGTGCAGGCCCCTCGGACCGTGATACACGGCATACATCGCGGCGATGTTGGCCAGGAGCGCCTGGGCCGTGCAGATGTTCGACGTCGCCTTCTCGCGACGGATATGTTGCTCGCGCGTCTGCAGCGCCATTCGGTAGGCCTGATGTCCGTGCGCGTCGATCGAGAGCCCGATGATCCGGCCGGGTGCCTGGCGCACGTAAGCCTCGCGCGTTGCGAGAAACGCCGCGTGCGGGCCGCCATAGCCGAGCGGAACACCAAAGCGCTGCGAATTCCCAACCGCGGCATCGGCGCCCATCTCTCCTGGAGACGCTAGCAGCGTCAGCGCCATGAGATCGGTCGCCACCACGACGAGGACGCCGGCGGCATGGGCACGCTCGATGAGCGGGCGCAAATCCCGAACCTCCCCGCGATCGTTCGGGTGCTGCAGGAGCAAGCCAAACGCGCGGTTCCATTGTTCGTCCGAAAACGTCTCCGGGTTCCCGACGTCCAGTCGAACGCCGAGCGGCTCCGCACGTCCGCGCAGCACGTCCAGCGTCTGCGGATAGCAGTCCTCTGCGATGAGAAACAGATCGCCGCCAGCCTTTTTCTTCTGCGGCGACTGCACGCGATGGAACATCGCCATGGCTTCCGCGGCCGCCGTTCCTTCATCGAGCAGGGATGCCGTTGCGATGTCCATGCCGGTGAGATCGCGAACGACGGTCTGAAAATTCAGCAGCGACTCGAGCCGTCCCTGCGCGATTTCAGCCTGATAGGGTGTGTACGGGGTATACCAGCCGGGATTCTCGAAGACGTTCCGCAGGATCACGCTTGGGGTCACGCAACCGTAGTACCCCATCCCGATGTACGACCGAGCCGCGGTGTTCTGAGCAGCGATCCCGCGGAGCCGTCGAAGATAGGCCTGCTCGGCCTCACCTTCGGGGAGATCCAGTGGGGCCTTGCTCCGAATGCCGGGGGGAATTGTTTGATCGATCAGCGCGTCGAGCGACGGGACGCCGATCGTGCGAAGCATCTGCTCGCGCTGGCGGCTGTCCGGACCGATATGTCTCGACTGAAACGAACTATTGCCGGCGCTGGGGATTTCCTGGGTCATCAGCTCTTCGTCAATTCTGAGTACTGTGTGGCGTCGAGCAGCTCGGCGTGCTCGCCGTTGTCGCCCGTCACCTTCATTACGATCATCCACGATTCGTGCGGCTTCGAGTTCACCGCCTCGGGTTTCTCCCCGAGCGCGCGGTTGACGTCGGTCACCTCGCCGCTCACCGGCGCGTACAGCTCGGAGACGGCCTTCACCGACTCGATCGTGCCAAACACGTCACCCTTGCTCAGCTGCCGTCCCACCTCCGGCAACTCGAGGTAGACGACGTCGCCGAGCTGCTTCTGCGCGTAGTCGGTGATGCCAACGCGAGCTTCGGTGCCGGAGATCCGCACCCACTCGTGATCCTTCGTGTACTTCAGGTCCTGAGGGTACATGTCGCTTCCGCGCAGCTGATCCCGCGCGCTCCTGAGCCGGGCCGCTTACTGCCCGCGCTTGTAAAACGGCATCGGCACGACCCGCGCCTTCACGCGTCTGCCTCTGACGTCGATCTCGAACTCGGTGCCGCTTGCGGTCGCCTCGGTGGGCAAGTACGCCATGCCGATCGCCTTTTTCAAGTACGGCGTCTGCGTGCCGCTGGTCACAACACCCGCTTTTTGTCCCGCAACATATACATCGTATCCGTGGCGGGCGATCGCGCGATCGAGGACTTCGAAACCCGCAAGCTTGCGGCCTACGCCTTCCTGCTTCTGTCGGCGAAGCACGTCGGCGCCAACAAACTCCTCTTTCTTCCACCCGACGATCCAGCCAAGGTCGGCCTCGAGCATCGTCGTCGTCTCGTCCATGTCGTTGCCGTAGAGGCGCATGGACGCTTCGAGCCGCAGCGTATCTCGGGCACCTAAACCAACCGGAATAACGCCAGCTGTTTTGCCGGCTGCCAGGATGGCGTCCCACACGCGCTCGGCTGACGCGGGCGGCACGAACACCTCGTAGCCGTCCTCGCCGGTGTAACCCGTCCGCGAAACAGTCACTCGAACGCCGGCGACCTCGCCGGTCGTAAACCAGTAGTACTTGATCTCGGACAGATTGATACCGGTCAACGTCTGGAGCACGTCGCGGGCTGCGGGACCCTGCAGGGCGAGCAGCGCGTATCGGGAACTGGTGTTGACGGCAACCGCATCACCAATGCCAGCGATGCCGGAGTTGATCCAGGCGAAGTCCTTCATGATGTTCGACGCGTTCACGACCAACATGAAGTGCTCGTCCGCCAGTTTGTACGTCAACACGTCGTCCACGAACGTGCCGTTGGCGGTGGGAAGCGCGGAGTACTGGGCCTGGCCAACCGACAGGCGCGAGGCATCGTTGCTCGTAATGTGCTGAACAGCCTTCAGCGCATCACGGCCGGCAATCTCAATCTCGCCCATGTGGCTGACGTCGAACAGGCCAGCCCGGGTCCTCACCGCCTGGTGTTCGTCGACGATACCCGAGTATTCGACCGGCATGTCCCAGCCGCCAAATTCGACCATTCGCGCGCCGAGGCTGCGATGGCGGGCGTGGAGCGGAGTTTTCTTCAGAGTTCCCGAGGCTGCTTGAGACATGCGTGGTGGTCGGAGCAGGACGTAGGCGCCGCCGCGCTCGGATGCGGCCGCGGACGTGAAGCCCAACCTCAGAAGGTACTATGCCGCTTACCGGCGGGTCAACAGTGGCAGATTCGGTCTGTCGCCCGATCCGGCGTGCGGCCGGATCGAGCGACAGTATCCAGACGTTCAGCTAGGACGTGCGATTCTTGCGCGCCGCCAACGACCCGTTGGGCCGGCGAAAGAGGACGATCGCAATTGCCGCGAGGAGCGAGGCGATCGCGATCGGAAGCGTTGAGAGCGACGGCCAGAAGCGTGTGAGCACAGCGAACAGGAAGATTCCTACAAAGATGCCCATCGCGACGTCAGCGGCAACGGCCCAGAATCGCATGCGTCACCTCATTGATAAAGCTGCCCAAGGCCGAGGCAGCCGATGTACTCGATCCACGCCGACTCGCTTCGCACCAGCCAGACGCCATTGCAGGCGACGCGGCGATACGCGCGGTTCCACATGCTCGGATCCTGGTTCGCTTCGTCCATGCAGTTCTGCAAATCGTTCCAGGCGGCGCTCGATTCCGTGCTGTACTCCTCGAAGCATGTCGCCAGCCGTACCGGTCTGTACCAGCCGCGATACTTCTCGACGAATCTCGCCGAAAGCCGCCGCGGCGCATCCAGATCCCCGGCAAGCGACGCGATGAACGCCGCCGTCGAAAGCAGCGACATTTCAGGCGCCTGAAGGTCGCTGGCGGCTTCGCGCTCGGCGAGCAGCACACGCGCTGCCAGAACCGCGTCGGACCCCGCCAGCACACGCTGCAGCCGATCGAACGCCTCAGCTGACGTGACCCGGACGCTGGCATTTCCGCGTGCGACCGTGATGCCGCCAGCGGCATCGATGCCGATCGTGAGCGCGTCGCGCCGGAACCGAACGTCGATCGCGAGCGAGCCGTCGGTTCGGTTCGCGATCTTGCTCAGCATCAACCCCTGATACTCAGCGCCAAGCCATGCTCGCCGCGAGTCAGCCGCGGCGCGAATGACCGGCTTCCGGTCGGCCTGCAGGCGTGCCGGTGATGCGGAGACGGTACTCCGTTCCACTTCCCCGCTGCTGACGACCGTTGCCGCGCAGAGACCGGCCCATACCAGGCCCCTGCCCCATCGAGACGTTTTCTCCCACATACGCGTCCTCCCGAGGGCTTCATTCGTCATGAGCCCTGTCGGAGGGACGCGCGACCTCGACGATCACCCGACCGTCCTGCCTCGTCCCCCGCTGTGCACATCCACCGGAGGCGCCCGGCGCTTATGCAACGGCCCTTCTCCTTTCTCTTGTAATGCCTTACAACTCTCCTTCCCTCGCCGTAACCGCAACCTCCGCTTTTCCTGAAGCGTCACCAGCGCCGCTTCGATTGCCGTTGAAGCGCAAATACGCCCGTAGGGTGTGGTAGGAAATGCCAAGCTCGCGGCATGCTTGGCGCTTGTTGTTGCCACACCGCTCCAGCACGAGGCGCGCGTAGCGGCTGCCCCACGTGCGCATCGACTCCTTCGCGCGCACGGACGGCATCAAGTTATCGAGGTATCCACCGAACAGCGCCGGCGGCAAATCGTCCAGCTCGATGAAATCGGAATCGTTCAGCGCAAGCGCTCGCTCGATCACGCGTTCGAGCTCGCGGACGTTGCCGGGCCAGTGATACGCCATCAACGCGTCAATCGCGGCGCCCGACAGCTGCAGCGGCCGCACGAGCCTGTGCCGATCAAGAAAGTACCGCGCGAGCTCGATGATGTCTTCGCGCCTCTCGCGCAGCGGCGGGACTTGAACGTCAACGCCGTGCAGCCGGTAGTACAAATCCAGGCGGAAGCGGCCATGATCGACCAGGCTCGAGAGCGGTTGATTGGTTGCGACGATGATGCGAGTGTCGACTCGTCGCGGCCCGAAACCGCCGACACGCTCGACGGACAGATCCTGGATGGCGCGCAGCAACTTCGCTTGCGCGGCCGGCGACAGATCTGACACCTCGTCCAGAAAGAGCGTCCCATCGTGCGCGTGCTCGAACTTGCCGCGCCTCCCGCGAACGCCGGTGGCCGTGCGTTCTTCGATACCGAACAGTTCGGCTTCGAGGAGCGTCTCGACGATCGCCGCGCAGTTCACCGCGACGAACGGCCCACGTCGGCGGCGGCTCAGTTCGTGGATCTGGCGCGCCACGAGTTCCTTGCCAGTTCCAGACTCGCCCTCAATCAAGACGGTGAAGTCGGTCGCCGCGACGCGCTCGATTCGTTCGCGCACGGCGCGTATCGCCTGGCTCGAGCCAATGAGCGGCGCCGCACCATCCTGGCGGGCGCGATGCTGGTGGCGGCCCTGCGCGCGCTCGATCTCGAAGAGCAATGCGGCGACGTGCGTTGCGGCATCGAGCAGCTGGCACGTCCACCCGTCCAACGTTCTCGCCGGATCGAACACCGCGTCTATCCGCCCCCGACTGACCGTGCTGGTTGCCGGTACATCGAAAGGCGTCACGTGTGGTGCCGATGGCGCCAGCGGATCGTCGCACAGCGTAATCGCACGAGCGCGAACGAGAAACCGCAGTTCGTGCTCGAAACGCTGCCGGGCAAACGATGTGTCCCGCGACACCGCCAGCGCGCTCGTAACCGCCGCCAACAACGCCGCCGTACCTCGCCTCTTGTCAGCCGCACGCCGATCTGTGCGGATCGGGCCGGCGGAGGCGGACGCTGGTTCTACCATAACCATCGTTCCTCCTCTGACCTCTGAGGAGACGTTTACCAATTAGGATGCCAGAGACATCCGCACGATTGCGTTTGAAGCGTTGGACTATTCGTGCTCTCGATCGGTGCGATCGTGCGTGCTGGAGTGCGGGCCGGGTAAGCCCTGCCCGTTTGCGTGAGTCAAGGCGCGATGTTCGTCGGGAATGATGTACCCGTCGAGGGTTTCCTCTTCCCAGATCGCTTCACAGGGCTCATCGAACTTGAGCGCGCCGCGGTACTGCACGCCGCCCTGGCCGGCGCCGAGCGAAACGACCGAGCACCGAAGCACGTGCGCGACGAGGCCGAGGCGGCGCGTCTTAGTGGTGAGTTGGAGGTGGACGCGCGATCCTGGGCGCAGCGGGCGCGAACCTTCGATGAGCGCTCCGCCCGAGCTGATGTCGATGAGCGAGACCGAATAGCCGGGGCGCAGGATCACCTGGGTGCCCGCAATCGCGGGCTGCCCGTATCGCGTGTCGAGCCGGCGATCGACTAGCGGCTGGTCCATGACCGATCCCTTGAGCTGTACTGTAGCATCCGCGTGCGGCCGCTGACACCCAGGATCCGAACGGCGTACTGAGTCCGGAGCCCTCGAATGTATAGCGTTCCGGAAGTAGCGGTTCCATCCGAGCTCATCGTTAATATCCGCGCCGTTCCGATTCGTACGCCGTCTTGCCCCGTCCCACCAAGCCCGTCCGCATCTGGAAGACCAGCGCCGAGCTCAAAGCGCACGCCTGCGAAGCGGTCCTCTAGCCGCTCGAACGGTCCGAGGACGGGATCCACGCCATCGCGAATTTCCGCTGAGCGGACGCCGTTGGCATTGCCGTCGCCGTAGGGTGCAAACCTGTAGTCGCCACCCGACGGCTCGAAACGAAGGGCAACGGCCGATGACCGGCGGACCGCGTCGAGCCGCGTTGCGCCAATTTTCGACGCAACATAGCGTGCCGCCATCCCCGTTCGCATGTCGTCGAGCGCACCCGACACCCACGGGATGGCGGTTGCCGTCACGGTCGCTGTGACCGCGAGCGCGAACAGGATCTCCAGATACGTAACGCCGTGCGCATTCAGCACAGTGGACATGTTCGTGATGTGGCAAGGCTCTGGAGCGTCGGCGCTTCGGGGACGATTGCCGAAGCGCCGGCTCCGTGAGCGTTCACGCGCCAGTGCGATCGGCCTTCTTCTCGGCCGCGTCCCCCTTGTCGGGACCAACCGTGACGAGCGGCTTCAACTTCAAGAAGCTTTTCTCGCCGATGCCCTTGATGTTCATCAGCTCTTCCACCTTTTTGAAGCTGCCGTTCTTCGATCGATGCTCGACGATCAGCTTGGCGGTTGATGCGCCCACGCCGGGCAGCGCCTGCAGCTCCGCCACCGTTGCGGTGTTGAGATTGAGCGGTGCCGCAGGCACTGCGGCCACCTTGGACTGGGCCGGCCGATCCTTGCTCTGACCTGCCACAGGCTGCGCGATCACGGCCAGCGCCATCCCTAACACCATCATGAGAAACACTCGATGCATTTAGCCTCCTTTGATGCCATGTGCCTCGCGCACGGCAACCGGGCGGGCACGGACTCAGCGAGTCCCTGCGGCCGACCCGAAACACATGGAGAGGTCGAGCCACGAGATCTGGAGCCTGCCGGCAGGGACGCCCGCCTCTATCGCAAGCGGGCTGCCGTCGCGCGGTGCGCGGTGAATGTCAGTGGAAGGTGCAGGCGGCGCGGGAGTTGCGGCGATGACCCACGAATGGATGCGGCCGCTCGATCGAAACGATCAAGTGAAAGCGTCAACCGGCGGTGCGTGGTGCGGAGATCAGCTGGCGGTCGCCTTGAGCGTTCGGTACCAGTCGACCGTGCGGCGCAGGCCTTCTTCGAACGATACCAGCGGTTGATAGCCGAGGATCTCATGGGCCCGCGTGACATCGGCTTGCGAATCGCGCACATCCCCGGCACGATCGCCGGCGTACTGCGGCTTGATGTCGACGCCAATCATTCGGCGCATCGCTTCGAACAGCTGGTTGAGTGAAATGCGATTGCCCGTCGCAACGTTGATGATCTGACCGCTCGCGCCCGGCGCCTCGCACGCACGCAGCACGCCATCGACAACGTTCGCGACGTACGTGAAGTCACGCGTCTGCTCGCCGTTGCCGTAGATCGTGGGCGCGCGGTTCTCGAGCAGCGCCGTCGCAAACAGGGAAATCACCCCGGAGTACGGGGACGAGGGATCCTGTCGCGGACCAAAGACGTTGAAGTACCGGATCGTCACCGTTTCGAGCTCGTACAACGACGTGAACATCTGCAGGTATTGCTCGCCAACGACTTTCTGCAGCGCATACGGCGAGAGCGGGCTGGTCGGCATCCCCTCGTGCTTCGGAAGCGTCTGCGTGTTGCCGTACGCAGAGGAGGAGCCAGCAAAGACGAGGCGACGGACGTTCGCGTCGCGGGCCGCCACGAGAACGTTCAGCGTGGCATCGACATTGGCCCGATTGGAAGTGATCGGATCCTTCACCGATCGGGGCACTGAAGGTAGTGCGGCTTGATGCAGGACGTAGTCGATGCCCTCCATCACGCGGCGCGCGAAATCCTGATCGGCGAGATCACCCTGCACGAATTCAACGGCCGGCAAGTGATCGAGATTGCTGCGCCGGCCGGTCACCAGCGAATCAGCCACGCGCACGCGGCCACCGCGCCGAATGAGTTCTTCTGAAAGATGAGAGCCGATGAAGCCTGCGCCGCCAGTGACGAGGTAATGAGCCATAGGTCAGTCGGGGAATCCGGCCGTGGGCAGTCCGGGCACCAGCTTCAGTGCGTTCTTGTAATACAGCTTCTTCAGCACAGCGTCGGGCAGATTCAGGCCGTATAGCTTCCAGAACGCGTGGTAGTCGCGGTAGTAGTCGAAGTACTCGTCGGCCGTCTCGAACGTTCTCCAGAAGTACGGGTACTCGTCGGGCTGGTAGTTGTCCTTGCCGAACAGGATGCGGTCCTGGTACTTGACGAAGAAGTCGTGCGCTGCTCGCGGCTGGCGCCCGAGTTCAGCGAGGATGGCGCCCACTTCAGTATGGAGATTGGGGAGGCGATCCATCAAGCGGCCGAGCCGCGCGAGATCGTTGGCGTGATACGCGAAGTGCGCGGCGATGAAGCGCGTGTTGGGATGCTTCGCAAACATCCGATCGCGCTCCGCGATTAGTTCCTCGAATCGCGGCGCCTGATCCGGCGGATACCGGCGGTTGCCAAAGAGCGCCAGCTCGAGCCATCGCTCGTTCTTGTAATCGATCGGCTCGAAGAACTCCTGCGGCTCCGCCGTATGAATCAAGACCGGCACGTTGAGACGACCGGCCATGGCCCAAATCGGATCGAGCTCGGGATCGTCGACCTTGAGGCGGCTGCCGTCCGAGCGCCGGATGCGCAGTCCCAGATCCTTGAAGATCTTGAGCCCGCGCGCGCCAGCCTTGACGTCGGCCTCGAGTTGCGCGGCCGCCTTGGCGCCAAAACCCGGGCCGATGTCCCTGAAATCTACGTTGGCGAAGAGCACCATTCGGTCGGGATATTTGCTCGTGCGAATCGCGTCGAGCCCCGATCTGAGCCGATCGCCGAAGTTACCACTCAGGTTCACGAGGACGCGCAGGTTGTTGGCGTCCATGCCGGCAACCACGCGCGTGAAATCGTCAGCCGACATCGGGTTCGGCTGATGACTATGGATATCGATGACCGGATACTTCGCCTTCGGCTTGGGATGCTGAGCGACGACGAGCGTGGAGCGCGGTTTGTACTCGGTGATGCGTGGCGCCGGCCATTCCGGTTCGCGGCCTTCGCCGGGCCGCGGCCGCTGTCCCTGTGCCCAGACCACACCCAGCGTCGTCGCGAGCACGAGCAGTGCCGCTGACACGATTCTCTGGATCACACCTCCTCCTCGCACGGTCCGCAGATCTTACCATTGCAAAAGAAAAGGCCCGCCGCAGCGGGCCGTAAGCCGAATTCTGTTCCCCGCTTCCGCGCCTGACGGCGCTTCGGCGAGACGACGATCATTCCTCTAGCCCCGTCATTGCTGACGGGATCAAGCGGCCTACCCGGAAGCGATTGGACGGGCCGTCCTGTGACGCCTCCCTATTTGGCCTTGCTCCATGCGGGGTTTTGCCTGCCACTCGTGTTGCCACGAGCGCGGTGCGCTCTTACCGCACCTTTTCACCATTGCCCGCCTCCGCCCTCGCGGGCTTCGGCGCGGCAGGCCTTGCGGCTTGCCGTTGGCTGTGTATTTTCTGTGCCACTTTCCTTCAGGTCGCCCTGACCGGGAATTACCCGGCGCACTGCCCTGCGGAGTTCGGACTTTCCTCCCACCGTAGCGCCGAAGGCGCGAAGGTGGACGATCATCTGGCCTGCTGCGGCGGGATGTGAACTAACCGTCAACCTCCTGACTGATGCCGTACTGCTCGAGCTTCTTGTACAAGTTGCTGCGCGGCGTGCCGATCACCTCGGCCGTCTTCGAAATATTCCAGCTATTCTCGCGGAGCTTGCCAACCAGGAAGGCGCGCTCGGCCGACTCCTTGAACTCGCGCAGCGTGCCGGGACGCTCCTTTTCATTATCGGACGTCGCCGGCTTGGCTTCAAGCCGGACAATGTCGCGGAGATCGTCGACATCGAGCGCATCGCCCGGCGTCATGATGATCAACCGTTCGACGGTGTTCTTCAACTCCCGGACGTTGCCCTTCCAGCGGGCCTTCTGCAAATACTCGAGCGCTGCCTGGGTGAAGCGTGGCTGGCGTCGGTTGTTGTCGCGACTGAAGAGGTCCGCGAAATGCTTCACGAGCAGCGGGATGTCTTCGCGCCGATCCCGCAGCGGCGGGACGCGAATCGGGATCACACTCAACCGGAAATAGAGATCCTCGCGGAAGTTGCCTTTCTCGATTTCCTGCTCGAGATCTTTGTTCGTCGCTGCAATGACGCGCACGTCCACTTTGATCGTCCGCGCCGACCCGAGGCGTTCGACTTCGCCCTCCTGAAGGACGCGCAAGACCTTGGCCTGCGTCTTGGCGCTCATGTCGCCGACTTCGTCCAGGAAGATGGTCCCGCGATCCGCCTGCTCGAACTTGCCGATTTGCTTTTCGGTCGCGCCCGTGAACGAGCCCTTCTCGTGCCCGAAGAGTTCCGACTCGATCAACTCTTCCGGAATGGCCGCACAGTTGACCTGAATGAATCGCTCGCGGCTGCGCAGACTGTTTCGATGGATCGATCGCGCGACCAGCTCCTTGCCGACGCCGCTCTCGCCCGACAGCAGCACGGTTGCGTTCGTCGGCGCGGCACGCTTGACGGCGTCCCACACCTGACGCAGGCTCCCGCTTTCACCCACCATCTGATGCCGCACTTCCGCCGCACGGCGCAACGAGCGGTTCTCGTCCGAGAGGCGCGTTCGTTCGAGCGCATTCCGGATCGACACGAGCAGCTTCTCACTCGATGGCGGCTTCTCGATGAAATCGAAGGCGCCCGCTTTGGTGGCTTCGACTGCGGTGCTCACGGTCCCGTGACCGGAGATGATTACGACGGGCAGGTTGTCGTTGCCGGCGCGCAAACGCTGGAGGACTTCCAGGCCGTCCATGCCGGGCATCTTGATGTCGAGGAACACAAGATCCGGCGCCTCGCGTTCGGCCATGGCGATGCCCTCAGGCCCGCTCGTGGCCTCGAGCACCTCGTAATCGTCGTATCGCAGAATCATACCGACCGATCGACGAACCTCGGCTTCGTCATCGATAACCAATATGCGTGCTTTCATCGGAATGCGCTCACCTGGCTCATTGTGACGCGGGCCCGTCGCACGTCAGTCGACGACGACCGTGACCAGCCCGCGACGCGCGATCGCGGGATCGTAGTAGTAAAACGCAAGGACGTCACCCGGGCGGGCCGCACCCACGATGCGCTCGTAGTCGGCTACGCTCAGTGTCGGCTTGCGATTCACTTCCATGATGACAAAGCCGCGCCGCAGCACCTGGTGAGCGGCGCCGGTAGGCTCCACGCGCGCGACCAGAACGCCTTGGACGTTATCCGGAATCTCCTGGCGGCCAACAAAGGCCCGATCGAGCTCTCGCACCGCGACGCCGAGCGGCGGCTGCGCGTCGGGCGGCCGCGGGCTGGGCCGCGCCGGCCGTTCGAGGCCGATCGAACTATCGAACTCCTCGCCGCGCGCTGGACGCTCGGCCAGCTTCACCTGAATCGTTTGACGCCGGCCGTCGCGCACGACTTCGAGCCGTGCAACGGAGCCCGGCTGCCGCGCGGAAATGTCGCGAATCAGCTCCTCGTTCGTGACGACGGGTCGCGAGTCGACCTGCATGATGACGTCATACGGCCGGAGGCCGGCGCGCTCGGCCGGCGACCGCGGGGAAATGTCCTGAATCATCGCGCCTTCGGCAACCGAAAGGCCCAGCGCGCGCTGCAGGCCCGGCGTGACGTCGGTCAACGTGACACCGATGAAGCCGCGCGACACGCGACCCTTGGCCTTGAGCTGCGGCAGAATCGCGACCGCCTGATTGATCGGCACGGCGAATCCGATGTTGCTGGCCCGCGGACTGATCGCGGAGTTAATCCCGACCACCTCGCCGCGTGAATTGATGAGCGGCCCGCCGCTATTGCCCAGGTTGATCGCCGCGTCAGTCTGAATGTAGTCGTCCAGACTCTGATCGAAGAGTTTTCGGCCGATGAAGCTGACGACGCCAACCGTTACCGAATGAACGTAGCCCAGCGGATTGCCAATCGCGCACACCCACTCTCCGGGGCGCAGATCGTCTGAGTTTCCAAGCGGCGCTTCCGGCAGGTTCACCGCGTTGGCGATGCGCACCAGGGCGACATCGATCGCCGGATCTGCGCCAACTACCTCGCCCCGGAAGACACGTCCATCGGCAAGCGTGACCGTGATCCGCTCCGCACCTTCGATGACGTGGTTGTTCGTGAGCAGGTAACCTTCGCGATCGATGATGAAGCCGCTCCCCGAACCCTGCCGCGGCGTGTCGAGATCGCGGGGATTGTCGAGCAGATCGTCAGGGCGCGTCAGACGCGATGTCTCGCGTCCGGCAGGGCGGCTCGAGGCCGAGTCGATGTTGACGACAGCAGGATTGATGCGCTCCGCGATGTCGGCAAAGTTCACCACACCAACCGGAGTGCCCGCGGCGGCGCGAGGTTTGTCGCTCGCCGGTTTGTTGACCGGTTCGCTCGACACGACCGGCGTGCGCGACACTCCGCCCGCAATGATGATGCCGACCAGGAAGGCCACCATCGTCGACAGAACGAGCGTAATCAGCGTAAAACGCTTGGTCATCTCGACCTACTGCTTCTCTATTATCGCCCGGAACGCCTCCTCCGTTAGGGTCTCGACCCCTAACTCCCTGGCCTTGTCGAGTTTGCTGCCAGCATCCGCTCCAACCACGAGGTATGTCGTCTTGCGGCTGACCGAGCCAGACACCTTCCCGCCGAGCCGTTCAATCGCGGCGGTGGCGGCCTCCCGGCTCATCGAGTCGAGCGTCCCGGTCACGACGAACGTCTTCCCGGCCAAGGGACCTGGACCCGCCGAGACGCTTGGCGGAGGCTGCAGGCTCGACGCATTCACCCCGGCCGTCGCAAGCTTGTCGATAAGCGCGCGATTCTGCGGTTCCTCAGCGAAGCTGCGAATCGAGGCGGCGACGACCGGACCGATGTCGGGGACGGTCTGCAGCTCCTCGAGGGACGCGTCCATGATTGCCGTCATGGTCCGCATGTGTCGGGCGAGCGTTGACGCCGCCTTCTCGCCAACGTGCCGAATCCCAAGCGCGTACACGAGTCGCGATAGATCGTTCTGCTTCGAATTCTCGATTTGCGCGACCACATTGCGCCCGACCTTCCCCAGCTTTCGCGGCACTGCCCGCTCCGACCGCGGCTCGCGAGGCACCACGACGAGGTTCTCGAGCTGCGACGCGGTCAGCGCATAGAGATCGGCGAAGTCGTGTACCAGCTCCTGCTCGATCAACTGATCGACGAGCGATTCGCCAAGCCCCTCGATGTTCATGGCAGTGCGCGACGCGAAGTGCTCGAGGCTTCGCCGTAACCGGGCTGGGCAGGATGCGTTCTCGCACCGCCAGACGACCTCCTCCTCGTCGCGCTTCAACGCACTACCGCACGCCTTGCACGTCGTCGGCATCACCCACGGCTTGGAGTCGGCCGGCCTCAGGCTGAGGACGGGCGCGACGACGCGAGGAATAACGTCGCCAGCCTTTTCGATCACGACCGTATCGCCTTCGCGCAGGTCCTTTCTCGCGATGTCCTCTGCGTTGTGCAGGGTTGCCATCGACACCGTGGACCCGGCCACGAACACCGGTTCAAGGACAGCGTATGGCGTGTTCGCACCAGTCCGTCCGACGTTCACCTCGATCCGCAGCAGCTTTGTATGTTGCTGCTGCGCGGGGAATTTGAACGCGGTTGCCCACCGTGGAAATTTCGCGGTACTGCCAAGCCGCTCGCGCAGCGCCAGATCGGCCAGCTTGATGACGACGCCGTCGGTGTCGAACTCGAGATCCTTTCGCTTCGTGTCCCACTCGCGGCAAAAGGCGATGACTTCGTCGATCCCCAGGCACATCGACGCATGGGCTTCGACCGGCAGTCCCCACTCCCGCATCGATGCCAGCAATTCGAAATGGTGCGTCGGCGCAGCGTCCGTCGGACCGACGTACTGATAGACGAACGCCTTGAGGCCGCGGCGGCCGACCAACGCGGGATCGAGATTTCTCATCGTTCCCGCCGCGACGTTGCGCGGATTCGCATAGAGCGGCTCGCCGCCGTCGGCGCGTTCCTGATTGATCCGCTCGAAAGAGGCGCGCGGCAGAAACACCTCGCCACGCACTTCGAAGCGCGACGTCGGACCGCCGCGCAGCGTCAACGGAATGGACCTGATCGTCCTGACGTTGGGAGTGACTTCCTCGCCGCGAAGCCCGTCACCGCGGGTTGCCCCACGAATCAGCCGTCGGTTCTCGTACGTTAGAGCAATGCTGAGCCCGTCGATCTTCAGTTCTGCGACGTAGGGCACGGCCGCATCGCCAAGCCCCGCTCCCTTCCGCAGGCGCTCGTCGAACGCACGCAAATCATCTTCGTCGTACGCGTTGTCGAGGCTGAGCATCTGCGACAGATGCTCGACTGTTGGAAAGCCCTCGGTGGGCCGGCCGGCTACGCGCTGCGTCGGCGAGTCGGGCGTAACGAGATCGGGATGCTGCTCCTCGAGCCGCTCGAGCTCGTGCACCAATCGATCGAATTCGGCGTCGGATATTTCGGGAGAGCTGTGGATGTAATACAGCTCCTCGTGGCGTCTGATCTGCGCGCGAAGCTCGTCGATGAGTGTTTGAGCGTCCATTGCCCTTCGGGCAAAAGGCAGAAGGTAGAAGGTAAAAGGCAGATCCTATCGATCGCGCGAGACTACATAGTCGGGCAATGCCAGCAGCGCGTCGCGCTCCTGGCTCGGCGGAAACGCGAGCATGCAGCTCTTCGCGCGCGCCGCGTACTCCAGCGCCGACTCGTAGGCGAGCTCGGTCGAGCGATGTTCGTGCAGCAGGCGAAGAATGTCGCGCCACTGGTCTGGCGCCACTGCGCGTTCGCGGACGACATCCCGAATGAGGCGATCGGCCTCTGCCCCACCGCGGCGAAGCAGCAGAATGATGGGCAGCGTGACCTTGCCTTCACGCAGGTCCCCTCCCACCGGCTTGCCGAGGGCGGCGGCATCCGCGGTGTAGTCGAGCAGATCGTCCACGAGCTGGAAGGCAATCCCCAGGTTGAAGCCGTAGTCGAAGAGCGCGGTCTGCTGTTCCGGCGTCACACTGCCCAGCATCCCGCCAATTTGCGCGCACCCACCAAAGAGGAATGCCGTTTTGCGGCGGATGATTTCCAAATGCTCGTCTTCGGTGATGTCGACGTCGCCGGTCTTGGTGAGCTGATACAGCTCGCCCTCGATCATCCGCAGGGTGACGTCGCAGAGCAGCCGAATGATCTCCAGCGAGTCCTGGGTCAACGCCATGGCCATCGACTTGATGTACAGGTAGTCGCCAAGGAGGACCGTGATGTCGTTGCCCCACCGCGAGTGGACTGCCAGGCGGCCTCGACGGAGGTCAGCGCCGTCGATGATGTCGTCATGCACCAGCGTTGCGGTGTGGATGAACTCCACGACCGAGGCATAGAGCACGGCCCGCTCGCCGCGGTAGCCGCTCAGGCGAGCCGCCATCAGCAGGACGGCCGGACGCACTCGTTTGCCGCCGCTCTTCTGAATGTAGCGCCCCATCTCGGGGATCAGCGCGACGCGAGACTGGATATGGCGGACGAACTCCTGTTCGACCGCTTCGAGATCTTCTCGAATCGGGCCAAAGATCTGAGCCAGATCGGTGGAGACGGCGGATTTCTGCGCGGTGTCGCTCAAAGGGTGTGCCGTTTTTGGGTTCAGGTCGCCTCAGAATAGTGGAGTTTTGCGCGGAGTGTCAACGCGCTAAGCCTTTTGAAGGGATACATTTGGACCAAGGAATGCAGCGAAGTTGTGCGCGGTCTGGGCCGCGAGAACGGTTGGATCGACCGAGCGGACCGCGGCCAACGCTTCGACAACGCGAGCGACATGCCCGGGCTCGTTGCGCTTGCCACGAAACGGCACCGGCGCCAGATACGGAGAATCGGTTTCGACGAGCAGCCGATCATCAGGGATGAGCTTGGCAACCTCACGCAGGTCTTCCGCCTTCGGAAATGTCACGATGCCGGCCAGGGAGACGTAAAAACCCATCTCCAGCGCGCGGGCGGCCATCGCCCGATCGCCGGTGAAGCAATGGAACACGCCGCGCACCGGATCAGCATCTTTGAGAATCTGGAACGTGTCCTCGGTCGCCTCGCGCGTGTGAATGATGATGGGCAGCGAGCGAGAACGGGCGAGCGCCAACTGCGCCTGGAACACCTCACGCTGCACGTCGCGCGGCGAGAAATCGTAGTGGTAATCGAGGCCGATCTCGCCGAGTGCGGACGCTCGCTCGCGATCGATCGCCCCGCCGACCGCGTCACCGATCTCGTGCACACGCCCGGCAAACTGCCCTGCATTGTGCGGATGCACGCCCGTTGCGAACCTGACTGCCGGCCACAGCGACCGTACGCGTGCCGCTGCCGCTGATTCCTCCTCGTCGCCAACGGACAACACGCACAGCGCGCCGACAACGCCCGCCTGCTTCGCGCGATCGATCACGCCGTCGAGGTCGTTCGCAAAAGCCGCGTCGGCTAGATGGCAATGAGAATCGAACATCGTCGTTCCCGGGTTCCCAGGTTCCAGGTTCCCGGGTTCATGGTTCAGGGTTCCGGGTTCAGGGTTCCGGGTTCCGGGTTCCGGGTTTCAGGTTCTTGGTTCAATGTTCTCCATTCGCCGGTTCGCGTGAACCAGAATCTGGGAACCAAGAACCTGGGAACCTGGAACCTGGGAACCCGGGAACCTGGGAATCCGGAAACCTGGGAATCCGGGAACCTCTCACCGTACGCGTGCTCCCGGCGGCACATCTCCTTCGAAGCTGACGAGTGTCGGCTTGCCGCCCTCAGGGCTTGCGGCGAGCACCATGCCGTTCGATTCGATGCCCATCAACTTGGCAGGCTTCAGGTTGAACACCATGGCAAATGAGAATCGAACATCGTCGTTCCCGGGTTCCCAGGTTCCAGGTTCCCGGGTTCATGGTTCCGGGTTCAGGGTTCATGGTTCCGGGTTCATGGTTCCGGGTTCATCGGTCCGGGTTCATCGGTCCGGGTTCCGGGTTCCGGGTTTCAGGTTCTTGGTTCAATGTTCTCCATTCGCCGGTCGCGTGAACCAGAATCTGGGAACCAAGAACTGGGAACCTGGAACCTGGGAACCCGTGAACCTTCACCGCACTCGTGCCCCCGGCGGAACCTCGCCTTCGAAGCTGACGAGTGTCGGCTTGCCGCCCTCAGGGCTTGCGGCGAGCACCATGCCGTTCGATTCGATGCCCATCAACTTGGCAGGCTTCAGGTTGAACACCATGGCA
>Ga0209382_10004955_pt1 | contig 17468 bp, 23 predicted proteins | sample SoiMetdeltSBSDD5_FD_187599 | JGI IMG/M metagenome (GOLD analysis project Ga0209382, IMG submission 187599) | Bulk soil microbial communities from a Populus tree surrounding site in Tennessee, USA - Soil MetaG P. deltoides SBSDD5 (SPAdes) (version 2) | ecosystem: Environmental > Terrestrial >...
AGGGTAAAGATCTTACAGAAAATAGTTTTCTTCTTCCTAAAAAATTATTTACAAAAAAATAGCATTCAAAATAGAATCTAATAGAAATAATACACAGTAGCCAATGACATATAATTTGCTAATATATTTAATGATAATAAGGAAAAATTATTGGTATTACATATGAAGCATAACAAGTTTAAAAGATTTTTTGCTATTCGGAGGAAGTTATTTATATCCTAATGTAAGTTTTCTGGTGTTGTCTGTCAACAAGGTCGATTGGAAAGCTTTAATCAAAAGTTATAATGATTTTCCCAAAAAGGGGGTGATTTTCAGAGATGTAAATCCATTATTTAGAAATTCAGCTGCAATCCAAGTAATAGCCAAAGAATTTATTCATGAAGAGGAATTGTCAAAAATTGATCATATTGCAGGGATAGAATCTAGGGGATTTACTGTTGCATCCTTATTAGCAAAAAATTTTAACAAGGGGATGATACTTGTGAGAAAAGTAGGAAAGCTACCTGGAAAAACAGTAAAAAAAACATATAATATTGAATACGGTAGTTCAATAATTGAAATTCAAGAGGAGGCAATAAAAAAGGGTGAAACTATTCTGATTGCTGATGACTTAATTGCTACTGGCGGCACTGCGATTGCAACAGCTGAATTAATCGAGGAAATGGGAGGTACGGTTTTTGGATTTGCAGTTATCATAGAATTAGTGTATCTCAAAGGCGCAGAGATTTTAAGAAACAAAGGCTACGACGTGCGTTCATTGGTGAAATATTATGATTAAAAATGTAAAATATCATTCAACAATAGGTATTATTGGTGGAACAGGTATCTATGACTCCAAAATTTTTAACATTCTAGATGAAATTAAAATTAATACTCCATATGGAGAAACCTCAGATAGAATAACTATTTGTACATTTCATGACAAAAAAATAGCGTTCCTTCCTCGCCATGGAAAAAACCATCGGCTTCCTCCACACAAAGTTAATTACCGAGCAAATATTTGGGCTCTGAAGGAATTAGGTGTTAAAGTAATCCTTGCACCTTCGGCGGTAGGGAGTCTACAAACACAGTACACGCCTGGGGATATAGTATTACCTGATCAGTTTATAGATTTTACAAAAAAAAGGGAATATACTTTCTATGATGGTCCAGTAGTTTGTCATATTTCTCTATCTGATCCATTTTGTCCTAATTTGAGAGAAATTATTATAAGAGAATTAAAGAATTTAGAATTTAAGTTTCATCCTCTTGGAACCTATATTTGTATAGAAGGTCCAAGATTTTCTACTAAAGCTGAATCTAATTTCTATAGAACATTACTAAAAGCTGACATAATAGGAATGACCTTAATTCCAGAATGCATATTAGCTAAAGAAATGGAGATGTGTTATGTGTCCATTTCTACAGTGACTGATTATGATGTATGGGCGGAAGTTTCTGTAAATTCAAAGGAAATAATCGAAACATTAAATAAAAATGTTAATAAAACTAAAAAATTGTTACTAACAATTATTCCCAAAATAAAAGAAGAAAGAAATTTATGTAAATGTTCGAACTCTTTAGATAATGCATTAGTATAATACTCCCTCTATCTCTCTCTGTGATTATAATTTTTTACTATAATTGAGAACAATTATAGAATAATTATCATAAAGATTGTAATTTTTTCTTAAATGTTTATTTTCTTATTTAGGTGATTTCATGTTGGGAGGAAGATTAACATCTCCCTCGATTAACTTTCTCTGTATGATCAATTGCAGTTTTTCTGGGTCGATTTCCATTTTTTTTAACTTGTTAATTGACGAAGTAGATAATTTTAAGCTAATATTATGTCCTCCAATCCTCCCAAATGCAATAGCGGAAAATCTAAAACTTTTATTATTAACAATAAAATACCCAGTCAATTTACTTGCAACTTCTCCTCCTGAAGAATTATTTATAAAGACATCGACTTTTATATTACTGCTATCTCCAAATCCGTACATGATTCATAACTCTTTTGTAATTTCGACGCTTCGATTTATATTGTTTTCAACCAGAAAATTCCACCAATCATTATCAATTATTCGGTAATTTTTTACAGTTGTATTAATAATTGTCTCATCATCTGTATCAAAGAATTTGAATATTCCTTCTCTCAAAATTTTAATTAGTTTCCATCTATCTTTCCCGATTCGATTTCTATTAACAGCAACGGCCCACTTTTTTCCTTTTTCTATTTTGGGCATACCAATATCCTCAGCTATATCTAAAATTCCTAACCTTTTTTCTTCACAAAAAAGTTCCTTCGTGATAACGCTCCTCCAGACATCAATTGCGCCTATATTTTTGTCTCTTTCATTTATATTAATGACTCCAAAATAAACGATCTTGTCATTTGTTTTATAATGATTTTCAATCATAGAAAATTACATTTTTATTTTTCCTTATTTAGTTCTTGCAGCCTCAAATGGTTGTTCGAGTATTATGGCAAGATTATCAATCATAGTATTTTGTCTCCAAGGCATTTCCTTTTCCAAACACAATCTTTTATATCGATTTATTATAGCAAATCTAGGATGAAAGGCTTCAAATAAATTTGTTGAAAATTCAATAATCATATTTTTATTAATTAATGACTCTACTACTTCCCTACAATGTGATATATCTAAATTCAATTCTATTGAAATCTGGTCTGTCTCCAACATTCCTTTGCTAATTATAAGTAAAAATATTTTTGTTTCTAGGTCCGAAAGTTGAAGATCTTTAGTAAATATATTGTAATAGTTAGCATTTAAGAACAATATAATAGATGCTGTTAAATCTCAAATAAAGATTTCCTATTCAAATAGTAGATCATTAGATTTACAATATTAGTGATTATAAATTCGTTAAGAATTTATAGCTTTCAGTGAGGATTTCCTTAGATTTTTTATAGGTAAGCCTTTTTAAAGCGATTTCATACGGGTCCCATGCGAAATTCCTATGTTCGGATGACAATACTACCTCTTTAGAATGTGTTCTGGCTAAACGATATAGAACTTTTTTAGATATCAGCTGCTCCTCACGCCTATATTTATAAAATATCTCTTTCTCAAAACCACAGATAAAAGTAAGATCTCTAATACCGGTCTCTTCCTTAATTTCCCTTCTTATAGTATCGATATAATTTTCCTCTCTTTCCCTATTTCCTTTGGGAAAATCCCAATGACCAGAACAATAATGTAATAGAAGAAATATCATTTTGTGATTATCAATATTATAAACTACTCCTCCGCAAGAAAATTCGTTACTCACATAATCACCATGGAAAATTTACACTACACACTCCCTTTACTCGATTGTTCCAGGAGGAGAAAAATGCTCCGCAACTTGAATAGGTAAATAATCATGTATGTTCATCCATTCTTCTTCATCCATAAAGTAGCTACAATACCATTTTTCCAACTGAGGATCGTAAAAACCATGTTCAGGCATCTGATAATTAGAGAATTAATTGGTTATTTTTAAGTATAACTTTATTTTCCAAATCTTCTTATACGATTTTGATACGTCCTTATAGCACGCATAAAATCAATTTTCCTGAACTCTGGCCAAAAAACATCCATAAATACCAGTTCGCTATAGGCACTTTGCCAAAGTAAAAAACCACTTAATCTTTTTTCTCCCGACGTTCGAAGAATTAAATCTGGATCTGATTGGGGAAGATGAGAAGTATAGAGACATGATTCAATAATCTTTTTATCGATATCATTTACGTTTAGTTTGCCAGCGCTAACCAAAGATGCTATTTTTTTAATAGCGTCTACTAATTCTTGTTGTCCCCCATATGCCACAGCGATATTTAAAAACATTGAATTGTAAGAGGATGTTTCTTCTTCTAAGCTTTTTAGTATTTGTTGTAATTTTTTAGGCAATAATTCTATATTACCTATAGCTTTAATTTTCATCTTTCTCTTATGAATGCGGTTATCATCTCTAAGTTTTGTTAATTTTTTACTGAGTAAATTGTAAATATTAGTTAATTCCTCATTTTCCCTTTCAAGATTTTCGTTCGAAAGTACATAAACAGTAGTAATTTTTATTTCTAAATCGTATATCCAGTTTAGTAATTCTTCTGCTTTCTCCGCCCCGATATAGTGGGCTTTGTCAATTCCAAAAAAATGGTATTTTGCCCATCTTCTATTTCCATCCAAGATAATAGCAATATGCTTTGGTAAAGGATCTCTTGATATCTGAGACTCCAACCATCGTTCATAAATTTTATAAAAACCTGATAACCTAAATAGTAATTCAAATAAAACTTGACTAGAAACATTTATCATTTTCATTTAATATTTTTCTTTAAATCATAAAGTGCTTAATACTTATTTATTTTATTTTATAGATTACTAGTTCTTAAGTGTTTCTCCGCCTTTTCTATTTCTATAATATTGATATAGAAATGTGGCTACAACCAATGTAATTGCTAAACCAATGAGTAAGGAAGAAATAAGATTAAAAGGACTTGTGCCTTCAGTAAGTACTGAGGTAAATTGTAAGATTGGGTAGTATAATAAAATTAATATTACAAGTCGCAAAATGTCTGACATAGTTTTAATACTTCCCCTAAACCAATTACTCAATAATGTACCAGATAATATGGTTCCAATCCCAATCCACAATAATAAAATAGTACCTCTAATAAAACTCCCAACTATCTCTTTGTTGGTAACAATTTCATAATTCGTCATATCATCCCTAACAATTCCCTCTGGTATATGTGAGAGACCATTCACTATAGAAACTACTATTATTAATAATCCTGACACCAATGAAAAAATCTTTATAAAACTTGTAGGAGTTGGCTTACCAAGTGCACTTATTGCTTTATCGATGTCAAATGCACGTATGATAAAAGCGCAACCCAAAATGCTTAGAACCAATGCAATAGCTTCCCTTGTCAATCCAAAAATAGTCGATATTCCACTTGCTACTAATAATGCGCCTGGGACTCCAAGGAAGAATTTTGAATATCTAGGATCATAGACCAACATTTTGATATATTTAGCAAATATTGCATAGGAATACTCTACACTTCTACTATGTCGAATCACTATTCGTTGTACCGATATTATTGGTACCATTGATTGAATTACTGGAACGACAGTCTCATCATCTTCCCCATCAGAAACAATTACAGAAGCGTCAGCTTTTAATTTATCCACGATATATTTTATTTCAGAACCAATTTTTTCGTCTCCTTCAACTCCCCTATTATATCTTCCTGCAACGAGTGCCACTTCCACATTATACCCTCTCTTGAGCAAATCTTCATAAGTTTTTACGGCTGCAAATATGGCATTCGCATCTGAATCTTCAGGATCTTCAATTGCTAACCTAATACCAGCGTTGATGCAAGAATCCCTGCCAATTACAGGGGTATCAATTCCACCTTTAGATCCTATATCATCATCTCGATCGATACATAAGACAATTATACAATTAAAACTCTTATTTTGTCGAGTGATTAAATCTCGTATGGATAGATTCTCTCCATTAGTATCATTTGACAAAAGAGGACCTCATTATTTTATCAATTTTCACATTAATTAATTTATCTAATAATAGCTACAACTGATTCCAATATTAAATTTTGATAATCGTTAAGAAATAGGTTGAAAGAAAAAACAAGTATAATACAAGTTATCTTCTAAATTTGAGTTCAGATGTGATATTGTGAAGCAATGAAAAATATTCTGTATAAATGCATTAATTAATATTTTATCCATTCTCTACATATATTGTAGATCATTATCTTCTTTCCATAAATTTATTCTTTGATGGAACCAGGGATAAAAACTAGTATTCTTATCTTCAAATTGTTTCTTGATTATTTTGGCAATCGTTTTAGATACCTGTCCTGGTTCACCATAAATTTCTTTCTTATTCTTTGATTTTATTCCAAAATCTTCAAATTTATCATACAAATGATTCACCATGGATGTAATCCATTCTGAATTTATCGGTGGAATCAGTAAGTTACTTTTAGCATCAAAAATAGTTTCAGGTCTATCGGTGTTTAATCTTATAGTAAGAGATAATACATTTTTGAAATATAATAATTCCTCTTGCATTGAACCTGAATCTGTCATTTCTGCCCAACATCGTCCACTATCTAAGAACTCTATTACTTGTCCATATTCTTTCCATAAAGGAGTAATTAAGAATTTTTGAGGATATTCTTCTGCTAGCAACCTAATCTTTTCCTCCAAACCATAAAATTTCAATGCGGACTTAGTAGCATTGAGCATAACTAATACAACCTTGTGATCCGAATATTTCACAATATTAACTAATCCATGGATTATTGACTTAAAGCGATGTTCAGTTAGATTTTCCCTTCTATGTATATCCATTCTTATCCATTTTCCTTTTTCTAATTCAGGATATAATTCAAAAATACTTTGAGACACTTTTTGTTTTCTTTTTAAATATATGGCATCTACCACTGAATTACCAACAACGTGAACAAATTCATCAGGGTAGCCTTCTTTAACAAGATTATCTTTATTCAATTGAGTTGGAGCAAAAAAATACTGTGTTCCAGCCGAGCAAATCCAAGTGTCTATCTGTTCCGGAAAAGGTTCTTCTCGTGCGACAAACCATTTTCCATCAAATTGTTCTTGAATATATTTTTCTATGAGATCTAAAGTAGGTTCTTGTGTAATTTTTAATTTTTTCATAATTTCAGGACTCATCGATCTTAAGCCTGCTTCGTTTTGCGCTACCTTTTGGCCCATACCAAAAACCCAAGCCAACGGGGCTATTCCTGCAACTAATGTGTCGCCATGGACAACAGGAAGCAATTTTGATGTAGAACCAAATTCTTCTTTGCAAAATCTTCCAAAAGAACCAAATTTAAGGATCAATTCACTTGCTTTTTCCATAAGATCTCCCCTTATTTGCAAATCACAACCAACAGATTCTTCTAATTTAAATTCCTTAATTCCAAAACCTAACACATCATCAAAATGCTGACCGGTATCTATTACAAACACTGGAAGCTTTTCTCTTTTTGCTTCAACAACTAAGGGAGCTTGTTTATAGAAATCAGGCTTTGTACCGATAACTACGGAAAGTATTGGACTATTTTCTAATTTTGCTGAATTAAAAATATCTCTTAATAATGTACTATTTACGTTTATTGGTAAATTTTGTTTCGATATCTCAATCTTTTCGATATTTGTAGTCCTCAATTAAATCTCCCTGTTTTTAATTCCTTTTTTAGTTTTTAAATAAACAATAGATCCAATAATAAGTATTGCTATTCCTCCAAGTATAAAAGTATAAGGAACTATAAGAAGAGTTGGATGAAAAAATTCACTGTTTATATTCGAAACAAGAGCAATAGAAGTCACCATACCTATTATTAAAATGAGGCCTGTAAGAGACAAAAGAATTCCACTAAATTTATTACCATAGTTTTTTGATAAACCAAAGGATATCAGGGCTAAGATTATGGAAGGAGCACCAGAAATAGAAAGTGTTTTAATAACCACTCCTCGAACATCGACAAACCTCTCTGGTCCTTTTCCTTCACTACCGATTAAAAAATTATAAAATGAAAGAACTAACAGCACAAACATTAATGCTAATCCTAGAGATGCTATTGACAACCAACTTTCGAGGCCGAGGCTTTTTTTAAATATGATTATTCAACTCCGACGATCTTCGCAATTTCTTTTCGTGCTGCAGCACCCAACTTTAAGGCGGCTGTTTCAGGAAGAATACTATTTACGAAAACACCAAATCCTTTTTCTAATCCAGTAAGATCATTGATATGTGGATAAATTTCAATATGCCAATGAAATTGTCTACTATTCTTCTTTTCGGGTGATAGCTGAAAAATTAGATTAAAAGACGGATTGTTTAATACTTTTGACATTCCTCCTAAGGTAGATCTTAAAATCATAGCGAGGTCAAATATTTCTTTCTGAGAAATTTTTGTTAAAGTTGTAGAATGTTTTTTTGGATAAATCGAAAATTCAAAAGGATAGATCGAAGCCCATGGACAAAATGCAATAAAATTATCTGTCGCAAGTATTTGTCTCGGTCCATCTAGTTCCGTAGAAATCGCAATACAAGATGGACAATTTCCATTTTCATTCACAAATCGATGAGATAATAATGCCTTGGATTCAACAAAAGGAGGAACTTCTGAAAATGTAACAATGTTAATGTGGGAATGATCAATTTTTGTTCCACATTTATTTCCATTATTTATGTAAACAGACACATAGGTAACTTTTTTCTGAGAATAAAGCCATCTTATTCTGTCTTGTAATACTAAAAGCACGTTACACCATTGTTCCACTGAAATATTAGAGAAGCTCTCACTATGATTGGGTGTTGCTACGAGAATCTGATGATATCCATAAGCTGGTTCACTATATAAAGGCTTGTCAGTATAGAGAGTAGAATTACTTTGAGCTATTATAGGTGTATTACTATTGAAGACTCTTACACTCCAATCTTTTATTATGTTTCCTTCAGAGTCAGATAATCGCTGAAGAATTCCGCTTTTAATGACAAGTGACACTATTGCCGAAGGTGTATAATTTTCGTTGCCCGGACAATAGGGGCAAATTGTTTTTGAAGAATTATCCTTCTTTATTTCTTCTAAATTACTTGGATAGATTACAAATTTATCCATGACATAATCCTTTCTTAATTCTCCCAAGTTAATTCTTTTAAACGTCATGGTTTCCTTTAATTAAAGGTTCTGAATAATAAATTATATTTGTCACTGCATAGTAAATGATAATTTTTATTTATTTATTTAAAATAGTTACTGGTGGTATGTAAATTATTTAACTACATCCATTTAGCAGTTTTTTATAATCAATAAGTTTAAAATATAGCTAATATCTTGATAGAATATTATGACAATGCCAAAAGGTTTTGGATCAAATGTAAGTCAAAATGGAAAAAGAAATTTTAATGATTGGTGGAATTCTGTACCTGCAGATTTAAAGCAAAAAGCTAGGAAAGGAGATGAAAATAATAAACCTTTATTGAACCAAGTAAATTATGTACTTTTACATCTTCATTTAGCAGGTAAACATGATGCTAAGCCCTCTCATGAGGAACTTAAGGATTGGCTTCATAGTGGCCAAGTCGATGTATTACGAAAGTAGCCGGCTTCTTTTTAGCATAATTAATATTCACTTTCTTTTTTATATAAATATTTTTAATTTTTAACCTTTATTATGTCATGTGAAGGAGTCTAAGCAAATTTCTCAAACTAAGAACCATAAAATTCAAGATCCCTAGAGTGATAAGAGAGAAATGAAAGTAGTCAAGGATGATTATCCAAAACTATTTAAATTCTTCTTGTAAGACTTTCTTTTTTTTACTTAGATCAAAAATCTTATCAGTATGCAAAAGAGCTTTTTTCCTAGGTTTTTTGAAAAGGAGTGATTGAACTAGAAGATGGTTTTCAGGAATCACCATCCCTGTTTGATCATCAGAATAAGAAATTTTGAGTATATCATCTTGACTTCTCATGACTTCTTGATGAATATGAATCATATTAGTGTCTCCATGAAGAAATCCCATTTCTAGGGCCTTTTTTCGTATATCTGCAGTTCCCTTTGCAGAATTCAGAATTGATACACCAAATTCATTTTCGAAAATCTCCAGAACCTCGTTTTTAGTGGGAGCCTTATCTTTAAATCTTATTGCCATTTGATGAAGGTGCATCATTCTTGATGGGACCTTATAGGCATCAACATATAGTTTTATGTTCGGTATAAAATCTTTCACATCATCTTGATGATGAGGATTCTTATCCCATTGAATGGAATCTTTTACCTCATTTAGATCTTCCAAATCCGCCCATCGTCTAATCAATGTAACATCGTATCTAATAATTCGATCACCAAAATGATCAATTAAAGGTTGGATCACCCGTCCCATTCCAGAGACATTACAACTCCCTTGAATAACGTAAGACTTTCCTATTACTTTGTTGTAATTGACCCTAGAGTTATGAATAATATCAGCAACAGAATATTTACCTTCTCTATCTTCTCCTCCTTGAAATATCGCCATTTTTTTCAGGGGTAAATATAATTTTCGTTTGTTTTGATATCCCAAACCTTCCTTTGATGCATCTATTACAATGTCGCTCTCTCGGATAGCATCTTCAAGGAAACCGGTAAACTCTAATTTATTATTTTTAAATTCTCGTTCGATAGAGCGGGGAATAAAAAGCTTATATCCTTTCGAGATTGCTTCCTTTGCTCTTTCATCCGGTTTATATTTCGCTATGCCAACTAAATCTATTTCTCTGTCTAAATCAAATGCTGAAGCTAGTCTTCTTCCAATATTACCATAGCCATTGATAAACAATTTAACCATTTCAACCACTAAAATCTTCTTATTTTATTCCATTAAAAGTATAATATATTTTTATTTTGATTTTATAATTTTTGAAATGTTTAAATGGACTCTTATTAATAATTTCTAATATACATGAAGATTTTGATTATAGATAATTATGATTCTTTTGTTTACAACATTGCACAATCACTTGGGCAATATAATATTACACCTTATGTTTACAGAAATGACAATATTACTCTTAGTAAAATAAAAAAGTTAGATATAGATGCAATAATAATATCACCAGGACCTGGAAATCCAGAAGATAGGAAATACTTTGGTATTTGCAATAATATTATAAAGTTCTTAGGAAAAGAAATCCCACTTTTAGGTATATGCTTAGGACACCAAGGAATAGTATCCGCATTTGGTGGGAAAATAACTAATGCAGGTATAACTAAGCATGGCAAAACAAGTGAAATATATTATAAATTTGATCCTTTATTTGAAGATGTTAAAAATCCTTTTCTAGCTACCCGTTATCATTCCTTAATAGCTGATAAAAAAACCTTTCCTAATTGTCTAGAAATAACAGCAAATTCATTAGATGATAATGAGATTATGGCTCTAGCTCATAAAAAATATCCTATTAAAGGAGTTCAATTTCATCCCGAATCAATATTAACTGGTGAAGGATTAAAAATATTAAACAATTTTATTTCATTTATAAAAAAATGAGCAATACAGAATTATCTGAACTTAATCTAAAGAACATATTAAAGAAAATCTCTTCTAAAAAAAATTTAACATATACTGAAGCTATAGTAATTTTCAAAAATATTGTTGAACGTAGAATTCAAGACTATTATTCCACTTCTATTCTCAAAGAGATTTCAGCGAAAGGTGAGACGGTAGATGAAATACTTGCAATGATCCAAATTATTAATGAGCATTCGATAACTATTCATCCTAAGGTCAAAACTACAATATTTGATATTTGCGGTACTGGAGGCTCCAAAACCAAAACATTTAACATTAGTACTGCATCTGCAATTGTTGCTGCTTCTGCTGGTTGTAATATTGCAAAACATGGTAACCGAGCAGTTTCGGGGATCTGCGGAAGTGCAGATTTTTTGGAATATATTGGTTTGAACTTAAGCAATCCACCACATGTGGTATCTAGTTGTATTGAACAATTAGGAATAGGGTTTTTGTTTGCGCCATTGTTTCATCCTGTATTAAAGAACGTTTCGAAATTAAGGAAGGAGATCGGTATAAAAACTATCTTTAATATTGCAGCACCATTATGTAATCCTTGTGATAACTTAAGTGGCCAGATTATAGGTATATATGATTCTTTATTATTACCTAAATATTCTGAAGTTACAAAAAAACTTAATAGAAATTTTATACTCGTTAATTCAAATGATGGTATTGATGAATTATCGAATACTTGCAATAATGAGATAATTCATGTTAACAAAGGAGAAATCATCAAATTTAATCTAAATCCCCTTGAGGTTGGAATACCCTTGGCATCAATCAATAATATAACTATTAAAAATAAGGAAGATTCAATAGAACTAACTCTAAAATCTATTTATGGAGTGGCTCGCAAAGAAATCGAAGATATCGTAGCTTTAAATTCCTCATCTGTATTAGTTCTTTCTGAAATCGCTAAAAATCTTCACGAAGGAATTGATATTTCTCGCTCACTAATTAGAGAAGGAAGAGCTAGAAAGAAATTAGAAGATTTAATTACATTTTGTGGAAATAAAGAGAGATTATATGAAATAGAAAGAAAATTGAATCTAAGTTAAAGATTTCCTTTTGGCAGCATGACTACAATTACAAATACACTATTATTTTAGCCATTATTCAATCATTCGTGTTTATATAATACTCAAAATATTTTTAATTCCAATTAACTGTTCTATAGATATTGAATCACCATAAAATTACCTTGTAATTGTGGATTTTATGGACTTGCCCAATAACAACAGAAGTAGAGTTTATTTTTCTCATATTACAAATAACATTTTATTTGAAGATTTACATATTTAAAATAAAAAAATATATATAAAATTTGCACTAGATTAGGTAATAGTTAAATGGTCATAATCTAAAGTAATTCTACTCTAATGCAAATGCTTATATGAGTTTATAAAAATATGATACGACATTGAGCTTCCAATTCACTATATTAGAAGATAAATTAAACCTCATGTTAAATAGGAGAGAATTAAAAATCTTCTTGAAAAGTGCTGCAGGAAAGATTAGTAAAATTGAGCTAGTCAAAATAATAGCAAAAAATTTTAATGAAGATGAAAAAAAAATATTTCCGATTTCACTAGATGGTGAAAAAGGTAAAACCAACATTACCGCTACTCTTTTTATCTATGAAAATGAGGAACTTGCAAAAAAACATCTGCCAAAGTATAGAATACTTAGAAAATTAGCAAAAGAAGATAGGAAGAAACTAATTGATGAAGAAAAGGCTGCAAAATTGAAAGCCAAACAAACTGCAAAGGCAGATAATAAATAATTGGGGAGATATTAATGGCAGATAAAAAAGATAAGAAAGATTCTCAAGTTTCCAAGTTCTACAAAATAGATGGTGATTCTGTAGAACGTATCAAGAGAGATTGTCCCAGATGCGGAAAGGGAGTATTCATGGCTGTTCATAAAGACAGACTAACATGTGGAAAATGTGGTTTTACTGAATTTAATAAAAAAAAGGTATAATCTATAAAATCTATTTTATTATATCAAAATAGTGCATTCTAGAATAAATTTTTTTGTGTTCAAACTCTGATTAGTAGAAAAAATCATTATCGATTTTATGGCCACTCTGATACTCATCCTTTTTAATCGATTTTTTAATTGCAAGTCGCTCATTAATCCATTGTTGTTTACCTTTATTCTCTAACTTCGGATCATGAAACCTATATTCAACTTTCTCTCTAGGTATTTTCACAAATGAATTTATCATAAACATATTATGTTCTCCGGAAAAAGATGTCATGTATTCATAAATTCCTTAATAAACACTATCAATTTAGTCAGCCGATACAATACAAGACCATGTATCGGGAAGATAGACCTTTTTTGACCATAAGCAATTAAAGGAGCAATAAATTGAACCACACTAGACAATATTACATACATTTTCAATTAAGATAGTCCCTGTGTACAATATTTCATAACCTGAAAATTCAATTAGGAAATAAGAAACATTGAGATAAGGTGCTTGGTAAAAATAAGGAAATTTTATATTAATAGTGCTTTATGTATTTTATATTTTCTTTCACAATTAAAAATCTTTTTATTAACACAGTATAATGGTTATTAGAAATTTTTATGGTCAAAATTAGCCGATTTAACTTTCTGTAGTATGTAAACATCCATTAATAATATAACTCTCCTGTTCTTTTGTATAAAAAATTACGAAAGTGAAATGTCCATAATATCAAATTTTAAACATTCACATTGATTGTGAAGTGCTAATGAAATATTTGGATTTATAAATTTTTGACCTTCAATAAATTGCCTTAAGAAAAGACCGCTATCACATTCTACAATAATTATCAAATGATAAGGATCAAGTTTTTTAAATCCAATACGATAAATTTTTTTATAGAATATTTTTGACTTATACCAGTATCTTATAATAGAATTATTTAATTTCATTAAATTCATAACATGATTTTTATTTATAGGATCAGATGTTTTTATAAATATTTTATTTTTAATTCTAAAATTCCTTTTAACATTTTCTATAAAATCTTTTTTTTCTATAATTTTGAATGATATTCCATTTCTCGTAAAAACCTTGTTCATTTTTATTGTCCTTTCCCTAGGATTAATAACATGGACCAAAAATAACCGTCCTTTTCCTAATACTTGACTATTGTCATCTTCACTCCCATACCACGAGAAAATCATCCTATCCGATCTAATAGAATCTGATAAAGTCTTTTGTATTATTGTTTGAATTGTTTGATTTTTCGAAGTAAGTGAATCAAGATTATTATTATTTAAAACATCATTTTCCCTTTGAGCCATAAATTTTTTCTTAGTATATCTACCTAGCAGATATATAGAACGTGATGAAAGCTTGATAGAATAATCATTGTTATCTGAAATATTTATATTAATTATCATGTCAGGATTGATGTTGTTTAATTTCTTTTTGGATAGAGATTTAAATTTGTTCCTAATTTTAGAATTAAAAGATGATTTTATATCTTCTATACCTTTTAATTTGTAATGTGACCTAATAGAGTCTTCGATATCGAACATATAATATGGTAGTGTAGTTCCTATGGTAAATGAGCGATAACTATAATTTTCTTGAAAATGAATCATTTGAAATATTCTATATACAATTTCGTTAATCTTACTAAAAATGCCTTTACAAATAAAGCACTTTATATTATTGATTTTATATGAATGTTTGAAAGTCGGAAAGTTTCTTTCTAGACAAAACAAACATAGTTGATAGTCAGAACCTAACAAGTCTGAATAATTTAGATATTTAGATTTAGATTTACCCACTATTTAACCAAAACCAAATCTTCTTAACATGCCATGCATTTGTCTTCCTTTTGCTTGTTTCATCATCGTTTTTGAATTATTATATTGTTTAATCATATCTTTAACCTCATGTTCTGTAATGCCAGAACCTCGAGAAATTCTCTTTCTTCTAGCATCATTTATAATATTAGGATCTTTTTTCTCCTCTTTTGTCATTGACTGTATTATAAATCTCCATTTTTCAATTTTTCCTTGTAATACATCTAATTGATCGTCTTTTACCATTCCTGATAAGCCAGGCAAATTTTCTATAACATTTCTAAACCCCATTTTATTAACATTCTCCATTTGAGAATAGAAATCCTCTATTGTCATTTTTCCCCCTAACAGTCTCTTAGCCTGAGTTTCATCTGCCTCTATCTCAAGTCTCTTAGCCATATCCAAGAGCGCTTTGATGTCTCCCATACCAAGCAATCGTCCAACAAACCGAGTTGGAGAAAATAATTCTAAATCGTCTATACGCTCGCCAGTGCCTATAAAAAAGATTTTTGCTCCTGTAACTGCGGAGGCAGCCAAAGCACCTCCACCCTTTGCTGTTCCATCTAGTTTTGTTATAACAATTCCCCCTATAGGGGCCGTATCATGAAAAGCTTTTGCCTGACTATAAGCTTGCTGTCCCATGGTTCCATCTATAACTAAAAGAACTAAGTCCGGATTGGTAACCTTATTAATTTCATTCATCTCTTCCAGTAATCCAGATTCTTCTTTATGTCTCCCTGCGGTATCAATAACAATTACATCATAATCTTGAGATTTATAATATTCTAATCCATTTTTTACTATTGAAATTGGATCTTTATTTTCTTCTTCGCCATATACTTCAACTTTAATTTTTATACTATTCATTTTTAACTGTGTAAGAGCCCCAGGTCTCCAAGTATCGGCACCGATTATTGCTACCTTATAGCCGTGTCGTGTAAGCCATCTAGCAATTTTGACTGTACATGTAGTTTTGCCACTCCCCTGAATTCCCAACATCAATATTATATTTTTTTTACCTGGTTGAAAATTAAACGAATCTTCTGATATTGATTTAGTTTTGTCTATATGGATAATATTGTCCCCTGTATAACCTAAAAGAGAAGAAATTTCATTATATAAAATTGTAATTATATGATCTTTTTTTGTTAATCCTTTTGGAGGTTGTTCATTTAATGCTCGCTCCTTAAGGTTTTTTGTTATAGAAAGAACTTGTCTTACATTAACATCCGATTGTAATAACGATCTTTGAATATCCTTTGACAGCGAATCTATAAGTTCTTCGTTAATATCAGATGCCCCAACTATTTTCTTTAAAGCACTTCTTAACCCTGTCCTGAGATTATCTAACATTTACTTATCTAATAGATGTATATCCGATATTTCTACTATACCTCTTTGTCCATCCCAGTATATTTTTGAAACTAAAATTTCTAATCTTTTCTTAAAAATGGGACAATCTAATACTATTGTTTCTGCTTCTCCTCCTTCAAAAGAGAGGTTAAATCCGTATTGTTGACTCAGTTTAAACAATTCCTTCAAATTTGAATAATTTAGTATAGTTCCAAGAAAATTAGTATTGAGACCCATTGAAGAAACACTTGTAATTTGTATTACAAAATCATTTTTTAGTAGATTATTCATGTAAACATAATCATCCATTTGCCATAATGGTGAAATGAGCTCCACGTTATACTTTTCACAAATACTGTTAAATTTATTTTTTTGAAAATTGGAACGTATGCCACCATGAACAATTCCCTCAATTTTATATTCAGTATAGGCTCGGCTAATTAATTCATCTAATTTATTGTATTCATCATCTATAGAAGTTGAATTGATTTTATTTGTAATAATCGGAATTTGTAATGCTTGAGACTGTAATTTAGTTGCCCAAATATTTGGTGAATGAAATAAATAACTTTCTGCAGAATGAGGTATTAGAGTTAGAAGACACTCTATAGATAGTCCCCCTTGTTTAGCCAAATATAAGGAATAAGTACTATCTTTTCCTCCTGAAAATAAGCATGCCACTCTCAAATACAAAAATTAAAATCAAGCACTAATATTTAATGAAATATCAAATAAAAGACTATTATCATATTTTAATCGTAATGAGACTGTTGAGAAGGTTCTGCAATTTCAGGAAATAAGGTCATTAATTTACTCTGTTTTTCTAGGAAGTGTAATCCGATTTTGGTAGTTTTATATAATCCACTAATTTTTGAATATTCCAGTAGGCCTCTATTTATGGCCACTGAAATATAACGAATGACTTGAGAGTGGGATACACAAGCTTTATTCATTATGGCAGTTTGATATTCCCAATTATCTTTTGCACTACGAAGAATCGCTGCAATTACTTCAATATCTGTACGATTTTTCATTTAAATACTCTTCCTGCATCTCAATATGCTTAACAACACTAATTGATCAAGAATAAAAAAACATTTGACAATTAATGAAGACTAATTTGGTTGAAAATTTATAACAATTTTTTCATTACAATTACTAACACCTCAGTAACTCATAATCTTCTTCATTTA